>Ga0247611_10006553_pt1 | contig 14899 bp, 14 predicted proteins | sample 177DNAGHGhighgp2_FD_192422 | JGI IMG/M metagenome (GOLD analysis project Ga0247611, IMG submission 192422) | Sheep rumen microbial communities from Palmerston North, Manawatu-Wanganui, New Zealand - 1770 DNA GHGhigh gp2 | ecosystem: Host-associated > Mammals > Digestive system > Stomach > Rumen...
GAAGTTTGAATATAAGAACTATACCTTTGAGATTATGGGTATGGAAGGAAGACGAATCAGCAGCATTAAAGTCGTTATTCATGAAGTAAAGAAAGATGCCTCTCATCTCAATTGAAACAATAGCTTCTGGTGCTCAACTGGGATTGTGGCATATTGAAGAGTCTGTTGATGAACTATTAAACCATTATCCTTCACTTTCATCTGAAGTAAGTTCCTATCGTAGTGATGCCCGTAAGTTAGAGAAGCTGGCTGTTTATTCATTGCTCTTTATGATGACAGGTGATACGAACTTACGAATCAGTCATAATGAAGCGGGCAAGCCATTTGTAAACGGTTGGAATCTAAGCATAAGCCACACGAAAGGCTATGCGGCCGTCATTCTTTCCAAAGATAAGAATGTGGCAATTGATATAGAACACATCTCACCACGAGTGTACAAAATAGCAAATCGGTTTGTTCGTACTGACGAAGATGCATCCACTTTAGAAAGCCTTTTACTTCATTGGAGTGCGAAAGAAACAATCTACAAGTATTTTTCTGAGTCAGATCTACTTTTTTTTGATATGCGAATACACGATATCAAAGAAAATGAACTATGGGTTGATAACTTGAAGGATGATGCTGAAGTGATGGTTACATATCGTTTTTCTCCTGATTATGTGCTGACCTTTGTGTAATCCATCATAAAAAAGAGGCATAGAGCGGTAAACGGGGCTCGAACCCGCGACCTTCGGCTTGGGAAGCCAACGCTCTGCCAACTGAGCTATTACCGCAAACAAGACATTTGATTATATGGAGCCGATACCCGGACTCGAACCGGGGACCTACGCATTACGAATGCGTTGCTCTACCAACTGAGCCATATCGGCATTTGCGAATGCAAAGTTATACTATTTTTTTTAAATACCAAAAATAATTCAACTTTTTCTGATTCTATTAATAGATTTATTTTTTATCTCTGTAGCCAATGAGATTTTCAATAGCAGGAATCTCTATTTGCCCCCGATACAACTTGATTAGTTGAAGGTCTTGTAGCTTGTTTAATGCTCGTGAAACATCTAAACGACTATCATTAACCTCATTTGCCAGGCGTGTCATTTTTATTTTGAAGGTTTTATTCCCTGCCGGGTATGAACAATGTGAGACAAAAAAGTTGATAATGTGATCCTCTAAGCCAGATGTTGGCAAATTCCATATAAGTCGGTGCATCTTCTGACTTAGTGTTGAAATGATATTGAGAAGATTAATCCTGAAAATAGGGAAATCCTCAGAGAGTCTGGCAACGTCGTTCTTTCCAAGAGAAATGATGTGGCAAGTGTCTTTGGCTATAAAAGTTTTGGTGTGGTACTGGTGCAAACCGAAAAGGTACTCAGGCTGGAGAATGGCTGGAGCATGAAGATGCTCTATGACGGTAAATCCATGATCATTTGCATCAGTATATGTCTTTATAGTCCCCTTCTGCAATAATAATAGCTGGTTACATGGCGCATTCTCCCTGATGATTATATCTTCAGGTGCGAATTGATGGAATCCAAATTTTGCTTGTCCCACGGCTTGAGCCAAATCAGATTTGCTCATGCCGAGAAATAACGGGAGAAGCTGTAACCGTTCATATATGCTGGATTCCATAATCTTTTTATCTTATTCGTCTATTTTCAGGGCAGGAGAATGCCATACTTCGTATTCGTTGTCCTTGTTCGTGTAAATAAGATAGGCTAAGAGCTGAGGATGTCTCTCAAGGATTTTCTTTGCTTCTTCAAGTCCAAGAACCATGAATGAAGTAGCATAGGCATCTGCCTGGGCGCAGCTCTTTGCTATCACCGTGGCGGATAGTATGTTATGTTGAATGGGATAGCCTGTACGCGGATCAATAGTGTGGGCATATCTCTTCCCATTCTTATAATAAAAGTTTCTGTAATTACCACTTGTTGCCATGGCACAATCGGTGATGTTTAATATGGTCTGGAGTTCATTACTTGTTCCTAATGAATCTTCTGACGGCTTCGTTATTCCGATTTTCCACGGAAGTCTTTTATCGCTTAAACCGGATGCTACAATCTCGCCTCCTATTTCAATCATATAGTTCTTTATGCCTTTTGCATTGAAGAGCCGGGCGACCACGTCACTTCCAAATCCTTTGGCAATGGCTGAGCAGTCAAGCATTATGCGTTCATCTTGTTTGACGACATACTTGTCTTTGTTTATTCTCACTTTTTTATAACCGATAAACTGCTTGAGGCTGTCAATATACTGGCTTGTTGGAGAGCTTCCGCTTTTAAAGCCGAATCCCCATGCGTTCACAATGGGAGCAACCGTAATGTCAAAAGCTCCGTTTGTATCTTCGGAAATCTGCATTGCCAAGTTGAAGACATCGTAAAAGTAATTGTCAACAACGGCTTCCTCATTTCTGTTAATCTTAGAGATGATAGATTTTTCATTGAATGGCGAAAGAGAAGCATCCACCTTGTCCAGTTCTCTGATAATCTCCTTTTCAAGATTCTTGTCACTTTGGTAGGTGATATTGTAGACGGTGCCGAATATAAAGCCTTTGTTATGCTGATAGGGCATATCATGTTGTTGCTTTATAATTAAGATCGTACCAATTATCAGAAATACTAAGAAAGGAATTTGCCAATAGAGTTTCTTTCGATTATTCATTCTTGTTCTTTTGTAATAGCATTCTACAATATCTATAGTTCTATGGTTACGTTAAATGTTCCTCCTAATCTGGTGTTGCCTTCCTTACCGTAACCAGGAACATACCATGTGTTTCCCACATCTCCATCATTATGGAAAAGCCGACGCTTATATCTTGCAGTCCAGCCTAATCGGATTGGGCCCCAAATCTTTGCATCCACTCCGAACACGAATTCAACCCAATGGTAATATGCAGATATATCGTTTACTTCGAACTCGTTGGCAGTCCGCCAAACGGGGTCCCGTAGCATGGAGGCAGACACATCAAACTTGTAAGAAGTGAAACCATAGCGAAGTCCACCGTAAAGGCGATTGATGTCGTGCTTGTTCTTCATCACGTTGATGTCACATCCAACGCGGAAATAAGGAGCTTGTGTCTTATACGAAAGTCTGGTGGCATCATCTTTTGCATTCGCTTTTCCTAATCCGACTTCTACTACAGGGAAATACTTGTCTTTAAGATTGACTCGGAGTCCCCCTTCATATTGTCCATAGTCTCCAAATGCCATTTGGGCAAGTCCCACCAGGTCAAAAGATACAGATATATTACGAAACAGAGGGATAGAATCTTCTGTATTCGCAATAGCAATATTAGTTTTTTCCTGCCCCCAGACATTATTTGTCATGAGGATGAGCAAAGAACTAATGATTACTATTCTTGAAATATATGTTGAAATGTACCTTTGTCGTATCATAAGTGACCTGTGTATCTTTGATGGTAATAGAATCAATCATGTTCTTTGTATACTGAATATCCTTAATCGTATGGAAGAAAATCGGATTGCACTCGATAGACTCAAAATGCGGTTGGTCGGTTTTCTCCACTACAACTGTATCAACGATTGATTCATCAATGTCATATACAAAATAAAATGTATCGGAAATCCCTTGATAGCTTATTGGAAGGCCGAATTTGCTGATGTATGTGTCTTGGTTTATGCAAATGGAATCACTACCGTCGGACCTGTTCGTGCTGATTGTAAGAGGACCGGCAAACAGGGCTTCTTCTCCTGCTACTTGATAATATGTATAGACATGATTATTCAGAGGGCAGTCAATACTGGTACATGCTGTAATCAGCAACATGCAGCCCATTACGATCAACATATATTGATGGTGCCATCTCATAGATTTAATGTCTTATCTATTTGGTAGTCATTCCGGTTTTGTGACGAACGACTGATTAGGTCGCCTATGAAACCCGCAAGGAAGAGCTGAGTACCTATAAGCATTGTTGTTAGCGAGATATAGAACCATGGCGAAGTGGTGATTAACCGTTGCTGAATACCATGGGTAAGGCACCATATCTTGTCTATTCCCAAACCAACAACCGATATGAATCCGATAAGAAACATGATTGTTCCAAGAAAACCAAACACATGCATCGGCTTCTTTCCGAATGTGCTTAGGAACCAAAGGGTCAGAAGGTCGAGATAACCATTCACAAAACGGTTAAGTCCCATGAACTTTGAAGAGCCGTATTTACGGGCCTGGTGATGCACAACTTTCTCTCCAATCTTGTCGAAGCCGGCGTTTTTGGCTAAATAGGGGATATAACGGTGCATTTCTCCATATACCTCGATGTTCTTCACTACTTCCTTACGGTATGCCTTGAGACCGCAATTGAAGTCGTGCAGATTCTTTATTCCGCTGATTTTACGGGCGGTAGCATTGAAGAGCTTTGTGGGAATGGTTTTTGAAAGAGGGTCGTATCGTTTTTGTTTATATCCAGAAACGAGGTCGTAACCATCTTCCATAATCATTTTATATAATCCGGGAATCTCATCAGGAGAGTCTTGCAAGTCTGCATCCATGGTGATGACCACATCACCCTTTGCTTCTTTGAATCCGCAGAACAGGGCAGGGCTCTTCCCATAGTTGCGACGGAACTTAATGCCTTTGACGGTAGGATTTCCACCATGTTCGTATGCGGATTTTGAAGCTAATCCTTCAATAATAGGCCATGATTTGTCAGTCGAGCCATCGCTGATGAAGATTACTTCAAAAGAATAGTCGTTTTCTTCCATAACCCGTTCTATCCATTCATAGAGTTCGGGTAAAGATTCCTCTTCATTATAAAGGGGTATTACTACAGAAATATCCATTTTGCTTAATTATTATTCTAAGTTTTATTGTTTACGAATTAGGTGATTTCTCTTGCAGACAAATGCGATAGGCAAAGATGCAAGGAATCCGATTCCTATGTTTTGTAGCATGAACATGAAAGCCCAGTTAATAGGCTTCATGGTTTTGAGAAGGTCAAAATTCTCTTCGGTGAATACAGAAGAATAGTTTGTACCGGCTGTCTTGTCTAACGATTGCAGCTGACCGATTGCCATTTTCATCTGATTAACAAACATTCCACCGTCAAGAAAAGTAAAGTAGAGATAGTGGACAACGGCAAAAATAAGAGAGGCATACAGAAACGTGTAAACCGAGTAGGCATAACCTCTCCGGAAAGATATCGCACCGTTTAACGCGTCATCACGAAATCTGACAAGTCTCCAGCCAACAAAGAATGGAGTAGCAATAATCAAGAGATTACTCAGGAGTGAAAGAATGCTGAAAGATGTATCCATCTGCTGGACGTTTGAGATATCGGCATTGTTACCGGTATGTCTCATCACGCCATACCAGCAAGCGAAACTAATTATCCAAAGTAAAGATAACAAAACTCCATCTTGGCGAGCAAAAGCTTTGACTTGTGCTAAATCTTGTGCCTTAATCATTTATATACAACTGATTATTCCTGATTTCAGCTGCAAAGGTAATCATTTATTTGCGTATAGGGAAATTTTCTGTCAATTATTAGTTCTTATTAGTTGAGCAATTGGGAGGAATGAGGTCTCTATTGTCATATTTCGTGTAGAAAGAAGACAATAACAAGCCTAAAATGTTAAAATGTCGAAATTAAAATGGTTTTTATCCAAATGAAAGATATAAGTATAGATTTTATTTGTTACCTTTGCACCCGCAAAACGGGTAAGTCTTGCACGGCCAGCTCCCTTCGAATCCTCCAGGACGGGAACGTAGCAAAGGTAGTTGGTTGTAGCGGCGCGATGTAAGTAGCTTGCCCACCCGCCTCTTTAGCTCAGTTGGCCAGAGCACGTGATTTGTAATCTCGGGGTCGTTGGTTCGAATCCGACAAGAGGCTCAAAAAAGGCAATATCCTTTCAGCGGTATTGCCTTTTTGCTTAGATTAATGAAGATAAACATATAGTGCCCATATATGAAGTTTACCGCTAACAACCAGTCAGAGTATACTCATTACCAAGTAAATGAAGAATTACCTTTGTTGGAATGGCTATTGAAGAATATTAATCAAAGTCGCTCGAAATTGAAGGCTACGCTTCAGGGAAATGGAATCAAGGTGGAGGGGAAGACCGTCACCCAATATGATTATCCCTTGAAGAAAGGAATGCGTATCAGTATCAGCAAGTCTAAGAAGACCAATCTTTTTAAAAGCAGGTATGTCAAGATAGTATACGAGGATCGTTATTTGGTTGTCGTAGAAAAGGCGGTAGGTATTCTGTCAATGGCAGCCGGACATTCGTCGTTGAATGTGAAACGTGTCCTTGATGATTACTTCAGGAAAAGTGGTCAGAAATGCCGTGCTCATGTCGTACATCGTCTGGATCGTGACACAAGTGGTCTTCTTATCTATGCAAAGGATATGGAAACGGAGCAGATATTGGAACACAATTGGCATGACATCGTTTATGACAGAAGATACGTAGCCGTTGTGAGCGGTGAGATGGAAAACGATGAGGGAACGGTGGCAAGTTGGTTGAAGGACAATGCTGCTTATATTACCTATTCCTCCCCGGTAGATAACGGAGGAAAGTATGCCGTGACTCATTATCGGGTATTGGATCGTACAACAGAACATTCATTGGTGGAATATCAGTTAGAAACAGGTCGTAAGAATCAGATCCGTGTTCATTCTGCTGATATGGGGCATCCGGTATGTGGAGATATTAAATATGGTAATGGGGATGACCCTATTCATCGCCTTTGCCTGCATGCGTATATGCTATGTTTCTGGCATCCGGTAACTCGTGAGAAGATGGAGTTTTCAACACAGATTCCCGCATCATTCAGACATGTCTTCAAATAAATAGAAAAAGTGATGGAAGCAAATAGTTCGTATTATTTATTAGTTCTTGTTGCTATTATAGTTGGCGTAGTGGTTGTTAAGAAAATAGCCAGCTGCCTTATCAAGAGTATTATCCTATTTGTCTTGATAGCTATTTTAGCGGCTGTATATTACTTATATTTTGTAAATGGATAAATGGAGTAGCCGTTGACAGAGTCTGAGATGCTGATTATTTCAGACTGATTGTTACCCCATCTGCATAAAAAAAGGTTGAGCGAATTTACCGTTCAACCTTTTTTATTTAGACGAATAGTCGATTATTCTCCTTTGATAGCTGCTACGCCCGGAAGAACTTTACCTTCAATGGCCTCGAGAAGAGCACCACCACCGGTAGAGATATAGCTTACCTGGTCAGCCATTCCGAATTTGTTGATGCAAGCAACGGAATCACCTCCGCCAATCAGAGAGAAGGCACCGTTTGCCGTAGCTTTGGCAATAGCATCAGCGATGGCCTTTGAACCTCCGATGAAGTTGTCGAACTCAAATACGCCGGCAGGACCGTTCCAAAGAATAGTCTTTGCATTCTCGATGACTTCAGCAAAGGCCTTGCGAGTCTCAGGACCTGCGTCAAGTCCTTCCCAGCCTTCAGGAATAGCATTGGCAGGGCATACCTGTGTCTTAGCGTCGTTAGAGAAAGAGTCGGCGGCAATACAGTCTGTTCCGAGAACGAGGTTTACATTGTTCTCTTTAGCTTTCTTGATAACATCAAGTGCTACATCTAACTTGTCTAACTCAACGATAGAGTTACCAATCTCTCCGCCCTGAGCTTTAGCAAAGGTGTAGGTCATACCTCCGCAAAGGATGAGGTTGTCTACTTTGCCAAGCAGATTCTCGATGATACCGATCTTGGTGGAAACTTTAGAACCACCCATGATGGCTGTGAACGGACGCTTAATGTTGCTGAGAATGTTATCAACGGCATTAACTTCTTTCTCCATCAGCAGGCCGAGCATCTTGTGATCTGCATCGAAATAGTCGGCAATGACAGCTGTAGAAGCGTGCTTGCGGTGAGCGGTGCCGAATGCATCCATCACGTAAGCATCAGCATAGCTGGCAAGTGTCTTTGCAAACTCTTTCTGGGAAGCTTTGAGGGCTTTCTTTGCCTCATCATATTCAGGAGTACCCTTTTCCACTCCGACGGGCTTTCCTTCTTCCTCAGGATAGAAACGGAGGTTCTCAAGTAACAGCACTTCACCTGGTTTCAGGGCAGCAGCAGCTTCTTGAGCCTTAGCGCAGTCGGGAGCAAATGCTACGGGAGCACCAAGAGCATCGGCAACTGCATCTTTGATCTGACCGAGAGAGAACTTTGGATTAACTTTACCTTTTGGCTTACCCATGTGGCTCATGATGATGAGGGCACCGCCATCATTCAGCACTTTCTTCAGGGTAGGAAGGGCACCACGGATACGGGTGTCGTCTGTGATTTTACCATTCTCGTCAAGGGGGACGTTGAAGTCTACACGCACGATGGCTTTTTTGCCAGCAAAATTAAATTCGTTGATTGTCATAATGTATTTATATTAAAAAGATACTATACTCGTTTCCTAAAATGCAAAGTTACTATATTTAATCCATAAATCATTATTAGTAATTCATTATTTATACTTTTTTTGCGTCCTAAATAGTATAATGTAAGGCTGAGTTTGCAAAATATCAGGGATTTTTATTAACTTTGCCAATAAATCTAACAAAAAACAATAGTTAAGCAGACATGAAAGCAATAGTTACAAATAATGCACCGGCTGCCATTGGACCTTATAGTCAGGCCATTGAAGCGAATGGATTCGTGTATGTTAGTGGACAACTTCCCATCAATCCGTCAACAGGTGGCTTTGTCGACGGGGGTATAAAGGAGCAGACCCGTCAGTCGTTGTTGAATGCGAAGGCAATCCTTAATGAAGCCGGACTTGACCTTTGCAATGTTGTCAAGACAACCGTCTTGCTAAGCGACATAGCCGACTTTCAGGCAATGAATGAAGTATATGCTGAGATGTTTACCTCGCCATTCCCGGCTCGTTCTGCATTTGCCGTAAGGGCTCTCCCTAAAAACGCGTTGGTAGAGATAGAAGTCATTGCATCCAGATAATTATTAATGTGTCGAATGAAAGATTCTGTTTTGATACTTAGTGGCGGAATGGATTCCACCACGCTTCTGTATGATGAAAAAGAAAGAATTGCCCTGGCAGTATCTTTCGACTATGGAAGTAATCATAATGCACGCGAGATACCCTTTGCCAAGTGGCATTGTGAGCATCTTGGCATCAGGCACATCATCATTCCCTTAGGTTTTATGCCCAAGTATTTCAAGAGCTCTCTCCTCGACGGAAATGCGGCAATACCCGAAGGGCATTATGCCGATGAGAATATGAAGTCGACGGTCGTTCCTTTCAGAAATGGCATCATGCTTTCCATTGCCGTCGGGATAGCTGAGAGCAATGGCTTGAAATATGTCATGATGGCTAACCATGGCGGTGACCATACTATCTATCCTGATTGCCGGCCTGATTTTGTCGAGGCTTTCGACCATACTGCCCAGGCGGGCACCTTTGTAAAAGTTCATCTGCTGGCTCCTTATACGAATCTGACAAAGGCTGATATCGCCCGTCGCGGAAAAGAACTGGGGATTGATTATTCAAAGACTTGGAGCTGTTATCGTGGTGGAGTTCATCAGTGTGGCAGATGCGGAACTTGTATTGAACGAAAGGAGGCATTGGCTGAGGCTGGAATTGTCGATACAACCATCTATGAATAGCTTCTTGTCTCTCTTTTTGAGGAAAAAAAGAAAGACAAGTAAAAAAATACGGAAAATGTTTGGCGGTTACAAAAAAAGTATGTAACTTTGCACTCGCAATTCAGAAAAGTGCTTCTGAATACCAAAAATGAGCACCCTTAGCTCAGTTGGTAGAGCAACTGACTCTTAATCAGTGGGTCCAGGGTTCGAGTCCCTGAGGGTGTACAAAAAGCAGTCCTAAAAAGACTGCTTTTTTTATTTCTCAAGTATGGAGAACTCTGCTCCTGTTGCAAAATCCTGTCCGTCTTGCGAGCTTAGTGCATTGAATCTGACAAAACGAGCTGACACCGGCTTTTCAAACAATACTCTTTTCTCCTTCTGATCATTGGCAAACTCTCCTTCACAGACGGGCTGACTCCATTTGTTGCCATCATCACTCACTTGGATTGAATACTGACGTATATTGCCGTTTCTGCTATCCTGACGGGGAAGATACTTGAATCCCTTTAATGCCTTGACAGATCCGCAATCGAAATCAACCCAGTGCGGATAATTGGCAACCGTGACGCTCCACATCGTATGCCAATAGGTGTTGGGATTACCGTCTACAAGATACTCTGCATTGCCTTCTCCGCTTTCAACGCTTGAGGCAAACACCACCTGCAATGGAATGCTTTCAATCCGCTCAAAGTACTGTTGGTTGGTGATGTAAGGTTCTTTCTCTTCATAGGCAATGACGGTGCCGCCATTCCGCATGTTGATAGGCTCGGTATATTGTCTGATTTTGGATGTGCCTTGTTTTGTCACGGTCTTATAGAAGATGACCGCATCTTCTTTCTTGGAACTTATGGTTACCATTCCATCGGCATTCCTTACAATCGTAAGGGGAGCGGCACCCTCAAGTTTTTCAAATCCATGAGCCGAAGATGCAGAAACGTCACCCCTGACAGGACGGATCATGAAGGCAAAGTCATGAGCTGATGCTTTCACCCTGTCTTTTTCCAACGGACCTCCCTGACCGCAGCTGTTGCCGCCCAGTCCGGTGATTGCCAAGTCAACGTGGAGCCAGTTGCCTGATGATGGGGGTAGCTCGTGAGGATGTTTGGCAATGTCCATTTCTTGAGCCGACCACGGCAAGGCAGACACCGACATCTTGTCTTCTGCTACGACATAGAATCCTTTGCCTGCATTATTTGTCAAGGCACACATCCGGCTGTCCTGATGATTCGCCATGTCCTGAGGCTTGGGGAAATTAATGAACTCCCTTTCAACAGTTGACTGATACCATCCTATCTTCTGACCGGTCTTCCTGTCGGGATAATTATCGACGGGACCTCTACCATAATAGCTGAACTTATCCAGTCCGGTAACTGCTTGCATGGCGAATCCCAAGCGAGGGAGAACCAAAGACGGCTTATTGGAAGTGATGGAACTTTGTATTTCGATACTTCCATCGGGATAGACGGTGTAGACCAGATTGGTCAGGAACTTAAACTCATGGTCGGGTGCCTTCGATTCAATGTTGAATGAATAGACGACCGAGCCGTTCGGCCTGTTCTTCAGGAGGATATACGACAATGTCTTGTGCTCCAATCGGTTGAGGCCGTTCTCATACCAGCTTCTCATCGCCCAGTTGTCGTTGTTCACGCAAGCCCTGAACGCATCTATCTTCGGACCGTTCCCTTCGGTGAAAACAGCTTGTCCGTCATATTCCAATGAATTAATAAAGCCATGAAGAAGGTCGAATTGCACCTTGAAGTTTTCACCTGTCAGCGTCTGATAATGATTATTTACCTTTGGCTCTACGGTAATATGACCTGTGGTGTTGAGAGGGATTCGCCGGGATAGCATACTGACTTCCAACTGCTCTTCTGCCTGCACATAGCCTGCTTTTGCCCAGGGCATGTCGTTGTGCTGACGTAGTTGAATGGTCAGATAATAATCTTTCTGAGGGTCGAAAGACATGCCTTGAAGGGCGGGGATGGAAATTGTCTTCTGACTTCTGGGAGCGATGCTGCCAACATTTAAGTTTCCCTGTTCTATTACTTCTCCGTTTGCCGTAAGCAGGAAGTGGAAGTCATACCCGGAGAGGTCGTCAGAATAATAGTTCTTGTTGAAGATGCTGACAAGACTTTTCTCCCTGTCTGCCCATTTGATGCCTACATACTGATAGACCTTCTTTACTTCTGCATATTGTGGCTTCGGCTCCATATCGCCGAAAAGAATACCGTTCATCACGAATTCCTTATCGTTTGGGAAATCTCCGAAATCTCCACCGTAGGCAAGGTAGCGCTTTCCGTCACTCGTGTAATTATACATGCTCTGGTCAATCCAGTCCCAGATAGCACCGCCGCAGAAATAGTTCGTCGATTCTATGGCATCCCAGTAGTCGATGAGGTTGCCGACGGCGTTACCCATCGAGTGGGCATATTCTGAGATATGGAAAGGATACTTAATCTTCATCTTACCCTTCACCGCATCTCTTACCCAGGCAATCGACGGATACTGATTACTACCCATGTCGACAATGTCATTATTGCGCTCGTATTGCACCGGCCGGCTGGTGTCAAAAGCCTTCAACGCCTGATAGCTTGCCTTGAAGTTATCTCCGGGGCCAGCCTCGTTGCCAAGGCTCCAGATGACAATGCAAGGGTCGTTAATACGTGCGTGAGCCTGTTCCATCATTCGGGCTACATGGGCGGCTTTCCATTCCTGAGGGTGGGAGAGTGACGCCTCCCCGTAGTAGTACTCATGACTTTCGAGGTTGGCCTCGCCTTCCAAGTAAATACCATATTTATTACATAGGTAGTAGAAATATGGGTCGTTGGAATAATGAGAGGTGCGGACATGGTTGATGTTTGCGCGTTTCATCATCATCACCTCTTCTTCCATCTGCTTATGCGTGATGGCATGTCCGCGTGCCGGATTGGTTTCATGTCTGTTGACTCCCTTCAATTTCACCGGCTTCCCGTTGATCAGGAAATAGCGGCCTGCCAGTCCGAACTCATCATCCTCGGCAGCTACGTTCTTGATTTCCACCGTCCGGAAACCTATCTGGGTGGATATTGCCTCGACGGTCTTCCCCTTGTTGTTCTTCAATGCAGCCACAAGGATATAGACGTTGGGCTCCTCTGCCGTCCATTCTTTGATGTTTTTGGCGACAAACTGGTACTGCTGGGTTGCTGATAGTCTTTTGTTTATGGTGATGGCAGGAGAAACAGGCTGAGGGTTGTAAATCCTGATGCTGCCTTCATCCTGATAGAGTCTGTTCTCATACAAAGAATATTCGATGGTGTAGTTCTTGATTCTCTTTTGGGAAAGATTCTCAATCTCAGCCGTGATGTCGAGCGTATAGTCCTTGCGATTCTTAGCCGCATTGCCGCCAGCTGCCTGTTCGGACAGACGTGGAATGGCACGGAGGTCTGCAATGTGTACCTTCGGTGTGCTATAGACCGACACTGAGCGGTAGATGCCTGGCAAGCGGAACATGTCCTGAGCTTCGAGGAATGAGCCGTCGGAATTGCGGTAGACTTCCACGGACACCGTGTTCTCTCCTGGACGGACAAAACGGGTGATGTCGAATCGTGCCGCGTCACGTGAATTCTTGGAAAACCCTACATACTGACCGTTGATCCACAGGTAGAAGAAAGAGTCTACTCCGTCGAACTCGATGAAGATTTCATCGTTCTTCCATGTCGAGGGAAGAGTAAATGTGCGCCGGTAGGAGCCTACTTCGTTCCTGTATTCGTAGGTCGTCCAATTATGTGGAGGCTCTCTCATTACACCTCCGCGCCAGTCGTCTTTCTTCACCTGGTGCCAGAAGATGACAGGCTGGTTGACGTAGATAGGAGTGCCATATTTCTGAGTCCCGTCCTTCTGAATTCCGACGATGTTCCACGACGACGGCACTTCAATGTCATCCCAGTTGGAAACGTCGTATGCCGGCTGGTAGAAGTCTGACGGGCGTTTGTCCGGACTCTTGGCAAAATGAAACTTCCATACTCCGTTAAGGTCGAGACGGCGTGTGCTGTATTCGGGAAGCAGGTGGCGGGCATCTTCTTCATTGGAGAAAGACACATACCAGGCTCTGGGCTGCAATTTGTTATATCCCAACAGCTCAGGAGATTCCCACTCATTTCCCGTCGGCGAAAGGGCAGCACCATAGGAGAAGCCTTCTAATTGCCGGTCGTCAGCAGTAGCAAGGGAGGTGAAACATAGAAAGAGAGATAGTATGATGAAAAAAAGTCTGATTCTCATGATGTTCTTGGTTAGTATTATTATTACAATGCAAAGATAGCGAAAATAATTGGTATTTCCAAATATTAAGGTCTAATTTTCCCCGATTTGAACTTGTAAATGGTCATTCTTATCTTTCGCCTTTGAAAAACCTGAACGATACATTTGCGTCCGATAAAGAATATCTATACACTTCATATACATATTGTTTGCAGAATGGAAATGATAAGTACATCATTCAAAGTGTGACATGTGACATGTGACATGTCACATTAGTACTTTTCAATACACAACGAGGATATCATATATATAAGCTTATATTAATATATAATATGTTATATATTAATATAAAATACACTAACTTATAAACCATAAATATTCATATTAAAATAATTACGATTTACAACACAATTCTCAATGAAGAAAATGTGAACCTACTAATGTGACATGTCACATGTCACATGTCACAAAAGAAAAATGTCTTTCCTAAACGATGTGTCTTTTGTCATCTCATAAAAATAATGTACCTTTGTGGCCGGTTTTCCTGAAATGTATGAAAGATAACAAGTCGATAGTTGCTCATTTGAGTATGTTCGGTGCTTGTGCGGGTTGGGGATTGATGGCACCCGTCGGCAAAGAAGCGATGCTGCATGGCGTGAGCGGATTGTCTATGGTCACGTTTCGGGTAGTAGGCGCCTGTGTTCTCTTCTTGCTGGCTTCATTGTTTACCCCAAGAGAACAAGTGCCAGTGCGCGACAAGTTTCACTTTGCCGGTGCTGCACTGTTTGGCCTGTTACTCAACCAGTGCTGCTATACGATGGGACTGAGTTTTACTTCGCCCATCAATGCCAGTATTGTAACCACTTCCATGCCGATTTTTGCCATGCTGCTATCGGCATTGATATTGAAGGAGCCGATAACGGGCAAGAAAGCCATTGGCGTATTGCTGGGATGTTCGGGTGCCTTGATGCTGATATTGACATCGGCGGCACACGTGAGTGACAAGGTGGGTGACATTCGCGGCGACCTGCTATGTCTTTTTGCACAGTTCTCGTTTGCTCTTTATCTCTCGTTGTATA
>Ga0247611_10006554_pt1 | contig 14897 bp, 1 predicted proteins | sample 177DNAGHGhighgp2_FD_192422 | JGI IMG/M metagenome (GOLD analysis project Ga0247611, IMG submission 192422) | Sheep rumen microbial communities from Palmerston North, Manawatu-Wanganui, New Zealand - 1770 DNA GHGhigh gp2 | ecosystem: Host-associated > Mammals > Digestive system > Stomach > Rumen ...
GGGTTTGGGAATTGGGGATTGGCCCCAACCCCCAACCCCCAATCCCCAATCCCCAATCCCCAATCCCCAATCCCCAAAAAAAATGAGTATGATAAAAAGTTTTAATAAAAATATCATAATTGATAAATAAATAAGATTAATAGATATTATATGTATATTATGAAATAAAATAAAACTGGGCAAATAAATTCAAATAAATTAAAGTTTAGTTTTATACTATAAATAAAAAAGATAAAATTTTATAAATTAAAGACAATAATAATATATATTATTATTAAAACTTATTTAATAATAAATGATATTTATAAACTAATTAGATTTCATTAATCTATTGCTTCATTAATATTTAAATGAAAATTATGAGTATAAATATAAACACCATTTAATATAATCTCATTTAAATCTTCTGAAGTTAATTCATTAGAAATATTAATATTTACTTTTTCCTTATTATCATTAATTTGTACTAGAGTATTATTATTTTTTATTTGGTAAAGATCAGAAGTGAAAGTTTTTATATCATAATCTAAATTGTTATATATTTGATCTTTAATTAAAGGTAAATCATGATTTATTTTTCCAATGATTTCATTTTTAGTATTAAATACATAATCCTTATTCTTATTTTTGTTATCCTCTTCTGTTACAAATTGCAAATATAAACTAAAACTTTTATTTTCAGTTTCATTTTTATTATTGTTTTCTTTTCTCTTTATTAATGTTAAACTGTTTTCTATTACTGATAATTCATATTTTTTATCTAAGTTAAATGACAAACCTGTTATTTCAATGCAATTATCAACTTTTATTGGACTATAATTTATAAATATTTTATCCGCTGTAATATTTTGATTATTTTTTTGATTGTGATGTTTATTATATAATGATATTTCTTCTTTTTGATATTTAAATTTTAATAAATATAAAAGTAATCTTATATTATTGATATAATTTAAAGAATATTTTTTTAATTCTCCTTCTTTTATCCATTCTTTATAAAAATTATATTTATCTATGATATACTTTATATTATTTTTAATGTTATTTTCCTTAATAATCTTTTTAATCTCTTCTTCTTTTATGAATTTCTTTTTATTAAGAGCTTCCATTAATACATTTAATTTATTCTTGTATTCATTCTTTTCAGCATTTAAATCATTTACTTCTTCGATTAAAACTTCATCAATAGGATTAATAAGCATTCCATTTTTTTCTCTTTTTAACAAATTTTTATAAATGTTTTCATCATTTATATCATCATCTTCCAGTGGTAAAACTATATCATCGGGCATTCTTTTTATGAAATCTTTAAATATAGTAGATACCTCCAGATATGTCATATATTTGATATTAATATTGTTTGAGCTCAAAGTATTTATAGTTTGCTTATCATCATATTTTACACTTTTAAAGAATGCATTAATTTGGTTAATTTGTTTAATCTCAAATATTTTTTGATTCATTTCTATAATAATATTATTATATTCATAATCAGGTATATCATTAAATAAATCAAATAATTTATTTACATTTAATTCTTCATTATTATTTTCTATACTTATTTTTCCATTGTTGAAAAATAGTATATATTTATTTTCACTAATGAAGGTATCTTCATCCAGAAGTAATTTTATTATATAATTTTTAATTCTAGATTGATCATCATTAAAAGTAAATTTACTGGCCAAATAGTTATCAAAGATTATTTGTATTAAGAAATAATAATTATTTCCTAAATAATTATTATTTAATCTAAAGTCAGTTTCATTCATTTCTATATATTTTTTAATAAACAATAAAATATCATCTATTTCTGAAAAATTGAAATAAAAATCATTTTCCGATATTTCATTTAAAAGACTATTTAAAAATATAAAATTAAATAATATCTTTTTCTTGTAAATACTAGTTGAAAAAAATGAAATTAAATCATTATTTAAATTTTTTATATTTTCCAAAATTTTACTTTTGAAATTCATTCCCAAAATATTATTGCATAAATTAATATTATAATAAACACAATTTTTTATTATAATTTCATTTATATCATCATTGTTAATAGGTTCTGATAAAGTGAAAATTAATCTAAAAGTTCTATCTAAATATTTATTTTGTTTAGCATCGTTTATGAGATTTACTATTTGACTTATGAAATACCTATCAAATTTATTTATATTTTTAATAATAATTAAACCACCTGCTTTTATAAATTGAATTATGCTGTCATAATTGCTATTTCTAACATTATCTTTTATTATTATGCATTTAACTGAATTTTCTATTTTTCCTTCAAAAGCACCATTATTATTTAATGTATTTAAATTTTGGCTTGAAATTTTATTACTTATTTTTGATGATACTGTCTTAGAAAGCTTTATCATTGATAATAATTTTGGATATAAAATGTTCTTAATATATTGTATTTTTTGCTCAAGATTTTGACTATTTTCTTCAATTATTACTAATGGCTTTTGAGAAGAATTAAATAAATTATTACTTGAACTAATAAATCCTTTTAATGTGTACTGATTTTTCATAGAATATATATCAATTTGATATAACTCATTCATCAAAAATTCCTTTATTTCGCCAAATCTCATGGGATAAATTAATGCAATTATTATTAAAATATTAAATATTTCAATTTTATCATTTGTTTCATTTTTTTTTAAAATTTTGCTAATTTGTTCACATATATTTTTATTTGAGCTTGCTAACGTTTTTTCCCATATAGAAGCATTTTTAGAAATATCTTCAATTAAATCACTATATATATTCATATTATTATTTGATAAATATAAAATTTTATTCCAATTTTCATTTGATATATATTTTATTGGTGAAGCATTATTTAACTTAATATCAATTGAATTTGAATTTAGCTCATTTAAATCAGACAATACATTTTGATATAAATCATTATACATTTTATTGTCATTATCAATAGTAATTTTCTGATTTAAATAATATAAATAAAGACTTATTCTTAAATAATGTATAATTTTTATATTTTCTGATGATAAAAGATTTTTAATTTTATTTTCATAAAAAAAATTCAATAATACTGATAAATTTGAGTTTGAGTATTGCTTGGCATGATTATTTGGAGGTATTGGAGTAGTTAGGCCATCTTTAGATAAATTATTCTCATTACTATCATAACTTCTTTGTTCTTCATAATTTGATTCATTACTAAATGAATTATTAGAATCTAAATTAGAATTGCTATCGCTCTTTTCTTTTATTAATTCATCATATCCATTATCAACAAAATATTTTTCTATTAATATTTGGAATTCTTTGATTGAAAATGAAGTATTGTATTTTTGAATTAATTTATAAATTTTTCCTCCTTGAGTACATATTATATTTAAATGCATTAGATTATCGTTGATAACTTGTAAAGATTTATTAAATTCATTTAATTTATTTGTTTTATTTTTAAGATTTTTTATTGCAACTTCAACATCTGTGAGTAATTGTTCATCATATAAATAGTTATTTTCACTAGTTTCGTATTCATATTTATTTATTATCTCACATACTTTTTTATTGATTTTTTCTATTTCCATAAAAAGTATCATAGTTTTTAATTTATTTTCTTTGAATAAATCTAAATATTTTATATCACTAACTTTAGCAAGAGAATATTCCAATTCATTTTTTATTGATTTTGATTTAACATTAAAATTAATAACTTTAGTATTGCATATATATGAATTTATAACAAAATTACTACTCATATTTTTGCAATTAAAAAATAGTCTATAATTAACTTGGTTATTTAGTGATATTTTATTCTTTCCTAAATTGAAAGTTGAGGACCTTTTTTTAGAATCATTATTATTAATTAATTCATTGAAAAAATGAATATTTTCTTCATTGCAATTATTAATAAATAATATTATTAGTCTTTTACTTCTACTGTTATAACCTTCATTTAATATTTTTGCAATATATTCTAAATCTTTTTCAATTTGATATTGATTTAAGTTTATTTCTACTAAATGATATACCCAATTATTATCATTTAGGGTTATGTCATTAGAAATATTTTCACCATAATTAATAACAATATTTTTATTTGATTCTAGTTTTCTCATAGTTTTTCCTAAATTATTAACAGTTTTGATATTTTCTTGTGGTATCTTTTTTTGATAACTTTTAAACATGTCAATTAATATTGAATTTGATAATCCGGGATTTTTATTATTTTGTAGACAAATTGATTTATTTTCATAAAAGTCTATAAAAATAATATTTTCTAAAATGAAAGTTTTTTCATCATTAGCATTCAATTTATTTATATCAAAATATTTATATAAAGATAAAATCAAATTCTTGTTTTTTAAAGAATTTATATTTGACTTCGTTTTATTATTATTATTATTATTTTCTGCTTCATTTTCAATGATATTTGAAAGGTTATAAAACAATTCTAAAAATGTTAATTCTTTAATTTGACTTTGACTAAATTTATTCAATTGATTATAAATATATTTATATAACAAAAATCTATTTTTTTCATTAAAAATAGGAGCGAAAGCATAATACAAAGAAATAAATATATGATAAGAAACAAAATGTGAAAGAATATTTTGATATATTTTCTTTTTTTTAAGAAGCTCTGGAATAATATCATCTAAATGTTCGAGGAAGCTTTTGGTTACAGTCATTAACTTATTATGACATTTGATATCTGTTAAAATTTTATATTTTTCCTTTTCAACTGAAATTAAATTATTTTCTAGTTCCATGTTTTTTGACTTATTTTCATTTATTTTGTTTTTTTCTTCTTTTTCTAAATTTTTCACTGAATCTATTTCTTTTTTTATGTCATCTCTTTGATTATTTAATTGATTTATTTTATTCAAATTTTTATAATAATTATAGCAACCGATAAAATAACTCGAAAATTTTTTTATGGAAATATAAGGAGATTTAGCATATTTTTCATTATTTATATTATTTACTAGTTCTTTAAATTCATTATTATAAATGATACTTTCTAATATTTTAATATATGTTCTATCATTTATATTATTAATATACATTTTTTTTCCAAAAAAGCTATTTAGCATTTTGGTATTAAAATATCTTTTGGTCATATCCCATAATTCTTTACTTATTTCATTATTATTATCAGATTCCAATTTATATATAGATATCATTATTAATTTTCCTAATTTAGAATTTTCATATGAATGTTTAATTTCATTTAATGATATGTCGTTGTAAGATAAACAATCTTCAGTTGCATTAGATATATCTTTCATTATTGGCTTTACAATACTATCTATATCATCAGAGACCTTGAAAAAATCAATATTATAATCATTAATAACTTTTTCATATTCTGTAATTTGTTTATTAAAATTCTGCCTTTCAGCAAGTAACTTTTGTCTTTGCTTTTTATAGTCATTTTCTTTTTTCTCTAATTCTTTTTTCTTCTCTCCTAAATCATATATTTCTTTATTAATTTTTTTTATCAAATTTGCAATTTTATTACCTGGATTACAATTTTCATATATTGTATTTTTTTCTTTTATGACATTATAGTAAATTTCATATTTATTCAAAAAAATATTAATTGCGTCTGTAAAATTATTCATCATATGAATAGTGTCTGTACTATAATTATCAACTTTATTGATTAATTCACTTGAAAATAAATATGTATTGTAAAATATTTCAAAAATATTTTGTTTAAGAAAATTGTAATTAGAAGATGACTTAATTTCTTTGATTGTATTGTATTTATTGAAGTAATATTCCATATAGAATTTATAGTCTTTTTTAATCCAAGATGATTGGTAAACGATATGACAACTATCAATTAAGTAAGAATATTTTTCTCCAAAATAATCATTTATTTCCTTATCAATTTTAAAACTTTTGAAGTCTAAAGCTATCTTAAAATTATTTTTAATTAATTCTAATGCATTTTTAATATCTATTTTTTTTCCATTTTCTTGGCTTTCTTGATTATACTTTTTAATATCTATTTCTTTAATGATTTTATCAGGAGAAAGAATGTAATTCAAATAATAAATTGAATCTTTGTTATTCAATAATAAATCTTCTGCTATATAGTAAATTATCTTTTTATTATTTAATACTATTTCTTCGAATATTTTATTTAAATGTGTAGTAGAATTTATTTCTTTATGGCATTCTATGACTTTTACTCCAATTAAATAGGCACAAAATTTAAATATTAATTCTTTGAATAATTTATTTCCTTCTAACAATATTATGATTTTTTTGTTTTTTATATTATTTTCGCAGAAAAATAAAATATTTTGTATATAATCATAATCATCCTCATTTAATATTAATTCTTTTTCATGATTATTATTATTGCTTTTATTAAATTCTTTCAATTTTTCTTCAATAAAATTTTGAAAAAATTCTTTTTTATTATATTCAAAAATCATCTCATCATTAATTTCTCCGTTATTATTTGTATCTATATGAGTAAATATATAATCAGTTAATTTTCCATTCAAAAATTCATTGTTTTCGAAAATATCTTCAATACTTATTTTCATTTTTTTGAATATTTTATTGTATGATGAACACATAATTTGTTTCAGATTATTTTTATCATTATTATCATATAATTTATCATATGTCAAACGAGAAATATTATAAAAATAAAATCTTGTCATCTTTTTATCAAATAAATTTCTGCTATCACTATCATAAGGAGAATTCACTTTTATAATATTAAAAATTATTTGCTCAATATCATCAAGACTAAATTTTATATTATTATTACTTTTATTTTCATTTATTTCTTCAAAAAATTTGCATAAAACATGAACATACTGAGAACTTATAACTGAAAATGTATTAACATAATAATCTTTAAATTTATTTTCTAAATGCACTTTATAAATACAAGTGAGAAATGAAGTATAGTTAATATAACAATTTAATATGTTTAATTTATTGATAAAATTGCCATTATTAAATGGATGATTATCAATTGAACTATTTTTCCCTAAAAATAGAATTGAACTATTATATAAAAATTTCAGATCAATATTTTTTTTATCGAAATAGCATTTTTTTTCAATTAGTTGACTAAAAAAATAGTCAAGAGATGAATTTGTGTTAATATCATCAATAAAAATATTAATTTTTTTCCTATAAATATCTCCATAAATATTTCTGTGAATATTATAAAAATTTTCATCAAAATAATTTGTTATTGAAATTGGTTTGGTATTGGGATTAACATCATAATAAATAGTTCTATATTTATTATCGTTAATAAAATTGTTCAAAATATTTGTGTTTTTTGAAAAAAATAAATTATTTAAGTATAATGATTTATTATTATTAATTAAATTAGATATAATAAATAATATAATTACTTTTTCTCTATATAAAGGCTCAATCATTTGGTTATTAATTATATCTATATTATCAATTTTAATAAATTGACTTAATAAGTCATGATTCTCTATCAAATTGGTCCATAGGTCAAATTCTTTGGTAATGGGATTTACATAATAATCAAGTATTGGTGTCTTTAAATCATCAGCCTTAAATGTATCATTAACAATTTGCTCTATTTTAGCTATGAATGAAATATTTATGAAATTCTTAATTATCCAGGAAAAAGAAAAAATAAAAATATATAATGCATATTTTTTGATAATTTCATCATCGTTCAATTTTTTTTTTAACTTTTTTTTATATATATTATCAGTTTCAGTAGCTTCGCATTTAATTTTTAAAAAACTATCGAAATAATTTATTAAATTAGTTACAATATAATTTTGATTAATATATTGATTATTAACAGAATTAATATTATTATTTATAAAGTCAATTAATATGCCACAATATTTTAAGAATATTCCTCTAATATATAATTTTATACTCACAGGATTATTACAACTATTTATAACACATTCTGTATTAATATACTTATGAACAATATTTTCCCAATTTAAACCATTATCATTTTCATTTGATACATATATATAAAATACATTTTCATTTGTTATTAATGATTGGCTTAAATCTTTTAAATGATTAGTTTCAAAAAATAATTTATCTAATGCTTTATCTTTTACTAATAAAAATTCATTATTATTTAATAGAAATTGAAGCCAATCATTAGATATTTCTCCTAAAAATGATAAAATATTTATTATTTTATAAGATAAAGATTTTTCCTTTAATTTTTCAGAGTTTTCGCTATCATTGCTATTAATTGATGCATTATCTTTTATTTCTTTTTTATCCTCTTTTTCATTTTGGTTTTCAAATAATCTTGATTTATTTCCATTTTCATATAAATCTATTAAAATGTCATTTATTCTACTCATTTTGTTGTCGTTAAAAAACATGAAGGCTTTATGATTTGTGAAATTTTCAAATAATTCAGGGATTGCACCTGGATATAATGGTAAATTGTTAACTGTGGTTGTGATTTCATTTGTGTTTTTAATTTTTTTTATTAATGATAAAAGTAAATAAAATAAAGTTGTTTTTCCTGATAAGGAAGGTCCAAAAATTATAAATGAATTATAATTGTCGAAATTTTGAGCTAATTGATATAATTTATTATAATAATTAGATTTTGATGATATTTCATATTGAGATGTCAAATTATTAATTTGCTCTGTTATTATATCTATTTGTTCCGCATTTAAGTTTTCATTTTCATTAGTATTATTATCATTTTTAACTTTTTGCTTTTTTTCATCATGAATAATACAAAAAGCATCATCTAAAATATTTAAAATTGAGTTATAAATATTTGTGCTAATAGTATCTTTATACAAACTTCCTATTAAATTTTTCATTTCTTCATAAATGGATTGGCTTTCGTAATCTTTGACTGATTTTAAACTATTAATATCATATATTTCTTTTTTATTATTATAATTATTTATTCTTATATTTATATCATCACTTTTAATTAATTCAATATTCTGAATATGATACTTTTTGTTTTTTATAATTCGATTTGATAGTAAATTAAATAGATTATAAATAAAAAGCTTATTACTAAAATTAGTCCTATTATTATATAATTTACTATAAATATAATTTAAAGATAGTAGTATCCTATTCATAATTAATTCATAGTTTTTGTATCCTAAATTTATTAAATTCATTTGTATATAAAATTCAAAATCAATTTGTATATAATTAATTAATCTATAATCATCAAAATAATTATTTCCCAATATTTTATGAGAATTTTTATCAGAATAATCCTTAAAGTCAAGAATAATATTAAAATTTTCATTATTAATTAAAATTTTATCTCCATTTTTCATTGTGATTAATTCTTCTTCTGAATGTTTCAATTGATAATATACTTCAATTATTTGATTAGAAATAATTTCGAAATCATATATAGAGCAAAGATTATCCAAATTATTAATTCTTATCCATGGACCAAATTTATTATATGAACATAATAAATTTTTAACAATGTGAATATCTGTATTCCTATTGCATGAATAGTCTATTATATTTTTTCCTAAGAATGATGCTATTGTAGAAATACTATCATATGTATAGGGAGTATTCTCAACCATTTCTAGGTTTTCCACTTTTATATAATTTGTATTGAGGATAATTGGTTTTTTGAAAAATTCATAAGCATTTATTAATTCAATTAATGCTCTTTCATTGTTAGTCAATAAAATATAATTATTCAATATTCCGATATATTCAAATCCATACTCTACTGAAAATAAGTTACCTAAAAAATAGAACATCAAAGTATCACTTTCAATTTTTGGATTTAAATATTTCACAAAACTAAAATCAGAAGGTGATTGGACATCATCATGAATTATATCTTCTAATACACTTATAAAGTAATTAAATAAACTTATTAGACAGAAAAGTTTTCTTCTATTAATTCCATTATTTTTATCATCATCATTGATTTTTTCATAAATGAATTTTACCATATCATGCTTGCATATATTATATAATTCAAATAATTTATCAAAAGTTTCATCAGATTTTAAACATTTCTCAATATTATCCATCATAGAATAATATATACAGATAAATATCTCTTGTATCAACTGACTACTATTTACTTGGTTAATCAGACCTTTTAGTAACTCATTTATCTTCTTGTTTTTTTTATTTTTATAAATTACTTCATTGTTCTTCTTATGAGCTTTAATATGCTCCTTCATAGATTTAGATAACTCTACATATATGATATCAATGTATTCTTTTAATTGTTTTGAAGCTTTTAAATTCTTTAATAAAATATCTTCATCATCAATAGTTTTAATTTTGATATATTCATCATTTGTATAATTGTCTATTTTCTGAATTTTATTATCATATTTTATATTATAATTTAAATCTATATTTTTAATCCATGGATATAGTCTTTTTATAATTCTTTGCAAAAACACTTCATCTTCTTTATGATTATATAGATACATTATTTCATGGTTATCCATTATATAGTATTGGGGAGTTTCTTTTCTTCTTTTGTCGATAAATTTATTAATAGCAAATATATTTTTTTCTATTCCATCTAAAAGGGAATTCAAGCAAGAAAATATTTTATTAAAAACATGATCTTGAAATAGCTTTGATAAAAATTTATTATCTTGTAACAATTTGACTAAATAACGAAGTTGGCTTTCATTAACAATTCTTTTATTTTCACTAGGGTATTCCTTCAAAAATTCCTGACTTAATAATATTCCATCTATTTCTCTAATTTTATTATTATATAAATCAACCAAATTCATGAATTGTCTAAATCTTTCATAATTATTTAATAATTGAGTTAATTTAGGAAGTATTACCCAATTGCATGGATTCAAAGATTCTTTCCTTAAAATCATAATATTTTCTTCAACAAATTCATATTCATTTTCTTCTAAGTTTTTATTAATATATATATATGTCATTGTATTATGTGCATTTTTTTGGAATTTATACTTTAATCTTCTCATATTTATTTCATCATATTTATCCTTTATGAATATTCTTAGACGTTCTTCTTCATTTGCTATTTTATTAAATTCAACGAACTTATCTACCTCATTTATATTTAAATCCTTCAATGCTTCAACAGTAAATTTTTCATTAAAAGTACCAGAATATAAATCAATATATTTTGATAATTCAATATTATTTAAGCTTAATAATGATTTTAATTCATCAAATTTTGATTCATTATTTTGAATAACAGGATTTTGAATTACTTCTATGACATCTAATATTTTTTTATATGGAATAACTTTGCTCATAAGTTTTTTTGGCACATTAAAATTAGGTAAAAATTCAAAGCTTTTTTCGCATAAATTAATACAGTAATCAAACTTTTCTGACAAATTTTTTAAATCTAATTTTAACACTTCTTTGTTTTCTATTTCTTTTATTAAAGATTCAAATTCTTTTGTTTTTTCCCATGTTTCTTTCTTAGTTTCAAATTCATTCACTATATTGTCTATTTTTTTGATATTTGTTATTTGGTCTTCTAATTCAAGTTCATATGCTTCATCTAAAAAAGAATCTTTTTTTTCTATAAGATTATCCATTTTAAGTTGCAATCCCCTTAGTTCAATAAAAATATCATTAAATTTATTGCAATAATTATTAATTAAGTCATCATTTAATTGGACTGAAACTTTATCTAGTTCTTTGTCAAAATCTTTAATATCATTAATAAGAATTTCTTTGTATTTATTCAAATTGTTTTCTATGTCATTACTTATTTTTTGGAATAATTCTTCATATTGCAATTTTAATATTCTCAATAAAGACTGATTCTCGATGAAATTTTGATCTGCGGGTATCTTATTTTTTTTGTTATTCATAATATCAATGTAATCACCTATCTCATTTTCCATTTCATCAACTTTAAATTTGCTATTTTTACATTGATCAAATGCATGCTTTAATTTAATGAAACCTTCTACATGTTTTACCTCTTTTGAAAGATGTTTGATATATTCATTTAATAAATTAATTAAGTCAGTTTGCTTTTTTTTGACTACTCTTGGAACTATATCTTTTGCTTTTTTCAGATAAATATTAGGACCATTAGTAATTAGTTCCAACAATTGTTCAATATTTAATTCAAATATTCCTATATTATTTATTTTTGACAAACATAGAGTTTTGTCCCTTTCTTTATATACATAATCCAAATATTCTTGTATTTTTTTTGGTGTTAAGTTTTCTTCAAACTCTTTAAAATCTATTTTTGAATATTTATTATAATTTGATAAAATAACTCTTAGTTCATCAACCTTATTATTTAATTCATCTCCAATTTTATAAAAAACAGATTTTATATTATTAATTAAATCATTTATCTCATCATCATTTTTTATTCTATTCAATAAAGAAGCATTTTGGTCAAAACTTTTTTCAAAAACTTCCTCATAGCAGGTCATATATAGGGGGAACTCTTGCGGATCTACAAAATTTTTTTTGTTCACAAAATTAAAAATGTTTTCTTGGATAAATTTTTCGAAAAATAATTCCTCTAAATTATTAAATTCAGGCATATATTTAATCTCATCTCCTAATGATAAAATAGATATTTTTAACAAAGGGTAAATATTGAATTTATTTTGATAAAAATCATAATATTTTTCTATTTTTTTATTAAGCATGGACAAAGACTTGCATACAGCTTTCTTTTTTGCTTCATTAAAAAAGTGGTCAATTAATCTTATTATTTTCAATATTTTACAATAAAAATTTCTTTTTGTTGCAATTTGTGCAAAATTTGTTTCGTTTTTGATAAAATCATCATTTTGTTTTCTGAATTTTTCATCCTTTGTCACACGACTTTTATAGAGATCTTCTGGTATATTTACATTTTTTAAAATTTCCCTGTGCTTCATTATTTTGTAATTATAATTAAAACTTTTATCTTTATTTAATATACTTTCTTTGTTACTTTTATTATCATTATTGTCATAGTCACCTTCATTCATAAAATGCTCATTATTTTTTTCATCATGGTCATGATCATGATGATCTAAATTATAATTTTCCATTCTTTTTTCTTCAATTTTTGCCATCATTTTATTTTCTTCAATTTCATCATTCATATCAGTGATTTTTTTTGTAGCCATAAAATTTTGGACTTCCTTATCACACATGTTTTTGATTACTTCTTTTACTTTACTTCTAATAAATTCAAAGTCTTTATTTATCACAATAATTTCATAGTGATAATCTAACATAAATTGATTAGGAAATTTTGGTTCTTTTGAATTTAGTCTAAATATGTTTATAGTAGTTAAATCTCCCAAAATTTTTTTGATGTATTTTATTCCATTAAAAACTGGTCTGTCTAATATATGCAATCTTTCTTTTAATTTCTTTTCATATTTTTTTCTCCTTTGTCTCTGAACATATTTCAGCCATAATTTGAATATTTTTGATTTATTCCAATATTTAAAGAGTGGAATAGTAATCAAATTTTTGTAATTCATATATAATGACTTAAATTCATTTATATTATAACTTTCGGGTTTTCCATTCACATATATGATAACACTTTCAGAAGAAATTGTCATATAATTTATAATTAGAACTTCCTCTGGGTGTTTTGGGGTAAAATTTTGATTTTTTTTTAATTTGTGTTTATTATACTTTTCATTTGTTTCTTTTTCATTTATTTTTTTCAATTCTTTGAAGTCTATTAAATAATAACTAAGTGGCTTTCCCTTTTTAATCGCATATAAAAATTGATTTTCTTCTAAATCTTTATATTCTTCAAATGTTTCCCAATCTATAGTTTTATCCAAATCTAAACTTGGTTCTTCCTTTTCTTCATCTTGGACATTTATATTTTTTTTTTCATCGGGACTAGCCACATTATCTTTGGGTTCTTTTAAAATATTATCTTTTTGAATATTAATGGTGGTTTCACTTTTGAAAATATCAGAAAATCTTTTATTAGTATCTGTTATTGACGAAGTAGCCTTTGACATATTAATATTTTTGCCTTTTATGAATTCCTTTTTCTTTTCTTCTACCTTATCTAAGTCTATAGGCTTCACAGACATTTTGCTTTTCTTTCTAAGAGTGCCTTCTCTACTTATTTTTTCACTTCTATTTCTAACCCCTATATTTTTTTGTTTATCTTTTTTACCATTTATATTAAGATTATTAATGCTTTGAGAAGATTGCTTTTTTTTGTTATCTTCTTCGGTTTCTTTTTCTTTTTCTTCTTTTGCATCTTCTCCTTTAGTTGGATGAATACTTAAATTTTGGGCTGTTAATTTCATTTTTAAAAGTTGTCTTTTTTGTAACTCCCTTTCTTTTTTATTTTGATAAAAATAATTCGTTATTAGTTTCCAACCCCGGTCATAACTATTAAAATTTTTATGCTTTTTATTCTTCTGCTTTTTTAACTCAGGTGGTAATGTCAGATCTTTCCTATTGCTTACAGGGTAATAATACTCATATTTTAAATTATTTAATATATCAATATTATCCGAAGATTTCTTATTTAATTGCTTCATATCCATTATAACTGGAAAATTAAGGCAGTTGCCCACCTCTTTGGGGATATTTTTTTTGGTGTTCCAATTCTGGAAAATAATGGTTCGGAAATTTCTTTTACTACTTATTTTATAGGAACCATTTTTTCTTTCTTTTAATATTGATTCGAGATCCTTTTTATGTTTATCATGATTAGTCTCTGTTTGATTTATTGGGGAATAAAATGTATTTATTGGATGAAATTTTTTTATGCTTAATGATGGATTTTTGCATATAGATGAATTAAGACTTATATAAAGCTTTTCTTTAAAAAATGAATTTTTTAGTTTATTTTTCATTTTTAAAAGTCTAATAATTTAAATTTATTTTCATAAATTTGAGTAGAAAATATAACATGGGGATTGGGGATTGGG
>Ga0247611_10006555_pt1 | contig 14891 bp, 10 predicted proteins | sample 177DNAGHGhighgp2_FD_192422 | JGI IMG/M metagenome (GOLD analysis project Ga0247611, IMG submission 192422) | Sheep rumen microbial communities from Palmerston North, Manawatu-Wanganui, New Zealand - 1770 DNA GHGhigh gp2 | ecosystem: Host-associated > Mammals > Digestive system > Stomach > Rumen...
TGCGGAATGTGACGTTAGAAGCTGCCTCGTCGGTGAAGGTGCTGAGGTACTTGTCGGGGTTCTGATTGGCGATGTAGAGCTGCTCGGTAAGTGCAGCGGCGGCCATCTGCCAGAAGTGGTTGATGCGTCCGTTCTTCTCCATTTCGTCATAGAGAACGTTTGAGGTCTCAAACAACGTGTTGGCATCGTCGATAGCCTTGAACGAAGGATCGTTGATGTCGGCAACGAGCTTTGTGATAGCCTTGTCGTAGTCTTCTGTAGGCATTTCGTAGAGAGCTGCAATCTTCTTGTCAACGTTCAGCGCGCTGAGGATGCGATACTTTTCGGCCAGCGTGGTAGCCTCCTCGGCAGCAGAAGCGGGCAGCAAATAGTCGGGCTTGACCTGCTTCTCTTCCTTGGTCAACTTGATGCCATCGTCGCCTTCTGACAAGAAGGGCAGTTGCTTCAATTTACCAATCTCGGCAGCGATGCTGTCGAAGTGCATCTTGATGCTGGCTTCGATTTGCTTCTGTTCGAAACTTTTCAGACTGTCAGCTGCTACCTCAGCCTGCTCACTTTTCTTTCCACCACATGCAGCGAAAACCACAGCTGCAAATGCAATAGCTAAAATTGAAAATTTCTTCATTTCTTAATTTTTTTGAGTTATTAAAATGTTAATTATTTATCTCGTTAATTCTCTGTTTTGCGAATGTATCTCCCTGGGCAGTCAGTGAGCAGCATCAGCGTGGTGATGATACACATGAGCAATAGCATGGCCATATTGAACCAGAGTGTTTTGATGTGCCACTGGCCCACAATTTTTTCACTGCTGTAGAATGGTGCGCGACCGATAGTGCTTTGTGGTGTCAGGAAGATAAGTCCTGTACGCGGCACGGCATAATTATCAATGATGTCGAGCATTCGTCGTTGGTCAGCACCGATAACACAGTCTTCCAGTTTGATGTTATAGTTCTGTCGTTTCAGGTCGAGTAGGGCTTCTTTGCCATTCTGACGGATATAGCTTGACGTCAGGGCATCGGCCTTCAGCGATATTTCGTTGCTACGCTTCGAAAGGATATTCTCGGCTTCCCTCATATAGTCGTATAATGACTGGTATGACTCGTCGCCGCTATAGGGCTTCATGTCGCAATATGCCGTGATTAGCGGCAGGTTGGTACGGATGACAGCCATGTGGTCCACAGTGGATTCTTTGCCTCGCTTTTGTTCGTCCTTCATGGTTTCAAGCTGTGATTGCAACTCATAGAGCAATCCCATGTTGTAGTATTGCGTCTCGTACTTCTTCTTGTCGAGCTCGAAGAAGTTACGCTCGTATTCATTGTCTGTGAATGATGTGACGGCCAGTGCCTCGTACGACCAGCGCGAAGGGATAAGGTCTCCGACGATGGGTACGTTACCCGTTGTGCTCTTGGGCGTCAGGTCGGAGAAACTGACTACCAGTCCGCAAAGCAGAATCTGTGGAATGAGCAGCATGGGGATGCTGATGTAGATGGCTACGACGGAGTTGAGACATTGCGACAGCAATAGTCCTGTGAGGTTGGCCAACAGGGCCGTCATAAACAGGATGAGCCACCATGTTGTAAAGAGCCCGTGCAGTTCCATGATGGCATTGCCGACAACGATGAACAGCAACGTCTGGATGAGTGACACGAAGGCCATATAGACAATCTTCGACCAGATATAGCTGCCGTAGGACAGATGCAGGAATTGCTCGCGTTTAAGCAGTGCGCGGTCCTTGATGATTTCCTCGGCACTGCCGCTCATGCCTGTGAACGTAGCCACAATGACGGCCATAAAGAAGTAGCTGACGAGGTTCTTGTTGTCCATGACGGAATAACCCTCGGGTGGAGCATAGCGTGTAAGGAAAGCACAGACCACTGCCAGCAGTGGAGCCTGCAGGAGCGTGATGCAGAGATATTGCACGTTGGTAATCTTCGTCTTGAAGTTACGATGCAAGAAGATGGCGAACTGTTTCAGCACACCAGGCTTCTTCTGGTCGGAAGACGGTACGTTGCTGACAGCGGGAGCAGGCAGTTCTGGACGGTTCTTCAGATAGAGCTCATGCCACTCCTGAGGTGTCATCTTACGTTCGTCAGATATCTCGCCATTGCTGTTGAGCGTCTTCTCGTCGATAATGTTGAGTACGATTTCAGGATTGACGTTGCCGCACATAGGACAAGCGCTGGTCTCAGCATCGGCATAGTGAGCCGCCTCTTTAAAATAGGTGATGGCGTCGATGGGATTACCGTCGAATACAGGGTATCCACCACGATCGAGCAGCCACAGACGGTCGAAGAGCTTGTAGACGTCGCTGGACGGCTGGTGGATGTTTACGATGATGAGCTTGCCTTTCAGCGTCTGCTCCTTCAGCAGGTTAATGACCTTTTCGGTATCTGCTGACGACAGTCCTGAGGTCGGTTCGTCAAGGAACAATACCGCTGGTTCGCGAATGAGTTCAAGGGCAATGTTCAGACGCTTGCGCTGTCCGCCAGAGATGTATTTGTTGATGGCCGAACCTGCTTTCAAGTCTTTGACGGCATCAAGTCCGAGATCTTTCAGGGTCTTCATGACACGACGGTCGAGTTCCTCCTCTGCCATCCCTTCGAAGCATAGCTTGGCAGTAAACCAAAGGTTCTGGTAAACGGTCAGCTCTTCGATGAGCAGGTCGTCCTGAGGCACGTAACCGATGAGGGCCTTGGCCTCGGGTTCGCTGATATCGTGACCGTTAATGGTAATCGTGCCTTCCTGAGGCTTCATACTGCCGTTGAGCAGGGAAAGGAGGGTCGTTTTGCCTGTTCCTGAACCGCCCATGATAGCCAGTAACTCGCCATTGTGCAGGTTGAAGCTAAGGTTGTGCATGCCGTTGTCACTTCCTGGGAATCTGAAGGTTACGTCGCGTCCACAGAACTCAACAGCTTCTACCTCGCTGTCCGACTTGTCGTAGCAACTGATGATGGATGAGTAGTAGACAGGACGACCGCTCTTGCCTTTCAGCACACTGCTCTGGAGCCATACTTGATAGCATCCCGAGAGCACGGGAACATCGTTGAGCAAGACGGTATCGTTGCCCATGTATGTAAACATCAACAAGCCTGTGAAGGGGTCGAGCAGGGTTTTGAGTTGTCCGTCAAAACCTTCTAACTGGTGCAGTATGACGTGCTCCGTGGGTTTGTTGTTGACATAATCCATGAAGTTGTTATACTGCTCATCAGGGATGTTAAACTGCTCAGCCATCGTGCGGAACATGACATCGGTAAATCCGTCGTCGTCGGCACAGAATTCCAAAAGACGTAGCAGCAACAGGGCTTTTTCTGTGTTGCGGATGTCCGTTTGCAAATTAGAACAAATAGAGCGGACGGTATCCTGGGTGTTCAGGTCATCGGTCATCTCGTAAGCCATGCGCATATCGCTGTAGAGATCCAGATAGAGATCGATGTTCCTGATGCCGAATTGGCGACGTAAATAGCTTACGAGCATCTCTTTTGCCCGTTCCTCGTCTACTTGCTCTACTTTGCCAAATAGCGCAAATAAACTGATAAAGCTAGATAATATTACGTCAGTCATTTCTCTATTAATTTGCAAATTTACTTAAAATCTAAGACTAAAGTCTTATCGAAGTAGTTAAAAAAAATTAAAACCTGCTTAAACGGTCTTTTTCCGTAGTGTCAGGACGTTCTTTCCGTCTATACGTTCGTAGTTGATAGAGTCCATAATCTGTCTGACCAGATGGATGCCAAGTCCACCAATCGGGCGTTCTTCGGCCGATAGAGTGGTGTCCACTTCTGCCTTTGTTGTAGGGTCAAAAGGTGTGCCCCAGTCAATGATGACAATCTTCAGACACTGATTGTTGGCTTTGGCCTCGATGAGAATGTCGCCTTTCTTGCCAGTGGGGTAGGCGTAGTCCATTACGTTAACTACAGCCTCTTCAATGGCGAGGTTCAGACTCATAGTCAGCGACATGTCAAGACCGATGGCCTCACACACTTCATCGACGAAAGCTGCCAGTTGTGGTACTTCGTCGACGTTGTTAGTCAGTTTCAGACTGCGGGACAGACGCATATCGTCGTCCTGTTCCTTGGAATACTGAATGGCGAGCATAGTCTGGTCGTCACTCTGTTCAGCATTTCCTACAAAGTCTTGTACAACTTTTGTCATATGTTCAATAAACTTCTCTGGTTTCCGTTCAGCCTCACAGGCGGTATCCAGGACACGTTCTTCCTGAAACTGTTCGTGGCGCAGATTTTCGGCCTCCGTCAGTCCGTCGGTATAGAGGAAAATAGTTGTTTGCGAGTCGATAACGGTTTCCTGTAGGGTGAATTTCCAGTCGGTGATGATACCAACAGGAAGATTGGGGTCGCAGGGCAGGAAACCAACCCCCTGGTCGCCGATTAATATTGGTGCGTCGTGTCCTGCATTCGAATAGCGCATACGGCCTGTAGGCAGGTCGAGGACGCCGATGAACAGGGTGACGAACATGTTCGATTCGTTGTCTTCTGAAATGGACTCGTTGATGGCTGTCATGATGCGTGCCGGCTGCGATTCGTGGGATGCGATAGTGCGGAACAGCGAGCGTGTGACAGCCATGAGCAACGACGCAGGAACGCCCTTTCCGCTGACGTCGCCAATGCAGAAGAACAGTTTCTCGTCGCGCAGGAAAAAGTCGAACAGGTCGCCGCCCACCTCCTTGGCAGGCATCAGCTGTCCGTAAATGTCTATATCGTCGCGGTCGGGGTATGGCGGGAAGGTCTTCGGCAGCATCGACATCTGGATGCTTCGGGCTGTCTGTAGTTCTCCCTCTATACGTCCCTTGTCTTCGTTGATGGCCTTGGTTTCTTCAATCTGTTTCACCAGCGACAGCTGCATGGTCTCGAACGAGTCGCGCAGGCGGCGCATCTCGTCCTTGGTCTTCACTTTTGGCAGTTCAGCGGTGAAGTTACCCTTGGCTATCTCGTCTGCGGAAACCGTAAACTGCCTGATTGGTTTGGTCACCTTACGCACGGTGAAATAGCAGGCCAGAACAATAATGCCAATACCGATAAAGCTGAGAAATCCCATGAATATCATCATACTGTTCAACAGCCACAGCAGGTCGCCTACGGGGAGTGTCACCACCATCAGCCAGTCTGTACGCTCAACGCAAGCGGCAAACATTAATATGTAGCTTTCGTTCTTGTCTCTATAGAGCCTGTAAAGTCTATCGTCAGTACCTATTTCAAGAACATCTTTGATGATTTTTTCCTTGCGCTTTTCTTTGCCTTTGATGTTCTTGAAATAGTCTTTGAGTGAGGCTTTCATCACCAGACTCGAGTCGGGATGGGCCACAATCGTGCCTTGACGGGTAACAAGGAAGCTGGTAAAATGGCTTTTGGCTTCATTGTCAAACACATCCATGAAATTTTCATTGAAGGCGCTGTCCGACTTCTGTCTAAGCGTTTCAATCCAGTCCAGCGACAGGTCGGCAGTATATACGGCATAGGCCTCGTCCTTGTCGTTGATGAGCGGCAACGAGTAGGTAATCATCGGGAAACCTCCCCCTCCTTCGTCCACGTATGGCTCCGACCAACAGGCTTTCTTCAGTTCCACGGGTTTCTTAAACCACTCTTTCTCCGGATAGTTGTATGCCCGTGAGTTCAGCTGTGTGGTATGAATGCCCGTGGTGGTGCGGAAGGCATAGGGCGCATATCGCTGCCCCTTCTTAGGTTCGTAGTCTGGGTTAAAAGCAATGGCCGTTCCCATAATTTCTTCGTTCAGCTTCAGCATGTGCTGTACGCTGGAGAATAGCATATCGTCCTGATAGATGTTCTTTTTCGCTTCCGGCACATTGTTTCTGACCACCGCCTCCACATTGGAGAATACGGTGTTCATCTTCTCGTTGGTCACTTCCATGGCAGTGCCGAAGATAAGTCCCGTGGCCGCTACGCCTAATATGTAGATGAGGACGAAAATAAGCCCAAGAATAAGTATGAGGCTAATGATTGTAGCCACCGTGATGCGCCATGTCAGACGTGAGACAATGGAGCGTGAAGGGCGGAATATGTTCAGTAGACCCATCAGTTCTTAGTATAATATGCGTGCAAAGTTACGAATAAGTGAGCGAAAAACCAAATAAATTTGGATTTTTCTGAACGAAAGTAACTTCACCTAGGGTGAAAGTTACGAATAATTCTTAACTAATGGCGTCTTTTTACCGTTTTTTTTGTACCTTTGCACGAAATTTTTTGTTTAGATGCTTATGAAGTTGCAGAAATACATCACAATTCTTGTTTTTTTTACCTCGCTGACCATCGTTCGCGCACAGGAACACACCCGTTTTCTGGACCTGCCGCTCGACCTTGCCCCAGAAGAAATCATGGAGACGCTGGAGGATAAGGGTCTGCAACGGGAAAACCTATTCGAACTCTCTGGCCGTATTGCGGGCCTCGACGTGTGGCTCTATGTGAATGTCAACAAGGACTCTACAAAGGTTAACCAGCTGTTGCTGACGACGCAGATGCAACAGGGCAAAACCTTGCGCGACGATTATGTCACCCTGCGTAAATGGATGCAGAAACACTATGGTGCCCCCACGTGGGAATCTACTGTCCGTTCTCACTCCTTTGCACGCTGGTATGTGGGTTACGATCGCGATATCGTGATGATTGCCACCGCCTCTGCTGGTGTCGAGATATGGTTCTACGAAAACCACCAGCGCCGCAACATTGACTACTATGCCATTCTGAAATATTGCGAGCGTAATCCTGCACCAAATATGCCTGTGATGTATGCCCGCGACAATGTCACGTGGAAGAGTACGGGCGATACCTCGACGGTAAAAAAGAAAGTCGCCAAGCGTGACATCCGCAAGGTTTCCAAGAAAAAGGCAAAGACAACAAAACAGCGCCGTTCGAAGACCGTTAAGTCTAAGAAACAGCGCCGTAAGCGTTAGTATAAAGTTCCCCAGGCTTGATGTCTGGGGCATTTTTTTACGACAGGAAGCCGAGCAAAGCACCCGCAGCGACAGCTGAACCGATGACGCCAGCAACGTTTGGTCCCATAGCGTGCATCAGCAGGAAGTTGTGGCGGTCGTACTCCAGTCCGAGGTTGTTCGAGATGCGTGCGGCCATAGGCACAGCACTCACACCAGCGTTACCAATCAGCGGATTCAGCTTCTTGTCCTTTGGCAGGAACACGTTCATCAGCTTCACAAAGCAGACGCCGCTCATTGTGGCAATGATGAAGGCTCCGGCACCGATGGCGAAGATGTAGATGGTGTTCATGGTCAGGAACTCAGAAGCCTGCGTCGAACAACCTACCGTCAGACCCAACAGCATCACCACAATATCGTTCAGCGCAGCACCAGCGGTCTTGGCCAGACGGGTGGTCTTGCCGCTCTCCTTCAGCAGGTTGCCGAAGAATAGCATACCCAGCAGAGGCAGACCGGACGGTACGATGAATGTGGTAAGCAACAGTCCCACGATGGGGAACAGGATGCGCTCCGTCTGTGAAACCTCGCGGGCAGGCTTCATCTTGATGACGCGCTCCTTCTTCGTGGTCAGCAGACGCATAAGAGGGGGCTGGATCAGCGGCACCAGCGCCATATACGAGTAAGCACACACCGCGATGGCACCCATCAGGTTGGGCGACAGCTTACTGCTGAGGAAGATGGCCGTAGGACCGTCGGCACCACCGATGATGGCAATACCCGCTGCCTGGTTGGGTTCGAAACCCAAGGCCAGCGCAAACATATAGGCACCAAAGATACCAAACTGTGCAGCAGCACCAATCAGCATCAGCTTCGGATTCGCCAGCAATGCCGAGAAGTCCGTCATAGCACCAATGCCCAGGAATATCAGCGGTGGATACCATCCTTGCCGCACACCCTGATAGAAGATGTTAAGCACGGAGTTGTCCTCATACAGTCCAATCTCCAGTCCGGCATCAGCGCGGAACGGGATATTTCCTAATATGATACCCAGTCCGATGGGGACGAGCAGCAGGGGCTCAAAGTCCTTCTTAATAGCGAGCCAGATAAAGAAGGCGCCTACTACTATCATGATGAGGTTACCTGCCGTCACGTTCGCAAAACCCGTGTACGTCAGAAACTCATTGAAGTTTTCTATGATAAAGTTTGTAAATCCCATAGTTAATTTTCAATTTTCAATTCTCAATTTTCAATTAACCAATGGTCAGCATCACAGCACCTTCCATCACGGTATCGCCCTGATTGACGAGAATCGAGGTGACAGTACCAGCCTGTTCAGCCTCGATGTTGTTCTGCATCTTCATGGCCTCCAGCACGATAACCACCTGACCGACAGCGACGGTATCACCCACCTTCACATTGATGGCGTTGATGGTGCCTGGCAGCGGAGCCTTTACGGGAGTACCTGCGCCTGCGGGAGCTGCGGGTTGCGGCTGTGCAGCTACGGGTGCAGCGGGCTGTGCCGCAGGGGCCTGAGGCTTCTCTGCCGGCTGTGCTGCCACGGGAGCTGCTGCACTGGCTCTGGTTGCTGCCAGTTCTGGATGCTTGGCAGCATTAATGGGTTTCTGCATCTCTATCTCGAATGGGATGCCGTTTACGTTTACTCTGGCTATCGTGCCTTCTACGTCGGTGATTTCTACCTCGTAGTCTACGCCTTGTACTTTATACTTATATGTTTTCATTGCTTAATCTTTAAAAGTTGGAATTGTTGGTGCGTTATGCTGGGTGGGGATGAGCGGCTCGTGCAGATGCGTCATCTGGCTGTATTCGTCGTCCCAACCCGTATTCTTCGGTTTGATGGTGATTACGCCGCTCTCCATGTCGTGAATGTCGTCTGCATATTGGCGCAGTGCCAGGCCGATGACGGCCATATACACCTCCTTGTCTATACCCTTTGTGTCGAAACCTTCCTGCAGCATGACGCCCGTCTTGTGACCAATCTCGATAGTCTTCTCCACCGTCTTCGTGATGGGCTTGATGGGTTGCTTGTTGATGACCTTCTTGGCCGTTTCCTGATGACGCATAAACATGCCGAACAGCGTGAAGAATAACCACAGCAGGGCCAGGCAGAAGAACACGATACCCATTGCCATGATGGCCATACCGAAACCGTGCGGGTCTTCGCGCTTGAATTTTGCCACCTTCGACTCGCTCACCACCGTCTGATTCTGGATACCCAGCGTCACACGGTCGGCCGACTTTACTTCCCAATCTTTCGCCGTACCGTTGTTCGCAATACGTGCGTACGACTGGTCAGCCTCCAGCACGGGTACTGTCACCGAGTCTATCAGCTGCGTCGCATTACCATTGTACAAGGCTATCCACGTCGGTTCCGTCGTGTTCACCTTCACAGAGAGATGCAGCGCGCCTTTGTTCGGCTGGCTGCCCAGTTGAAGCACGATGAGCTGTCGTCCGCTGAGGTTCGTGCGCTCGTCGCCATTTGGAATCTGGCTCATCCGCTTCACGCGCTCAGGCACGCTCATCTTCTTGTCGAGCACGGAGCGGTCTGTCGTCACATACATCCCACGGATGTTGTACGTCGAAAACGAGATGTTGGCTATCTCCAGCCACGCGTTCCTCGCTCCGTATTCGTCAATCAGGCTTTTCTCGTTCACGGTCATCACCTCGTTCAGCTTAATGCTGGCATCCATCTGGGCCATCATCGTCTGCGAGGTCACCGCCACGAGTGCGCCTAACAAGAGTTTTTTGATTTCCATTATATTATATAAATATGTATTATTATATATAGCTTTCTCTCGGTTTAACGATTTCGGCTGCGAAGGTACAAAAAAAAAGTGGACTGACCAAACATCAGCCCACCTTTTTTCAACTCTTAACGATTAATTCTATTCCATGCCACTATCGGACTCTACGAAGACCATTGTTTCTAGGTATGGTGACAAAACGCGTCTTTATCAGTCTTATTATATAAATAAAAGACCGAACATTATGCGTAAGATTATTGTGACTGTGGCACCCGTCTGCCATGTGGGCAAGGAGATTCCTGCCGAGTGTAAGAATCCGTTGACTCCTGAGGAGATTGCGGAAGACACTATTAACTGTTTTAAGGCTGGAGCCTGCGAGGTGCATCTGCATACGCGCGACCTGCAAGGCAATCCGACGTTCGAACTAGATGTATTCCGCCAGACTATCGGACTCATTCGCAAGGAGACGGACATGATTGTTCAGGGGTCTACGGGTGGACTCTCCACGCTGACGCTGGCAGAGCGTTGTGTGTCGTTGGACGTCCCAGAGGTGGAGGTTGCTTCGCTGAATATGGGTAGTGTAAATTTTGGTGAGACTGTATATATCAACACGATGCCTGACCTTCGCTATTGGGCAAAACGTCTGGACGAGACAAACACTGTTCCAGAGATGGAGTTGTTCGATTTGAGCCATGTGGAGTGCGCCACACGTTTGGCTGACGAGGGCGTCATTCATCGTCCCTTGCATTATAACTTCTGCGTGGGTCCTGGCAATTCCAGCAATCTCTCTGCCACGGGTCGCAATCTCGCCATGCTATGCTCGCTGATGGAGCCAGGCAGTTCGTGGGGTGTCACCCATGACAGCATGAAGGACTTTTCTATCCTGGCTTGTGCTATTGGCATGGGTGCCTCTGCTGTCCGCGTAGGTTTCGAGGATAGCTTCTATTATGCCCCTGGCAAGCGTGCACATACCAATGCTGAATTGGTAGAGAAGCTGGTAGCCCTCATCCGTATGATTGGTTGCGAACCAGCTAAGCCCGATGAGGCCCGCGCCATGCAGCATATTAAGAGGTAAGAGGTATGATGGAAGAGAGAAGATGGAAGATGGTTGTTCTTGACGACGACCCTACGGGTATTCAGACCGTTCATGGCTGTCTGCTGATTACGCAATGGGACGAGCAGAGCGTGCGCCTTGGTTTTGAGGACGCTGAGCCCTTTTTCTATATATTGACGAATACACGCGCTATGACACGTGAGGATGCCGAGCAGGTGACGCGCGAGGCTATGGAGATGGTCATCAAGGTGAATCAGAACTATGGTTACCGACTGATCATCGTAAGTCGTAGCGACAGCTGTCTGCGTGGACATTTCCCACTGGAAACAGACGTCATGCGCCAATCTCTCGTGCAGCACGGTTATACCGTGGCCCCCAAAACGCCCTTCTGCCCTGCCTTTATCGAGGCAGGTCGCGTCACGATAGACGGCGTACACTATATGAAAGACGGTAACAGACTCATCCCTGTTAGCGAGACAGAGTTTGCACGCGACAACGTCTTTGCCTACCACACCAGCGTACTCCGCGATTACATCAAGGAGAAAGGGGCCAATCCTGACGACTACGAGATTGTCAATGCTCAGGGCTACGACGAGTTGCGCGCATTTGCTGAACATCTGACATCAGACATTATCCCTCAGACATCATCTATCGTCATCCGCTCTTCCTCTTCCCTGCCTAAAGCCATCAGCGGCATTGCCGACATCCCCCTTCTCAATCGCAACATCCTAAAACATCAAGGTGTGGGTTGCTTCGTGGTGGGTAGTCATGTAAAAAAAACGACCCAACAATTAGAAAATCTCTTGCAAGCAGAAGGCACCTGCGCCATTGAGGTAGACGTGCAGCGCATTCTGGACGATGCACCTCTGCTGATGAGCGAGACGCTCGACACCATCCAACAGGTAGTAGACAACTATCTGACCCCCGTCATTTACACCTCACGTCAGGAAATCCGCCTCGATGATGCCAACCAACGTCAACATTTGGGCCAGCAGGTCAGCGACTTCCTCGTTGACATTGTCTATCGACTGCCCTTCACGCCCTCCTATCTCGTGGGTAAGGGAGGCATCACGTCACATGACATCCTGACCAAAGGCTTGGGCATCAAGTCGGCCCGTGTCTTAGGACAGGTCATCAATAGTGTGCCCTGCGTGATGACGGAGAAATTTCCTTATATCATCTTCCCGGGGAATGTGGGCAGCGAGCAGTCACTACGGGAGGTTTACGAGAAACTGAAAATGTAGAATGAAGATAAATATGAAGCAGTGGGTGGCTGACATTATCCACCAGAAAGAAGTAACAGCAATGCCAGTGATGACACATCCTGGTATCGAACTAAATGGAAATACGGTGCGCGAAGCTGTTAGCAAAGGAAAAGTGCATGCAGAGGCTGTCATCAAACTGACACAGGCTTATCAGAGTGCAGCAGCCTGTACCATCATGGACCTCACCACAGAGGCAGAGTCCTTTGGGGCTGAGATAGCATTTAGTGACGAGGCCGTACCAGCCGTTGTGGGCCACATGCTGACGGATGTAAAGAGCATCAACGAATTGCAAATTCCTTCATTGTCAGCAGGTCGCATCCCACAATATCTCAAGGCAAATCTTCTGGCAGCACGCGCTATTCAGGATCGTCCTGTATTTGCAGGATGCATTGGCCCGTTCTCATTGGCAGGTCGCTTATATGACATGTCGGAGATTATGGTGCTGATATATGAGCATCCTGATGAAGCCCATACGTTGTTGGCGAAGTGTACACAATTCATTGAGAAATACTGTGAGGCACTGAAGCAGACTGGCGTAAATGGCGTCTTGATGGCTGAACCTGCCGCAGGATTGATGTCTAATGATGATTGCAAGACTTTTTCTTCTGCGTATGTGAAATATATCGTTAATAAAGTGCAGGACGACAACTTCATCGTTGTCCTTCATAACTGCGGCAATCAGGGACATTGTACGGAGGCAATGGTCGAGACAGGTGCTGCTGCCTATCACTTTGGCAATAAGTGCCAGATGGAGGAAGTTATCAAGGAAGTTCCACCAACAGCACTCGCTATGGGTAACCTCGACCCCGTATCACTCTTTAAGGATGGTACTCCAGAACAGATGCGCAAAGCAACGCTCGACCTACTTGAAAAGACGCGGCAGTATCCTAATTTCGTACTCTCCAGTGGTTGCGACACGCCACCTCATACACCGATTGAAAATGTAAACGAGTTCTTTAAAGCACTTGACGATTGGAATAAACTATGACACAGAAGACGCTGACATACGACGATTTAGACATTACTCTAGAAGATATCTACGAGGCGATGGGATATCATGGAGTACAGCCTGACGATGCAACACTCCACGAGACACATGTCATACTTGACGATGTTCGACGTTGGTTGCGTCCGCAGTTCTGTTTTCTTGTCGTACAACAGTTTCCCTCGTTCGAAATTGGAAAGATAATAGAACGTCAGTTACGTGGTTCTGAGGCATACACCTTATTTATATGTACCAGTGGCGCGGAATATGAGGCCTATCAGCAACGACTCAAAGCTGAAGATGATATGGTACGTGTGTTTATCGCAGATGCCCTGGGTTCTGTGATTGCAGAGAAAACAGCCGACCAAATGGAACTGGCTGTTCAGGAGAACATCAACAAACTGGGTTGGCATCATACCAATCGTTTCTCGCCAGGTTATTGTGGATGGCATGTTTCCCAACAGCAACTTCTTTTCCCGCTGTTTGAAGGAAACACCTGTGGCGTCACGTTGACAGATTCTTCGCTGATGGTTCCTATCAAGAGCGTGAGTGGCATCATGGGTATAGGAAAAGAAGTCCGCAAGTTAGAGTATACCTGTGGACTCTGTGATTTCGAAAAATGCTATAAGCGGAAACTAAAGTTTACCAAGTAGTTGTTTGGCAACGGTAACAGCAGAATTGGCATTGTCGCTATAACCGTCGGCACCGATTTCGTCGGCAAAGCCCTGCGTGACAGGCGCTCCACCCACCATCACCTTCACCTGGTTGCGGATACCGGCAGCCTCGAGAGCATCAATGACTTCCTTCATATAGCCCATCGTTGTCGTCAGCAAGGCACTCATGCAGAGGATATCGGGCTGGTTCTCTTTCACAGCCTGGATAAAGGTGTCGGCAGAGACGTCGATACCGATATTCACCACCTCGAAACCACAGCCTTCGAGCATGGATGCAACGAGGTTTTTACCAATGTCGTGCAGGTCACCCTTCACGGTACCAATCACCACCTTTCCTATTGCCGTGCTGGCACTACCTGAAAGCATCGGTTTCAGCAGTTCGAGAGCAGCCTTCATTGCACGGCCGGCCATCAACAACTGGGGTACAAAGGCCTTGCCATCCTGGAATCGCTGACCAACTTCTCCCATCGCTCGAATCATCTGACCATTGATGAGGTCGGCGGGGGCAATGCCTTTTGCTATAGCCTCCTTCGTTGCCGCAGCAGCCTCCTCACTCTTACCGTTGAGGATGGCTTGGAAGAGTTGCTCCTCAGGGGTAATTGAGATGGCCTTGTCAGGTTCTGAAGGTTTGTTAGGTTCTGCAGGATTTATAGTTTTTGAAGGAACAGCCATAGCCTTACCTGCTTGCTCGCTAAGCGGTGACAGGAAGACTCCTGGGATGGGTTCAATGGCTTTTTCCATCATGCGGATATGGGCATCGGTGGTACCACAACAGCCTCCAAGGATGTTTACGCAATGGTTCTCGAGCAACGGCCAAAGGTCAGCCACCAGACTCTCAGGTGTCTTATGATACTTTCCGTTACCATCTGGCATACCGGCATTGGGATAGAGGCTCACCTTCAGCCCAAATGATGCCAGCTGACACACCAGCGGTGTCATCAGCGGAACATCAGACACGCAATTGATGCCAACGGAATAAAGCTTGATGTTTTGAGATAAGAGGTGAGAGATAAAATCGACGATGCTTTGTCCTAGCATATTGTGACCGTCTGCCGTCGACACGCTGAAACTCAGCATAATAGGCAATGCGGGAGCCACTTCCTGAGCGGCCTCGACGGCAATCTCGGCATTGCGGACGTCGAAGATGGTCTCGATGAGCAAAGCGTCCACACCACCATCTGCCAAAGCCTGAATCTGTTCTTTGTAGGCCTCGCGAAGTACCTGCTCGTCAAGTGGTTCGCCACTCGTCG
>Ga0247611_10006556_pt1 | contig 14891 bp, 10 predicted proteins | sample 177DNAGHGhighgp2_FD_192422 | JGI IMG/M metagenome (GOLD analysis project Ga0247611, IMG submission 192422) | Sheep rumen microbial communities from Palmerston North, Manawatu-Wanganui, New Zealand - 1770 DNA GHGhigh gp2 | ecosystem: Host-associated > Mammals > Digestive system > Stomach > Rumen...
AAGAAAGCATATTTGCTGGTTACGACGATAATCAGAAGAAAAACTTCTTATTACAGCAAGGTCATACTAAACAAGAAATAGAACAATTAGATAAAGAAGGTCAAATTAATAGTGTTTTTGACGAAGCCGTACAAAAATGGATTACAGACCAGAACGCACAGGCTGAGAATGAACGTCTACTTGCAGCGGGTGCTACCGGATTGAAAGATAATTTTGCAAGTGCTATTGGTGTAGACAACGCCGCTAACTGGAGTAAGAAAAGTGATTTAGGTGATATGATTGCCGCAGCACAATCCAGAGGTATTGACTATAATAATATGAGTGATAAAGAACTCGCAGCTGCGTTAAATGCCTATGACGAAAATGTTGCAAATAAACAACTTATACGTACCGAAAGTGGTTATGCTGCTATTGAGAGTGCCAAAACGTATGCTAAAAATCTAGGTATGGACGTAAGTACCGAGGAAGCTATGAAAACATACTTAAATGCCATTGATGCTGGATATTCCGAAGACGATATAAATAAGATGGCAACGGAAGCAAGCTCTCTGGAAGCCGATAAAGCGGCTTGGGAAAGTGCTAATAACACGTTCCACGAACGATTAAATAAAGTTATTGCAGAAAATCCTGGAATATCTGATTATTCATCATTATTAAAGATATATGCATCTAAATATGGTAAAAATGAAATATATAGTGCTATCGCAGGTGTATCACATGATGCTTTAGGTAATATACTCATAAACGGAGCAGATAAAATAGGTGGTACATTACCTGATTTAAGATACGAAGCTTCGTCAGGACATTATGCATACGACCCACGATTATATGAAGGTAAATATCGTACAGGTTTGGATTATGTTCCTATGGATAACTTCTTGGCACTATTACACCAGGGTGAAATGGTACTTAATAAATCTGAAGCAGAGGCATATAAAAGTACATTTGATACATCTTCAATTACAAATTCTGTAAATACACAAACAGACAAACTTACGGAAATATTAACTAAAATACTTCAAATACTTACATACAGAACAAGTTCTGGTAGTAATCTTCCTAAGAGTTTAGTACAAATGAATTCTGATATAGCTGTACTGTAAAGACAAAGGAGGTACATTTAGTGAAATTAAATTTTAAAGATAGTAATTTAGTAATAAAATATCTTCAAATAAAACTTAAAGAGCAATATAACCCCGATGTGTTAATTACAGGAGACTATTATATTACAAATAATAATAACTATGGAATGGCACATTATATTGCAAGATATCTAAATACTATATATCCTCCTCTTATGGTAAATCCGGAAAACCCAAAAGACTTGATAATAGATAACGCTTATAACATAAATAATTCGGATGATGTGTTTGACACGGTTAGGTCACTAACAGATACAATATCTATTGCTAATTACTTTTTATGTAATAACAAAGGTGAGAAACTATATTGTGATTTGTTACCACCACCTCCGGTGGAAGAAGAGGAACAAGAGACCTTATACAGACAAATATATGGACACGATATTTGCGGTATATTTAATGTATTGGATTCTCCTTTGTTTGTTACTACTGATTTATTAGATACGGCACCTGTTGATTATAGAAAACCTGTAACAGACAAAATTCACGATTATTATTTAGCAAATGATATTAATAATACTGCAAAACAAGACCGCATATATCCATTAGATAAATGGGAGTCTGATAAAGAAATATGTGAAATTGATGATTTAGTATTATCTTATTTATTAGGAAAAACAATAACACCAAATTCCAGTACGGAAGAAATATACTATGTACAAAGACTATTTTATGGTGAATACATTCCAGAAGTAGATAAAGGTATTTGGTCAAGTGATTATGGTAATCTAACAGATACAATAAAGGAATATCAAAGAGCACATACAAACCCGGTTTTAACAAATCCTTTATTTGTAACTGGTTACTTCGATATATTTACGGAAGCTTCCATATTAAGAGATAGGGGTGAGCAGACTTATGGCATATATGGATTATGATTTTCAAAATTATGAAAAAGTAGCCGATGTTGCCAGTGAGTTTAATACCACCGTCGATGAAATAATGAGAGTTAATAATGTAACACCTCCTTATCCCACATATATAAGAGACTTACCTAAGGATGTTATTCGAGGCGGCACTATTAAAATGCCATATGTAACTAATGGCAGACAAACATTTGAAAATTATTATAATACTGCTGCAAATACTTTAGGTGTTACATATAAGAACGCAGAAGTATACGAGGAGGAAACTTTACGAAACTACACCGCACGTTATTATTCCAGAAAAGATTTTGACGGAAATATAGATATAAAACCCGGTAAGTTTTGGCCTCAATGTTTTATTACTATAGATGGTGTACAGTGGCATTTTCCCTGCTACCCGGAAAGTGTATCAGATAGCAACACTGCTAACTACAGTTCGGTTTCAATATTAGGTAGGTCTGAACCTTTTCAATACTATAATAATTCTGGACCGCGAACTGTAAGTGCTAAATTCAGAATGCACGTAGATATGGTAGATAGTCAAAGAGACCCTAATTCTGACTATATATATAGATTAGCGGCTGCCATTGAAAGTACCTGTTACCCTAATTACGGTAATGGTGTAGCTATGTCACCTGTGACTTTTCAAGTTGCAAACAATATAAGAATAACAGGTATTATAAGTAGTGTTAGCACCAGTTATGATGGTCCTTTATTAGATATGATGGATGGTCCTAATAGAGGTACGGAAAGTGATATGCTAATACCGAAATATGCAATTGTTGATATCGATTTTAGCATTACTGAGGTTTCTGGTAATTGTTGGTCACGTACCGATATAGGTGGTCAGGCAGGTAGAGGTGGTTTAGGAGGTTGGAGATAATGATTCTATATAGTAGTCCTCGTGAATATAAACATACGAGTAGATATGGTAAATACAGACAGTTAGTAGATAACTTAGATAGTTATGTTGAAACTTTCAATCAATCTATAATTCGACCTTCCGAACAAGATATATATCATACAGTGCTTAGAGAACAGGAAAATCGTTTAGATATAATTGCAAATATCTATTATGGCGACCCTTCATTTTTTTGGGTGATAGCATTGGCTAATGAATTAGTAGACCCATTTGTAGTTACTACAGGTTCTATATTAAGAATTCCTGCTATAACTTCATTGTATACATTGGGTGGTGTGTTAAGACGTGAATGATATTCTACAGCAAGGAGTTGTAACTCCTTTTGTCATATTTACATTTCCTACAGGTTTTACTATAGAAGATACTGTCAACTCCTTGTCGTATAATGGACGTAGAGGCGGCCCAAGATATTTTATGAATTTGTCACATAACAGAACTTGTAAAGTGGCTTGTACGTTTACATTAACTATTGTATATGTACCGGACACATTTAGGGCAGCAGAACCATATGCACTTGACCAAATACTATTAGCTTCCACTGGAGGTAAAGTTGTTTATTCTTATGGATATTATGATAGATTTGGAAGCAGACATATACAACAACAGGTATATGTAGGACAGATATTTCAGTATAAATCAAATGTAGATGTTTCTTCTGGTACTATTACATATACAGTAGAAGGTACAGCTTCGGCGGCAGACTTATCAAACTCTATGGCAAGAATAGATGCTACAAGCACTCAGGTAAAACCGAGTGAACATTTTAAAAAATTAGTAGCAGATGCTCAATCCGGTGGATTCAAAGATTTACGTGATACTTATGCAATATATGCTCCCGATAATAACGACGAAGCTGTATATATACCTAATTTTGATAGTGCTCCTGTATTAAATTTAATTATGGGAACTGTTACAGGTGAGAAGAACAATGGTATGCCTGTGAGAAAGGGTGGACTTGTTCAATTATCTGTTGGACCTGAGATGAGTATTAGGGAAGCCAGTGATTTAGGACTTATATCCTCTGACCAAGAAGATTTACTTCGTAATCAAGGAAGTTATACTGTAAACAGTGCCTCGGATGCGTTATTAATGGAAACTAAGTGGAAAGCACGTAAGAATACTACAAGAGCTGTAATGCGTTATCCATATATCTGTTATATTGACGATAAGCAGACTATTGACGGCAAACTGGGTACTTTAAAATATGTAATGAATCGTCGTGATGCTGACCCATCGGTTGATAATTATATTTATTATATGGGTAACAATCAAAGAAATAGTGATGTTTTGGATTTTTCTGTGGACTACGATGCTGCTGTGGCAAGAGCCGCTGTAATGGCAACAGGTAAAACCATGGCAAGTATAGACCCTGATGGTAACGGTTATGGTCAAACTTATAGTTTAACAGATGCTATTGCAACATTAGGTAAGAATACATTTGGTTCTAAAAACGGAATGGACCAGAATTTATTAATATCCATACAAGAGATGGCAGATATAATGTTATATCCCTTCGAGGCAACTATGGAAATAGTAGGACAAACACATCCTAACGAATTACTTGATGTTATATATGTTACTATAATGTTAAATGGCACTAAACATGAAACATTATCTGGAGAGTACAAGATACTTGAAATAAGTGACGAAATTAGTGCTTCTGGTTTTACTACAACATTTAAAATGATTAGACAGGTAGACAGAATAACAACTGCGATGGAATATATGGAATATGCAAAAAGTACAGGTTCCAGTGGTAATGTAGGAGCCGTTCAAGATGCTATTAATAGTGTTGTTGTAGATACTACAACTTCCGACACTATTCAAAATAGAACATAAGGGAGATTGTTATGTCACAGTTTACACGATATACAGGATTATATAAAGGTGTTGTAATTGATACAGACGACCCAGCAGGTTTAAATAGAGTTAAGGTTCGTGTCTTAGAAATTCATGGAATGATGAACAGAGAGACATACGGTTCTTTGAATTTAGGTACTGCTACAGAAGTTATGTGGGTTGATGAGGACCATTTACCTTGGGCTGAAGTATGTTATCCATACGGTGAAACAACTCCTCCTGAAATCAATCAGGTTGTGTGGGTGGCTTTTTATGGAGGTGACGCACAATACCCTGTTATATTTGGATGGGCCGGTTATGAATATACAGCTCAAGAGGAAGAATTTATATAACTAATTGAGGCGGTGATGATTGTGAAGTTATTTACAACTTCAATCAAATTTCCAAACATATTTGATTTGACGTCGGGTAACACTAACACAGATAATGAATATGTATCAATTAATAGATGCTTGGCATTATTGTTGACTACTGCTAAAGGTGAGCTACTCGGTGACCCAGATTTTGGTTGCACACTATACGAAAGATTATTTAATGGTTATACAACTTCCGAAGCAGCAGACATAAAAGATGACATTATAGACTCTATAGCAAAATATGAAAAAAGAATCGTCGTAAACACTACTGATATTAATATAGAGCCAATTGACATCGAACAACATAAATTTAAAATAAGCATTAAATATAGATTACAAAACAGTGATTTATATAGTACCGCTTATGTAGATATTGATACAGATAAGGAGAGTAGCACATAATGGCTAATGAATTTTTAAAATACACCAGTAAAGATTATAATTCTATAAAGGCAGATTTAATCAGTGCTATTCCTGCTATAACTGATTTATGGACCAATACAGAAGATGGTGACCCAGGTATTGTTTTGGTTAAACTTATGTCTGCTTTAGGTGATATGTTATCTTACAACCTAGATAAACAAGCTCTTGAATATTATTCGTCCACGGTTACACAACGTAAAAATGCCGCCAAATTATTTAATTTAATAGGTTATAAGATGCACTGGTATCAATCAGCTACTAATAGAATAGCTGTTACTAACACTATTGTAACACCGTATTCTTATCAGGCTGTGAACGACTATACTGCTTATAAGGCATTGGCAAAGCTAACACATCGAACACCTGAGCAGGAAGAACAGATGGAACAGTTGCGTGAAGCTTATATTAGCAAGGCTGACCAGTATGTAGTTCCAACATATCCTCAAGAATTATATCCAACCTACTATAAAATTATTCCAGGTTCAGACCCTCCTGCATATGGGTTAGATTACGACTTAATGTTAGGTGACGAGCACAGTCCTTTAATAGCAGATTATGCTGTTTGGAAAACAAAGAATACCTTGAGTATCTACACATACATTTGTTCTCCACAAAAAACTCTTATTGTTAGAAACGGCAACAGAAGTGATACTGTTTATTTAATAGAACCTACAATAGCATCTAATGCAGATAGTAGTAATGATTATCTGGGTAGTACAGACGATATAGAACCTGGACAAACACACGAATTTAATGTTATTCAGGGTTCGTTAAATAGCATATCATTTAGTCCTATACGTATGAGAAATAATCGTTATTATTTACCCGAGGCACCTGTGGACGAAGTTCATATGTGGTTATCCTGGAAAGGTACTAATAACAATAGTTATGTAAATGCAGAATCCTTTATAGAAAAAACAGACAACCTACTGACCGTGACCGACGGTGAAATATATTTTGAATTCGGTGTTGACGACTTTGATAACCCTTATATAGAATTACCAAGTTATTGGGTAGATAAATTAGGGGATTCCGTAGAATTTACTATTTATTATATAAGAAGTTCTGGTGTATATGGAAATATTACAAAAGATTTCTTAAATACAATTGAAGGTATTCATAGAGGTAGTTATACAATAACACACCCGGCAAATACAGCACCTTACATTAATAGCAATGGAGAAGTTATTGCATTACCTGGACAACACCCACAAACTGCGCACCAGGCATATATAGAATCTCTTAATTATGTAACAACCTTTAATACACTTGTTACTATTTACGATTTCGAAAGATTTGTAAAGAGACAGCCCGGTTTTGCTAATGCCTATGCAGTTGACGGACAACGTGCTAATGATTTAAACACAGCACTTACTACCGAAGCATATAATTTATCTTTAGCTCAACTACAGGCATATTATCATGAATCCAGAGACCCATCAGACAGACCTTCTACTGATGATGACGAAACTGCTCTTAGAAACTTTTATATAGCTCGTAAAACGGTTAAATACAGCGAAGTTATGTCCGAAGATTATAAACCGTATAATCTTAATATGCACATAGTTTATGGTAATTTTGATATTGCTATGGATTACGATGATACTAATAGACCTGTACAAGGTTCTTTAGTTGCAATAATGATAAAATCTGCAAATAGATTCTGGATGTATACATTAATATCGGATTACACTGTTGAGTATGAAAAGGATGAACACGGTAATTATAAAGTAGATGATGATGGACAGTTGATACCTATTCAACCTAATTATACATCAATATTTGATGTTGACGGGAATGGTCGTGCAGCTCATTATCTAGACGAAAAGTTTAGAGATACTAAAATAGTCAATGTTTGTCCTGAATATGCTTCTGTTAGAGTATTTCCTTGGAGATGTTGTGGTACAATTCATTTGAAGTACCCTGTAACTAAACCAGTCGCGAACAAGATATTAGAAACAGTTATGGAACATTTATCCGCAGCATTCCACCCTGCTAATATTGAATTTGGCAAAAAGATAAAATATATGGACATTATTGATGTAGTCACATCCGCTCACGAAGCTATTGCATATTTCGATGCTGGATTAAATTCCAGACAATTAATAGATGTGGACCGGGGTGTGGATATGACTTATTTTAATAATACAAGTTTAATGTACTATGTACAATCCAGTTATGGAAGACATATCTCAAACGCAACGGACTATAGCGACTGGATGTATGGAAACGAGGAGCAATATTGTGTAGACAATGTTACACCTAATCCATATTATCATATATTATCAATAGCTCCTGAATACATTATAAACAATAGCTAAGGGAGTGATTAGATGGTACTAAATAGTAAGCAATATATTCCAGAGGTATATTCGCGTGAACGTGATATGCAGGTGTTTACTACACTAATAGATATTTTATTAACCAATTCTAAATACGACATAGATGCGTTGTACCAACTTTATGATGCTTCTATATGTCCAGAACAATTCTTACCGGAATTTGCAAATACACTTAATTATAAATATGATTATGCAAACACTGTTACATCAAATAGAAAAATAATAGATATATTTATGACAATGATGAGACATAAAGGGTCGCAGGTAGGGTTGTTGATGGCAACGGCCTTGTGTTTAACATCGTTAGACCTTAGTATAAAAAAATTAGAGGCAGCTAATGTTGATACTGATTACATAACAGCACTTTCCAGTTTAGATATTAGATACGATTATGAAAATGCTACAATTACAATAGACTACCCAAACATATATACACAGGTAAGATATTTGTTGGATTATGTAAGACCTGTTGGAATGATGTTAAACCTACGTTCCGTTGTTAAGAACCAACATCACATACCTATGGCTGTATTAGCTCAAGTACAAGCAGAGGTAAGAGAATATAACATACGACAATCTTATGTTAATAAAGCTAAAGTTAATATGTCTTATGTTATGGATGAAAAATATGTGGAACAATGGCAAAATGTGGATAATGAATTATCAGAACAAACTGATAATAACGACACAATAAATTTGAATAATTAGGGGGTATTGATTTGAAATACAATAAACGACCGGGTTTAGAATTTGTTGTGGATAGTAACGTTCATATAGAAGTAGTAAGCCCTCAGAAAGTAATTAAACAAACAGTGGATAGACATAATAAAGCTACTAAACGTATGGTAGAAGGGTTATTAAGGTTTGTTCGTGGGGAGTTTAATACATCTTATGAAAGAACAAAAGAATCCGAAATATACTACAAGAACGACGCTAAAAACTACATTCCTTGTTTTATAGGTGTTGGTACTGGCGGCATTAGACTTAATAGTGAAGGTTTTCCGGACATAGACTCGAGCAACCCAAGAAAACCACCTATGGAACCTAGCAGTACCGGAGAGGGTTTACCCTGGTGGGATGCGGATACTAACTATGTTAAATTCACAGACCGAACTTTATATAAGGAAGTAACAGATGTCTCACGTCAAAAAATATCTGTGTTAGGTTTTGATGAAAGTGCTAATGTTTTATCTCAAATTGGAGATGTAGAACAGATAGTTTATCATACAGAAATACAACCCGGTACTTATAATACGATATACAATGGAGAAATTAAGGATATATTTATTACAGAATTGGGCCTGTTTGCGAGTAATGTTCCTGGAGCTAAAGATTTATTAGCTCGTGTTATTCTTAAAAACGAATATGAAGTAACTAAAGATGTTGATGAACAAACCGGAAATATAAAGGAAACTATCGAACCTACAGGTAAGACACAAATATTGTATGTAAGACCACAAGACACTATTATTCTTAGATGGACAATTAGTATAATTGCACTTGATGACGCTAACTTTGTAGATGAAGAGTCTTCCATTGAACTGGACGATGGTGTTCACATGGTAAATGTGGGAGATTCTATTGTAGATTTTGTAGCATATGATGGTACAAATGTTGTTGACGATGAATTAACACCTTAACAACGTTATTTAAAAGCGTTGGGCAAACTAATGTTTATATAAATTTAATTCTACTCTATAGAGGAGGTTATCCACAATGAGTAATAAATCTGAAGGATTTGTCAGTGATATATTTGGTAAAGAACCTGGCAAAGATGTAAGACAACTACTGGAATATAATTTGGTAAAATCATACCCTTCGGTTAATTCCAGTAATGGAGGTGGAGTACATTCAGAAGAAAACGTAAGATGGTTAACTAAACAGTTTATTAAAAAACCATTTATTATTCAATATGACGATAATAATATGGCAGAATTCAACTATGATGGTGCTGATTTGTATGCTGGCAAGGCTACAGGTGGTATGGTTAATATTGACGGCTATATTATTAATACAGCCGATGATATGACTAAACTGTCTTTTGATAATACTCAAGATACATATATTGGCACTGGAAGTACAGCATATAGTGGTGGCGGATATATTAACCATATCGTTCTACAAAAAGCAATAGCTGCTTTTATGTACGGTGAGGGTACACCAGGTCTTACAAACAGTGATATATCTGGTTATATAAATTTTGCCACACTATACCAATGGAACTGGGCGGAAAAGAAGGCACTTGTACTTGACCAATTTGTTAATGCACCCGGTAATCCATTCCCATTTGATAAGGCAGGTTCCACTATCATTAGATATACAAAAGAACTTGTAACTTATATTAAAGATAATTTTGACCCGCTACCGTCCGCTGACGGTGTATACATACAATATGTAGACGCTACTCACATAGAAGATGTAGATAATCCATATATAGATGTCACATATTATGTTAATTATGGTTATACAAGAGGAAGGCTCAAGTTTAATTGTCCAAGTGACCCAAGTGACCCAGAGGACCCCACTAAATTAGAAACATATAAATATACCACATATAATTCAGAAACGCAAGAAGATGAAGTAATAGATACAGGTTTACCTAACTATCAACCTATTTTATTTGTGAAAGATATATTTGGATTACAGTATGTGTTCCAGTCGGATATAAGAGTCGGTACCGATTCCTACCCAGGACAGATAAACACACAGACAAATTTATTATTTGATAACGTAACACCTGGACGTGGCACCGAGTACGAAAATAGTGTTATATACAAAACTGATAATATTTATGATATGAGCTCGTGCTATTTATCCTATACAGATAAAAATGCGGGTATCGTAAAATACGATGGTAATAACCCTGTATATAAAACAGAATTAATTCCTGGTAGCTCTACTGATTATGGTGAATACTATGCCGGAATTGAAGATACTACACGTAAAGTTGCATATAATTACTTTATGGATAATTGGTATAAAGACATTGGTAAATACGTAAGTATATATCATCTTGTCACAGGTTCTACTGCACCAACAGACTGGGGAACTGCTACGTATTACGAAAAAATTAATGATAACTTTATAACTATACCAAGCAGTACACCTTGGGAATCTGGACGTTATTATTCTAAGGAAGATACAAGTAGTAGCTTTACAGACTACTTTGTCAAACTGCCCAATATCGCATTAGCAGATTTATCTACGGCAAAAAAGAGTGTTAGTACATTCTTTAGTAATACTTACTTCGATATTGAAACAGAGGATAATATATTTGCCAGATATGAATTTTATAAGGGTTCATTTAGCAGAGATGACCTAGAAAGTTCTGCACTGCGTAACTTATCCACAGAGTATTATTGCTTGCCTTTAAGTAAATTAGGTGCTCATTTCCAAGAGCTATTCTGCATATCATTAGGTACCACACCCGTATCGTATGTGCCTGTTGGTTTTGTATCCAGTACAGGTGCATTAATAGCAGAAAATGTAGGTTACGAAGAGGATATGGGAGGCGCAACTGTACAAAGAGTTCTTGTGGAAGGTTATGCATCACTGCTTCGTAGAATTTGTAAGATAGTTACTGGTTATGGTAATCAAGATTATTATAATGGAAAAGACATAAGCAATACATATGAAAGTTCGGAAGGTTGGAATTTGTTGTTAAAGGATTTACAGACAGGTAATGTCGTACCTCCTACACAAAGTTCGTTAAATACTAATACTGCTGCAGAAATAGCTGCTATATTCGGTGTGGCAGATGTAACAGATATTACATTTGACATAATTTATAATAAGGTATTAGCTCCTTATATGAACTTCTATATTCAGTTATCCTGGTCTGCTATATTAGACCACGCATTATTAAATGAGGGTGGTCCGATAGAAGGTCGTTTTAAATCCAGACAAGCATACAGTGTTATGCAACACGTTTTAAGTGGTAACGGTTATAATATACTTTCAGATGACGGTCAGGCTATGACAGTAGAGTTTACACGAAATATTGTATATAACGGTGTAACCTACGAAAATGTACCCAGGCAGGTTTATTATGCCTATAATAGGTACCCAGATTATGGACGTTTAAAGAATTTCTTATGTGAAGATTCAAAACAATATATTGGTCAAACAACTTCTACACATCCTATAGACGATGCTGATAATCGTAATATTGTTTATCGCAATAAGATTACAACTATAGAGGATGCCGATAATCTAGAAGATTATATTACATATCTCAGACAATGTGCCCAGAAATCTTGGAATTATAACTTAGACGGTTATATTGATAGTAATTTTATAACAATTCCTTATAAAGTTACTACATTAACTGCCGACACATACGGTTTTGCTACATTTGATGAAATGGTAGATAACTACGAGAGATACACGAACAAATATGAAAGCGGTAACTCTGATAGTAATTTAGATTATATAAATGCTGCTTCTAATAATGCGTACTCCTTTGTTGTATTAACACCAGAAAAAGGTTATTTACAGAACATAGCAGTTAGAATGGATACCTTTGTACCAGAACGTATCCTAAGCAGTGGTTTTGTATATCCTCCAAAATATGACGGTGGTGATAGCAATCATAACCACGCCGTTGCCGGTACTATAGGTATTTCAGGTGTTCAGTGTACTATATGCCCATTACAACCACCTGAATTTGTGTTAAATTTAACATCACACCAAACAATAGATTATGCCGGCCAAGTAACTGGACTAAGTGGTTTCTGTGCAGCTGGTAAGGGACAAGGTTGGACAGTTTGCATTCCTACTTTATTCAGACTATACAAAGATAGTCAAAATTATTTGGATGGACGAGATAGGGGTACTACAGAACACGCAGGAGTTACTATTGACTATAAACTTCCTAATGATATAACAGATGAAGATTTCTGGTTTGCCAACACTTGGCTGAGTAGTGTACGTTCTGTAGGTACATGGGATATAGAAACCGGTGTAAGTGATTATCCAACTGCTACAGATGGTATGTTAGACTATTTAGGCAAACGTAACCATACATTATTCAATATAAATACTATTTACGGTGTAGGTGATTATGGTGAACTTATATCCATAGACGAACTTATATCACGTTATGTAAATACATCCAAGCAGCACATAGATACTGAAATAGCTGAAGTTAAACAAACTTTAGAAACTGAAATACAGGATGTGTCTACTGCCTTAGGACGTAGAATTGATGATGTAAATAGCACTATAGGTAATACACCGGTGTTACCCTTTGTAGATTTTGAAATTGTACAAGGTGATAAAACCGTTGCTGTAGAACAACATCGTGGTATGGCACATAATATAACACGTCTCAAAACATATGTTGACGAATCACAACCAGAGGTAAGCACCACATTACTTAATAACAGAACACTTTATATATCTAATAACACTTTCTATAATATAGAAAGACCTACCTCCGGCACACTTGTTATTGAAACAGCTCCAGATAGTGCTATATGGGATATTTCACAAATATTTGCAAAACAACCTAGATATCTAATGAATACATTAGACAATATTAGCACTAACAATGTTATCAAAACTACGGTTAGGATACATGGAAGTAATAGCAACACTGTTAATATTTACTTAGGGCAAATTATAAATGAATTCCAAACTGGTGGAGTTACAATCAATTGGGGAAGTAATTATCCTCTTGGAACAATCACTAATAATAACACAACATATACTACAATTAAAATAACAGACAGACTTAATACTACATTAGATTGTTTAATTGAAATTACAATAATTCCAGATGCTATAATACCAAATGAAAACAGAACAGCCTCCGGCTACTGTAACATATTGTTATATTCTAATCCTACTAATACACTAACTTTAAATGATATGAACTACCTGTGGAAAGAACTATATCCATTAGAGTCGTTAACCTGGAATCAGGTTTCCAATGTGGTTAAATCAGGTCTTGCACCTAAGATTTGGAATCTTGGTGACATTAAGACATTTAAAGTCATAGAGGGAGAACAAGTATACAATATTCCAGCTATGATAATTGGATTTAATCAGGAAGATAGCGATAATAGTATTACGTGGTTAACAAATATCTATAACGCTAATATACCTGGTATATCTACATCAGAAATATTCAATAAAACCTTCAATCATAGTAAAAATATAGGTACTGCTAATGGTACTGGAATATATGGTTATGATTACTATAAAACATCCGATAATGAATTTGTACTACCTGTTACAAAGTGGTTGAATAACGAAGTTAAATCTGCTACAGACACAGAATTCTTAAATGTGGTAGCACCAGTTAGTAAGACAACTGGTATGGTATATACGTGTAGTAATGGTACTGAGTATGCTTTAGTTAAAAGTGTATCCACTGGAACTGTTGGTAATAATAAGAGACATTCCACTGTATTCTGGTTACCCAGTATTTCGGAGTTAGGATTAAGTTTTTCTGACGATGACCCAGGCGAACATTATATCAATGAACATTCACTTACTAATCATACACGAGATAATACACCTTTCACTATAGATGGGTATACTGTAAGAGAGGTTCTGGATAATAGTTTGTCCTATGATTACTTTAAACTGGCAGAACAGAATGTAAAATCACTTACACTTCTTACAAGTAGTTATTATGACATAAATAAGGAATTAGCAGCTGGTGCAGATGTTAATTCATATGCTAATACATATAAGAACGGTAACGTAGAGACTTCTGATAGCACATTTAGAAACGAATTCGATAGTGTGACAAGATATCAATATGTAGTAGGTACAGGTTATACTGCTAACAATTCTTCTAATCGTTCACTTATGGTTCTACATAAAGAAGATGTGGCTTCAATACTCGATGGTGAGGTACACACAGACTTCTGCTTTGTAGTTAAATAATTATATCAAGCAATCTTCATTACCTCCAATATAGAAATTTAGCGTCAGGTTCATACAAGAGCTTGGCGCTACATTTATGACTG
>Ga0247611_10006557_pt1 | contig 14890 bp, 11 predicted proteins | sample 177DNAGHGhighgp2_FD_192422 | JGI IMG/M metagenome (GOLD analysis project Ga0247611, IMG submission 192422) | Sheep rumen microbial communities from Palmerston North, Manawatu-Wanganui, New Zealand - 1770 DNA GHGhigh gp2 | ecosystem: Host-associated > Mammals > Digestive system > Stomach > Rumen...
GAGATTGAGACGATGGGTGAGACACTTTGTCAAATTGACATCAAATCGGAGGTAGAAGCATGTTGCTAATTGCAATCAGAAAGGGAGGCGTGAAGTGTAGTAGCGCCTGTCCCTTCTACACCGAGACAGGCAAAGAGACCGGTGTACGTGGCGTGCCATTGAAAACGCATTGCCGCATGACCATGAACCCATGGATGGTGGATTGCGATATCTACAACCCGTGCAACATCCACAAGGTAGAAGTGTCGGAAGAAGAGTTTCAGAAAATGCTCAAAGCCGTTCATAAACGCGCCATCAAGCAACGCAAACTCTATCCGGAAGATCATGAAGAAATCCATGCCGTAGGGTGTGAATGGACTAGATTTAAGGGCCGGTGGAATGCCACTAAGTCTAAAGACGTTAAATAACAAAGCGGATTTGAGCGTATGCTACTCATCAAAAAACGTACTGCCCCGTACTCGTGTTCCGCGTTCCCCAACCGCTCCACAACGTTTTTGATTGAGTACATAACGCTCATCCGAACGTAACCAATTTTAATAACAATAAAAAATAGAATATTATGTTTCAATATCAAGAAAGCGTAAGCAAAGGCGCTCCCAAACTTTGCACTCCAACAATCTGGGACCAACTCATCGACAGTCCCGAAGTCAAGAATATATGCGACCAGATTGCGGTCTTAGACACGAGCACACCAGACTACAACGACCGCAAACAAGCGCTCAAACGTCGTCTGCCTATCATCATTCCGCACGCAGCGTCCTTCAAGAACGGGCGGAGAGTCTCCGCAGACGGAATACCATCCGGTCTCGCCATGCTCGATGTGGACCATGTGGAGGAGCCGAGGGAGTGGTGGCACCGGATACTATCCGGCAAAACGGACGAAGCACTCAAAGCGGATGGAATCTATCTGATCGCAATTACAGCGAGTGGAAAGGGGCTGCGAGTGATTGGAGCCCGGAAGGATGGCGAGAGTATCGAGGCGGCACAGATGCGTATGGCTCAGGTGCTGGGAATAAAAGAGTACGATGCGGTGACGAAAGATCTGGCGAGAGCAAGCTATGTGGTACCGAGGGAGTATATATTATATGAAGATCGGGAGGGGCTATTTAATGAGCGCAAGCCAAGCTTGCTCAATGATGCAGCCAAGCTGCCTAATGATGGAATGATGTTGGCGCTACCGGCGCATGAGGAAGAACCCCGCATACAATCGCGGGAAAAGAACGAAGAATTATCGTACAGAGGGATAGCGTATGATGCCATCGTTAAGCAACTGATGATCGAGATTGGAGCCGCTGAAGGCGCGATGCAAGGTGAACGGAATACGGTGTATTTCAGTTTGGCGAATTACATGCGGTATATATGCGATTTTGATGCAGCGTTGTTGCTGAAAATATTGCCGGATTTCGGGTTGAATGAACAGGAAAGGAAACAGGCTATTTCGTCGGCGATAGGAAGACCGAGAAAAAGTCAAATTCCGGTGATTGTGCAAGGAGCGGTAGCCGTGTGTGAACGGGACTCGGCGCTATCACACCGAGCAGGAAACGAACTAAATAAAGCTATCGATCTGCCGTTACCGGAGTTACCAAGATTATTGAAATTAGTATGCCGCCGCTTGCCCGAAGACTATCGTGCTGCGATGATCATTGCTTCGCTTCCAGTCCTCGGCACGTTGGCAACCCGCATCCGTTTCGAGTATCTCGACCGTCAGAAACAATCGCTTTCGTTCTTCAGTTGTATCACCGCACCGGCTGCATCCGGTAAGTCGTTCATCCGCAAACCTCTCAATCTCCTGCTCACTCCCATCAATGAGCAAGACGCGATTGAACGTGAGAAAGAACAGGCGTACAAGGACAAACTCCGTGCCTCGAAGAACAGCAAGAACCAACCGGAAGATCCGCACGCTTGTCCGCGTAACAATGGCGTAGCCATTTCGATTGCCAAACTGCTCCAGTTGCTCACTTATGCCGAAGGCAAACACCTCATCGGTATCGGCGAAGAAATGGACACGCTGGTCAAGTCCGAACGTGCCGGAGTGTGGAGCCAAAAGAGCGATATTTACCGTCTTGCGTTCGACAATGCGGAATACGGTCAAGCCTACATGTCTGATTCGAGTTTCAACGCACATATCCATGTGTATTACAACTTGCTTCTAACCGGCACACCGAACTCGCTCCGTCGCTTCTTCAAAGACCTCGAAAACGGTCTCGCAACACGTGTCTGCTTTGCGCAGTTACCCGACACTTCGTTCACCGAAATTCCCGTTTTCGCACCCTATACGGAAGCGGAGAAAGAGGAGATCATCCGTTGGGCGCGTCGTCTCGATGCCGAACAAGGCACACTCGTTTGTCCGCAACTGAACGGTACGATAGCCAACTGGCTCGAACAGAAACGGCAACAGGCGATGGAAGCCGACTCGCACGCTATGGATACACTCCGTCGTCGTGCAGGTGTGATGGGATTCCGTGCAGGCATGCTCTGTTACTTGCTCGAAAACCGCAAGTTCACCAAGACCGTTGCTAACTTTGCCGAATGGGTCGCAGAGTACGTCTTCCGAAACCAAATGGAACTCTGGGGCGAACAGATGGAGCAAGAACTGTCCGGCGCACTCGAAGTACTTTCCGGCGAAAGAGGTTCAGCCGCTTCACTCCTGGCTTTGCTGCCTGCTGAGTTTAGTACTGCCGATCTCATCAAACTCCGTGCGCGTAAAGGTCAATCGGTCAAGAACAATGCTATCTGCATGGTCCTCAACCGCTGGCGCACCAACCACAAGATCGAGCAAATCGGCGAAGCCCAATTCCGTAAACTCTAATCGTCAAGCACCCGGGGCAAAAACCTCGGGTGCAGATTCACACATTCACAGTTTCACACAAAATTGTGGCTAATTTAGTAAAAAGTCCCGCATATATTTGCATATGTCATTTTTTTGTTGTAATTTTGCACGCAAAATTGGAAATCAACGAAAAGAAAACAGATATGAGAAAGACTTTTTTTGTAGTGATGTTGTCGCTGTTGAGCGTAGGTATGATGGCACAGGCACATGGTCCACGTGGCGGATATGAAAGTGAGCGTGCTCCGCATTCGGTACGCAGTCATGGCGGTCGTCATCAGATAGAGTGCGCTACGCATGACCAGATGGTGTTGGTGCTGAAAACGCTGGACAACCAGTCGTTTGACGACAAGAAACTGGAAGTGGGTAAGTTATGCGTGGTATTAGGTCATTTCTGCACGGACGACCTGGCTCGCATGGCGAAGAAATTCAGTTTTGATGACAGTCGTAAGCAGTTCCTTGTATTTGCATACGAATACTGCGAAGATCCGCAGAACTATTATGATTTACAGGATGTATTCTCCTTCCGCAGTCAGTTTGACGAGATGATGAGAGAAGTTCGTCCGAATAAAAGAAGACGTTGATGTTCAGTAGGTTATACGGCGTTTTACTGCCCTTCTTTGTCAGTTTGTTGCTGGCGTATATTTTAGACCCCATCGTGGTGTTCTTTCAGACCAAGTGTCGTCTCCGCAACCGTGTGTTGGCGGTGATGGTGACCTTGGTGCTGTTTATCGGTGTGGCGGTAGGAGCCGTGTTTGCCTTGCGTCAACCCGTCCGTGCCCAAGTGCAAGCGGCATGGCAGGGTTTTGAGAATTTCGCTGCCACCTTCGACATCAACAACTACGTTTCGCCTGAGACGCAGGAGAAGTTCCTGAGTTGGACGAAAGAGCTGAACTGGGAAGAGATTCTGATGGATCCGGAGGTGACGCAGACGATCAAGGATATCGTTCCGACAGTTGCCAACTGGATCACCGGCGGTTTGAGTTGGTTAAGCGAGTTGATGGTTGTTTTCATCGGTCTACTCTACTTGATCTTCCTGATGATCGACCTGCCGAATATCCGCAAGAAAGTGCCGGGTCTCATCCCGTCCAAATACCGGATGCAGGTGATGACGTTGCTCAAGGACATGGACCGGAACATGAACGCCTATTTCCGTGGTCAGGCTTTGATTGCCACCTGCGTAGGTATCCTGTTCGCTATCGGTTTCACGATCACCGGTATGCCGATGGGTATCGCGATGGGTTTGATCATCGGTGTGCTGAACATGGTGCCGTACATGCAAGCCTTGGGTATCCCGCCGTGTATCATCTTATGTCTTATTCAATCCGCTCAGACCGGTCAACCTGTTTGGATGACGTTGCTCTTCATGGCACTCGTCTTCATAGTGGTTCAGAGTATTCAGGACCTGATACTGACACCTAAGATCATGGGCAACGTGACGGGTATGAGTCCTGCCGCCATCCTGCTCAGTCTCAGTATCTGGGGTGCGCTGTTCGGTGTGATCGGTATGATCATCGCCTTGCCGATGACGACCCTTATCGTCTCCTACTACAAGCATTATATCGCCAACAGAGGCGTGTCCAGTCGTGCCCGTCAGGCGGAATACAGAGGAAGAATCAGGGGGAGGTTTGGGATTTGATATTTGATATTTGAGATTTGATATTTGAGATTTGAAAATTTTTCTGTTCATATTGGGTTTGGTGAGCACGTTCAGCGGACGTGTGGTGGATGAGAAAGGACAAGCTATCCCTTATGCGACCGTCTATCCGGAGGTAGCGCCGGAACTCGGTACGGCTACCAACAACGACGGTGTGTTCTCCTTCGAAGCCGACTTGCAACCTTCCGACCAAGTGGTGGTCTCTTTCATCGGATTTGAGAAAATAACGGTGAAGAGTGAAGAGGTAAGAGATAAGAGTGAAGAGGTAAGAACAATTGTTCTTAAGGAGCAACCGATTGCATTGCAGGAGACGGTGGTGGCTGCCAAGAAAAGCAAGCAACGCAACAAACGCAAGCAGATGGCGGTTCTACTCCACTCCGTCTATCTGAAACTTGAAGAGGAGTTTGCGCATACCAACACATCCTATCAGGTGGTGAGCGACGTGCGTATGCAGAGCAACAACAGCACCTGGGGCATGGAGCAGATGATTGCCAATGTGGTCGTTCTGCCGGAGGCAGGGATGGAGGGAAAAGACTCCGTGCAGTTCCAAGCGCGTTTCTGCAAACGTTTTTTTGATGCCCATAAACGGGCAGAGGCGGACGCTATCCTTGCCGGACAGACGATAGAACGTCTGGAGAAAGACCAGAAAGAGAAATTCATGCGTCGGGCTGCCAATGCCGTCGATTCCGGAGTGGTGGTTCACGAAGCTCTCTTTGCCTTGGGTAACATGCGGTATGACTTCCAAGAGACCATGGGAGACCTCAAACACTGGACGGTAAGTAACGAATCGGAGAACGAGACCGTTCTGACTCATACGCAATCGAAAAGTCGTTATTTAGGTTGCTTCAAGATGACCTTCCAACGCCATTATATCGTGGATTCGAAGACCTATGCCGTACGGCGTTTCTCGGAGCATGCCGAGGTCAAAGTGTATATCCCATTCGGCATCAAGTTGAACAAAGACCAGCTGCAACTGCTCAACCTGCTGAACATGGGTGAACAGGAGATCAGTAAGTTCCGGCTCAGGCGCCTGCGTGCGAACGTGGACCTTAATACGATCTATCAACGGGTGGACGGACACGTCTATACGCTGGAGAAAAACATGGTGACCGACGCCCATATTATCGGTTCCAAGAAAGCGGAGATACCTATTCATATCAAGGCGACGCAACGTGTGACGGGTTTGCAAACGCAGGACGTCAAGCCGCTGCGTAAGAACCAGATGACCCGACGTATCAAGCGGGATATCGTTGAGATATATTGACGATTGGACGATTTACGATTAGACGATTTGCATTTTTTTTGCAAATAAATTTGCATATGTCGTAAAAAAGCAGTAAATTTGCAGCCGATTTGAGATTTGCGGTGTTAGCACATCGGTAGTGCATTGGCTTCCCAAGCCAAGGAGGCGGGTTCGATTCCCGTACACCGCTCGAGATAGTAAGCCGGTTTATCGCTGCCTTTAGGCAGAGGAAAGTCCGGGCAGCACAGAGCACCGTAACGGTTAACGGCCGTCAGGCAGTAATGTTTGGTCCCTGCAACAGAGACGAGTCGCCTTCGGGCGGGTGAAACGGGCACACTACGGGCTGCAATTCCAAGTAAACCGACGTTTGAGCGTTGCTCGCGCAAGTCGGAGGGTAGGAAGCGTCAGATTAATGATAAACGCCATGAAGCGATTATCGATTATCGATTAGTGGTACAGAACCCGGCTTATAGGCTTGCTATCTTTTTTTGTTTGAATATCATGAAGAAGATCAAGAAGATTTCCGAGTTTCAACGTTTCATACGCTACGACATGTGGCGTCATACGACTACGGAGTTCAACGGTCTTTCCCAACGTTTAGGTTATCTGCTGCTGCGTACCGTCGTTCTGGTAGTACGCGGTTTTACCAGTAAGAACCTTAATAATGAAGCCAAGAGTCTGACTTTCTCTCTGACTTTTGCCATTGTGCCTATCTTAGCCATGGTGGTAGCAGTTGCCAAAGGATTTGGTATGGCTGACGCTATCGAGCAGTATCTTAACTCTACCTTTTTAGGCGAATCGGGATTTGTGCCGACGATCATGGAGATGGTGGAGCGCTATCTGGCTACGGCACAAGGCGGTGTGTTCATCGGTATCGGTATCCTGATCTTGCTATGGGCCGTTTATTCGTTCTTCGAATCCATCGAAACGGCGTTCAACCGTATCTGGAATGTAAAGCAATCCCGCTCTATCGTTCGTAAGATCAGTACCTACATCACCATCGTGATCTTGATTCCGGTCGTCATGGTCTGCAACACGGGTCTGAACGTGTTCGTCAACTCGGCGTTGGACAACTCGCTCTTTGTGCAGTTCCTCGTCTGCTGGATCGTCTTCACATGGATGTACATGGCGATTCCTTATACGCGTGTCAAGTTCACCAACGCCCTCATTCCGGGTATCATCATGGGCTCGCTTTTCAAGGCGCTGCAGATGTTATCCGTCTATCTGATTGCGATGTTGAGCCGCACCAGTCTGGTGTATGGAGCGTTTGCCATTATCCCTATCATGATGACGTGGTTGCAATACACAAGTCTGCTGATTCTGATTGGTGCCGAGATGAGTTTTGCCTTGCAGAACAACGAGCAGTTTGAGTACGAAACGGACCTGAATACGATGTCCCGACGCTATAAAGACTTCGTGATGCTGTACCTGCTTTCTAAGATTATTAAGCGCTTTGAGGCAGACGAAGCACCTTTGACGGCACACGAATTAGCCATTCGCGACCATTTGCCCATTCGATTAGTCAATCAACTGCTGAGCCGATTGGTTGAGACGGAAGTACTGCGGGAGGTATATATGGAAGGCAAAGAGGAGCGTACGTATCAGCCTGCTTTGGACACGCATAAGATAAGTGTCGGCATGGTGCTGAACCGGATAGACGCCCAAGGTACGGAGGAGTTCTTGCAAGCGCCTTCGACGGAGATGGAAGCGTTCTGGGAGAAATACCAACAACTGAAAGAGAAAGAAAATTCATTAGATACTGTATTTATTAACGAGTTATGAAAAAACACGGATTATTTTTAGCAGCCTTACTGATGGGGCAAATGGCCTTTGCTGCGCCTAAGATCAGTCAAGTGGAACCCTTATGCTGGTGGACGAACATGGAGACGCCGCTGACTCTTATGTTCCATGGTACCGATCTGCAAGACGCGCAAGTGAGTGTACAGGAGGTGATGAACGGCAAAGTGATGCGCGGTCAGTGCCACGGTCTGGTGCCACGCGGTCAACACAACGCAGAGAGTCCGAACTACCTGTTCGTGGACTTCGGTGTGTTCCAACCCGGTACCTATCGTATCACGCTTAAAAAAGGCAAGAAGAGCGCTAGTTATGACTATACCATCGCAGAGCGCCGTGCCGGCAGTAAGGAACGCAGCAGTTTTGATGCGTCCGACGTAGTCTATCTCATCATGTCTGACCGCTTTGTAGATGGTGATGCGTCCAACAACAGTACCGCCAACACCAAAGAGAAAGCCGACAAGAGCAATGTGAACGGTCGTTTCGGTGGGGATATCCAAGGTATCATCAACAGTTTTGACCATATCGCCAAACTCGGTTGTACCGCTATCTGGCCTACTCCACTCCTTTGCGATGACGAGGCGGCTTGGTCGTATCACGGCTACGCATGTTCCGATTACTATCATATCGATCCCCGTTACGGCAGTAACTCGCTTTACGTGCAGATGGTACAACAGGCACATGAGAAAGGTCTGAAGATCCTCATGGATATGGTGCCTAACCACTGTGGCGCGGCACACTGGTGGATGGAAGACCTGCCTTATCAGGACTGGATCAATCAGTTTGAGACGTTTACCAATACCAACAACGTCTTCACCGCTAACTATGATATCAACGCTTCGGAGTATGACCGTAAGCTATCCAACCGCGGTTGGTTCGATACCCCGATGCCGGATATGAATCTGGAGAACCCCGACCTGCTCAAGTATTTCCAGCAATGGGCTATCTGGTGGATTGAGTACGCGAACCTGGACGGTCTGCGTGTGGATACCTATCCGTATATCGAGAAGCAACCGGGTGCCGACTGGTTAGGCGCTATCCGCAACGAATATCCGAATATCAATATCGTAGGTGAGTGTTGGACGCGTCCTGCTCCGGCTGTGGCTTACTGGCAGAGCGGAACGAAGAACTTCGACGGTTTTGATTCGAACCTGCCTACCGTGATGGACTTCCCCGTTGAGGAAGCTATCCGTCAAGCATTGGAGAACGACGGACAAGGTTGGGGTAACGGTCTGACGCGTGTCTATGACGCGATGACAATGGATTATATGTACGCCGATGTGAATAAACTGTTCACGTTCCTTGGCAACCACGATATGGCGCGTATCACCGATGTGGTCAAAGACAAAGATCCCCGTCGTGTGAAGTTGGCATATGTGCTGCTGGCTACCATGCGTGGTATCCCGCAGGTGCTCTACGGCGACGAGTACGCGATGACGTCCGCTAATCTCGAAGACCCGAGTAACCACAGTTACCTGCGTGCGCCGCTGCCTTTAGGCGAAGCCGTAACACCCGCTATGCAGGATATGTTCGATTTCCAATCGGCTCTGTTCCAATGGCGTAAGAATGAACCGGTTCTGCATTTCGGCAAGACCATGCATTTCATGGCACGTAACAACACCTACGCTTTCTTCCGTTATAATGAGGACGAGGCGGTGTTCGTTTTTGCCAACGCATCTGACGAGACACGTCGCATCCCGACGGAGACCTATGTGGAGATCCTGAGCAAGTATAATACCATAGGTATTAATCCCTTAACCGGCGAGAAGGTGGATCTGAGTAAGGATGGTCTCGAAGTGAAGGGACTGAGTACGCTGATTGTAAAACTGAGCAAGTAAGGAGTTAACGAATGAACGAGTTAACGAATGAAGGAATAAACAAAAAGTGCCCTAGATGCGGGGCACCTTTTGTTTGTCATCATGAGAACCCTGGGATTTGTCAATGTGCAGGCGTCTCCTTAAATGAAAATGCGCGCGCTTACCTGCGCACGCATTATAAAGATTGCTTATGTCGGGCTTGCCTGATAGAAATTAGTGGATTAGCGGATTAGTGGGTTAGTGGAGATGCTCTGCAAAATGGAGCGTGGAATCGGGGGCGTTATTCAGAATATGGATAACGTCCTCTAACATTTCTTCGGGGTGCACTACCCCACGCTCCCAGAAGTTATTGGGTCCGCCTGCCTTGGTTTGCTTACGCCAGTTATAGACACGACCGTTCTGATAAGCCTTAAACCAGGTATGCTTCTCATCCATTTGTGCCAGTTCAGCCAGACTGTTTCCTCCGGCGCCAACCCACACATCGGCATCGTGGAAATAACGAATGGTCTCTTCGATGGTGAGAGGTATCGACGTCTCCCGCTCATTGTCATAGAAGGGATATTCCGCCCCTGCGTCTTTGAAGAGATACGCCAAGTAGTTCTTGCCGGAAGGGACATACCACGTTCCTCTAAAATTATTTCCACTCATAATTTTAGAGGATTTGTGATTTGTGATTGATGATTTCAAATTTATATACTTTTGCTCTACTTCGTGGAAGACGGAGTCGGCTTGATGAAGTTTGCCGGTGAGGGCGCCGAGGACACGGATCCATTCGGCACGGGCAAGAGGAGATCCTTCCTGCCATTCGTTGATATAGATGGTGGTGACACCCAGTTTCTCGATTCGTGCCGCCTCCAGGTTGTCGTACTGCCCGTAGTTAACCGCCAACAAAGCATCTAATCCGGCTTGCAGCACGCGTTCGGCAGAGGGTTTCATCGAGTCGCCCAAGTCAATCTCGTCTCCTTTGACAGGCGTGTAGATCAGTTCGGGATTGCAAACGGCCGCCAGACAGTCGATGGCATCGATGGCATAAAGAAATCCCACCTGCACGGTACTCATCGTACCGAGCCGACGCATGGGCTCTTTGATACACAGACGCTGGTACGGTTGAAAAACCTCTACCACCGTTCCCGTGTCCGTTTCCGTAATCTGAAAGCCCGTAGCGTACTTGTTTCCTGCCGGCACAGTCCCTTGCTCCGTTTGCTGTTCCGTACAAGCGACGCAGCAAAGGGCAAACAAAAATACAGCTATAATTTTTCTCATCATGGTGCAAAAGTACTACATTTTTTTGACATACACAAATAAAAGGTGCAAAAACATGAATTTTCTGCACCTTTTATTTTAGAAGCGGGAGTTAATCTCCGTCCATGCCATCTTCAGAAATGGGATCTACATTTCCAGTTGTCGTCTGACTTCCAGCCATAAGAGACGGGGAAGTATATGACAGCACCGCTATTTGCGGACAGATATACTGATTTTTCGTTTTCATAATAACATTTAGCATTTTGTCGTTAGTCGTTGGATTTGGGTTTTTCTATTGTCTAACGACCAACTTCCAACGACCAACGACTAATTACATTACTCATTTTACCATTTGTCCTGTGATGGTATATACCTCATTATCACGGATAATATACAATTGACCGTCAATAAGTACTTTCTGAATGTCAGCCTCGGATGTCTGAACCGTTTCCATGCCCGTCGGTGTTTGCGGCGCGTTGGCATTACCAATTACCAAATGACGGCGGTCACCTCTTGGTTTGGGCGCATTGGCACTACCCTCAACAGCCACCTCATCCATGAGTATGTACGCACGGTTCGCCTGCAAGCGGCAGTTAGCCCCGCAGCGTTTGAACGTATTGTTGTAGATCATGTAGTTGTTCTCCAACAAGTTACCTGCACTACCTGCGGCGCCGTCGGTGATGTTTACAAACGTACCTTGCAGACCGTTCTCTTTGCCGGCAACAGTGACTTCGGTAGAAGCGTAATAATGCACTTTAAGTTCGGTATCCTCCGCCACGAAGACATAGGGTTTGCCTGCTTCGAGTGCCGTTACTTCCTCCAATGTGATGTTATACGGCTGATTGTCTTTGAGTTCCTTATAGAGGAGTTTGTAGAACGTAGCCCCTTCGAAGGACTGTGCAGCCCACGGCAGACAGATGGTACCCATCTTGTCCATAGTAAGCCCATTGCGGGTGTAGGTCTGGAGTTGCTCTTCTCCGAAGTTATCGAAGCAGAAATAGGTCGGCGTGGTAAAGCCGTAAGCGTCGGACTTGGTAGTGAACATGTCATATTCAATACGCGTTACGGCACCGAGACTACTGAGGTCGAGGTACTTCCACTCATCGATGGCATAATGCTCTGCCGGATCTGAACTGCGGTAGTCCGCCAAGTAGAACTCGACGTCACCGGTGGGGGTAGAACCGTTATAACCGTGAACAGTCAGTTTGAGGTAGTCCCCTTCGCTGAACGCCGGATTAGCGTATTCGCCATGCAGGATAGCGTCAAGCGTATAGACACTGTTGGTGATATAGAATCCCGGCACGATCTGCGGTTCATCGCTGTTGGTCAGCGTGACCGGATCGGTGTAGCCTTCGAACCACGAAGAAGGAGCGGCATAGTAAGCGACACCGAAGTTATTGCCTTCGTACGCGCCACCGGCAGCCGAGCGGAACTGATCAATCATGTAATTACCGGTGAACTCGGAGGAGTTATCGGCACTAATGACGTAACCGTTGAATGCGCTGTAGGTTTTGTTCGGCACATTGGCAAACGCATACGTACCACTGTAGAGATAAGTCTCTATGTTGTTCGCCCAAACCTCCTCTACCATCTTGTGTCCGCCGGCAGGGATGTTATATTCCTCGAAGGTGGCCACAGCAGCCGCTTTGGTAACGAGCACATGAGTCGAAACGAGCGCGTACTGACCGTAATAATCCGTTACCTTGCAGATGTACTCCGTCGCGCGGGTAGCGGTGATGTTGAGCGTAGCCTCGTTGCCTATTTCCGTAGCATCAAACGCCGTGAACCAAGAATAGGTATAAGGTTTCGCCTGGTCGTATTCAACTGTAAGTGTGGCGGTCAACGCGACAGCCGTGTTCTCGGCTACGGTCTGATTAGCGATAGCATTGAGTTCTACAGGACGGAGCGTCCAAGCAGTAGTGAACTCAGCGGTAGCTGCCACAGCGTCAGCAGCGTCACCTACCGGCGAGAGCGTTACCACATACGCCTTGTAAGACGTCTCTTCGGTCAGTCCGTTGATGGTAATAGCCGCTTCGACATCTTTTGCCAAGGTCATTTCTGTGCCTTGAGCCAGCACCGTCTCTACGGTCGGAACTTCGGCAGACGCAGCGAGAACGAGTACTTTCGCAGAACCGATATTATCGGCTTTGACAGCTATATCTGCGCTGACATCCTTGACGGTCTGTGCTTTTGGGTAGCCCTCTGCCAAAACAGGAATATTCAACATATCCGGGTCATACTCATAAGCACCGATTGTCGGCGTAGCCGAACGAGCCTTACCAGTGATATCGGTCGTCGCGAACTCAAGCGGTAGAGCGGTCAGCAGATGTCCGCCGTTGTCTTGTCTGAGCAAGAGAATATTGTCCGATGCAAAGACAGCCGCCTCGTTGAGGTTTGCTTGTTCGTCCGTAGCACCGATAGCAGTCTTCCAGTCAGCGAACGTACCGTAGGTAGCGGTAGGCATGCCAAAGGTCTCCGACGTATAGAAGAGGTTATGCTCGTAGGTCACGTTCTTTGCCACGGTTGCGTTCTTGTAACGCACGGCGTAGCCCTTATTCAATGCCTGGAAGATATTATTCACAAATCGCGAGCCGGCAGCCGGTTCTGCATTGAAGTAGAACGGCGAAGCTGCGGTAGCCGGTGTATTGGTAACTACGGTGTTGTACGCCAGCAGCAGTCTGGGCAGATTGCTATTGAAATTGATACCATAACTTGCGTATGTACCTGCGTTCTGCACATTGATCACATTGTTAATCATGCGAATCTCGGCATTCTCTTTGTCCTGATAGCCATTCGGACGGATATAGATCGGCATAGAACTCTGCGAACTGGTAGCCGGCGTGGTAAAGAGGAAGTCGTTGTTCGCGATTGTTGCAGTCTCGCCTACGAGCAGCCAGTCAATAGCGTACTGATTGCTTGCCGTCACGTTCATGCGGAAGGTGTTATTGAGGATTTGCAGGTTCGCCACGGCATCACCATACACCTGTTGTTTTCCTTGGTCACGGAAGGTGTTGCCCTGAATGAGCATGTTCTGTTGCAAAGCATCGGCCGCCGCCTGATGGCCCTTGACGTTCAGCGCCATATACCCGCCTTCAAGCACGCTATTGGTGAGCGCGAAATCATTGTTATACAAGTTTTGACTTGCGTCGAGGTACAGCAGGTCCAGACGAGAAGAATACTCCGTTTGACGGTTTGCATAGAGATGACAGTTGTCGATAGTGACATGGTTTGCCGCATTGTTCACCACCACAAGCGTCGGATTTTGGTTGCTGGTATACGTACTGGTGAAGGAGATTCCTTGAATCGTTACATAGTCCGCACCATTAATGGTGAACACACCCTTTGCATTGGTAAGCGTGCTTCCATTGTACTGATACGTCACATCGTTGTAATCGCCGGATACAGAACGGATGGTGAGTGTGTTAGCTGCACCGGCACCGCTGATCTCAGGGATGGTCACTTGTTCGGTGTAGGTGCCATTCTCGACAGCGAGCGTTACGGCACCGTCCATACCAATACTTGCGATAGCGGTCAGCGCAGCCGTCAGCGTAGGATAGTCCGCCTCGTAACTGCTACCGATCTGGTAGTAACCGTGCGCACCGCTGACTACATCAATAGAGGCAACAACGGATGTCTCAGGAGCAATCTTGTTCTCACCGCAAACGACATTATTCAGTTGCAGCGTCACTTCATCGCCTTCTTCCGCGTCGGTATCTATACTACCTACGAACCAGAAGTAGAACACGCCTTGTTCGTCTATGACGTAGTTGCCGGTGAACTCATTGCCGGTTGCAAAGGTAGACGAATGACCGGTTGCATAGATGTGCTGATCCAACAGCAGATCCGATGCCGTTTGCTCAAAACCGGTAATGGTAATCGGGTTAAGGTCTCCGGAAACAGTGACAGCCACTTGCAAGAGACGGATGTCACCGGTTCCCTTGGTCGCCTCTGCCGGGGCGAGCGATGTTACCGTTACATTATCAATTACCAGCGGAGTCAACAGGTGTTGACGAACCTCTACCTCAAACCCGGCTTTTACGGAATTCGGCATTGTGACATGTACGGTTATTGAACCGTCCTCGGCGCGGGAGATCACACTCTCGTTCTCTGCCGGCATAGCATACATTCCGTATTTCTTGTCCGGCGTTGCACCGGGATCGTAAGCATTGCTATAGAAAACATGGAACGGATCGCCGGAGAGGTAAGCGATGTCAAAGGCTCTGAATACCAATTCCACTGCGTAGCCTTCGTTCGCCGGCTTAAACGTTACATAGCCGTCAAAGTTAGAAGTATAATCACCCTCTGCGCCA
>Ga0247611_10006558_pt1 | contig 14887 bp, 12 predicted proteins | sample 177DNAGHGhighgp2_FD_192422 | JGI IMG/M metagenome (GOLD analysis project Ga0247611, IMG submission 192422) | Sheep rumen microbial communities from Palmerston North, Manawatu-Wanganui, New Zealand - 1770 DNA GHGhigh gp2 | ecosystem: Host-associated > Mammals > Digestive system > Stomach > Rumen...
CTGCTATTATGCTTGATGCGCGGATGGCTGATGCATCCGATGAGAAACAAAATGAAATAAAGGCGAATAGCGATTATGCAAAAAAGATAGCCAAAGATTACGATGAAGCATGGAATTTGAATAAATTAAAACCAACAGACGTCGACAAATTATCTGAACGTTGGAATAAAATTTACAAAATCTTAGATCATTCTGTAATTCGGGATGATATCTGGGAAAAACTTATAAAGTGCAAAATGTTGGATTCCAAGGGTGATGTAATACCACAATTTGGTGATAAAAACGGCGTAGAATATAAAGATTATAAGAAAGGTTTTGAAATTTTGGATGACAGCCGATATGAAGCAATCATTGAACTTGTAAAACATGATATTGCAAAAAGATACGTTGCGGATGTTAATGCCAAGATTGATGAAGTCACAATCGAAAATGAATTTAATGCGGAACTTTTAATCAAATTATACGAAATTTACGCCGCGGACCAAATTGCCCAGGGCGCAACCGAAACCCCAGAGCAATTTGCCGACCAAGAATTTCGCGAAAGTTTTGAAAAAATGCTTGAACCTGACGGTGACGGCATCGCAATTTCTGATAATGGGTATAATGTCGCAATTGAAACGCAAACCGATGCAACGGTTGGGTGGTTCGCCCGTCTAAGGAACAAGGTTGGTGGCAATGGCAAAAACCTTAAAAAACTTTGGAAGGAAGTGAATCGTTCGCTTGAATATGTTGACGATATGGCGGATGTTCGTATGTCCCGTGCGGCGGTGGAACGTCGTAAACAACGTCGTAATTTTGCCGGACGTATTATAACGGGATTTGGCAGTTCGTTCATCGCAAGTGCACTTGTCACGGTAGGTGCGACCGCGGCGGCGGCAAAGGCGGGTAAATCGCTTGCGTGGGGTTCTGCTTATGTCGGTGGTGGTGCGGCACTTGGCATAATGGCTTTCCAAATTGCGCGTTGGATACGAAATCAGAAAAAGAATAATCTACCGGTCAGTTGGGAAGAATTCAAAAAAAATAAACAACTTGTGCGGTCCCTTGAAACCAGTGGCCTTGCAATTGCAGCAATGGTTCTTAGTGCCTTGGGTTTGGCGGGTGCCGCAATGGCGGTCGGCATTGGTGCGGTGGCACTTGGGGCATACAATAATGGACGCCGAATATTACAATCAGCACAAGATTCCGGGATGTCGCAACGTCAAAAGATTGCATGGACAATTGCAAGTGTTGCATCGGTCATTGTGGGTGCACTTGGGGGGCGCATGGGCGCACAGTGGGGAATTGGTAAATACAATGAATGGAATCCAGATAATGCTTGGTTTAATAATAAAACCGCGGTTCCAGGCGAACCGAAAAAAGTTGCGGATGAAATTACACACGAAAGAATCATTAGACACTATCCTGACAATATGATAGAAAGCGCGAAGGGTGCCGTCGAAGGTTGGTACGCGCACGATTATCCAAATCACCCGGAAATATTGCAACAGGATATCGATGCTGTAAATCAATATAATTTGGACCATGATACAAATCTTGACCCATATCGTATATTGCGTGCGATGAAGATATCACAACCGTCACGTTTGGCATACACGCCTGCATGGAGTGACACGTACAATGTCCCGCAAGAATTGATTTCTCAGGCGGCACATGCGGTCGGTGGGGGTGTTTATGACCCTGCCGGTATGGAAGCGGCCAAATTCTTGGATGCGAACTATCTTGGTGAATCTGGGAATGTCGGTGCTGTTCCACCGGGACATACAATAAACAAAACCTATTCGCCGATTACAGAGTTGCCGACCGAAACCACCGAAACCGTCATTGACCAGGTGGCAAAATATGAACCAACATATGATGTTAGAACCGAATCTGTGGATGTCAGGGCGGGTTACGGTGCCTTTGGAAATTATTCCCCGCGTGAACGTAAAAGCAACCTGCGTGACCGTGTTGGGTCGTTCCTTGACCGTATTCACAGCAAGCAACACAATGAACCTGTGACAGAAGAAGTTCAGCCAGTTATTGACAACGAGGAAGAAAAAATACCAACGTTCACATTGGATGAACCCCAGGAACAACAATTACCACCGGTCACCTTAGATGAACGGGACAAAGAATTGAGCACCACAGGGGAAAATACCCCATCGCCGGTACGCCGAAAGGAATATGTGCCACCAGTGGTCAATTTATCACAACTGCAACAGGTGCCCGATTTGCGCTTAAAAGATATGACGGTCGCGTTGACAATTCCCGAAATCAAGAAATATGAACCATATTATGATTTCGCATTGACCGAGGACCAGGCCGAACGTTGGAATACATTGAATAAAGAACTTGGAACTACTCTTGCGAAAATGAGAAACCGGTCCACGCACGCGGACGATTACATGCGTCTTCGCAAACAGGCAAATCGCCTTACTGATGAAATAAATTCGTTTACGGCGGAACTTGGAAACCCGTCTGCATTTGAGATAGAACAGGCGTTAACCGAAATTGAACGTCGCAAAAAGTTAAAGGATTTGATCGCGCAATACGAACGTCATACGCGTAATGAACCGTCTGGGGACAGTGTCCCAGAGTGGCGCATCCAAAAATGGAAATCAGAGCAGGCAAAATTAGTTGATAAAATCGAGGCCCTTGGTGGTTGGAATTCATTGGATGAATCAAACCTTCGTTTCGCCACACAAAAACCTGGGCGTTTGGAACAAAAACGTGCAGAAATCGCGCAACGCGAGGCAGATAGACAACAACAACCTCAAAGGGTTTTCGAAATGCCGTTGCATAAACAACAAAAACCGGAACAAAAGAGAGAAGAAATTTTGCCGGAATTACTTGGAAATACGGACCATGTTGAATTTATGCCAGAACCCTTGATGGAAGTACGCGGCGTGCCGGTAAAATTGGTTGACCTTAGTGGGCATAATAACCCAATAATCAAAAATGGTGATCATGCGATGGCCGTTGTGGATGTGTATGGGTTGCGCATACCTTTTTTCCTTGCCAATGGTAACGAAGGTTCTAATTCGGAAGAAAGGACAATAGAACAAGGAAAATGGTATCCGGTATTTACTGTATCGCAAGATGGCAGGTTATTCTTTGGAACAACAAATGGGTATTTAGCCCAGGCATACAACAGCAAAAATAAAGTTCGAAAAGCAAACGAAATCTGGTATCTTACCAAAATTGCCGATGAATTGAATAGTCGATATGGGGATGTAAGGGAAAATTATTTTGGTAATTTGCCCCAAATTGACCTTGTTAATATTGTAAACATTCTAAAACACGAACCAAAAATCAGCACGGGTCAGGAACTTTGGGGTGGAATTGATACGATAAATTTATATCCCCCCTTTGTAAAACGGTACTTTGATCATGTACGTGCCTTGGGGTATACCAAAGAACAGGAAAAGCAAGATCAGCGCAAAGAACGTTATGAAAGATGGCAAAGAGATATTGAACGTCGTCGACAAAATTGGCAAAACTTTGTTTCTGGGACTGGTGATTTCGTAGAGAGGGCTCGTGGTCGTATCCGTATGGGATTGTTTGGAAGAAACGACGATCTAAACGAACATAAATAAAAACATGGGGCGTTGCCCCATGTTTTTTAATTCGAAATATTGTTAAAAAATGATATTTTCAGCTTTTCTTTATAATGCCGTCTCCGGCGGAATTCGTGGAATTGCGATGATTAAAAAGTGTTGAAAAACAAAAGAAAGAAACTATTGCCGGGTACCACGGCGCCACAATCACAAACCTAAATCCGCCATGATTGAAAAAGCAAATGTGACACCATAAATTTCCACATTCTAAAACACATACTTGAATTCGGCGCCGCCGTTCCAACCGTTTCGTGCACCATCATGACGGCCAAGGTTTATATTCAAAGTAAACCCGTCAAAGTTTTGTGATAAAACTATGCCATATTCAAAGTAATTGTTTATGTCTAATTTCGGAACACCGACATAGTTAACCTGGGTGCCACCGCCGGTTCTAAAATTCATCACATATCCGACGTGGCCACCAATTGAAAGTCCATCACCAATATAGTGATAAATATCAAGCATTGGTGTCAATTCAAAGAATCCGAAATCTTTGTTGCTTATGTTTTTGCCGTCTTTTGAAATATAATTTGCAGAATTTATCCATGTGTAACCCGCGCGCAATGCCGGTCGCAGGAATATTACATCTTCAAAATCGTATGTATATGCGGCGTTCGCCATAATGCCGGCGTAGAAATTATTAAAGTCATCACCATAAATGGTCAAATTCATATCGTTTATGGTCAAACCCAAATCCGCCATTGCCGAAAGTTCCAAATCACCGAACTTTTTGCCAAACGATGCACCAATAAATGCGCCGTCGGTATCAATGTCCATCACATCATTTTTCGTGTGTGCGCCGGAATATCCGCCAAAGAATTCTATTCTTGTGGCATCAAATTCATTGCCATATGCGACAAACGCCAAATCAGATGTGCTTTTCAAATGCGGATTTGATTTGAATTTTACATTGTCGGAAAAATGTTGCCAACCAATGCGAAAATATTCATCCGTTCCTTCACCGCCACTGCGCCCCTTGATAAGTGGCAATACGCCCGTATCATCACCGAATTCACCATAATAAAGCATTTCGCCGTATGAATCGGGGTCTTGATTTTCCGTAATCGGTTTTTGCACGACCCGCGCCCGCGGTTGCGATGATTTTTTACCCATTGGGGTAAAGACGCGGTTTGCAATTTCATGCTGGGCCGCGGCGATATTGTGTGCCGACACAGAATTCGCATACAACCCAAAATCCGCCGAATGCGCCACAGATGTTATCAAAATTCCAATCAATGCATATTGTGCTTTCATAATTTTTCTCCCGTTTTTGCTTACCCATATTATATCACGAAAATCGCCATAAAAAAGTTTTTATTGTGACACGCAAAAAAATTATTTATCATGGGTTTTATGAAAAACGAATTGAAAATTGATAAACCGATAGTAATGGTCGGCCTGATGGGGGCCGGCAAAACAAGTGTGGGGCGCGCATTGGCGCATCATTTGGGTGTGCCATTTGTCGATTCGGACAAAGAAATCGAACGCGCCGCCGGGTGCAGTGTCGTTGACATATTCGCAATGTATGGCGAACAGGAATTTCGCCGTGTCGAAGAACGCGTGGTGCGACGGTTGCTGGATTCCGAACCGCGGGTAAAGGTTTTGTCCACCGGTGAAGGCGCGTTTATCACACCCGAAATTCGCGACAAGGTTTTAAGCGACGCAATAAGCATTTGGTTAAAGGCCGACCTGGATTTATTGGTCAAACGGACACGGTTTCGCAACACGCGCCCACAACTTTTGCATACTGATAGTAAAAAAATCCTTGCTCAATTGATTGCAGAGCGGTATAACACATATGCAATGGCGGATATAACTGTGGAAACGTTTGATGAAAATTTGCACAAGACGCTTGGCACGGTAATTGATGCTTTGCATGAACATATCAACCAAAAAGGAAAAAAACATGAGTAAATTTTTAAAGGAATTCCGTGATTTTGCGGAACGCGGTAACGCAATCGATATGGCCATCGGTATCATCGTTGGCTCTGTATTGACCAGTGTTGTTAACTCTCTTGTCGCCGATGTTATCATGCCACCGATTGGACTTTTGATTGGCGGTATTGATTTTTCACAGTTCTTTATTGTGCTTTCTGGTGGCGCGGGCCAGCACTTTAATACCTTGGCCGAAGCCCAAGCCGCAGGCGCCAAGACAATGAACATCGGGTTGTTTTTGAATACTTTGGTAAGTTTTGTAATCACGATGTTTGCGGCGTTCCTTATTGTGCGAACCGTCAATAAAATGAAAACTAAAAAGGCCGTCACAACGCGCGCATGTCCATATTGCAAACAAACGGTTGATATTACCGCAACAAAATGCCCGCATTGCTGTTCAGCATTAGAAGCTGGGGAAATAAAACCCGCCGAAGAAAGCGACATGGCCAAAGGGTTAAAGAAATTAAAGAAAATTGTTCGGTTAAAGAAATAAGAAAAACCGTCGCAGTCGCGACGGTTTTTGTTTGTAATATAGTATTTTTTGTGGTATAATCCCATGCGTGATAAAGGAAGGAGCAAAATATGCCAGATGAAAATATAATGATCAATCCTGCATTTGAAGCAATTCAAGAATTACAGGAGTACTTACCAATTGTACGCGGTTGTTTTGGGGATAATTTGACCACAATAAAAATTTTGGATGATTTAGCAAGGATATTAGAGGCACCTGATTCGCACGAATTGTCCCATGTGTTACATGCCGGTATTTGCCAGGAAACAGAACGTCTAATCGGTTTTGCACGCGGCTATACCCCAACGGTTTCAATTGATAAATTGATGAAGCTGCTTGATCAAGTGGCTGCATTGTATAACAGACAATCTGAAATGAATAAGACCGAACTTATAAAGCTTTTGAAGCAACATGAACGGCTTATTTTGAACCAGGAAGAACAAAAAAGTGAATTGCAAGACAGCATTAATGATATTTTGGAATTTACAGAAAAGGTGGCCGTGGACGCCAAACAAAAGGCACGTTTAACGGCACGCGCAAGCAAACAAAGGTTTGATGCCGCAAGCGACACTATTGAGACACTTTTACAACGGCGGCGTAGTGATAGAGGAAACCCAGAAAAAGTTGATGCCGATAAATTAAAACGTGTTTATTGGCGCCAGCCCGAAGAATATTTCAGATGATAATAAACGCCCCGTTTGGGGCGTTTTTTATTTCGATTTTTCCGAATAATTTATATTTTGGGTTAGTAATAAACGATTCTTGATTTTATCCAATTGGGCAATTGTTCCTTGGATTTCATCATCGTTCATTAATGTACTATGCGTATGTGATAACTCGGTTAAATAAAATTGAAGGTTGTATACGCTGTCGTTGATAGTTTTTTCAAATGGATTTTCAAATTTTTTCCCATTTGCTTTGGCTTGGATGGCCTTGGACAGACCAATATAATCTTTATCAAGTCCACCTAAACGCTTTCCAACATATACCAGTATATAAAGTGTTGTTCCGGGTTCGGTAAATATTAATTCTTGGGTGCAACCCCTAATAAACTGATGACTACGCGCCAATTTGTTATGTTCAAGTTTGTATGGTCCAAATTCGTAAATAGTTACAAAATCATGATCATATCCATGCGCATGATTAAAGTCGCCGGGGCATATTTGCCCATCGGGATATGACACCGTAACGGGATTTTTTTGCAACGCGGCATACATGCTAATAAGTTGTTCCATAATGTATCCTTTTTTTGATCTACTGGCATTATGTATCGTTTTTAGCGGATGTAAAGAAAAATCTTGAAAAGCGGATTTTTTGATGCTAAACTGCGTTCTGCACATGGCGGATGTAGCTCAGCTGGTTAGAGCGTCGGTTTGTGGTACCGAATGTCGCCGGTTCGAATCCGGTCATCCGCCCCATGAATTTGAAAAACATCCCGATTGGGATGTTTTTTAAATTCACCGTGTGTTATCTTGATTCGAACCGGCGAGTTTAGCCGGTTCGAAATGTTGAAACAAGGCAGACGGAGTATGCCGGTCCACCGTAGCGTTTTGCAAAGGTGGATGTTTCAACATTGGCAAAGCAATCCGGTCATCCACCGATTTTCACCGAAGCAATAGCGAGGAATGAAAATCGAGTGCCTCGCCGTAGCACATTGGCGCCTGCGCCATGAAGTAGCGAAGGCGGGCCAACATTATTGACGAAGGTTTTTGTGTGCCGGGCGCATAAAAAAATCAGACCGCCAATTTGGCGGTCCGTTTTTTACATTTGTTCATCGGCCCAGGTTTTTAATTCTGACACGGAAACATCGACAGGGAATCTTTCGCCACCGCGGACATGCGCGTTCGGTGCAAGTGATTGTATATTTGCCCCTGAATCGCCGATGCCACTGGTGCCGGATGTTGCAAACGGAACGATTATTTTTCCGGCAAAATCATAACTTTCCACGAAAGTATCAATTATCGATGGTTCGCGACCCCACCAAATTGGGAACCCAACAAACACCACATTATATTGTGCGATATTTTCAATTTTTGATGCGATTGCCGGGCGTGAATACTTATTCGCCATTTCAATCGAAGAACGGCTTTGGTCATTTTGCCAATTCAAATCTTCATCTGTATACAATTGTTCGGGGGTTATTTCAAATAAATCGGCACCGGTTGCATCGGCCAATTTTTCCGCCACCGCCTTGGTATTTCCGGTTGCACTAAAATACGCGACCAAAATTTTGCCACCGTCCGTTGCACCTTTTGGTGTGGAAACGCGCGGGCGCAAGACCAAAAAGATTCCAACAATCACGATGATTATTGCCAAGATAAATAATACTTTTTTCATTTTTTTCTCCTTTGTTTGTTATTTAAGATTTGTGTTAAAAAATTGTTCCAACTTATCAAATGGTATCTTGTCCATATTATCATACAAATCGGTATGATTTGCATTCGGAATTATCATCAGTTCTTTGTTGTTGCCGGTCAATTTTTTGAATGCGTCTTCGCTAAAATAACGGCTGTGCGCATTTTCACCGTGTATCAATAACACCGGGGTGCGGATTTCGTGCGCATATTGCAACAATGGCATATTGATGAACGACAAAGAACTTGTTTTATTCCATCCACCATTTGAATTTAGTGACCGTTTATGATATCCACGTGGTGTTTTGTAATACGCATAATAATCTTTGACAAATTGCGGGGCATCATCCGGTAACGGGTCAACCACACCGCCCGCCAATTCATATTTTCCGTTTTTATAGTCAATGGTGCGTTGCGCATTTAACGCCTGTTTGTTTGCAAAACGTGCATCCGGGTTGTCGTCGGCATCAAAATATCCGTTTGCAACCACGCGTGTCATATCATACATTGTCGACGCAACGGTTGCGCGGATTCGCGTATCCATGGCCGCGGCATTTATTGCCATTCCGCCCCAACCGCAAATACCAATTATACCGATTTTTTCGGCATCTACATCGTCGCGATTACTTAGGTAATCCACCGCCGCGGAAAAATCTTCGGTATTTATATCAGGGGACGCAACATATCGAACATTGCCGCCACTTTCGCCGGTAAACGACGGGTCAAAAGCCAGTGTTATAAATCCACGTGCCGCCATTTCTTGGGCGTACAGCCCCGACGATTGTTCTTTGACCGCGCCAAAAGGGCCGGCAACCGCAATCGCGGGCATCTTATCAGCGGTTTTGTTTTTCGGTATGTACAAGTCGCCAACAAGTTCGATTCCATATCTGTTATGGAAATGGACTTTCTGGGTGATGACATTCGGATTTCTTGGGAAAACATTGTCCCATTTGTTACACGGAACAAAGAAATATCCGATGATTCCAATCACTATTATAATTCCTGATAAAAATATCCATTTCATATTTTCCCCCTATTCGTTATCCAAATCGACCAGTTTATATTTGCGGGAACCAACGCCGATTTTTTCCGCAGATTCCAATGTGTGTAATCCGTTTCTGTCGGCGATACGTTCCATCAGTTTTTGATTGCCGTCCGCAACCGACACCATGTCAATGCCGGCCTGGTCAATGGCGACCGGGTCACGCGACACCAAAATTCCGATATCGTGAATATCCGGTTCCGCGGGATTGGCGTTGCAATCACAATCGATACTTATGCGGTTCAGCACATTGATATAGACCATATTATCGCGCCCGACATAGTCCGTCACCGCACGCGCCGCGTCCGCCATAGATTCCAAAAATGCGTCTTGTTCGCCACCCCACGGATTATCTTTGGATGTGCCGCCACTGTGAATCCATGCCTTGCCCATGGATGATGCAAAACCGATAGAAATGTTTTTTAATGCACCGCCAAAGCCCGCCATTTGGTGTCCCTTGAAATGCGACAGGACAATATACGACGGATAATTTGCAAAATGCGTTCCGACATAATTTTCGGTCAATCTGTTCCCACCCTTAACCGGCAAAGTCATTAAACCTTCTTCGTCCATAATATCAACCGGCGCAACGTCCAAGAATCCGCGTTCGCGTATCGCCGCCCAATGTGATTCAGTATCATTACGATTACCGGCGTATGCAGTATTGCATTCAACGATTGTTCCATCAACTTTTTTAACCAATTCCTTTATCAATTCCGGCCGCAAGTAATTTGTTTTGGCGGATTCGCCGGTACTCATTTTTATCCCAACCTTGCCGGACGGTTTCCAATTCAATGCATCATATGCACGAACCAATCCCGCGGGCGAAATATCACGCGTAAAATATACAATCGGCACATCGTTCGATGCGGTGACGGCGTGAATTCCAATCGCACCGGCGACCACACCGGCGGTTGCGATTGTTGCGATTGTTTGCTTTTTCATTATTACCCCCTTTCGCACCCCAGGATACAAATTGCGCAATTTTTTTGCAAGTTTTTTCTGCTTGCCATAATGGCATGGTTTTTTGTATTTTTACAATATATGAAGAAAGAATTGTTCGATTTTTTGACGACGGACCTGCAATTTATTCGCGGGGTTGGACCGGTGTTGGCGGCACGGTTTGCCGATTTGCTGGGTAATCGGCGGATTTTGGATTTTTTGTTGCATATACCCGTTTATGTCAAAGACCGCGCAATGATTGACAGTGTTGCAACCGCGATGCCCGGCGAAATCGTGACAACCATGGTGCGGGTAAAGGCGCATAAAATCGGGCGTACCTTTGGTCGGCGGCGCAGTCCGACACGCATAACCTGTGTGGACAAGGTTGGTCAGACGGTGATTATTCAGTTCTTTAATTCGAACTTTTTGGATTATTGGCTGAAAAAATTACCCATCGGTGAATGGCGCATGATAAGTGGTAAATTGGAACAATCCGCCACACCTACAATCAATCACCCCGAATTTATCGAAGAAGTGCAAAACGCCAACAAAATTCCAAAGATTCAGGCAATTTATCGCGCGGGCGAAGGTATTACCCAAAAAACTTTTACAAATATCCGCGACCAGGTTTTCGCCGCATTGCCCGACAAAATTGTTGGTGCGGACGAACACTTGGTGGAATTTTTCGATGCGTTGCGCGCCGCGCACTATGCACAAAGTAATGACGAATTAAAATCTACGTCTGATACAATTGCAAAGTTGGCATATTTTGAATTATTGTCGCACCAGGTTGCAATTGCCGCAAATCGTCGCACCCGCAAAGATGAACGGCACCGGCGCACGCCACGCGCAAAAAAGTATGATTTGTTGCCACGGTTCTATGAATCATTGCCGTTCGATTTGACGGGCGCGCAAAAACGCGCAATTGATGAAATTGCACACGATATGTCGGGCGATTTTCCGATGATGCGCCTTGTCCAGGGGGATGTTGGTTGCGGTAAAACAATGGTTGCGATGGCGGGGGTGGTTATGATGGCAGAGTTCGGTGCACAAACGGCGTTGCTTGCCCCGACAGATACTTTGGCGGCGCAACACTTTGCAAAACTAAAACCACTGTGTGATAAATTGGGGCTGGTGTGCGATATTTTGACCGGCCGTGACAAAGGTGTGGCGCGTCGTGAAAAATTGACTTCGTTGCGGTCGGGTCGCACGCGATTGGTTGTCGGCACGCATGCACTTTTTTCCGACGATGTGGAATATAAAGATTTGGGTTTGGTTATAATTGATGAACAACATCGATTTGGCGTGGCGCAACGTGAGGCACTGCGTGCCAAAGGGAAAAATCCGGATGTGTTGGCACTGTCCGCGACACCGATACCGCGAACGCTTTCCATGACAATCTATGGCGATATGGATGTTTCGATTATAAATGAAAAGCCCGCGGGGCGCATGCCGATAAAGACGACGAAACTCCCCATTTCGCGCATTGATGCACTAATAGACCGCCTGCGGGTTCAGGTGGCGGGTGGTGCCAAGGTTTTCTGGATTTGTCCGTTGGTTGTGGAATCCGAAGACTCAGACGCAACCGCCGCCGAACATCGGTATAATGAATTGCAAAAGGTTTTTACATGTGTCGGTTTAGTGCATGGCCAAATGTCCAAAGATGAACGGGATAAAGTTATGGCGGAATTTGCGCGCGCCGGTTCCGATATAAAAATCCTTGTTGCGACAACGGTTATAGAGGTTGGAATCGATGTCCCCGATGCAACGATAATTGTAATTGAAAACGCGGAAAGGTTTGGACTGGCCGCGTTGCACCAATTACGCGGGCGGGTTGGACGCGGAAACGCGCAATCGTTTTGTATTTTACTTTATGGCGATAATATATCGCCCGATGGAATTAAACGTTTGGATGTACTGACTGAAACAGATGATGGATTCGCGATTGCCGAACAAGATTTGATGATGCGCGGTGTTGGCGAATTGTTGGGAACACGACAATCGGGATGGATAAATTATCATTTTGTTGACTATCGTGACCATCGGGATTTGTTCAAATTGGCGGCACGCGCGGCATCTGATATGATAACAATCGAACCGTGGGTAAATGATTTGATGTTTATATTTGACCGCACATTAAATATGGGTGCATGATGAAGAAAATTTTGATTTTCATTTTTGCGATTTTGTTTACCGTGCACGCGCACGCGGAATCACTTATAAATGATACTGAGGTTGAATCTGTTTTATCCGAATTGGTTGCGCCGATTGCAACCGCGGCCAAGATTGCGCCAAACCGCATGCATATCTACCTTGTTGACGACGATAGTTTTAATGCGTTCGTAATTGGGGGCGAAGATATTTATATCTATACCGGTCTTCTTAAACGTGTGATGACACCGAATGCGTTGCGTGCGGTTATTGCGCATGAATTGGGGCATACACTTGGCGGGCATATGGCGCAACTTTCGGCACAAATGGAATCTGAAATGCGGCGCGCAATGATTATTCAGGCATTGGGTATCGGACTTATGGTGCTTGGTGGGAATCCGTCACTGGGCGCGGGCGTTATGGCGGGGGCAACCGGTATCGCAAAGCAATCGCTGCTTTCTTTTTCGCGTGACGAAGAGCGCGTTGCCGATGATTTGGGTTTTAATTTAATGGTTGATGCGGGATACAACCCAAACGGATTTATAGAGATATTTACGCAAATGAATGAAATGACATCGCCAATTGAATCGCGCGTGAATAAAAATTCTATCAATCACCCCGTGACCGCGGAACGGTTAAAAAATGTTCGTGAAAAATTGGCGGATAAAAAAATCAGGGATAAAAAATTCAAAGATGATGATGCGGAAATGATAAAAAAATATGACCTGGTGCGCGCAAAGTTGGTCGGATATTTAGATGATTCTGCGCGGATAAAAACACTTTATCCATATTCCGATAAATCAGATGCGGCGATATATGCGCGCGCGATTGCAAATATGCGTGGTGGAAATTTGGCGGGCGCGGCGACGGGAACGCGGACACTTGTTTCGCGCCAACCAAAAAATCCGTATTTTTATGAATTGCTTGGCGACATCGAATATCAATTTGGCCACTATGACGACAGTATCGATGCATACGAACGCGCCATAACCTTGCGGAAAAATTCGCCGCAAATTGAAACCGCGCTTGCACTTGTGCTATCGGAACGCGGGGGGGATGACGACCGCGCACGCGCGATTGAACTTTGTCGTCGAACGATTTTGGTTGAACCAAAACCATTGGCATATTGGGTGTTGGCGCGTGCGTTCGGTGATGATGGTCGTGCCGATTGGGCAATGGCGGAATTTTATACAATGCAAAAACAACCGCAAAAGGCGCGCGAATACGCACGGCGCGCAAAAACAAGGTTACCACACGATGCGCCTGAATATATAAAGTCCGATGATATTTTGAACCAATAACGCGACTATTCCAAAACTTTTTTTTGCAAATTGATAAGTTTTTCCGCCGCCACCGCCGCCATGTCCATGATTTCGCCAAGTTGCGATTTATCAAATGGGTGTTGTTCGCCGGTGGATTGAACCTCTATAAACTGACCACCTTCGGCAATGACAAAGTTTGCATCCATTTCGGCATCGTGGTCTTCTTCGTAATCCAAATCTAAAATAAGTTCGTTGTTCCAAATGCCCGCACTTACCGCCGCGATATGTTCACGAATCGGATTTTCCATCAACCGTTCGTTTTCCATCATCCAACGCACCGCCAAAGACATCGCAACAAATCCGCCAGTTATTGCCGCGCACCGCGTTCCGCCGTCCGCCTGAATCACATCACAATCGATATAAATTGTATTTTTACCAAGAGCCTCCATATCAACCACACTACGCAACGCGCGCCCAATCATGCGCGAAATTTCCATACTGCGTTTATCGTTCAACAGTGATTCGCGCGATTTGCGCATATCGGTCGCCCGCGGCAACATTGAATAGTCCGCCGTCAGCCAACCCCCGGTTTTATGTTGCATGCGTTTCCATGTCGGTTGATTAAAATCAACGGACGCGGTGCAAAGAACATGTGTTCCACCAATTTTAATTAAACACGAACCTTCGGCCCATTTGTTGACCGCTGTTTCCATTGAAACCGGGCGCATTTGGTTTGGCTTTCGCAGTGACGGACGCAACATTTTTAACCTCTTAATTCAAACACAGTATATTAAAATGTTCTTAGATTGCAATTTATTTCATCATACCGGCGCAGGCCGGTATCCTGTGGTTTCAACTGTGACAAGGAAACACCGCATTTCCGCGGTATGACGGCGTAGTTTTTGTATAAAATTTTTGGGGTAGTGGATTTTACACAAACCCGCGGAATTCGTGGGTTTTTGGCGTAAAAAAGTGTATAAAAAAAACCAAGGTTTTTAGTCAACACTTTTTTTCAAAAATCCAAAATTTTTATTTCCTGTAAAATCAATGACTTACGAATTTTGATTTTTTAGCCCAAAGTGTATAAAAAAAAC
>Ga0247611_10006559_pt1 | contig 14884 bp, 13 predicted proteins | sample 177DNAGHGhighgp2_FD_192422 | JGI IMG/M metagenome (GOLD analysis project Ga0247611, IMG submission 192422) | Sheep rumen microbial communities from Palmerston North, Manawatu-Wanganui, New Zealand - 1770 DNA GHGhigh gp2 | ecosystem: Host-associated > Mammals > Digestive system > Stomach > Rumen...
TTTAAAAGCCCTGTGTTTGCAGGGCTTTTAGACTTATATTAATGTAAAGATTTTGTAACATTTTTTATTATTGCTCAGGGAGCTGGACAGCACGATCAGGAGGAACGTTTGCTGCATCTTTTGTGCAATTTAAGCTTCCGTCAGGATTGTAGAAATAGTCTTTGCCGCGATTTCTTAATATTTTACCTGTCTTTGCATCCTGTATAAATTGATTGCCGCTGATATTTTTTATAATTAGACCTTTATCTCTTATATAACACGGATTATGCATGTATATTCGAGTATTGTTAGAGGCATTTTGAGCTGCATCAAAATAAGATTTCCAAACATCGGTCAATACTCCATCATCATCGTATGTGTAACTTTTTGTATAAATTACTTTTTCACCATCGAGTTTTTTGGCAGAATTCAGTTTACCGTTTTTGTATTCTAAAACCATGCCGTTACCGCTATTTGTGTTTGTAGTAATTTTACCTGAATACAGGGTTCCGTCAGAAAGTTTTGCAATGCCTTTTTCAATTTTATTACCTGCTTTTTCAAATGCCTCAGCAGTCATTTCAGTAAGAGTTTCTTGTACATCATCTACAAGGTTTTTACTCTCCTTTTCAGCATTTCGCCACCAGTTATTTTTATGTCCGATAACTCCGAGTGCAATAGTTGCCGCAAGAGCAGTAGCACCTATCATATATTTCGCGGATTTACTGATTTTTGCATCTTTGACTTCAGGCTGAGAATTTTTATCCTGATTTTCATTTTTTACCTGATTTAAGTTTGGTTTATTAACCTGAACCTTAGATTCTACCTTTAAATCTGACATTACAAATTTCTCCTACATACTAATATCTATATTAACGTAAAAACAAATTATTTTTTGCCACATCAAAATTCTTAATACAAAATTTGTTACATTTTAACTCAATTTTAGGCATTTTATGTCTTTACAAGAAGTGTTTTTTAATATACTATTAAAGGAAAGAGGGACATGTTTATGGGTAATGGTTTAAAGTATAAGAGAATTTTGATAAAGATAAGCGGAGAAGCACTTTTAGGGGAACAGCAGTTTGGGATTGACCAAAATCCTGTTCAGAAAATTGCCTTAGAAATAAAAAAAGCAAGAGATTTGGGTGCTGAAATCGCCGTAGTTGTAGGCGGCGGAAACATTTTCAGAGGAATGAAAAACAGTGCAAAACTCGGCATGGATCAGGCAAGCGGAGATTATGTCGGAATGCTTGCAACTGTTATGAACGCAATTGCTTTGCAGAGTGCATTTAACCAAATCGGAGTTCCTTGCAGAGTACAGAGTGCAATTACCATAAAACAAGTTGCAGAGCCGTACATCAGACACAAAGCTATACGTCATTTGGAAAAAGGCAGAGTAGTCATTTTTGCGGCAGGTACAGGTAACCCGTTCTTTACAACCGATACCGCTGCTGCACTAAGAGCTTCCGAAATCAACGCTGAAGCAATGCTTATGGCTAAAAACGGAGTTGACGGTGTTTACACTGACGACCCTAAAACCAATCCGGATGCAAAAAAATTAGAAAATATATCTTATGACGATATTATTAAAAACGGGTTAAAAGTAATGGATACTGCGGCTTGTGCATTATGTAAGCAGAATAATATTCCGATTGTAGTATTTGATTTTGATTTAACTGACGGAATAACCAACATATTGCATGACGAAAAAATAGGTACTTATATCAGCTAATATATAAAGAAAGAGGTTAAAATGTCTGAACTTTCAAGCGAAGCATTAGAAGAATTATTTTTATTCGGCGAAGAAAAAATGGAAAAAGCTGTAAATCAGCTTAAAAAGGAATTTGGTTCAATACGTTCCGGACGTGCTAATCCGATGATATTGGATAAAGTTATCGTTGAATACTACGGAGCACCTACACCATTAAGACAAATGGCTCAGGTTACCGTACAGGAAGGAACTACTTTGGTTATCACACCTTACGATAAATCTATTATTAAAGAAATCGAAAAAGCTATCATCAAAGCTGAAATAGGCATTACACCTAACAGTGACGGTACTTGTTTAAGACTGGTCTTTCCTCCGTTAACGGAAGAAAGAAGAAAAGAAATCGTTAAAGACGTTAAAAAATTGGGCGAAGAATCAAAAGTTGCTATAAGAAATATTCGTCGTGATATGTCAGATGATTTGAAGAAAATAGAAAAAGAAGAAAAATTACCTGAAGATACGGTTAAAGATAATCAAGACGAAATACAGAAGCAAACCGACAAATATGTCGGAATTATTGACAGTTTAGTATCTGACAAAGAAAAAGAGGTAATGACAGTATAATGTCTGATGAAATCAAGGGATTGAATAAAAATGCTACAAGAATGCTGGTAGGATTCCTATTGGGTGCAGTTGTAATGTGTGCTATTATGTACGGCAGCTGGGCAATACTTGGAATGGTACTTGTTATAGTAATTCTTGCCACAAATGAATATGTAAAAATCCTTAAACACAAGGGATTTTTCCCAAGTATTAAGGTTATGATTGCATCCGAGTTAATATTGGCCTGGGTAGCATATAACCAGCGTTTTGATTTAGCTGCTCTTGTATTAACATTATGTTCTGCCGCTTCATTTATGTGGGTATTATTCTGCGGACGACAGCCTTATATAGCTAATGTTGCAACAACATTACTGGGAATAATATATTGCGGTTGGTTCCCACTACACATAATATTCCTGAGAAATTTAAACTGTGAAAGATACGACAGCGGTCTTGGTTTTGTAGTGTTAATGTTTACCGCTATATTGTTAACAGACATAGGTGCATATTATATCGGAAGACATTTCGGCAAGCATAAATTATCACCTGTGATTAGTCCTAATAAAACAATCGAAGGCTCTTTGGGCGGAATTGTTTTTGCAGTATCAGGCGCATTAGTTGTAGGCTATTTTATTGATTTGGAATGGTATATGTCAATTATAGCAGGACTTTTATGTACTGTTTTTGCACAAATAGGCGATTTATCAGAATCTTTGATTAAGCGTGATGCCGGCGTGAAGGATTCCGGAGATACCCTCCCGGGACATGGCGGATTTTTGGACAGAACGGATAGTTTTGTATTTACAATACCAATTATGTATTATTTCTGTTATTATTTTATATTTCATAAAGAAATTCTTATAGATTTTATCAAATCATTTAGAGGATTAATTTAATGATATCCGCAGAAATTGAAAAGATATTCGGTATAAAAGCAATCACACCCGAATATTATAAAAATGCACTAACGCACCCTTCATTTATAAAGGATAACGGTTTAGATTATTCTGAATGCTATGAAAGACTGGAATTTCTTGGAGATGCAGTATTAAAATTGGCAGTTTCAGATATATTATACAAAAATTATCCTGACTATACAGAAGGACAGATGTCTAAAATCCGTTCAATTATCGTATCTGATAATATTTTATCCAAACTTGCGAATAAAATAGGATTGAATAAACTTATAATTGCCGGAGAACACGATAAAAAACAAGGAATTACGGAGCTTGAATCTGTAACTGCCTGTGCCTTTGAGGCAATACTCGGGGCATATTTTCTTGACGGTAAATTCTACGAAGTTATGGACTTTTTAAATGATGCATTTCACGATGAAATCATAGAAATAGACGAAAATTTTGAAAAATACAATGCAAAGGCTATTTTGCAAGAATACACACAAGGTCTTACAAAAGAAACCCCTGTCTACAGGCTTGTAGAAACTAAAGGTGCTGAACATAAAAAAACCTTTATTATTGAAGTAGCGTACAGAGGAGAAGTTATTGCGCAGGGTGAAGGAAAATCCAAAAAAGATGCCGAACAACACGCAGCATACACTGCTTGTGAAAAATTGGGAGTAATAAAACATGAATAAAATTATAATATCACCTTCAATACTCTCGGCAGATTTTGCAAATTTAGAGAGAGATATTAAACGGGCAGAAGTTTCCGGGGCTGATTGGCTGCATATAGATGTTATGGACGGACATTTTGTTCCTAACATTACGATTGGAGTACCTGTTACTGCATCAATAAAAAAAATAACCGAACTACCGCTTGATGTACATTTAATGATAGAAAATCCTCAAAAATATATTGAACCATTTGCAAAAGCCGGTGCAGATATTTTGACATTTCACTATGAAGCTGTGAATAGCGATGAGGATATTTTTAAGCTTATATCATACATAAAATCATTTAATATAAAAGCCGGTATGTCAATAAAACCAAAAACATCCGCTGATAAATGTTTTCAATTTTTACCTGAACTTGATATGCTCCTTGTTATGACTGTAGAACCGGGTTTTGGCGGTCAAAAATTTATGGAAGACTGTGCAGAAAAAATTAAATATATAAGAGAACAAAATCCAAATATAATAATTCAGGTAGATGGCGGAATTAATGCTGAAACAGGACAAATTTGTAAAAATTACGGTGCAAATTCTCTTGTTGCCGGGAATTACATATATAAAGCAGATAATATTAAACAGGCAATCGCATCTCTAAAATAGATTTTGAGTTTATTTTACCCACTTAAAGCTTTTTACATAATTCAATCCGTTAATATCACCGTCAATAATTACGGCAAAAATTCTTGCAATACTTGAATTTGCATCGGAAGGTACTTTCTTGATTTTTTCGGCAACTTCAGGAGAGTATTCAGTATTATTAAGAAACGGAATAGTATTTAACAAAGTATTTAATGAAAAGTTTTTAAGTTTTCCGAAAACCGAAGTAAGATTATTGGAAAGGGTTCCGTATACCTCCATGTTTGCAATATAAGTTTCAATATCATACGAACCGCTTAAATATAAATTTAAATCCTTGCCTTTAGAGAAAATTTCCAGATTTTCAACAATACCTTTGTTTATATCGAAATGACCTTTAATACTTTTGAAATCACCCGTTTTAAGAGGGGTAATCAAATCAATAATATTGTTAATTGAAATTCTTGTAATACCACTTGATACAATATTTGTAGCTTTCAACAAATACTCAAGAGAACCCAGCTTTGGCATCCTGCCGTCGATGATATCAAACTTACCTTTACCAATCATCGTTTTTAAGCATTCTTCCTGATTGTCCCCATTACATTTGATATTCAGAAATCCGTTTAACGTTCCGTAGCACTGACTTTTCAAATTAAATAAATTATCAGCTAAATTCTGAGCATTAACATTTGTTACCTCGGCATTTAATAACAATTCATTATTCCTCAAGTTATATTGACCGTTACCAAACAAAGAACCGTCAACCAATTTAATCGAAAAATCTTTTACTTTAGCGATTTTATCTTTATTTACAGTAAAATTAGCAATAAAATTATTTGCATTAAGTGCCTGAATTTTAATGGTATCAGCAGTTACCTTACCGGATTTAACAATCACATCAACCGGTGCTTTAGTCCCTCCTTCTACTCCAAGATTTTGTTTATATAATGTTGCATCGTAATTTTGAATTGCATCAAATATAATATTCAAGTCCAGTTTGTCAAAATGAACTTTTACATTATTAAACACATATGGGGATACAAACTTATTCTGCATTATGGCATCAACAATAATTTTATTATCCATAACCGAACTTGTCGCATTTATGTATATATTATCCTGTTTAAAATTAAATTTAACATCTTTGACGGTTGCATCAACTATTGGAACATCTATACCGGTTACATCAAGATTTCCTACAATTCTTGGAGATAACATATCCCCATTGATTGTAAGATTTGACATAAACACACCCTGTTTCATAAAAGGTTTTTTAAAAATTATATTAAATATTTTCACATCTGTAGGTGTATATGTTTTAACTCTAAAATCCGTAAATTTTATATTATTATTTGAAAAATCAATTCCGCCACCGGCAGATAGCTGAGGGTTAGAAAAATTCTTACCATTTTGGGAAGCCACGCTTTTATCATACTTAAAATTGTTTATTTTAATCCAATCTTTACCTGAAACGCAATCCGCATTTATATTTACAGGATTTGCCAAATCCCCTATTGTAGCTCCCATATAATATAGCGAAGAATTTTCATCAAGTTTTAAATTGGTTTTTGATGATAATTTTGAAAGATTTCCCTGAAGTTTTGAAGTTACCAAAATATCACCTTTTAACTTAACAGGATACACGGATTTTGCGTTAAAGAACTGATCAAAAAATTCCTGAGAAGGTTTTGCATTAACATATAAATTGAAATCAGGATTATCCGATATAACATCAGATATTTTCCCGTTTAAAAATACCGGCATTTCGCCTAAATGTGCATTTATATTATTTAAATTTATATTGCCTTTATCATATAAAAAACTGCCGTCTGCTATTTTAACCTTCAAGTTTTTAGGTTTATAGGTAAATTCGGTATTGTTAATTTGAGTATACAGACGAATATTGTTATTGATAATCTTTGATGCAATATTTGCTGTTCCTGTAAAATTAACAAAATCTTTAAATTGTGGAATTTCCGGTATTGATAAGTCATTCAGAGCAGAAACATCAAACTTTTTCATTGAAAAAGTACCGTTATATGCCTGTTTTGGTGTCATTAAATTATCAATATCCAATTGTAAATTAAACGGATAACCTTTCATCATACCTCTTATTTGAGAAGTATGAACATGCCCGTTTTTAATATCAAAATCACTATTATTAACCAAAATAGGCGACTTAGCACCGAAATTATTATAAACTTTGCCTTTTGCAACAATCTTACTGTAATCAAATTTGTCAATATTTATCACACCTTTATAATGACCTGAAAAGGACGTGCTTACAGTATTTATACCCGGAACGGGAAGTATTCTTTTACCGTAAAATAATCTCGCTATTTTCCATCCGTCCCCTGCATTAAATTTGTTAGAATAAGCATTCGCCGTTAAAATATTATTTTTAATTACACCATTCGCACTTATTGGAGAATTTACAAGATTTGCAGTTATATTAAAATTGCCGTCTTTTTTATCAAAATTAACCGTGCCGTTAATATTTGATGCAGGAACTTTCTGAGGAAAGAACGTCATCGCATTCGATATAAATTCTATTGAACCTTTGGCAAATAAATCTTTGTTAAATACCGGTACTTTTCCTCTGTCAACGTGTCCAAAAATTGTCATCTTTAATTTTGTTTTACCGCTGCCTGAGGTTATCGGCGAAAGCATATGCTGCAACTCAGCTAATATTGGAGAAGTATTTACTATCTTCAGCAAATCAGCCGAGTTTTGATTATCACCTTGTATATCAACGGTTAAATCACCTTTTAATGTACATTTCCCGTTAACATTTACCGGAAGATTATTCAGGGTTAATGATGTGGTTTTGAACGTAACATCATCACCATCAAATTTAACCCAACCGGCAATATTTTTAGCAAGCATATTATTTATAGTAATGAATGAGGCAACACCGTTATTAAAATTTATATTGCCCCAGCCATGAGGGTCAGTTCTTGTCCCTGCGACACGGAAATTCGCATTGCCCGTACCGGCAGCCACATCCATCATAGGAACAGGACCCAATTCAAATTTGAAAACATCCTTCAACGGAATAAGAACCCTTTTTGCTTCAACTAAATCGATGTTCTTTGTAGTTTTAACATTTATATCCGAATACCTTTCTTTGAAAAGTTTGAAAGCTCCTTTTACATCTACAAATTCCGTTGGAGCAGTCATTACATGAACATCCATATTCATTGTATGTTCTTTGAACATTAATTTTACTATTCCGTTTTGCGGAGCTCCTTTTATCGGTTTATTTATAAACACATCGGATAACAAGATGCTGCCGTACAAATTCGGATAATTCGCTTCTCCAACAATTTCCATATTACCTGAAGCCTTGCCTGAAACATAATTTTCTTTTAATTTATGAAAATCAAAATCAGGATTTAAGTTTTCAAATCCCGGAAATAAAGGCAGTAAATTTTTACCTTCCGCATGATTAACTGTAGCCTTTAGATTAAGTATGGGATATTTAGCACTCATTTTAGATACATTACCCGACAAAAATAAATCAATACCCTCAGTTAACAGTTTGAAATTATTTATCTTTATCCCGTCATTAATTACATTTATATCATTACTGATAGTAAGAGGATAATCATCATATATCGAAATTACAGTATCCTTGAAAAATACCCCGAGTTTATCAATATTTAGATCCGTCTTGATATTTTTGTGACCATGCACAGCCTCAGTTTTTGAACTTAAATTGATAACCCCTCTTAAACTTTGAATTTCCCCATTAGTTAGTGTTTTTGCATACTCACTGAAATCTGACAAATCTAAATTGTTTATTGATACATTGAATTTTAAATTATCTTCCTTTATTTTGTTAACAGGCAATGAAGTGCTTATATCAGCCTCGACTGAAGAAATATCTTTCCCGACATATAAGTTTGAATTTAAAAAGATATTTAACCTCTTATTTCTTTTATAGTCGTTGACTTTTAATGATTCAATATCAAACTTCAATTTTTTATTTTGAAGCTCATCATCCATATTAATTGTAGATGCACCTATGCCAAATACCAATCTTTCAAGAGAAAAATCTTGTTTTTTGTTTAATTTTACAGGATATTCACCTATATAAAAAACTTTATCCTTACCAAACCTGAGATTAGCAATAACATTATCAGCCTGAGATTTGCTTATAGAAATATTTTTTGACAATAACGGAAGCAACTTAATTGTTAAATAAGGATTTTTTACCGCTAAAGGTACTGTATTATCAGAATTAACTATATTCAATTCTTCTGCCTTAAAAATCACAGACGGGATAACACCGGCTCTGATTTTAGGTTTTACAAAATCAACATTTAATCCGGTTTGATTGTATATCATTTTTTCGAGAAAATGCTCAAATTTTGAATTATTTGCACAAAGGGGTACTCCTAAGTAATAACCGCCATAAACAGCGGCTAATATTCCAAGGGTTAACATTGCAGCAAATTTTCTCTTCATAACAAACAGTATTATATTACATATATACCAAAATTACCAATATTTTACATTCAAAAGTTATACTTAATGGGGATTAGCTTCCCGGATAAAAAGTCCATAATAAATATTAAATTATACGCTAATATTTGGGATATGTATAAATGAATTTACTACATTATGCAAAAAAATTATACAGAAAAATAAATTTTTATGATAAAAAAGTAGAAAGTAAAAATTATAACAGTCGTAATCCAAATCCTTTCAGTTCAAAAGAACCTCTCAATCTTACGGTAATATGGGTGGAAAATAATACTAAGAAGCTTTAATAATATGCCATAATACATAAAAAATGCTAAAATAAACAACATGAAGATTTTAGGTATAGATCCCGGAATGGCGATTGTCGGATATTCTCTAATAGATTTTGACGGAGAAAATTGTTCTCTTATTTCATCAGGCTCAATTCAAACCAAAAAAGGAGAACGAGAATCCGCAAGGTTGCTTGAAATATACAACGATATGAATACTATTGTTCAAAAACTGCAACCTGAAGTCGCTGCGATAGAAAAATTATTTTTTGTTCATAACCAAACAACAGTCATGCCTGTAGCACATGCAAGAGGTGTAATTATGACGGTGCTGGAGCAGTACAATATTCCGATTTTTGAATATACACCAATGGAAGTCAAAAAAGTTCTTACAGGCTTTGGCAGAGCGGAAAAAAAAGAAGTCGAACAAATGGTAAAAATATCACTGCAAACCGACACTCTGCCTAAACTTGATGATACTGTAGATTCAATTGCAATCGCAATCTGTCATACCAGAAAAATATAATTAATCTCTTATTATATTCAACAACATTTCATTAGGAATAAATATATCATTTAATCCCACAAGTGCATTAACAAAAACAAATTCCATATTTTCACCATAACCTATATCAAGGTCATCAAAAGGAATTTGCAAATCAATTACTTTATTAAAAACGTACTTGATATTTTTTGAACTTTGCAAGACCCACAAATTATTTGGTATAGATTTGATTAGCCTTACAAAATTTAATTTCCCATGGAAAATTGATAACTGAATCTCATTATGAAATTTTTGTTTTGTAACAGGCAAAACATCTTCAGTTTTATTGATTAATCTGACAGGAGATAAAGAGTGTTTTTTTGATGCACATCTTGTGTATACATACATTTGATAAATCCAGTCTTTTTTGGCAGGACTATCAAAAATATAATTATTTACATAAAATCTTAAATACAAATTATCCTTATCATAACCAAAACATATTCTGTCAAAAAATTTGTTTTCTTTCATTACAGGCCCGTCAGGGATATCTATGCATCCTGCGTTTAGCCATGACTCATCATTCCCTTCACCGTCAATTACAGGTTTAATTTCACCTTTAGGATACCTTGAAGGCTTTGTAACAACGGAAAGTAAAGGGATATCTAAATATTCAGGTATTTTTATACCCAAATATATGTATATATTCTTCAAATGTTCTCTGAACAGATAATCAAATATATTATCTCTGCCTGAATCATTAGGTTCACCATACCACCAGAACCAGTCACTGCCTTCACACACAAATAATTCTTTCCTTGCATCAATAATATTTGGATTTTCGGGATGTTTTTTTACATATGAACAAAAATCATCTCTTACATTTTTCAGATACTGCCATGCCAGATTTTTTATCGGTTCATCAATCCATAATTTAAAATTACGGTTTATCCAGGAACCTGCAGCGATTTTCTGTAATGGTTTATGATTTTTTTCCTTATCAAGATAATCACTGATTAATACTGTTTCGAGAGAACTATCCTCATCTATTAGTTTGTACAGCGTATTCAGGAAAATATTTCCGTCCATAGGATAATTTTCCCAACAATTTTCACCGTCCATGGCAATTGTCAATAAATGGTTTTCATCAGGAGAAGAAAGTAATTTACTTTGCATTACTTTTATTCTTTCATATAAATCTTTTGCTGCGGCTTCCGAATCAAAATTCGGATATTCAAATCCGATTAAATTTGAAATCATCGAGTTACGGAAAATCATTTTTATTCCGTTTTTGTATTTATAAGATTTAACAAGATGATACGGATCTTCCATGTATCCCTTAAAATCTCTTACAAATTCGCATTTTATAGACTCTGAAAGAATACCCTCATCAGAAATCGTCCAGTCAACTCCAAGGTTTTTAAATAATTCCAATTCTTTCGGACTTATACAATGCTCTGACGGCCAAATACCTCTCGGACGCTTGCCGAGTACTTCCTGAATCCTGTCAAGTGCAGTTTCCGTCTGAATTTTTGCATCCAAATCCATTTTTAAATTTGAAGGCAACCCGTCACGATTTGATATATCAATAGAATTTATATCTAACAATATAGGTAAAATCGGATGATAATAAGGGCTTGTAGTAACTTCTATTTTTCCTCTTTTCAAAAAATCTCTGTATGTAGGAATAATCCGTCTTATAATATCACGCTGTAATTCAATAATCGTACATCTGTCTTCATAAGTATAATTTTTTCCTTTTTTTACAAGTTTTTTTAGCTTTGGATATTCTTTTAGATAAACAGGGTCAAACCAAACCAAATTAAACAAAGCCATTAAATCGGAATATTCCTGAGCAGAAAATGTATTAACGTCAACTTCTCTGACGGATTGCCTTTTCTGAAACAACCTGTTATATTCCGGATAAGGGTAAATCATTGTTTTATAATTTGCATCAAAAAAATTGTTTAAAATAAATTCTTTATCATCATCACTTAAATCTTCAATATGAGTAACCGTTAACCTTGAATTTAAGTCATGCGCATTTTTTTCACCATAATCAATAAGAGCATCCAATAATACCGGTACAAGGTTTACGTTTATTTTTATATTCTTAAAATTATCTGCAATTGTAACCATATCGAGATAATCTTTTACGGCATGCAGACGAACCCAAGCCATTAAATAATCACCATCAGGCGAAAGCTGATAAACCGGCTGATGCATATGCCAGTAAAACGCAATCGACAATTTTTTGGTTTGACTCATCATATATTATTCTGACTCCAAATGTAAAACAATTATAACACTCATAATACCTAAAAGCAAATATAAGGGGGTTCACATTGATAAGTTTTTCGCTATAATAATCTTATGCAAGTATTTTCACCTAATATGTTAAAAACATTTGACGAATGCCAGAAGAAATATGAATTTCGCTACATTCAAAAATTAAATGTACCACAACCTGCCGGTGTCTATGAAAAAGGGAAAAAAATTCACGCTCTTGCACACTATTATTTAAGAGGGGATGATATAGACAAATTTCTGCCGACACTTACCTCGGAAGAAAAAATTATTTGGGATTTACTCCTTAATAACACTTATTTTAAAATGAAATATATAAATTCCGAGTATAATCTGACATCAAGATTGGATGAATACTGGATTGGCGGAAGGTTAGATGCCTTCATGAAAGATAAAACCGATTATTACATTCTTGATTATAAAACAGGTGCGATTCCCAAAAATCCGCAAGAAGACTTTCAAACTATGATTTATTTGATTTGTGCCGATGAAATATTAAAAAAAGGCTGGGGAAATAATTTCAACCTTAGTTTTGTATATATTGATTTAAAAAATAATGAAAACCACCTTATAAAACTGGATGACAGCAAAAAACAACATTATCGGGAAACCTTGATTTCAACATGCAAAAAAATTACAACAACCAAATCTTTTAATAAAAATTTAAGTCGTTGTAAATTTTGTGAATATAATAAATTTTGCATTTCCTAAAAGGAATTATATTCCCATTAATTTATTAAACAATTTACCGAGTAAAGAGTTATTTCTTCTGTCTAATCTTCTCTGAACTCTTGCAGATGCATTATTTAATGACATCAATTCAGCACCCTCAGGAGAATACAATAAAGCTCTGACAGCCGCATCCGCTCTTTCCTGTTCGGTAGCATACTCAGCTCTGATTTTTGTTAACTCACCATGGTCAAGGAATTTTGCACCACATGAATAGCATTCATCAATAATAATTTCATTCTTATCACTGGTTGAATTTTTTACCATATTAGCACCGCATACAGGACAAACCCTTACAGCATCTTCATCCGGATGAATTGCAAATGTATTATTTTCAGCAGCCTGAATAATTTCATCAAGATTTTCATGCTGCTCGTCAAATTTCTTAAATTCACGATTATCAAAAAATATTCCGCCGCAACCGTCCAAACAAATATCAATATTTATACCCGCCTCAGGTAAAAACAGTTTTTTCATAGGCTTCCCGCAAGCAGGACAATCAATAATTTTATATGTATCAGCCATAACCAAACCTCCGTTATTATGTGCCAATATTAACATATTTTAACAGCTATTGTCAATAATTACAGAGTTAAAACAGCATTAATTGCAGATATCATTCCTTTTTCATCAGCTATATTTTTCCCTGCAATATCAAACGCAGTTCCATGCCCCGGAGAGGTTCTTATAATATCCAATCCTATTGTCATATTAACGGTTTCATCACCCGCAACTGTTTTTATAGGAATTAAACCTTGGTCATGATAAGCCGCAATGTAACAATCATAAGGGATTTTTTCTTTTAAATTATATGCCTTTCCTGCTTTTACAAATAATGTATCTGATGGTAACGGGTTTGTTATATTTATACCTGACTTTTTTAATTCGTCAACTGCCGGAAGCATTATATCAATTTCTTCATGTCCTAAAATCCCATCTTCTCCTGCGTGGGGATTTAAGCTGCATAACGCAAACTTAGGATTTTTTATATTAAATCTTGATTTAAATAATTCGTCTAAATCAGTAATTTTCTTAGTCATTAACTCTTTGGTTAAATTAATTTCTTTTAATGCACAATGCCTTGTTAAAAGTAATACTCTGAAATCTCTTGCTACAAATAACATTTCTGCATGCTGACTATCATGAGCCAGAAACTTATCCAAGACCTCGGTTTGTCCGTTATAAATATGACCTGCAAGATGCATTGCATTCTTTGCAACAGGTGCTGTAACAATGGCTTTGGGCTTAATTTCACACACTTTTTTCAAACTCTGATAAGAAAACTCACCTGCGTATTCGGTTATTTCACCGGGTCTAATCTCATCTTCATAAGGAATTTCTATTATTTCATAGTTTTTGTTAAATGCCCCGTAATAATCAATAATTTTTCTGTTTGAAATCAGTACAATTTTATCCTCCGGTAAATCAAGTCTGTTAAGGGCTTTTATCGTAATTTCAGCCCCTATACCGTTCGGATCACCCGTCGTTATTATTATTTTATCGGAATAGCTATTCATGATTTTCAAAATATTTTAAAATATCTATTAATGTACTTGTAGAACCCAAATTACCTGATTTGGTAACTATCCATTGTGCATTGTGATCAAGGCTCAGTGCAATAGCAGGAGCAACCTCATCAATAAGCTGTAACTGCAATGCACCAATTTCTTTACAGCATTTGTAAGAAGTTTCGCCACCCAAAAGAATTAATATGACTTCTTTTTTCTCCGTCACTTTTTTAGTTAAATCTGCAAGAAAATCCGTAATTCTGGATGCCAGTTTTTCTCTTGTCAATTCTTCATCCAATGAAGTATCCGAAAACCCGTCAAAACTCTGAACAATATTAGAAGTATGCACAACTACAATATTATTTTGCCCCAAATTACTTACAATACGCTCAACAAGTTCATCGCTTACACCTTTCAAAACCGTTTCAGTATCAAGTTTTACAACTAAACTGTTTTCATCAAAATCATCGGAGGCTTCAAACGCTTTTATCTGATTTGCGGTAATTTCCGTTACACTTCCTGATATAACAAGTTTTGGCAATTCCGGAATAGTTTTATTAATATGCTGCGGTTTTAAATCAGGAAACCACATATCACTT
>Ga0247611_10006560_pt1 | contig 14878 bp, 6 predicted proteins | sample 177DNAGHGhighgp2_FD_192422 | JGI IMG/M metagenome (GOLD analysis project Ga0247611, IMG submission 192422) | Sheep rumen microbial communities from Palmerston North, Manawatu-Wanganui, New Zealand - 1770 DNA GHGhigh gp2 | ecosystem: Host-associated > Mammals > Digestive system > Stomach > Rumen ...
CGCCGGGCTTGAGGAAATATTCGGTTTGGAAGCCGAGGTTGACGTAGCTGTGGCTTTCGCTAGCGACGGCGTAGTCGTTGTCGCGCCGGCCGATGGTGAGAGGGGTGCGGCCGTAGCGGTCGCGGGCGGCGATGATGCCGTTGTTTGTGAGTATGAGGAAGGTGACGCTGCCGCGCACACGTTGGTAGACGTTGGCGATGCCGTCGGCGAAGTCTTTGCCTTGGGTTACCAACAGGGCCACTAGTTCGGTGGGGTTGGTCATGCCCATGCTGAGTTCGGTGAACTGCTGGTTGCGGTCCATGCAGTGCTTCTCTAACTCGTTGATGTTGTTGATTCGTGAGACAGAGCAGACGGCAAAACGGCCCAGATGGGAGTTGCAGACGATAGGTTGTGGGTCGGAGTCGCTGATGACGCCGATGCCGCGGTCGCCCAACATTTCGTTGATGTCTTCGGCAAACTTGGTTTTGAACTGTGTGTTTTCGATGTTGTGGATGTTGCGGTGGATGACGCCATTATCGATTGTACTCAAGCCTGCACGGCGGGTTCCAAGGTGGGAGTGATAGTCGGTGCCATAAAATAGGTCGGTGGCACAGGGTTTGCTGGTGATGACTCCAAAAAGGCCGCTCATAATTGTTGTTTTAAATGATGAATAATTTATATATTGTTGTGGCAAAAAGTGTTATGCCACATTGGATGTTTCCTTATAAAAGGGCAAAAATACGTATTTTTTTTCAATCTTCAAAAGAGATGTTTTCAACAATTGTTGAATTGGTGATGGGGAAGGGAGTTACAGTGCCGCAAAGGGCCTCATCGTAAGGACGTTGCAGGCGTATGTAGTTGTCGGTCCAGCCCTGCATGGTTGGGTTGTTGGGATCGCCGTGGCGAGTGTGTTCCCACAGGACCGTGCGGGTCTTACCCATCTGGCTTTCGACGAAGGCCTGTCGCTTGCGATCGGAGAGTTGGTGGAGTTCCTGGCTGCGGGCTTTACGGACGGGGATGTCTACGCGCTCGGCCATTTTCAGTGCCAGGGTGTTGGGGCGGTCGGAGTAGGGAAAGACGTGCAGGTAGGAAATGGGCAGGCTTTCGAGGTATTGTTTGCTTCGGGCAAAGGTTTCTTGGTCCTCGCCGTTGAATCCGGTGATGACGTCGGCGGCGATGCAGGCGTCGGGCATGACGCGACGGATGTGTTGCAGCCGGTTGGCGTAGAGGGCGGTGTCGTAATGGCGGTGCATCATCTTGAGCACTTTGTCCGACCCAGCCTGCAGGGGGATGTGGAAGTGGGGGAGGAAGGCACGGGAATGGGCCACGAAGTCGATGATTTCGTCGGTGATGAGGTTGGGCTCGATGCTGGAGATGCGGTAGCGGAGGATGCCGTCGACTTGGTCGAGTGCTTTGAGCAAGTCGATGAATTGCTCGCCCTGACGGAGGCCGAAGGTGCCGGTGTTGACTCCGGTGAGTACCACTTCACGGGTGCCGGTGGCGGCAATTTCGTGTGCCACGGCCACGGTTTCGGCGATGGTGGCGCTGCGGCTGCGGCCACGGGCGAAGGGGATGGCACAGTAGGAGCAGAAATAGTCGCAGCCGTCCTGGATTTTGAAGAAGGTGCGGGTGCGGTCGCCGCCCGAGTAGCTGAGTTGGAAGCTGCGGGGCTCGTCGGTGTTGACATAGGGAAGGGTAGGGGTGTGGCCTTCTTGCTGAGCCCGTAGAGAGGTCATTATCTCCAGCAGGCGGTGTTTTTGGTCGTTGCCGAGGATGATGCTTACGCCGGGTATGGAGGCTATTTGCTGGGCGTCGTTCTGGGCGAAGCAGCCGATGACGGCCACGGTGGCGTAGGGGTTTTGGGCAATGGCCTGCCGGATGGCGTTACGGCATTTTTTTTCTGCTACCGAGGTTACGGTGCAGGTGTTTATTACGTATATGTCGGCCTTTTGGTGGAAGTCTACTATGACGAAACCAGCGGCGGCGAATTTTTTTTGCAAGTTGCTGGTTTCGGCAAAATTAAGTTTGCATCCGAGGGTGTGGGTTGCGATGTTCATGCGAGTTAATAAAAGTTAAATAATCGTAGGTGCTGTTGTTAATTGGAAAAATGTTAGTACTTTTGCAACCGCATTTGAAAGGGAAAAGCAGTATGTAATAACTGTAAATCAAGTGCTTAGGTTTCATAGTTTACCTAAAAAAGGATTTTGTAATAGTGTTTAATGGGAAAATGGGACATCGAAAGGTGTCCCATTTTTTTGTTCCTAAGTTATTTTTCGAAATCGAAAACGCCGCCGGCTTCCTGGGTTTGCTTTTGCAGTTGGAGGCTCTTGAGCATCTTCATGCAGTCCTGGTCGGGGAAGACGTCGAAGTCTGGCTTAGGGTCGAGGCTGAGAATTTCACGGCCTTCGCGGTCGAGGGTGGTGCCGACGATGAGGTTGGTGGCCACCATGATGCGGGCTTCGCGATTGGCGAGGGTGAAATGGCTGTTGCCGACATGGCCGTAAAGGACTTCGGCGGGCTCTTCATCGATAAGTTTGGTGCCGTTGCTGAGGTATACGATGGCTTTTTTCTTGCCTTGTGGTGCCATGTAATAAATGTCGTAGATGCTCACGAAACGCTCTTCGGGCAGCAGCAGGCGCACCTCACGGTCTTTAGATATGCCCATCACCCAGCGCTCCTTGACTACGAGTTGGCCGTTTTCGTAGTGCTTCCATTGGCCGTTGCGTTCGCCCTTGGTGTAGTGGCCTTCCTGCACCAGCTGGTTGTTGTCGTCGTATTCTACCAGTCGACCCTCGATGCCGCCGTGGACATAGGTGGCGGTGATGTAGCCTTGCTTTCCAATGCGTTTCCACCAGCGGCCGTGGCGATGGTTGTCGCTCCAGTTGCATACTTCGGCGGTGTCGCCAGTGGGGGTGAAGATGACCTGTAGGCCGTGGCGCACACCCATCTTATAGTGGGTGAACTTGATGAGGTTGCCTTTCTCGGAGAAAAACTCCCATCGGCCGTCGCGGTTCTTCTGGTTGAAGTTGCCTTTGGCCAGCAGGTGGCCGTCCTTGTCGTAGACTTCGTGTTTGCAAATCTTGCCGGGGACGGTGTATTCGTTCTTAATGCGGATGGTGCCGTTGGGGTAGTAGTAGATGAAGGTGCCGGTTTCCTGATCGTCCACGAAGGTACCCTCGTATATTTTGGCGCCCTGCTTGTCGGTTTTTACCCAGTGGCCTTGTTTGCGGCCCTGTTTGTCCATCTGGTTCTGCGCCTGGCAGGCCATGCCCACCAACATAAGCGCCAATACTAATAATCTGTATTTCATATTGTGTCTGTTTTTGTTCTTACACTAAATTTTTTCTAAATGAAATAATTTGCAAAAATACAATTTTTTTTCAATTCCATCGTTTTATTGCAAATAAAAATAATGAACAAGTCGCTATTTATAACTTCGCTGCTCCTGCTGCTCCAATTTTTTTCGTCCGCGATGGCGCAAGGGATATTGCAGGGGCGCGTCTCTAATACTGAGGGTCGTGCAGTGGAATTTGCCAATGTGGGTGTGGTTAGCGCCAAGACCCCCTACGGAGCTGTAACCGACACCCGTGGCTTCTATAGGCTCTCTGTCAAATCTTCCGACACTATCACCCTCCGCGTTTCCTGCACGGGCTATCAGGCGTTGGAACTGCGCCTGAAGCTGGCTCCCAAAGAGTCGCGCACACTTGACTTTACCCTCGCCCCTCTGTCTACCCAGCTTGACGAGGTGGTCGTTTCCGATGAGCACATCCGCTCTACCCCCTTCACCCAGATTGACATAGAAAAAATAGAAAATACCGTGGGGCCTAACGACGGAGTGGAGGCGCTTATCAAGACCCTCCCCGACGTCAGTTCGGGCAACGAACTCTCGTCGCAGTATTCGGTCCGCGGCGGCTCGTTCGACGAAAACATGGTTTATATCAACGGGGTGGAAATCTATCGCCCACAGCTTATCCGTAGCGGCCAGCAGGAGGGTATGAGCATTATCAATCCCGACCTTGTGGACCACCTGCTTTTCTCTCCCGGTGGATTCGATGCCACCTATGGCGACCGCATGTCGTCGGTTTTGGACATTATCTACAGCCGCCCTCTCGAACGTCGTTTCCGTGCATCGCTCTCGCTGCTCGGAGGTTCACTCTCGGCGCAAGGACGCGTGGGCGAACGTTTCAGCTACAGCGTTGGTTTCCGCCAGCACAATAATAGCTATGTTTTAAAGAGCATGGACACCGAGGGCAGCTACCGTACCTCCTATACTGACCTTCAGGGTATCTTCGGCTATCGTGTGAACGATAAACTCGACCTTTCCCTCCTAACCATTTGGACTCGCAACGTCTACGGCCTCATTCCCTCTTCTCGCACTACCACCTTCGGTGGCACTAGCACGCGGTCGCTGGAGTTCGACGTCTATTTCGACGGCTGCGAGGTGGACAAGTACAATACCTTCCTAGGTTCCCTTACCCTTGACTACCACCCTTCCGATGACTTCCAATTGCGTTGGATTACCTCGGCGCAATACAACCGCGAGCAGGAACTTTACGACATTCAGGACCAGTACTGGCTCTACGAGGTGGGCATTGGCGAGCAGGTGGGTGACACCAACCGTTTCGACCGCGGCGTAGGCACCTTCCTCGAGCATGCCCGCAACTACCTCGACATGGGCATCTATGCCACCGAATTCCGGGCCGTTCACTATGCTTCACTAGGCAATTGGAATTTCGGCATCAAGGCTCAGCTGGAACAAATACGCGACCGCATGCGCGAGTGGAAATGGGTGGACAGCGCTGGCTACGCTTTCCCCACTGACCACCACACCCCCGGCCTCGACGACACTGCCGTCTTCAATCCCCAGCTGCAGCTCTTCTGCCATGCCGACAACCAGATACAGACTCTCCGCGGCATCGCCTACCTGCAGCGCGAGGTCAACCTCTTCACCCGCAAGGACAACCTGGTGCGTCTCTTAGCCGGTGTGCGAGGGCAGTACTATACCTCCTCTGTTCAGGACAGCCACCTGGGTACACAGTTTCTTCTCTCGCCCCGCCTGTCGGTGAACTACAAGCCCCACAGCCGCCACGACATCCTCTACCGCCTGGCCGCCGGCGTCTATCAGCAGCCCTATCTCTACCGCGAGATGCGTCGTCTGGACGGCTCCCTCCACTCCGACCTCCCTGCCCAGACTTCCTATCAGGCCACCGGCACCGTCGATTGGAACATTCGCCTGTGGGACAAGCCTTTCCGCTTCACCGCCGACATTTATTATAAATATATTACCAATTTAGTTCCCTACACTATTGACAACCTCCGCATCCGCTATAATCCCGACCAGGAAGCCGTGGGCTATGCTGCCGGGGTCAGTCTGCGTGTCAATGGCGATTTCGTGCCCGGACTGGAGTCCTGGGCCAGCCTCTCACTCATGCAAACCCAAGAAAAATTCCTAGGCGACACCCTCGGCTGGATCTCCCGTCCCACCGACCAGCGGCTCAACTTCAAGATTTTCTTCCAAGACTACCTTCCCTCCTTCCCCTGGTGGCGCATGAGCCTCAGCCTCCTATTCGGCACCCGCACCCCCGTCACCTTCCCCTATCAGAAAGACCGTGCCATCCGCAACTCCCTCCCTCCCTATTTCCGCGTCGACTGGGGCAACACGGTCCAACTCACCCGCTTCGAAAAAATCCGCAACTCCAAGTTAGGACGTTTTTTCGACGACCTCTCCCTCGGCATCGAAGTCTTCAACCTTTTCAACTATCGCAACGTGGTGTCCTTCATATGGGTGGCCGACTACACCAACGAGTACTACGCAGTCCCCAACTACCTCACCGCCCGCCAAGTCAACGTAAAACTCACGGCCACTTTCTAAAACTAAATACTATAAACAATAAACTCGTTAACTATTAACTAAAAACATGCTCACCCCTCCGTCCCTTGCCCCGCTGATTCCGCAGCAACACCGCCTACCTAACGGCAATATTTTGTATTATTTCCCCAACGACAACCTCGACCTGGTCAAACTCGACTTCACCGTTGAGGCGGGCAGTGCCTACCAGCAGTTAAAATCGCAGGCACATGCCGCCAACCAGCTTTTCGGTGAGGCCACCACACTCCACGATGCCCCCACCATTGCGGAGTTTCTCGACTTCCGTGGCATTGTCGTGGAACGCATGACCGACACTTGCCAAGGTAATATTTCCTATTACTTTCTCCGCAAGTATGCCGACGAACTCTTCCCGCTCCTGCGCGAAATGTTCGACCACCCGGAGGTAACTCCCCAGTTATTTGAGGCCTACGTGGCCCAACGTCGACAAAAGATTGCCATGGGTTTTCAGCAGACCAACTATGTGGCGCGCAACCGTTTCTATGAACTCCTATACGGTTTCGACCACCCCTTGGGATGCTATGCCACAGTGAGCGACCTCGACCTGCTCACACTCGACTCCGTTTATCAATTCCTCCGCCGCCACTATAGTCTTGCCCACGCCCACATTGTCCTGGCCGGTCATGTCGACGAGGATTTGCTGACCCTTGCCGACCGCTATTTTTCCCCCGAAGCCCCGACGGGTGAACATCCCATAAGGCTCCAACTGCCTGCGCCTGCACCCGTGGTTTCCGCCGAGGTCAGCCCCGCGGTGCTGATGCCCTCTGCCGTCCAGTCCTCGCTGCGCATCGGGCGGGTGCTGCCCATGGCTTGGCACGACCCCCACTACGCCCAGTTCATGGTCCTCAGCACCGTCCTGGGCGGCTATTTCGGTTCCCGCCTTATGAGTAACATCCGCGAGGACAAGGGCTACACCTACGGCATCTACAGCCAGACCCAGGTCTTCCGCGACAGCATCGTTTTCTTCATCACGGCCGAAGTGGCAGCCCACGCCACCCAACCTGCCGTGCAGGAAGTCATGTGCGAAATCGACCGTTTGCAGCAGCAGCCCATCCCCGAAGAGGAATTGGAACGCGTCCGCAACGTCATGATGGGCGACTTCATCCGTTCGGTCGACGGCACCTTCGAACTCTCCGAGCGCTATCGCCAGATGCACTTTACCGACGTCACCGAGCAGCTGACCACCCACTATTTCGATGCCGTCCAGCACGTCACTCCCGCCCAGCTCCAAGCCCTCGCCCAGCAATACCTCACTCCACTCACCACCGTCACCGCTGGCCCCGCCGCCGAGCAATAAGCAGTATTATTTCCCCCTAAAGATCGACAACATCTGTCGGAGTAGAGTGACCTGTACATAATATCATAGGCCACTCTACTTTCGTTATTTTTTATGCCTTTCCTTAGTGGAAATACAAAAAGCCATGACATATCCGAGAATCAATTAATGGTAAAATTGTGATAATTTGCGTTTTGTATATTTTTTTTATGTATCTTGCTTGAGATTGAATTTTTTTATGTAAATTTGCAACCGCTTTCGAGAGATAGAAAGCAGTGAATCAAGAAAAAGCATTGCTAAAAGTCCTAATCTGAAATTTCGCCAAAATTCATATGGGCAGACGGAGCAATTCTGCTTTCGCTTGTAGTGTATGCTTTAGGCTAAGTCCTTCGGCATATCCTCAGGCGTGAGATATGTTCCAGAGGCTCCGTTGCCCATAAAGGTGTTTGGCGATACCTCAGATTAACGGACATGAGCATATACCTCATGCCTTTTCTTGTTATTGGGTACATAGACTTGTTTTGTGGTCTTAACATAATACAATTCGGTTTTAAACTTTTTGTTATGATTGTTGTCTATAAGAAAAACTTCATGATAATGGTGTATCTAAATAGGGAAGAGAAAACCTAAATAATAATATGCTAAAAAGAAAAACTGTAATAGAACTCATTGAAAGAGTACATAATGACATATAGTGAACAAATACAAAACCTAACGGACATCTCATTTAGCAAGATTATTGAGATTAACAAAGCTCTTGCTCCCGAGTATGGGCAAAATCGTCAATTATATAATAGCCTCAATCATGGTGTTTCCATATTAGAAGAAGAAGACCAACTATTAGCATATATCGCTAATTATGGTGAAATGCATCAGAAAAAAATAGGTGAAATTCTTCCTAGGATTAACATCGAGGAACTGAGAAATACAGATATCCAGATAATCGATTGGGGGTGCGGGCAAGGATTGGCGACCTGCTGCCTTTTTGACTACTTGAAGGAGAAGAATGACAATCTTGATATGGTCAAAAAAGTGGTTTTGATAGAGCCCTCTACAGCAGCTTCGAATAGAGCCCAGTTGCACGTAAATGCTTATTTGAAAGGTGACGAGAGGATAGTTGTCATAAACAAACTTCTTAACGAGGTAACCGATACAGATATATCATCCACCACGCCTATCACCATCCATCTTTTCTCAAACATCTTGGACATCGCAACAATAGACTTGCTCCAACTTTCAAACACTATCAAAAAAGGCATACAGGACAAACATATATTCATCTGTATTGGGCCACTCAATTATGGCAATAATAGGATTGACACCTTTTGGGGCTACTTTAATGAAGCAACAAATGTTTTTAGTCATTCCCATGGACGCCAGGAGTATAATAAAAGAGGAGAATTAGAACAGTCGTACAATTATACGGCAAAGAGCCGCATTTTTGAGATAGATGGCGGTATTAGCAGACTGATATTTGTCGACTACTATCTTCCAAAACAATTCCATGCTGCATATCAGTTGGATGCAGTCCGGAATGCACTGAAAGATGTAGACAAAGCCAAAGTGGATGGGCTATATCGGATGCTGTCTGATTTTGAGATACAGACTCCATTTGACATTGGTGCAAGCATATATGAGGATGTGCATCCGCTTCTGGCTGTATTAAGCAATATAATTGTAAGGGGATTGCCAACAAAGGCAAGTCCTTTTATAGAGAAAGCATTTGCCTCATTCGGAAACAGGCTTATCAAGGATGAATTAGGCGGCATCAACTTCAATATAGAAGGTCTTGAGCCGTCAGATCTATTCACAGCTCTGCATATAATAGATTCCAGATGGGAGCTTAACGCCGACAACTATAATGGTGAAGTATTGGATAGCGATTTGGAAAAGACATTTATCACTCAAACCTCTTCACAAATACTACGACAAATACTGCAGCCTCAGCGAAGTATGGAGAGCATCACAACAAAGTCGGAGCATTATGCGCAGCGAGTTGATTTCGCATTTGAATTCCCATATACTACAAAGGATAGCGCAGGTTTTGACAGAAAAGGACATGTTATCGAATTGGATGGGGATAAATACCATAGTGATACTAGTCAAATTCTATTCGACCAACAGCGTGAATATGAATTAATCTCATCAATGTGGTATTGCATAAGGCTTGGTGAGAATGATATTAATAAGGACGAGAGGGATTTATATTACCTTGGGAGCGAATACGTTCAAAAAATTCATGAGGCATACCTCCGTACTTATGACAAGACTTGGACAGATGCGCTCCAACTGACACTTTCGCCGATAGCCATAGCACGACTAGAGAAGACCGTCGTGGAAGCTTTAATGACTGGCAAGCTCAGCCTCAACGAAAAACAATGGAAGATTCTGGTCATTGAACGTGATGTACCTTGTGCGGCATTGGCATTTGAAGATTTGAAAAGGATGTTCAATCATTTAGCGAGGTTGAGTGAAGAATATTCAAATCTGCATTTCCCCGATGTGGAGTTGAAGATTGTTAGCACCAGAGAATTTGCTTCATCGCCCCTGCACCGCAGAGTAAAAGTTGTAATGGACGAGTACCACTCGAACGAAGAGTACGACATGGTGATTGATTGCTCCATGCTCCGTCGAGCTGGTTTGGAGAACTTGGACTTTAGCGAGTTTAAATGTAAAAATAAGTGCTATTTTATCATTAGGTCGTCACATTACCATCGGAACGAGCGACAGATATATACCTCCGACAGGATTGTGTACAAGCCCTTGGTAAATATTGACAATCAGGGCAGATATATTGATATACCATACAACGTATACGACTTAAAGCACTTCCTGCAATTGCTCTTTAGAAAGCGAGATTTCCGACCGGGGCAGACCCCGATATTGAGCCGTGCGCTGCAGTACAAGTCTGTAATTGGGCTGTTGCCAACTGGCGGAGGAAAATCTCTCACATACCAAATAGCAGCATTTCTGCAGCCCGGAGTAACTCTTGTAATTGACCCCCTACGCTCTCTGATGAAAGACCAGTACGATGGGTTGCTTAATGCAAAGATAGACGTATGTACCTATATTAATTCATCTATTGATGTCCCTGACACAATTGTAGATCCAGACGAAAGAAGACAGTATCAGATTGAAGAACGAGAACGCCGCTCAAAACGTATGGAGAAATCAGAGCTTCTGTTTGTTTTCATGTCTCCAGAAAGACTGTCCATCCTCAATTTCAGGCAACGACTAAAGAATATGTGCGACACAGGTGTTTATTTCTCATACGGTGTGATAGATGAAGTTCATTGCGTATCTGAGTGGGGTCATGATTTCCGCTTCACATATCTTCATTTGGGCAGAAATTTGTATCAGTATGTCTTACCCAAGCAACGAGAAGAGGAGAAAGACCACATTGCCCTATTTGGCCTAACCGCAACAGCATCATTTGACGTATTGGCAGATGTCGAACGAGAACTATCGGGAAACGGCGCATTCACGTTAGACTCAGAAACCATCGTTCGTAATGGCAACACAAACAGATTCGAGCTTCAATATAAAATAGAACCCATTCCAGTCGAGTTTCCAACAAATAATGCTGGCGTAGCAAACATGAAAGAAGCCAAGTGGAGCATTTATGATACCAAAAAAGCCGCTCTCGATGGTTTGATCTCGAATATGCCCGATTATTTGAACCAGTTGTTAACAGACGACTCCTTACACAAAATAAAAGAAAACTATGGCAAAGGGAACCCGAGAGCAGACAGCACTATAGAAGCCATATCTCTTCAGGTGGAAATACCAGATAGCTTCATAGGCAAGGCCGATTCGTATGATTATGGAGGTATAGTGTTCTGTCCTCACAAAAGTAGCAAAAAGAAATTATTAAAGACAGGTGTATCTGTTTATGGCAATGAAGAAAATTTAATAAATAAACATCCAAACATTTATATTGGGACATTTGTGGGCAGCAGTAATAGCGCAAATATTACCACCAATTCACCTATCGACTCTGACGAAGACTCTATTTCTGTCGATGAAGATAAACTATCGATGAAAAACCTCGAGTTATTCAGGGATAACAAGATTCCATTGATGATTGCCACAAAGGCCTTCGGAATGGGTATTGACAAACCAAATGTGCGGTATACCATTAATATGAACCATTCCAGTTCTCTGGAAAGCTTTGTACAAGAAGCCGGTAGAGCGGGACGTGATAGAAAAATGGCTTTGGCCGTGATAATGTTTTCTAAATATGAGATTGCCCGTGTTAATCCACTTTCTACTTATTATACACCAGCAGAGAATGGGAAGTGGTATAACATCAAAGAACTTGAGACAATAGCTGGACGGAAACAAATACCATTATCGGAATTTGAAAAATGTGACGAATCGGATGACCTTGTAAAATTAAGATGCAAGCAGTGTGGGGAAGGTTGTAAACGGTTTGAGAAAAACTGTTGTGAGTGGGGCTGTAGCCATTTCGACTTCTGTAATCATGCAAGTGACAAATGCAAGAAAGCATGTGAATATTTGAACTCTTGCGGGAAAATGAGTTCGATTCCTTCGGGGGATAGATGGGGAAATGTGGATCATTTAAAAAGCTACAAAGACAAGTATGGTTTCTTAACTCCTGAGAATTATGAATACTTAAATGCCGACTATGAAACTGTAATGTTCTTTTACAACCAGAACTTCAAAGGAGAGCTAATTGAGAAGCAATACATGCATCAGCTTTTGAGCAAAAAAAAGATGACGATATCAGACAACGACGATGGAGAAATTAATAATGGTCAAACGGTATCAGGTTTTCTGGCTTCATTACAATCCGCCAATATAAAAGATGCGATAGTATCGTACATTCATTATGATGAGCCAGAATACGAAGACATCGCTAAAGCCATTTACCGAATGTGTTGTATTGAACTCATTGACGACTTCACACAGGATTTTAACACGAATCAATTCAGAATTGTGACAACAAAAAAAGCAGATGGAGAATACTATAATGCTCTAGAAAGATATCTAAGGCGCTATTACTCCGAAGAACGTGCTAAAGAGTTGATTGAAGAAGTTCCAGATTACAAAGGAGACAATGAGATACATAAGTGTCTTGGTTTTTTAACCCACTTCATATATGACAAGATTGCGGTAAAGAGAAAAAGAGCTATTGATTATATAAGAAATTTTTGTCTGCGTGGAATCCGAAAAGAATCGGACTGGAAAGATGTAAATGAGGATTTGAAGGATGAGTTGTATTTCTATTTTAACTCAAAATATGCCCGTCGGGGTTATACAACAGAAAGCGGTTTGCCTTATTCTTTGACTGACGAAACAGATGAGGGAAAGACATCATCAGAGGATACTGTGTTCAAATATATGGAAGTGGTGGATGACAACTGGATTTCCAAGCATTCTGAAGTCGGCTCAGCACAAATTGACAATGCAAAACATCTGTACGGTGCAGTACGTCTGATTAAACGCAATTTGACAGACGATAACCCGGCCATTTATTTACTAAACGCTTTTTGTTTAATGTTTCTTGGCACGAATGACAACAAGACACTAGAAGAAGAATTAGGGGAAATGTATGAAAAGGGAATGGTCGGTTTTTTTGAAAGGACAGAATCAGAGGGGCATTTCTGGAATGACATTTTTAACAGGTTCAATAGCAATCCATATGTAGCCAATTACATTGCAGACAAAACTCTTTTGAAAGCATATATCATTTTAAAAATACACGAAATAGAAACCCACCAGATTAATAATAATTATTCCGCATAGCTATGATAGACAAAATCAACCAATCTTTACTCCAATTGGAAGAAGATCTTAAGGGGATCGAATCTGCCAAAAAACAGGTGGAGGAAGTTTTGAAATCCCACAAAGATTTGCAGAACACTGTTTCTGACTATATCCGAGCGTTGGGGATTCTACAGACAAACACCCTATCACTTATTGAGGTCATCAAGAATCAGAATGAAAGCGACCTATCCATCTTAAAGAATAATGTTGAGCAGATAAAGAAAAATTGCGATGAAATCTTATCCACATTCAGCACAAATGTCGAGAGTGTATTTTCAACTTTTAAGGATAGGATTGACCAATCAGTTGACCACTTGAAAGATGGTTGCAATAGTGTAGCATCAGCATTCGCGAAAGGTGTTGATGAAGCGCTTGCCTCATTACAGTCAAGAGTGGACGAGTCTGTAAAAAAAATTGATGATAAGGTATCAGTATTGAATACATCCATCAAAACGTTAGGTGAGATTGAATCTTCATTTAGAGAGTCTGTCAAAAAAGTGGATGCGATTAAAAATGCCATAGACAAAATATTGGACGAGTTGATTTCATCGCAAAAGAGCCAGGATGAGTGTCTTGAATCCATAAAAAAAGACATCTTATCTGTTGCTACCAAACTTGATGAATCGGAATCAAAACTAGAAAAGCTAAACAGCGACTTATCTGCCCAGATAAAAGCCATTGACACCTACTTACACTCGTCATTTAGTATTGTGACCAATGCAATACAAGATTGCGCTAATAATATTCAGCAGATACAGAACGTCCAAAATCAACAATTAAACATACTGACAGGAGCTGTCAATGCGATAAATAACATTTCAAAAGGAGTTTCTAATATCGATTCGAATGTTCTTTCTATAATCGGTACACAGCAATCATTATTGAGCCAAATATCGAAGGACAAAAAAGATATAGTAGGAGAACTGAGCAAACAGAGAAAGACGACTTCCATACTATTGGTCATCTGCATTTTATCGTTACTGGCAGCTGTGGCATCATTATTATTAAGATAATTCACATGTAGTATGAACATGATGAATGAAACCCTTAATAATAGGGATTATTGACATACGGGTAGAGACAGTTTTGTTGTATAGTAATAATACGTAAAAATGGTTTTTCGACAGAGATAGGTGGAAAAAGGTTTACACGATAATCCAAAAGTGGAAGATGGAACAGGATTCGACCAATAATGGCAATAATAACACTTGATGTAATTGTGAGGAATCATGAACGACAAGGTAAGAATTACGCTTGACGATGGGAGCGTGGTGGAGACCACGATGCACCCGGTGATTGTATCGGCGAGCCGGGCGACGGATATTCCGGCGTTTTATGCCGACTGGTTTTTCTATCGGTTGCAACGGGGGTATTCGGCTTGGATTAACCCTTTCAACAATAGGAAGGGGTATGTGTCGTTCCAGGACACGCGTTTTATTGTATTTTGGTCGAAAAACCCGAAACCGCTTCTGGAACACTTAGACGAGCTGGACCGGCGGGGTATTGGGTGTTATGTCCAATATACGCTGAACGACTATGAAGGGGACGGTCTGGAAAAGAACGTTCCTTCCTTTGGTGAGCGCATCGACACGTTCCGACGGCTGGTGGACAGGCTTGGCAAAGGACATGTGATTTGGCGGTTTGACCCCTTGGTGCTGACTGACCGCATCGATGAGGAGGTGCTTTTGGAGAAGATAGCCCGCGTGGGTGAGCAGATGAAGGGCTATACCGAGAAATTAGTGTTCAGTTTCGCCGATATTGCCACTTACCGCAAGGTAAAACACAACCTGCAGGAGGCCGACATCAGCTATATGGAATGGGACGAACCTAGAATGCGTGTATTTGCCGCACGCTTGGTTGACCTGAACAGGAGTTGGGGCTATACCTTGGCCACGTGTGGCGAACAGGTCCAACTGCCGGGGGTGGAACACAACCACTGTGTGGAC
>Ga0247611_10006561_pt1 | contig 14877 bp, 12 predicted proteins | sample 177DNAGHGhighgp2_FD_192422 | JGI IMG/M metagenome (GOLD analysis project Ga0247611, IMG submission 192422) | Sheep rumen microbial communities from Palmerston North, Manawatu-Wanganui, New Zealand - 1770 DNA GHGhigh gp2 | ecosystem: Host-associated > Mammals > Digestive system > Stomach > Rumen...
TTATTTAGGGATTATGATCGTGAACCCGTGGGGAGTCGAACCCCAATCGAAGGAACCGGAATCCTTTATTCTATCCATTGAACTACGGGTCCAGGTGCGGCATGTGCTCGACATGACGACATGGTGTTGAGGTTGCGATTTGTCGCCAATGCGGGCGCAAAGTTACTGTATTTTCTGTAATTTTGCAACAGAGAAAGCTAAAAAACCATATTATGAATGTTAGAATTGACCCCTCGTGGAACCGCGTGCTTGCCGGTGAATGGGAAGCGCCGTACTTCAAGCAGCTGACGGAGTTTGTGCGCCAGGAGTATCGCACTCATCAGGTGTTTCCGCCTGGCAGAGAGATTTTTGCTGCATTTGACGCGGCACCGTTTGACCAAGTGAAAGTGGTAATCCTGGGGCAGGATCCTTATCATGGCTTGGGGCAGGCCAATGGGTTGTGCTTCAGTGTGAACAAGGGGATCCAGATGCCGCCGTCGCTGGTGAACATTTTCAAGGAGGTGCATGACGACGTGGGTACTCCGATACCGGCTAGCGGGGACTTGTCTCGATGGGCGTGCCAGGGTGTGCTGCTGTTGAACTCGACGCTGACGGTTCAGGCCCACCAGCCCCTGTCGCATCAGGGCCACGGCTGGGAAACGTTCACCGATCATGTGATTGCCCACTTGGCCAACGAGCGTGAGCATCTGGTGTTCATGCTATGGGGGGCGTATGCCAAGCGCAAGGGTGCGTTTATTGACCGCAACCGGCATCTGGTACTGACTGCTGCACATCCGTCGCCACTGTCGGCCAACAGGGGTGGCTTCTTTGGCTGCCACCACTTTTCTCGCGCCAACAGTTACCTGATAGAGCATGGGATGGAGCCCATCGCGTGGTGACCTGTGCCGCACCCATCCAGGATGGTGCCTGTCCCTTCAGGAGAAACGCCAGTAATGCCTTGACGCAACAAATGCCGCTATGGCCATGAGAGACCATAACGGCTTGATGCGTTGTCATGCCGCTGTCAACTTGCGGCAACCCTTCACAGGGGATTACTTGTAAACGGTGTCGCTGACAGTGAGGCTGTAACGACCCTTAGCGCGGCGACGGGCAAGCACCTTGCGGCCGTCGGCGGTGCGCATGCGATGACGGAAGCCATGCTTGTTGGCTTTCTTGCGGTTTGAGGGCTGGAATGTACGTTTCATTTCTATCTCTTTTTTTAGTTGTTCCGAAAAATTTTCGCAAAATGCGGTGCAAAATTAGTCCTTTTTTTGAAAATACACAAATCCAAATGCATTTTTAGAGAAAAGTTTTTGTTTTTTTTCTCAAAAACACTACTTTTGCACCCTCAAAGGACTGAGAACAAACAATATTCACATAAAACAATAGCTCAAACATTACTATTATGATTAATGCTCAAGACATCAAGAACGGAACGTGCATCCGCATGGACGGCGATCTGTATTTCTGCATCGAATTCCTTCATGTAAAACCCGGTAAGGGCAACACCTTCATGCGCACCAAGCTGAAAAACGTGGTTGACGGCCGCGTGCTGGAGCGCCGCTTCAACATCGGTGAGAAGCTCGAGGACGTGCGCGTGGAGCGTCGCCCCTATCAGTACTTGTACATGGATGGCCAGGACGCCATGTTCATGAACAATGAGACCTTTGAGCAGATTCCCATCAGCAAGGACCTGATCACTGGTGCCGACTACATGAAGGAGGGTGACATCGTTGAGGTTGTCAGCGATGCATCGACCGAGACCGTGTTGTTTGCCGAGATGCCCATCAAGACGCAACTCAAGATCACATATACTGAGCCCGGCGTGAAGGGTGACACTGCAACCAATACCTTGAAGCCCGCCACCGTCGAGACAGGTGCCACCGTTCGCGTGCCTCTGTTTATCGACACCGACGAGATCATCGAGGTGGACACCCGCGACGGCAGCTACGTTGGCCGCGTGAGGTAATCAACTCTCATAATTACAACACCACGAGGGACGCCAATATGGCGCCCCTCGCTTGTTTTAATATGAGTTTGGTTGAAATAGGAAAACCTATGATTTGTTATTGATAGTACTGTTTATTGTTGTATATTTGCAAAAAATATTTTAGGCTATATATCGTTTTAAATTCTTTCTATGATGGATGATATTTTCAGGTATAAAGAGGATAGATTTGAGTTTTTCGTAAATGAACTTGACGTAGCTTATGACAAAATGTTCAATAATTACAGTCAAGAAATGCATGATTCTTTACGTCAAATAGATATTGAGTTGTATCGTGATCATCCTCAAGATGAGGATAGCTATTATGAGAGACATAATAGCTGGTTCTTTTCTGAGGGCATTTACGAAAGCTTATATGGTGGTATTAGTAGGACGTTTGAGAGAAACAAAGCAAAACAGTTCGAGTCCTATAAAACTACTGCGAATAGTTTCTTTTTGTTCATTCGTGAGAATTGGGATGACCAATATCTTCAGACACTGGATAGCCCAATCATATCAAATTCGATTCGATTCTTATACGAACAGTCTAATGAGTTGATAGAATCTTTTCAGAATATGACATGTGATGTAGAAAGTATTATTGGAAGTTATTCGATTCTCAACTATTATTCGACTGCGTTTTCACTTGCTTGTTTGCATGGCAAGCCTTATAATCTGCAACGATCTTTGCTTCAACGAGCTCTTTCTGTCATTGACTTAGATCGTTTTTACCAGTATTCTTATCTCCGAGAATTGATATTCTATTTCAGAAACAAGGATAAAATTAATTTTAGACACTGGTTTAAGTACCTTTTTCGCTTGCCGATGTATCGATATATAATCAAATCGGGTCTATCACAGGTGATTAAAGAAGGGGCATTAAAGGCCGAACTGGCATATTATTTATTTGACGAATGGAAACCAAAGGATGTTCGTCGCACCTTGGGAATAAAATCAGTGAATCACCCGGTTGATGGAGAAACTATTGATGGAGAATTTGAGTTGCCCTTACGTACAATGGGATATCTTGCTGAGTCAAATAATGTACTCTATATAGCATTCAGAGGTTCAAAGTGTTTTAAGAACTGGATTACTAATTTTCATCAGATTTCAATTGGCCCAAGAATTGCATATTTGTGTGCCTTGGGATTACTTCTTGAATTAAGAATGAATTCAAAACCTAATAAACGAATTATTGTATGTGGTCATTCTTTGGGTGGAGGCTTATCCCAATTTGCAGTAGCTGCAGCAACTGCAGCAGGGTATAAGAATATTGAAGCATTTGGTTATAATTCAGCCGGTCTTAGTGATGATACACTGAATGTGATTGATCACATTTCTTCTGGCATAAAAAAGTTTTCAAATATTTACCATATTTGTCATATATCTGATATCGTTAGTCGGATTGGGTATCTTCTTGGTGATTGTTATCTAATTGGTAAAAGGTCGCAAGTCTTATCACATAAACTTGATACTATCATATCAATACTTGGTTTTTCCAATAGATTAGTATTAATTTCAGATATTATATGAGGTTATACTAGAGATATTAATGGATTAGCACAAGAGAGTGCATACAGTTACTAAAGGGTCCAGAGTAGTGGTTAGAGACTCTTGAGTCAAAATATTTGTTCAAGGTCATGTAGTTATGCATTCTATTTCAGAATTTGGTGATGGGGAGGACGTTGATTGCGTAGCCGTCCTTGTGGATGATACGTTCATCGTTGGCAGTCACGATGATGAGGTTGTTGCAATGCAGTTCACCGGCACACTCGATGAGGCTACCCACTTCACGCTTCTCGGTCTTTACATTGCCCATGTCATAGCAAACCTGCACCAGAGCCTTGACGTGATTCTCCTCACGCAAGACAAAGTCCACTTCCTTGTCGTTGCGTGAACGATAATAGAACAGGGTCTTTTCTGTGTCATAGCCTCGATGAACCAGCTCCACAAACACTTGGTTTTCAAGCAGCATCCCCAAATTCTCGCTCAGAGAAAAAGCCTTGGCTCGCACAAATCCATTATCAACGACATAGACTTTGCGTGGCGCCTTTTGCATCAGTTTCAGCTTGTTGTTATAGCGTGACAGGTAATAGAAAAGGTACGGCTCATGCAGGTACTCCATGTAGCGGCGGGTAGTGTTTACACTCGATAGGCCGAGATTTGCAGTGAGTTCATTGATGCTAACGGGATTACAGATATTTGAAACCATGTACATGGCCAAATTATTTAATTCGGACGTGTTGCGCACATTGTGTCGCTTGACGACATCTTTCCACACGATAGAGTCAAACAAAGTGTCAAGGTAATTGCGCAACAGGGGACGCGAGTTCAAAACTTCGGGGTATCCCCCATTCCTCAAGTAGTCATCGGCCAGCGCCACAGCATTATAATCCTGCAATGAGTCGAGATGGCGGCCATTCCATTCAAAAAATTCAGAAAGGCTAAAAGGCAAAATCTCTACTTGCAGGTATCTACCTGTTAGCACTGTCGCCATCTCGCTGGAAAGCATCTTGGCATTGCTGCCTGTAATCACCATATTCACCTCTCTACGGTACAATTCGCTCACCCACAGGTCCCACGCATTGAGATTCTGCACCTCATCCAGCAAGAGATACTCATAACCTGGATAGACATCATCGAGCAACCGCATCACGAGGTCAGGATTCCAAGCATCCAGCAACGGTTGACTGTCAAAATTGAGGTAAGCAAAATTCTGTCCGCGAAGCATCATCAATGCATGGGTAGACTTGCCAGCCCGTCGAGGGCCCGTTATCAGCTTGATTAATGTGCTTGACAACAATTGCCCGGCATCGACACTTGTATGCCGCATGAGATAAGTTCGTGACAAGAGTTCATCGCGCTCCCTGCGTTGATTAAGTAAAACCGCTTTCATATCCGATGATTTATTATTTAGGGGCAAAAATAACACTTTTTGTGCAATCTGCAAGATTTACTGCACAAAAAAGTGCCTATTTTGTGCAATACAGTGATTTTATTGCGCAAAAACGGGACTTTCTAGACTTTTCATCCATGACATATTTCCCTGCTACGATTAAGTCGCGACGGCAACTGTTACCGATTGGCCATTCATCGATAGAGTGAAAGAGCGAGCCATCATCATCTATATCCAAATCGGGTGAAATGCTAAAAAAAGCATAAAAAATGGTGGTTTTTGGGCAAGTTGGCAGAATTTTTGCTAACTTTACACGTTCAAATAATAGAACCGCATGGCAGCACGCGAAAAATATGATGAGGCACAAGTGGTTGAGCAACTCCACGACCCGAGATTGTGCAAGACAGCGTTCGGTAAGGTCATTGAGCATTACAGCTCACAGCTTTACTGGCAGATACGCCGCATGGTCATCGACCATGATGACGCCAATGACGTGTTGCAGAACACTTTCCTGAAAGCTTGGACCAACATCGACAACTTTCGCGGCGATGCCAAGCTCTCGACCTGGCTCTACAAGATCGCTATCAACGAGAGCATCACGTTTGTCAACAAGAAGAAAGTGATGAATCAGCTCTCTATCGACGATGACGAGAGTTTCCTGGTCAACCAGCTAGAGAGTGACGAGTGGTTTGACGGTGACCAGGCCCAGCTCAACCTGCAGAAGGCTATTGCCACGCTGCCCGAGAAGCAGCGTCTGGTGTTCAACCTGCGCTATTATGACGAAATGAAGTATGATGAGATGAGCGAGATTCTGGGCACCAGCGAGGGTGCGTTGAAGGCGTCTTATCATCATGCGGTGAAGAAAATTGAACAGTATTTGGGCGAAAGAGAATAATTTTATCATTAGCGATTAAACTTTTTGGACGCTCGATAGTCAAATAGGCGTTATGAAACAGGACGACTCCACAATATTAAAGAAATACGGTAAGGAATCAGGCTTTAAAGTGCCTGAGAATTACTTTGATGACTTCAACAAGCGCATGTCACAGATGCTGCCCGATGTTGAAATCACACCTGTTGATGTCAAGCCCACCATGTGGCAGCGCGTCAAGCCGCTGGTCTATCTGGCCGCGATGTTTGCCGGCGTGTGGTGCATGTTGCAAGTGTTCAGCAACTTCACCAGCCCCAACAACCTTGACGCCGTTAGAGCTGTTGCCGAGAAACTGGATGACGACAAGGGCAATGTTGACGACTTTATCATGAGCGGTGCCGTCAGTGACTACGACATCCTCAACTACGAGGACTCGGTGGCCATGAGCAATGAGACTCCCGACCCCGCCCTGCCATAAAAGAAAGGAGGTGATCAAAGAGATGAAAAGAATTGTTTCCATATTGATACTGCTAGCGGCCATGGCATCATCCATGACGGCACAGAATGGCAACCGCACCAAATTTGCGACCGACATGTATCAAGCCAAGCACGAGCTGATCATTCAGGAATGCGGATTGACCATGACGCAGCAGAAGCAGTTCATGCCTCTCTACGAACAGATGGAAAGGGAGATTTATCAGGTGAACCGCAATGCCCGGGTGCTGGCCAATGAGATTGAGAACAAGAAGAATCCCAGCGACCGTGAATATGAAGCCGCAGCATCAGCACTATCCTCCACCCGAATGCGTGAGGCCGAGATTGAGAGCAAGTACTTTGAAAAGTTCTCTAAGATACTGAGCAAGAAACAGCTTTTCCTGCTCAAGCAGACCGAGGTGAAGTTCACCCGTGAGATGCTGGGCAAGAAAAAGAAAAACAAATAAAGCTGCCACCACACTCCCGACAAGCAGCAAAAGTGTGGATACGTTAAAAAGAGCAGATTCCTGATTCAGTGATCGGGAATCTGCTTCTCTTTTTTTTCTACTCAAGTTTTTATAGTGGCGAAGCTACTGTAGAAACTTGAATTTACCATTGCGTCCACGCACTCTAGACAAGGACAGGATCCATCAGATCCAGCCCATGGAGTGGTAGAGGAAGGCGATGAGGTAGCCGGCGACACAGGCAACAATGGTGTGAACCATGCCCGGCATCATGAACGAGTGGTTCAACAGGTACTTGCCAATCACTGTAGTGCCCGTGCGGTCGAAGTTCACCGTTGCGATGTCTGACGGATAGTTGGGGATGAAGAAGTAGCCATATACCGATGGGAAGACACCCAGCAGAATCCAGCCGTCAATGCCCAACTTGTAGGCCAGCGGCAACATCGAGACTACCACAGCGCCCTGGGAATTGACAAGCACCGAGACCAGGAAGAAGGCAAAGGCGATTGACCACGGATACTGCTCCACCATGCCCGATAGCATCTGTTGAATCTCGCCCAGGTAGTTGGCAAAGTAGGTGTCGGCCAGCCAAGCGATGCCGTAGATGGCCACTACCGCAACCATGCCGCTCTGCCACACGGGGCCAGAAATCGCCTTCTTGGGAGAAGCTTTGCAGAAGATGATCATCAGTGCTGCAGCAGTTATCATCACGATCTGGATGACGAGGTTCATCTTGAGCGGAGTGGGATTGGTCTTGGTCAGGCCGTCAACTGCGATGCCGAGCTTGGCCAGCTGGTCGGCGGTAATCTTCACGCGAGATGCCATGAGCTCAACCGTGGCATCACCATTAATGGCCTTGACCGTGTCATAGGTGGGCAAAAGATTCTGGAAAATGGCGAAGAACACAATCACCAGCAAGGCGCCAAAGAAGATGTACACGGCTCGCTTGCTCTCAGGAGCAATCTTCTTGTCGAGGGTGGTGGCGCTGCTGCCATAGATGTATTCACGCTGAACGGGATCGGCGAGTTTCTTCTGGAACTCAGGGTCCTTGTCCAGGTCCTTGCCGCGGCGGTAGGAAGCGATAGAAGCCATGAAGATGCCCATCAAGCATGCGGGGATGGTCACCATGAGCACCTGTGGGATGGAAATGGTGTAACTATTGGCTCCACTGATGGTGATAAACGCCACAACTGCCGCTGCAATGGGCGAGCAGGTGATGCCAATCTGGGAGGCGATGCTGGCGATGCCGCAGGGACGCTCAGGACGAATGCCCTTTTTTATCGCGATGTCGCAAATGATGGGCATCAACGTGTACACCACATGGCCTGTTCCCACGAGCACCGTCAGGACAAAGGTGGCTAGCGGTGCAAGGAAAGTGATGCGGTCAGGATGCTTGCGCAGCATCTTCTCGGCCAACTGGATGAGCCAGTCCATACCGCCCGATGCCTGCATGATGCCAGCACATGTGACAGCTGCAATGATGATGTAGATGACATCGGTGGGAGGTGTGCCGGGCTTCATGCCAAAGCCAAACACAAGGATAGCCAAGCCTATACCCGAAATCGCTCCAAGTGCCAGGCTGCCGTATCTGGATCCCAGCCACAACGCTGCAAGTACAATGCAGAGCTGTAAAATCATGATGAGTGACATAGTTTTATTTAGTTTTAAGTTTTAAGTTTTAAGTTGTAAGTTGTAAGTTTTAAGTTGTAAGTTGGCATCAGCATTCTTCTATAGCAACTATAGTATCTATAGTTGCTATTGGGATTAATAGCGGATGGAGACTTGCAGATACACGGTGCTGTAGTCTGAATGCGCGAGTGAACGGTCATGGGTCAGGCAGTATTCCGACTGCAACTCCAAGTACTTGTTGAAGCGATAGTTCAATCCCACCTCATAGTTGGTCCTGGCTTCGACCGACGATGCTGTGGGGCGATACAGGTCATAGCGGGCCTTGACCATCAACTTGTCCCTGAGCACCGGGACAATGGCGAGAGCATAGACGCCGTCGGCCTTATCATTATCAACAGCGTTGCCATTCTTGTCGATATAGGTCTTGACCTCGGCATCATTGCCGTCGGCTGCCTTTTGATAGGTGTTAGTGAATCCGCGGCCAGTAGAATGGATATACTCGGTGCGCAGCTGCAAGTCACCCTTCTTGTACTCGGCACTCAGGGCATAGCGGTGCTGTCGCAGGCTCAGGGTATGGCCTCCACTCCTGCGGGCATAGGAACCCTCCCAGCCAAAGGCACCCAGGCGCAAACCCTCGATGGGCATGACCCATGCACCACCAATGATGTCCTTGCGCTCATCCACGTCCTTGACATTGATGCCCTGTCCGTTGAACACGCCCACCTGATAGTGCAACAAGTTGCGACCGCCGCTGGTCTTGAGGAAATCTCCCTGAAACTGCAAGCCGATGTCTCGACCATTGCTTGAGTGCATTCCCGTGCGGTCGTTGAAGCCCGACAGCCGCGACACCGGCTGTGAATAGGCCATGAAGCCCTGGTCAATGGGATTCATCGGGTTCTCGTAGGTGAACGGACGCTTGAACTGACCCAGCTTAACGCGAAAATATTCCAGCCGCTGCCACTCCATGAAGTAGTCCACCAGCCTGGGACTGCTGCCCATCGTCGCGGTGTTACCATTGATCTGCCCCTGAATCTTGTAGTAGAAATCGTTGAGGATGCGACCCTCGACTGATGCCCTGACGAGCTTGATGTCAAATGAGTTGCTGTTTCCCCCGTCCATGAACGTTGCTTGATAGGATGCCATGGCAAAGCCGCTGAACTTGGGCTTGGAGAACAGCTCGGTAGTCTTGTCCTGTGCCACTGCGACAGGCAGCGACAACACGATTGCCGTGATGGCAAGTAGTAGCCTTTTAATCATCTTGTTCACATTATTTATTAATTAAATCGCAAAATTACACAAAAAACGGTTTCTTCACTCAATTTCCCGTCTAAAATCGTTACACTCGTGGCCCATGAGATAAAAGTGCCTAAATCAATCCACACCGAGGGAGTATGAAATCCAGATAATTCTTGCACATTTTAGAAAATGGCTCTATATTTGCAGGTTCAAACCCTCCTAAATTAGTCATTAAGTTATGTGGATTACCAGTAAAATAGCAGCGGTGCGCATCAAGCTGCGCGACAGGCTTCTACGTTTTTGCAACGATGACCTGGTCAAGATTTCCAGAGACCGTCAAGCCACCAAGGTTTTCAAGCGCAATATTCCCTATTTATTACCCTTGCAGCCTCATCAAGAAAAAGAGATACTGGAGTTTTGGAAACCTTATCGCAATGTAGAAAAAGAGCTGAAGTGGTTTGCCTTCTACAATGCCACGTGCAATGATAAATCGCAATTGAAGTACTTCATTCCCGACAAGATATTCCACAGCGAGATTGACAGGTACTTCACCGACGCCCGCCGTTGCGATCATCTTGATGACAAGAACCTGTATGACCTGTATTTTCATGATGTGAACAGGCCGCGCACTGTCATCCGCAAGATCAACGGTGCATTCTTTGACGAGGATTACCAGCCCATCTCGATCGACAAGGCAATGGAGTTGTGTATCAATGCACAACAAGTCGTGTGCAAGGAGGCCAGATTGTCACTGGGTGGGCACGGCGTGCATTTCTATGACTTATCACAACCCGCCGCCGATGATGACCTCAGACAACGGCTGACCAAGGAGGACCACCTCAACGTTCAGCAGGTCATTAAGCAGCATGAATGCTTGAACCGTATCCACGCCAGCAGCATCAACACCATCAGGCTCATGTCGCTGTTCCTTGACGGCAAGGTGATAATCCTGTCATCGGTGCTCAGGATGGGGCGTGACGGTTCCCGCGTCGATAACGCATGCAGCGGCGGCATCGTGTGCGGCATCAACGAGGACGGGACGCTCAAGGAACTGGCATACAACACCCGCGGCGTTCATTGGGACCAGCATCCCCAGGGGCTCAAGTTCAAGGACTACAAGATCACTGGTTATGACAAGTGCCGCAAGATGGTTGAGAAGCTGGCGGGACGCCTGTGCACCGCTTCACGTCTTGTCTCATGGGACTTTGCCGTGGGCGAGGATGGCGAACCCATTCTCATCGAGGCCAACTTCACTTGGGGTGAAGTGGATTTCCATCAGTTGTGCAACGGCCCCATCTTTGGCGACATGACCCAGGACATTCTGTCAAGAGTATATAGTCAATCAAAATAACAATAACTAATATCATTACATTTACATTCATCATTGGATATGAGACTAACTAGAGTTTTTGTGACGATGCTTGCCGGCCTGGCCTGCCTGGGCATGGCAGCTAAGGCACCTGCGGCCACCACAGTTCCTGGAGACCCCATGGCCACACAGTGCTATACCTTGAGCAATGGCCTCAAGGTGTTCCTGAGTGTTAACCACCAGAGCCCGCGCATCTCGGCCCACATCGCCGTGCGCACCGGCTCGCGTAACGACCCTGCCGAGACAACCGGTCTGGCCCATTATCTGGAGCACTTGATGTTCAAGGGCACCAAGCAGTTCGGCACGAGCAACTATGAGGCCGAGCGGGCCTTGCTCGACACCATCGAGGCCCGTTACGAGCAGTACCGCCTGGTCAAGGATCCCGAGCGCCGTCGTGTGCTCTACCATGAGATCGACAGCATCTCGCAGTTGGCTGCCAAGTACAACATTCCCAACGAGTATGACAAGCTGATGGCCGGCATCGGTGGTATCGGCACCAATGCCTACACCAGCACCGACGTCACCTGCTACACCGAGGACATTCCCGCCAACGAGGTGGACCGCTGGGCACGCATCCAGGCCGACAGGTTCCAGAACATGGTCATCCGCGGTTTCCACACCGAGCTCGAGGCCGTGTATGAGGAGTACAACATCGGCATCGCCAACGACCAGTGGAAGCTGCTCGAGGCCATGAACGCCAAGATGTTCCCCACCCACCCCTATGGCACGCAGACGACCATCGGCACACAGGAGCACTTGAAGAACCCCTCGATCACCAACATCAAGAACTACTTCAACAACTACTACTGCCCCAACAACGTAGCCATCTGTATGGCAGGTGACTTTGACCCCGACGAGGTCATCACGATTCTGGAGCGCCACTTTGGCAGCTGGAAACCCAATAACAAGCTCACTCGTCCCGAGTTTGCTCCCCTACAGCCCATCACGGCTCCCATCGACACAACCGTTGTGGGACAGGAGGCCGAGTTTGTGGCTCTGGGATGGCGCTTCGGTGCCGGCAACTCGCTGGAGAACGACACCGTCGATGTCATTGCCGAGATGCTCTCTAACGGCACTGCTGGTCTGATAGACCTGAATCTGAACCAACCCATGAAGGTGATGGGGGCCGGTGCTTACAGTGACCAGATGACCGACTACTCGATGCTCATGCTCTTGGGTTACCCCAACGAGGGCCAAAGCCTTGAAGAAGTGCGCACATTGATGCTGGGCGAGCTGGCCAAGCTGCGCAAGGGCGAGTTTGATGACGACCTGCTGGTGAGCGTGGTCAACAACAACAAGCTGGGCTACCTGCGCGCCCTTGACAACAATGGAGCACGCACGCGCCAGCTGGTCAACGCCTTTATCAACCACGTGGATTGGGCACAGGAAGTCGGCAAGCTCGACCGCATGGCCGGCATGACCAAGGAGCAAATCGTGGCCTTTGCCAACCGTCACCTGCAGGACAACAACTTTGTGTGCGTTTACAAGCGCATGGGCGAGGACACCACTGCCAAGAAGATTGACAAGCCTGCCATCACCCCCATTCCCACCAACCGCGACATGAAGAGCGACTTCGTTCGCAACATCCTCAGCGAGATTGTAGAGCCCATCCAGCCTCAGTTTGTGGACTACAGCAAGGAGATGACCGTGGGACAGACCAGCAAGAAACTGCCGCTGCTCTACAAGCAGAACACTCTCGATGACCTGTTCTCGCTGACCTACAAGTATGACTTCGGCAACACGGCCGACAACCGCTATGACATTGCCCTGAGCTATCTGGATTATCTGGGCACCAACAAACTCAGTGCCACCGAGTTCAAGCAGCGCATGTACAAGCTGGCTTGCAACGTGTCGATGAACGTCAGCGACAACGAGACTTACCTGACCCTGAGCGGCCTGAGCGAGAACATGCCCGAGGCCCTGAAGCTGGTCGAGGCCCTGATGCAGAACGCCCAGGTCGATGAGGAGGCCTACAGCAGCATGGTGGACCTCATCCTCAAGAGCCGCAACGATGCCAAGCAGAACCAGGAAGAGTGCTTCAACCGCCTGAACGAGTATGGCATGTACGGCCCCCGCAACTCCTACACCAACATGATGAGTGCCCAGCAGCTGCGCAATACCAAGCCCGCCGAGCTGATCAATCTGGTCAAGGGCCTGCGCAACATGGAGCACACCGTGATGTACTATGGCCCCATGACCGAGAAAGAGCTTAACAAGTGCCTCAAGAAGGTACACAAGACGCCCAAGCATCTTGCCGCCGTTCCCGTTGGCACCCCCTACATGGAGCAGACTACCCCCAGGACCGAAATCCTGCTGGCGCCCTATGAGGCCAAGAACATCTACATGGTGCAGTACCACAACGATGGCACCCAGTGGGCTCCCGAGCACGCTGCCACGATCAACCTGTTCAACGAGTACTTTGGTGGCGGCATGAACGGCATCGTCTTCCAGGAGTTGCGCGAGTCACGCGGCCTGGCCTACTCGGCTGCCGCTTACTATCGTCAGCCCCATGAGAAAGGACATCCCGAGTATGCCATGACCTACATCATCACTCAGAACGACAAGATGATGGACTGCGTGCGCGAGTTCAACAACATCGTGGGCACCATCCCCCAGAGCGAGGCCGCCTTTGCCCTGGCCAAGGAGTCGCTGATGAAGAAGCTGGCCAGCCGCCGCACCGTGCGTGGAGGCGTCCTCAACAGCTACATCAACGCCAAGCGCCTGGGTCTGGACTATGACATCAACTCGGTGGTCTATAACACCCTGCCCAACCTCAAGTTGCAGGACATCGTTAACTTTGAAAAGCAGTCGATGGCTGGCAAGCCCTACCGCTACCTGATTCTGGGTGACGAGAAAGAACTCGACATCAAGGGTCTGGAACAGATTGCACCCATCCACCGCTTGACGCTCGAGGAGATCTTTGGATATTAATCCACTGGACTTCAAGCCAATAAATCAGTCAGGATTCAAGAGGACATGGATACCCTCTTGAATCCTGACTGATTTTTATTCTGACAGTTTATCCCCTCGCTAGCGAGACAGATACTGCTTGACGTCGATTGCAGCACGGCAGCCTGCGGCTGCGGCTGCAATGGCTTGACGATAGTGGGGGTCGGCAACGTCACCTGCGGCAAACACGCCCTCGACATTGGTCATGGTGTTGGGACCCGTCAACTTGATGTAGCCCTGCTCGTCAAGGTCAACCTGGCCACCCAGGAACTCGGTGTTGGGACGATGACCGATGGCAAGGAAGAAGCCGTCGATTGCAATGTCAAACATTTCCTCCTTGTCGGTGCCCTTGAATCGCACCAGATGGGCTCCCTCAACACCGTTCTCTCCAAACAGACCAACGGTGTTGGTGTTGAACAGAATCTCGATTTTCTCGTTCTCCTTGACGCGCTGCTGCATGGCCTCGCTGGCACGCAGGTAGTCCTTACGCACGATGAGATAGACCTTGCTGGCCAGGTGGCTCAGGTAGTCGGCTTCCTCACAGGCTGTGTCTCCACCGCCCACGACAGCCACCACCTTCTTGCGGTAGAAGAAACCGTCACACGTGGCGCAGGCCGACACGCCCTGGCCTGCATACTTGGTCTCGTCAGGCAATCCCAGATACTTGGCAGTGGCACCAGTAGCAACGATGATGGTGTCGGCAATGAGCTGTTCACCGCCATCAAGGGTCACCAGGAACGGACGCTGACTCATGTCGATGGCCGTCACAAGGCCTGATTTCATCTTGGCGCCCAGGTTCACAGCCTGCTGACGCATGTTGTCCATCAGCTGGAAACCGTCGATGCCATCAGGAAAACCAGGGAAATTCTCGATAGTTGTCGTCTGGGTGAGTTGTCCCCCCACCTGCAGGCCCTCGATGAGCAGGCAGTCGATGGCGGAACGCACCAGGTAGATCGCAGCAGTGTAACCGGCAGGGCCGGAACCGATAATTAATGATTGAGTATGGGTCATTTTTAGTTAGGA
>Ga0247611_10006562_pt1 | contig 14877 bp, 15 predicted proteins | sample 177DNAGHGhighgp2_FD_192422 | JGI IMG/M metagenome (GOLD analysis project Ga0247611, IMG submission 192422) | Sheep rumen microbial communities from Palmerston North, Manawatu-Wanganui, New Zealand - 1770 DNA GHGhigh gp2 | ecosystem: Host-associated > Mammals > Digestive system > Stomach > Rumen...
GAGAAAGTCTCACGAGCACTGCCCCATGAATTGAAACGTGAATACCTGTCAAACTCTGGGCGGTTGAAAAACATAAATAAATAATTGGACAACAGCAAATCTGGTCGGCTCACTCTGAATACAACGTATGAAGATGACACAATATAAGTATCTTTTGAGGTGTTATGAGCCAGAGTAATCTTTTCACCATTCCTCGAGGTTACTGTCACATAAGCAAAGCTATCAGGCCGTACGAGAATATATGGAGTAAGTAAAACTCCTGCCATATCTGCTTTCGTTTCAATAAACTCTTTCTTAATAGAAATCCCCTTTACGTCATCTAGCGTATATACGTTATCAGAATTTCGCTCATCACAGATAGAAATCAGTTCTCCCAATCTATATTTCTTCAGTCCCATAGCGCTATTCTTGGTTTAGTTTGGCTTCGATTTCTTCAATGGTTGGAATGGTTCCTTCCACCTTTGCAGGATAGAATTGCTCCAGTTCATATTCGGATATGCCTATGGGCTGACTGCTCGATTCCAAAGCATATTTGGCTTGTGTGTTGTCCTTGCTACGGCAAATGAGCAGTCCTATGGTGGGGTTGTCCTTGCCTTCTTCCCGCATTTGATGGTTGACAGCGACCACATACGAGCCAATCTGTCCTATGTCGGCAGGGGTAAACTTGCCAATTTTTACCTCAATAACAACATAACAGCGGAGGCGCAAATTATAGAATAGCAGGTCGATAAAGTTTTCGGTATGCCCAATCTGCAGCCGGTACTCCCTGCCCACGTAGGCAAACCCGGTGCCCAGTTCTACCAAGAAGGCGGTGATGTTATTGAGCAGCGCCATTTTCAGCTCTGCTTCGTTATGCTGTTTGGCAACACCGGCAAATGCAAAATTGTAGGGGTCTTTGGTCAGTTCTTGCGCCAAATCGCTCGAGGTGTCGGGCATAGTAGAGGCAAAGTTAGTAACAGACTTCCCTGAACGCTCATACATTCCCGTATCAATCCAATTGAGCAGAAGAGAACGGCTCCATCCGTTTTCTATGGATTGGTGTACATAATACAACGCCTTGTTCACGTCGCCTTTCACCTTGTCGAGGATGAGTTTGTGATGCCCCCAAGGCACCATGAATATTGGCGATTGAACATGCTGCGGCAAATCGGGCAATAATTTGCCCTCAGGTTGGGGGCAAATTAAAGTCTCCTTGTTCCCGTCTATTTTGCCCCCAAGCTGGGGGCAAAATTCAACCGTCTCGGAATAAAGGAGATAGAAACGGCGGCAGTATCTTAAATTAGTTGACGAGAGTCCTTCGGCAGTGGGCATCGCTTTTTTCAAATCCTTGCTGAGTTGGTCGATGACCCCTTCGCCCCAGCGCTCTTCCACGTGCATCTCCACGATGTCACGCCCAAGTAGAAAGTTATATATCAATTGCTCGGTGTTGACTTTTACCGCGGCTCTGACTTGGCACAGCCGATAACGCGCAACCAAGGTCTCCAACCATTGCTGGTATTCTTTGTCAATGATGGTTATTGCCTTACTCATAATTTGTGTTCCTTCTTGTTATTTACTCTATCCCATATCCAATACCTTCAAATGCCTCTTCGAGCATCCGTTGAGACTCCTTTTCTCGTTGCATCAGGGCTTTCATCTCTTCTTGAATACGAGCCATTTCCTTGGGATAGTCGATTTCCAAGTCGTGGTCGATAAACTCAATATACTTGCTGGGCACCAATGTCCAGTTGTTCTGCTCAATCTCCTCGATGCCCACGCTGCGATAAAATTCGGGTTCCTCGAAATGCGCACCGTCGGTACCGACGCTCTGCCACTGGTGATAGAGGTCTGCCACGCGTTGAATCTGCTCGGTAATTAGTTGCACTTTCTTCTTCTGCTCTCCTTTCACTGGGTTTTCCGTCCATTGGCGCAAATCCATAAAGAGAATCTCGTTTTCTCTGTTTCTGAATTGTCGGCCGTGATACTTTCCTCCTTTCTTATTCTGGTTAAGAATCCAGAAGGTAACACTGATGTCAGTAGTGAAGAACAACTCTCTGGGCAGAATAATAATGGCCTCCACCTTATCGTTCTGTATCAATTTTTTTCGGATTTCGAGAGCGTCGGTATCACCCAAAGCACCATTGGCCAACAGAAATCCAGCCACACCCGAGAGTGGCTTCAGATGTGAAAGCATGTGCAGAATCCACGCATAGTTGGCATTGCTCTCGGGAGGAGTGCCGTAATCCGTCCAACGTGAGTCGTTTTTCAGATTTTCGTTATACCAGCCTTTCAGGTTGAACGGTGGGTTGGCCATAATATAATCGAAGTAAAGTCCCTTGTGCAGGTCGTTGGTGAAAGAGGAGTCGCTTTCACTCCCCAGGTTATGGCTGATGCCACGAAGGGCGAGATTCATCTTTGCCAGTCGATAGGTGGCAGCCTCTTTCTCCTGTCCATACACATTGATGCGGCTAATGTCGCCTTGCTTGGCTTTTACCAGTTCTGTACTTTGGATAAACATACCTCCCGAGCCACAGCAAGGGTCGTAGAGCATTCCATCAAAAGGCTCAATGACTGTGGCAATGAGCTGGACAACATCGTGTGGTGTATAGAACTCACCTTCCTCCTTGGTGGCATTGACGGCAAACTCTTTCAGGAAGTATTCATATACACGGCCTATCAGGTCTTTCTCTGTGCCAAAAGCCTTATGGCTTATTTTGGACACCTCGTCCACAACTTGCTTGATGTCGTTGGCTGCCAGATTGCGCTGGGTGAAGGTTCCTTCGACAAAACAGCCTTTCAGCTGGGGGTTGGTTTCGGCGATGGAGCGCAGTGCAGTGTCGAGAGCCACATTGAGCTGGGGAGCTGGTGTATTGATGATGGTGTGCCATTGCGCTTCGTGAGGAAGGTCGAAAGTGCCATCGGCAAAGGTGGCATCATCAAAGAATGCCTTGCGGATTTCCTCATCGTCGGGGTCTAATCCCTGTTTGATAAGTGTCTGGCGCAGGTTCTCCACGCCATCCTCGTACTTCTCGCCAATAAAGCGTAGGAACACGAGTGTCAGCATCATATCTCTCTTCTCGAAAAAAGAGCCAGAGTTCTTTGCTTGCCGGAGAATGTCCCTGCACTTGAACAGGATATTGTCAAGATTTAGGGGTTCGTCTTTCTTTATTGTTCTTTTAGCCATAGCGATTATTTCATTCAGTGAAAGGGCTTCTATTCCTCTTTTAGTTCACCACGTTTATATTTGTCTATACAGAAATTGTTGATGCATGAGTGCATATTGAATAGGAAATTGTTTACAGCCAAAAGGGTCTTGTACAGTTTCAGGGACTCCATCATCACTTTGCTTTCAATATTATCTTCACACCTTGAATCGTATAGTTTATCGGCATCAAGATGAGTTTCCACGTCGCGTTCATTTTTCCACCATGAAGATGATTTGGAATGCCCCTCAAGTAAGGAAGACAGATATTTATACTGATGATTTATTTCCTCTGGGAAATACTTTAGGATAGAGGCGAGCTTTATCCATTCAGAATTCTCTCTGTTTTTATCATTGAAGCCATAAAGTTTTTTGAATCCCTCATTGAGGACCACTTTTAGTTTGCCCCTCATCAGCCTTCGGTCGTAGTCTTTGTTGGCAAGAATGAAGTATTTGCCAAGAACCATGCTGTCTATCATCGTTATCAGACAAAACTGTGAGGCCGATACTATTGTTCTTTGGATTTCATGAAAATCATCGTGCAAATCTTTTATGCGTTCAAGAATGTCTTTAGTCAATGGCAAGCCATCTATTTGTTGGGAGATACACTCATCTACTTTTTTCAGAAACTCTTTCCTCTCATCATCGTTGAGTTCTTTCCCATTATAGTGCACTTCCTGAAAAAACTGCTCATAATGGTAGTCTTGTATCGGTGAATAGTGGATATTTCCCCAATCGTCATTCATAATTCAAGATACTTTTGAAGTTTATAATCCTAAGAACAGTAGAAGGGACTAAGAAAGATTGAAGAGCCCACGAAGAAGGACCGAAGAAGGGAGATTTGGTGGAGTGTGCTAACTCTGCGATGTACGTTTCACCAGATATGCCTACTATGTGCCTTAGGGTCATTTTCTATGGTTTCTTGTTCTGGTTCTTATTGCTTATCAAGTAATCCTCTTACCTCTTTATCGAAGTCTGAGTCAATCTTTTGAGTGGGATTAAAGAGTATGTACTCATCAGTTGCTTTTTTATCTGCCATCTCACGGCTAATCTTCCCTTTGTCTGGTAGCAGGGCGTATCGTCTGAAAGACAAGAATTCATTGACAGAAGCAGCAAACTGCTCCATGCTAAAAGCATTTTCGCGTTCTATTAGGTCTTCTATGTAGTCGAAATAACCCGACACCGCACGTTCCAATCGACGTATCTCCACCTCTGGCAGGTAGTTTTTGGCAACCTTCGTGTCACTGAGTAATACTCGGCCATCTGGTGCGTTTTTCCATGTCTGCAATCCCATGTGGTCTTTTGTGTGGTCAGCACGGGTATAGATGATCTCAGGAGCCGTCTGACCAGTAATGGCATAGTGGAAACGGTTCTGCACCATCTGATAGAACTCGCGTGTAGTAGGCGAGTTGCGGTCGTAGTCGAACGAGCACTCCGCATAAATGTCGGTAATCTGTTGCCAGATACGTCGTTCGCTGGCACGGATACTGCGCACCTTCTCTAACAGTTCACGGAAGTAGTCTTTGCCAAATACTGCTGTTCCCTGTTTAAGCCGGTCTTCATCAAGTACGAATCCTTTGCGGATATATTCATTCAGAATCTTTGTTGCCCACTGACGGAAACGTGTAGCCCTTACGGAAGAAACTCGATAGCCTACAGCAATGATGGCATCGAGAGAATAGAAAGAAGTGAGGTAGTCTTTGCCGTCAGAAGCAGTTATTTCCATTTTGGAAACAACTGAACTTTCAGGCAGTTCTCCTTCTTCAAAAATATTCTTCAGATGCTTGCTAATGGCAGGAACCCCCACGTCAAACAATTGGGCCATAGCCTTCTGCGTTGCCCAAATGGTTTCGTCCTTGATAACCACCTGCACCTTGCCTTTATCGTCGGGCAGCCGGTATAATATGAATTGTATTTCGTAGTTCATATATTATTCACTTTGTATCATCTTTCAACCTGCTGCAACCCGATAGAGGTCTGCCAGATGCCGCCACGTTGCTGCAACTCTGGCTCGCTCTGACGCAGGTATTCGTCGAGGCCTTGTATTGTATATTTGTTGTCTGGTTCCATAATGGTCAATCCCATAGCCTATTCATCCTTGATGATCTCCCAGTGGCCGTATCGTCTGCCGCCCACTCGTTTTATTTTGTTGTCTTCTTGCAACCTATTCATATATCGCACCAGCGTTCTTCTTGGTATCCCCAGGGTGTTGGATAGAATGTCCATAGTGGCTGACGGCTCAGCACGCAAGGCATCCATTATCCTTAGTGCCATGGTGCCATCTATAGTGCCATCCATTTTGGCACTATGGGATTCGTCGCCCATACTCTGTTTGTACTCTTCAATCTGTTTCAGCAGATTGTCACAGTGATGCTGAAGCATAAAGGTCTTGAATTTCTTTGAATTCTCCGCTTCTTCGCTTTGCTCAAGGGAACTGATGTATTGCTTGCGCTTCTCTTTCTTCACTATCGACGGCACTACGTCAAATTCGTATTGTATCATATTCATCACCAGTCGACTCATACGTCCGTTGCCGTCGGCCCACGGATGTATGTTCACAAGTCGGTAATGTGTTTCAAAACTCAAATCGTACACTTTCTCAATATCACTTTTATTGAGACTCTTTCGTTCGGTATTGAGCCATTGGCAGAACTCCTCAAGCCGTCCGGGCACTTTCTGATAAGAGAGGTAAGACCTTCCGCCAACCCCGGCACTCACATTCAATAGCCGCAACTCGCCTTTTGCGGCGGAGAAGTTGCCTGCCATCGCGCTGTATTCTGCCCCAGTGTTCCTCATCACCAATTCCGAAAGACCGCACAACATATCAACACTGTATTCGGTGTGCTGCTGTGCATAAATAACACCCTGCTCGTAAGCCGCCTTGAGGTCAAGGTTCATCATTTGCTCGATGAGCGGTTTCTGTGCGCCTATTCCTTCATCGAACAGAAGTCGGTTCTCCACCTCTGTCACTGTCGAGCCCTCGATGGCGGTGGAGTGCGTAATGATGGAATAAAGGTAGAACTTGGCATAGTCAATCTGCTGGTCTATGCCGAGTTGCTTGTATTCTTCATAAATGGGTCTTATGGTCATTCTCTGATTTGACTATTTTGTGTTAACAATCTCCCAATTTATAAATTATAATCTGCAAAAATACGACTTTTTTTTCAATTATTGTTGTGTCTTTTTGCATTTTAACATAAAGTAGATTGACCAATTTGGGATAAAGGGCAAGAGGAGTGTGGATGGGGTGTTGTTTTTTGGTGGCTGCGGGGGTGGTGTTGCAGGGCTATAGTGAGTTCCGGCAGGGATTGATTAGAGGAATAAAGAAGGTGCCCGCTGTTCTTTGGGGACAGACGGGCACCTTTTTGCGATTGGCTTGGGCGGCCTTAGGGCTCTTCGATTTTTGAAGGATTGATGTCGTCGATGGGGGTGGCGGTGGCGCTCTCTTTCAGGTCGCGGAGGCGGTTGTGGATGCGGCGGAGGCCGAAGAAGGCCACAATGCGGATGATGCCGTTGGCCAGGATGCCAAGACCGAGGAGGATGCCGAGGAATGTGCTGGTGTACTCAGGCTCGCGCAGGGCCAGGAAGCCGAACACGATGCTGCACACGCCGAGTGCCATCATCAGCCACCAACGTTTGTAGCCGCTCCGACGGTAGTCGATGGAGAGGACGGCAAGGGAGACCCCCTCGAAGATCACCCACATGGAGAAGACCACGATGAGCGCCAGTTCGGAGGCAAGAATATCGGTGGCCAGCATCAGGCCGACGATTATCTGGAACATGGCCAGCAGGGTGGTGGAGCCGGCATTGGGCAGGAAGGCCTGTGCGCGGAGTCCGAAGATGAGCGACGAGAGGCCGGACACAAGGATGATCACTCCTAACAGCCAGGTGGCGGAGGCAAAGCTCTCGCCGGGGTTGAAGATACATACCACCCCAAGCGCGATGAGCAGCACGGCGGTGATGATGAGATAAATGTTGATTCGTTTCATGGGAGGATTCTTGAATTCGTTAATTCGTTAATGTGTTAATTCGTTAGTCTTGGAACCTTTGAATGCGTTAATTCGTTAATGTGTTAATTCGTTAGTCGGGGAACCTTGGAATGCGTTAACGTGTTAATGTGTTAATTCATCAGTCTGGGAGTTCGTTAATGTGTTATGCTATGTAGCCAAATAAAGGGTGAGGGCCGTGACCCTGCACCCTTTGTGAATAGCATTGCGATTAATTGAATTCGTTACTTTGTGAATGTGCTTCTTTTGATTGCTTGATTGTCTGATTGCTTGATTGTGTAAATACGTTGTCCGTTGATAAGTTGATAAGTTTATACGACTCGCAACATATCAACATAGAACATATCAACATAAAACACATTCCCTCGTTAACACGTTCAATGGTTAGCCTTCGATTTCCTTGCGGACTTTCTTGAAGGCCTCGATGCACTTGTCGAGGTGCTCGTGTTCGTGGGCTGCGCTGATCTGGACGCGGATGCGGGCCTGACCCTTCGGCACAACGGGATAGTAGAAGCCGGTGACGAAGATGCCTTCTTCCTGCATCTTGGCAGCATACTGCTGGCTCTTGGCGGCGTCGTAGATCATGACGGCGCAGATGGCGCTCTCGCTGGGTTTGCAGTCGAAGCCCTCTTCCTTCATGCGGCGCAGGAAGTAGTCGGTGTTCTCGTGCAGTTTGTCCTGCAGCTCGTTGGTCTCGCTCATCATGTCGAACATGCGGATGCCGGCGGCCACAAGGCCGGGAGCCATGCTGTTGGAGAAGAGGTAAGGACGGCTGCGCTGACGGAGCATGTCGATAATCTCTTTCTTACCGGTGGTGAAGCCACCCATGGCGCCGCCGAAGGCTTTGCCCAGTGTGCCGGTGAGGATTTCGATTTTGCCACGCAGGTTGTAGCGCTCGGTCACGCCGCGTCCGGTCTTGCCGACAACGCCGGCGGAGTGGCTCTCGTCCACCATTACCATGGCGTCGTATTTGTTGGCCAGCTCGTAGATTTTGTCCAGCGGGCAGACATTGCCGTCCATGGAGAAGACACCATCGGTGACGATGATGCGGAAACGGTTCTTCTGGGCAGCCTTGAGCTGCTCCTCGAGGTCGGCCATATCGGCGTTGGCATAGCGGTAGCGCTGTGCTTTGCAGAGGCGGACACCATCGATGATGGAGGCGTGGTTGAGGGCGTCGGAGATGATGGCGTCCTCGTCGGTCAGCAGGGGTTCAAAGACACCGCCGTTGGCGTCGAAGCAGGCAGCGTAGAGGATGGTGTCTTCAGTGCCGAAGAAATCGGCGATTTTCTGCTCCAGTTTCTTGTGGAGGTCCTGGCAGCCGCAGATGAAGCGGACGGAGGCCATACCATAGCCGCGGGCGTCCATACCCTTCTTGGCGGCTTCGATAAGCTCGGGATTGTCGGCAAGGCCGAGGTAGTTATTGGCGCAGAAGTTGAGGCACTTCTTGCCTTTCACCATGATTTCGGCGCCCTGGGGGCTCTCGATGATGCGTTCGTGTTTGTAGAGACCGGCAGCTTCGATGTCTGCCAGTTCTTTCTTGAGGTGTTCTTGAAACTTTGTGTACATAATTACGATGTTTTATGTGTTTATTGTTTTTGATTTGCTTCTGCTATGAGACCATCTTGGCGATGGTGTCGATAAGCTGGTGTGTGGGTGCAAATAAAGGGTTGATTAATCCTTGTGTGGCATCAAAAGAACAGTTGTAGTCACTTTTTTCGCGTAGGGCTTGGAGCAGGGAGAAAGTGTCGGAGAATGATTCGGGCAGAATGTTTGTCTTCACATAATATTGACGGAACAACATTCCTGCGCCATGGTGCGTTTTTACAGGATAACCGTCTTTAATCAGCAGTGCGCTGGTTGCATGGAAAACTGCATAATATAGACGATTGGCGGCAGCATCCCAGTAACCATTCTCTCTCATTAGGCATGCCTGGTTATAGGTGCTCTGCGCTTTTTCTATCTCTCTTGCTACCATTATAGCTCTGCTTTCATCGTCTAAACTCATAATAGTATTCGTTTGTCGTGTTCAACATTGTCATAAAAAAGAGTATAATGGTATTTCTCCCATTCAGCCTTTGAATATACTTGAGGACTGATTGTCTCGTTGATACTCCAACCCAGTTGACGAAGTGGTATGGATTGACGATAGTCGTCGAGCGTAAGATTATCTTTGTCCAGCAAGATTAGCAGGTCGTAGTCGCTGTCGGGGTGGGCGTCACCGCGGGCACGAGAGCCATAGAGCCACAGCGAACTACCTTCGGGCAGGATTTGTGCGGCCAATTCTTTAATCCGTTTTATGACTTCGGACTGTTCCATAAATCGCATTGCAAAAATACGAATAATAATTGATATGGCGAAAAAAAGTTTTAATCCCGACTGGAGAGGCGTTGCGCCACAAGGCGGGCTATGTCGTCTGGCCGTAGGTGGGAGCCGTCGTCGCGGTGCCAACTGCGGGCGGGGTTGGCCATATAGCGAGGGGGCACTTCGGCGGCCAGCCGTTCGATGGCTATATCGGGCCGCAGACGGTGCAGGAAGTCGGCCACCAGCGACACATATTCCTCCACCGTGAAGGGCGGCGGCACTGCGGAGGGGTCTTCACGCCACAGGCGTTCAAGCTCCGAGCCTCGTAGCAGCTGCAGCTGGTGCAGCTTGAGGGTGCTGAGGGGTAGGGCAGAGAGGAGGTCGGCTTCGGCCAGCATCTGCTCGCGACTCTCGCCGGGGAGGCCCAGGATGAGGTGTCCGCCCACATGGATGCCGCGTGCGGCGGTGGCCCGGATGGCGCGCTCGGTGCAGGCGAAGTCGTGTCCCCGCTGAATGCGGCGCAGGGTGTCGTCGTAGCAGCTCTCGATGCCGTACTCCACGGCCACATAATGCTGTTGTGCCAAAGAGGCCAGGTAGTCCAACTTCTCGTCGTCGACGCAGTCTGGTCGGGTGCTGACCACTAGGCCGGAAATCATGGGGTGGGAGAGGGCTTCCTCATAAAGCTGACGCAGCACCTCCAACGGGGCGTAGGTGTTGCTGTACGATTGGAAGTAGGCCACATAGCGCGAGGCTTTCCGGTGGCGGCGGGTGTGGAAACGGATGCCCTCCTCAATCTGCTGCTTGATACTGCCCGCCGTGCGACAATAAGCGGGCGCAAAGGCTTCGCCGTTGCAGAAGGTGCAGCCTGTGGCGCCGAGCGTGCCGTCGCGATTGGGACAGGTGAAGCCACCGTCCACGGCAATCTTCTGTACCGTAGTGCCAAACAGGCGGCGGCAATAGTCGGCGTAGGTGAGGTAGGACATGCTTGAATGCGTTAATTCGTTAATGTGTTAATTCGTTAGTCCTTGAATGCGTTAATGCGTTAATGTGTTAATTCGTTATTGCGTTAATTCGTTTGTGTGGGAATCTGGCTCATTTATGTGTTTTCCTTTTTGAAAGGTGCTGTGCTTTCTTCAATGCTTCACTGCAGTCATCTAAGTCGGGGTCGAGGGCAAGCGACTGCTCGAAACAGGACATTGCCTCGCTGTAGCGTTCCTGTTTTCCGTACATCAAGCCCAGCCCGTAGAGACAGAAAGCCTTGTAGTCATCGTCGGTGATGTCTTCCAGCGACCTCTTCCAGGCGGATTCGGCCTTGTCGTAGTGCTCCAGCATCTCTTCGCAGATGGCTATGTTCAGCCAGCAGGCGTTGTTGTCGGGGTCGTCACAAAAGGTATCCAAGTCGAGCTTGAAATAGTCGATGGCCTGTTGGTACTGTCCCATCTGCTTGTATACCACCCCTAGTCGGTAAGCCACATGCATCTCCTCCTCTTTGGCATACGGCAGGAGGGAGATGAGGTGAGGCACCATCTCGTCGTATCGTTGCATACGGAACATACACCAGGTGGCCGAGAAGAGTTCTACGCGCCGGTGTTCGGGGTCGAGTGCGTAGGCCCGCATATACAGCTTTTCGGCTTTGCCAAAGTCTTTGCGTTTCTGGTACACATCGGCCATATTACCGATGGCCATCGCGAAGTCGGGATACAGGTCCAAGGCCTTGCGGTAGCACTCCATGGCTTCGTCTAAGCGGTCGAGCTTGGAGAGCATAAACCCTTTGCTGTTCCACCATTCGGGGTTGTCGGGTTCCCCTATCGTGGCGATGTCGTAGCACTCCAAGGCTTCGTCATAACGCTCCAAACGGAACAGGCAGAGCCCTTTGTTGCCCCATGCCTGCCAATTGGTAGGGCACAACTCCAGCGTCTTGTCGTAGTTCTCCAACGCTTCGTCAAGCATCCATGTGTTCAATTGGGCGTTGCCGAGCAGTTCATATCCGTCCTTGTTTTCGGGGTAGAGTTGTATCACTTTCTGCGCGGCAGCCATGACCTCGCCATATTGTTCCAGCCGTTCGCAGCACCAGGCCCTGTTGTACCACGTCTGCCAGTCGTCGGGATGGCATAGGGTGAGGCTCTCCGCCACTTCGGCGGCCTCCTCATAATGCTCCATCATCACCAGCGAGTCGCATTGGTACTGGAGAGCGATGTCGTTGTGGGGATTCAGCCGCAAGGCCTGTTCGTAGCAGGCCAGAGCCGCCTCGAACCGTTCCTGATTGTAGTAGAAGATGCCCCATTCCAGATACACCTCGTCGTTGTCGGGGTCCAGATTGCTGGCCATGCGGTAGGCCTCCTCGGCCTCTTCCATCTGAAACAGGCGGTCGTAGCAGTTGGCCATGTTCATCCATGCGGCTGCGCTGTCGGGTTCTATCTGCAACAAAAGCCGGTAGTAGTGCACAGCCTCGTTGTCCCTCATCAGTGCGTAGCAGGCACGTCCCAAATAAAAGAGCACCTCGGGGTTGTCCGGCTGCAGGGCGTATGCAGCCTCGAAGTGGCGCAGGGCGGCATGAGGGTTGCCGCTGTCCAGTTGTTCCAGTCCCAGTTTGATGTATTCGTCGGTCATGATGTCATAGTATTAATTGGTTGTTTTCGGTGTTTGTGCCTTCCAGTTGCGGTATATGCTGGCGGATGTATTGTGTCACCAGAGGCATTAGCGGCTCGCTGCGGTAGGCGAAGGCAAGAGCATCGTCCTGCCGCTTGAAAAGGTTCTTCGATAGCAGCAACTGGTAGCCGTTGTGCATCACGCTGCTGACACACTCCTCCACTTCGGCTTTGTGCTGCAGGTATATCTCCTGTGCCTCGAGTACGATGGCGGCATGGCGCGTGGCTCCCACAGCCATCAGGCTTAGGTACAGCTCGGTGCCGTCGTCGGGCAGGGGATTGTAGTTGTACTCGTAAAAATAGAACCATTCCATGTATCGAGGCGCCTCTTCGTAGTTCAAGATTGTGGCGTAGTAGACTCTCCGCTCGAAGAGATTGGCGTGGTCGAGATCCTCGGGTTCGCAGATGTCGTACCATTCGAGCAGGGCTTGGTCGCTCCATGTAGCGGCCACCTCGGGAGTGAGGTGGGGTGAAGAACTCATGCTGCGGGAGTGTTCAAACCGATCCATTGTGTCCGTCTCCAACTTGGCAATCTGTACGTAAAAGGCCAGCGCGACGATGGGGATCCATATCACAGTCCCGATGTCGGCTCTGGCGTTTTGCAGCAGTGCCATTACGGCCACACTGCCCAAAATGAAGGCCGACAGAATGCCGATGGCGCCCCAAAGACCCCACGAGACTGGGTAAATCCAGGTGTAGGGCAGGTGGACTGTTTGGCCGCAGTGGGGGCAGTGCAGGGTGACGAAGTCGCCTAATTGCCGGCGCACTTCGTCGGCTGTGGGGTAGCTGCCGCGCAGGCGGATGGTGTGGCCGCAATGGCAGGTGGTGTAGAGTCTCATCGGTGCGGGGTTTTTGGAGGTGCGTTGTTCTGTCGTTTGTTCTTCAGATTGAGGAGGGGAGGAATGGGGAGCGGGAGAGAGATAAACGTAACAGCCCCTGCGGAGAGGTCATCCGCAGAGGCTGTTGATGGATGACGCAGTGTTTTTATTTTACAACAAGTTTTTTCATGTTGTTGCTGCCCAGAATGCCGTAGGCATAGATGCCGACGGGCAGGTCGTTGAGGGTGGCGGTGCCGGTGCCTGCCACAGGAAGCTGGCGCACGAGGCGGCCCTGCATGTCGACGATGGCGAGGGTGGCAGGTTGGTTGAGTTCATAGCTGATGTTGACGGTGCCCTGTGCGGGGTTGGGGAAGGCGGTGGCGGAGAGGTTGGCCACGGGCTGGTCGATGCCAACGGTGCCCACCACTACATTCATGACGATGTCGATGGAGACGAGGCCGAAGGTGATGTTGACATTGTAGGAGGAGTGTGGGTTGGGGACGGAATTGTCGATATCGATATCGATGGCAAAGCCTTCGTCAACCAAGCCGGGAGCGAGGTTGAAGGAGGTGCTGGTGAGGGCAGCGACGCAGTTGCCGCCGGCACAGATGCCCCAGGCAGAGATGCCATTTTCCTCGATGGGAGTGAGGGTGACGACGATGTCTCGAACCGCACTGTTGCCGATGTTTTTCAGCTGCACAGTGTTGATTTGGTGTGCAGTGGCCTCAATGTTTACGGTAAAGTTGTCACCGTTTTGGTAGGTGTTGCCGTTGTAAATGAGGGCAATCTGCCCCTGCACATTGGCGAGGAAAAGGCTGCCGAGTAGCAGTGCTAATGATAAGATTTTCTTCATGGTTATAAATTGATTAAAGATTAATAATTCGTTGTTGTGTGGTACGGGTGTGTAGTGTGGTTAGCATCCTAGCAGTTCGTCCACCACTTTTTTCACGCCAGTGCCGGCCTTCTCCTGGAAGATGGTGATGGGACGGGAGATGGGTACGGCTTTGGGGTCGACCAGATAGCAGGGTGTGGAGCGGGGGACGTAGTGTATCAGTCCGGCGGCGGGGTAGACGTTCATCGAGGTGCCCACGACGATGAAGTAGTCGGCCTTTTCGCACAGCTCGGCGGCGGGCTCGATGTTGGGTACGGCTTCGCCGAACCATACGATGTGGGGGCGCAGCTGAGCCCCGTCGGGGGCTTTGTCGCCAAGATGTATGTCGCGGTCGCCGATGTCGATGATCAGGTCGTCGTTGCGGTCGCTGCGGGCTTTGGTCAGCTCACCATGCAGATGGAGGACTTGGGTGGAGCCTGCTTGCTCGTGCAGGTTGTCGATGTTCTGGGTGATGATGTGTACGTCGTATTTCTCTTCCAGGCGCACCAGCTGTCGGTGTCCCTCGTTGGGTTTGACTTGGAAGAGCTGACGACGGCGCTCGTTGTAGAAGTTCAACACCAATTCGGGGTTGCGCAGGTAGGCATCGTAGGTAGCCACGTCTTCCACGCGGTATTGTTCCCACAGGCCGTCGCTGTCGCGGAAGGTGCTGATGCCGCTTTCGGCACTGATGCCGGCACCTGTCAGTACTATCACCTTTTTCTTCATGGTATAAGGGTATTAAGGGTTTGTCAAGGTCTAAAAGGGATGGGGTCGTTTGGTGTTATATGTGTATGTGTTAGTGTCTGACTTGCAGGGGCAAGCCTATCATTCGGTTTGTTCTTTTCGACTGCAAAGATACAAATATTTTTTCATCCGTGAGGAGAAAAATCATTTTGCTATGATAGTGAACACTGTGCGGCGGTTCTGCCTGCGTCCTTCGGGGGTGCTGTTGTCGGCCACGGGCTGGCTTTGGCCATAGCCTTTGTAGGTGAGCCGTTCGGCCGGGACACCGTGCTGCACAAGGTAGTCGTAGACGGCTTTGGCACGTCGT
>Ga0247611_10006563_pt1 | contig 14876 bp, 13 predicted proteins | sample 177DNAGHGhighgp2_FD_192422 | JGI IMG/M metagenome (GOLD analysis project Ga0247611, IMG submission 192422) | Sheep rumen microbial communities from Palmerston North, Manawatu-Wanganui, New Zealand - 1770 DNA GHGhigh gp2 | ecosystem: Host-associated > Mammals > Digestive system > Stomach > Rumen...
TGAAGCTATACTCTTTCTTGACCTTCCTTTTTTCTTTTCATAATAAATTTTCACTTTATCATCATAACTTAATTTTCCCATATAAAAAACCTCGTTTCTATGTCCAAGAAACGGGGTTCATATCAATAATTTGAGTCTTTATATTAATTATCTTTCTTTAATTCTATTTTTTCTATTTTAAAACCTTTTTCTATGTTTTTGATTTTTATATTTTCAATAAATAGTGTTGCTTTGAAGTCTTTCATACAGTAATTTAGTGCTTCTTCTATTTCTTTATCTGTGCTTAGTTCTAGATATTCTATTGGTGTTTTTAATGACATGTTGTTGTTTGATTTTTCTCCTCTTGCTTCACTTATTATTTCAATTATTGAGTTTCCATTTTTTATTTCTTTATTGAAATCATAGTTTAATGGTTTTATTTCTGTTATATGTATTGATTGTTTTTCTTTATATAATTCTTGATATATTTCTTCTGTTATAAATGGGAAGAATATACTGAAGTCTTGTAGTAGTTTATATAGTAGTATATATATTGTTTTTTGTCCTGAATATCTTGGAATACTACCAAATTCTTCAGGTCTATATAGTCTATGTTTTACTATTTCTATGTAGTTATCGCAGAAGTTCCAAAAGAATTTTTCTAGTGTGTTTAGTGCTAGTCCTATTTCGTAGTTATCTAGGTGTTTTATGTATGTTTCTTCCATTTTTTGATAGTTTCCTATTATCCATTTGTCTATGTATTCAAATTTGTTAAAGTCTTTTTCTTTATAGTCTTGTAGATGCATTTCTATGAATTTTGAAACGTTCCATATTTTATTTATTAGTTTTTTCCCTCTTAGGAATGTTTCTTCATTGAATATTATATCTGTTCCTAGTTTACCAGATCCTGCCCAGTATCTTACTACGTCTGCTCCATAGTTTTCTAATAGTTCAAATGGTTCCATTTTTGAGTTTTGTTTTCTTTTTGATATTTTTTCTCCCTTATTTGCCATTACGAATCCTGATATCATTACATTATTCCATGGTTTTATATTAAAGTTATAGTAGCTTTTTACTATACTATAGAAATCCCATGTTCTTATGATATCGTGCGCATTGCATCTTAATCCCATTGGTTTTAGTAGGTTTTCTAGTGAGTCTTTTTCTTTGTATTTCATGTTTAGTAATGGTGTTATACTTGATGTTTGCCATGTATCCATTATGTCTTTTTCTGGTATGAATTCGTTGCACCCACAACTGCATGGTTGTTTTGGTTTATCTATTAGTGGGTTTACTGGTAGATCTTCAATACTAGCTAGTATTGTTTTTTTACAGTTTTTACAGTACCATACTGGAAATGGTACTCCAAAGTATCTTTGTCTTGATATGCACCAGTCCCACATTATGTTTTCTACCCATTCGTTGTATCTAGTATGCATGTGTTTTGGATACCAGTTTATTTCGTTTCCTAGTTTTATGAAGTCTTCTTTATGATTCATTATGTCTATGAACCATTGATTCATTATTGTGTATTCTACTTCTTTTCCACATCTTTCATGTGTTTGTACTTCGTGTTCTAGTTCTTCTTGTTTTATTAGGTATCCTTGTTGTTTAAAGTCTTCTATTATTTTTTCTCTTGCTTGTTTTATTTTTAGTCCACCATAGTTAGGTATTTCTTCTATTATTTTTCCATCGTTTGTGAATATGTTTTTTAGTGGGAGGTTATATTTTTTCCACCATTCTATATCTGTTTGATCTCCAAATGTACAGCACATAACTATTCCTGTTCCTTTGTTTTCGTCTACTCTTTCGTCTGCCATTATTGGTACTTCTATGTTTATTATTGGTATATGAGCTGTTTTACCTATTAAGTGGTTGTTATTTTTATCGTTTGGATTTATGAAGATTGCAACTATGGCTGGGATTAGTTCTGGTCTCGTTGTTGCTATTGTGAATGTTTCTTTATCTGTTGTTTCGTAATTGATGTAATTAAATGTTGTTTTTATTGTTTTTGTTTCTAGTTCTGCTTGTGCGATTGATGTTAAACATTCGTTACACCATAGGGCTGGACTTTCTTTGTGGTAGCATTTGTTTTTTTCTACTAGTTCTATAAAGTTTAGTTGGCTTATTTTTTGAGATGATTTGCTTACTGTTTTATATGCGTTATCTATATCTGCACTAAATCCTGCTCTTTTGAATAGTGTTTTGAAGTCATCTTCGTATTTGTTTGTTGTTTCGAAGCATAGTTTATTGAATTCTTCTCTTCCTATTTCGTGTGCTCGTTTATTTTGTTCTCTTTCTACTAGTCTTTCACTAGGTAATCCATTGTCATCAAATCCGAATGGATAGAATACGTTATATCCTCTTAGTCTTTTGTATCTAGCTATCATTTCTGCTTGTGAGTATGAGAATATGTGTCCTATATGTATTTTTCCATTAACGGTTGGTGGTGGTGTATCTATTGAGTATATTTCTCTTTGATCTGGTTTAAATTCATAGATTTTGTTTTTATTCCAATAATCTATCCATTTTATTTCTTTTTCTTTATAATCATATTTTTTATCTAACATTTTAATCTCTCCTTCTTTTTTTATATATTTTTAATTAAAATATCAGACTCGTACATAATCACCCTTTAATATATATTTCATGTTTATCATCTCCTATTTTTTTATTAAAAAAGAGCAAGTCATCCTAAAGGACGAATTGCTCGTGGTACCACCTTAATTTATAGTATTTCTACTACCTTAAAGTCTTAATGCGACTAACATTATATCTTACTATTATTTCAGATATACAACTCCCAAGCTACCTTCAATTATTTTTCGTTAAGAAAGACTTTCAGTCGGTGATCTTTCATTCCTACTAACTACTAATCTAATTTACTCCTCTTGTTCTTCATTTTTATGTGTTTAATATTATCACTTTTATTGAGGTTTGTCAAATTTTTTGAGGGGGGTGCTCTCTTCAGGGGGCTAGTCCATATGGCCATTTATGGTGTTAATCCCTGTTAAAAAGGCTTATTTATCCCCTATTTTGCCTATTATTAACCAACTTATTATGGTATCTATTAATGTGTCAGTACCTAAACAGTACCTAAAATATCTTTTTATTTAATTTACTTTCAGGATGTGAATCTGCATATTTCTTCATAAAATAAACAATCAATAATAAAACTATGCTGATAATTATTACCAACCAATTATTCATAATAAATGTAATGATTTTAATTGCTATACAGCATAATAACCAAATAAAAACAAATACAAAAAATCTTATTATCCAATGTGCGATTGATCCTGCTTCACCTCTTAATCCAAGTTCTCCAACTACTCTATATGCAATTACGAATGCAACAGCACCAATTAACGCCATAGCAATATAATTGTAAAGTGGATTTTCAAATAAAGAAAACGGTGATGTAATTAAATCAAAAATAAAACTTTTCATTTTTATTCCCCCTTAAAATTAGTTATTATTATACCACAAATTACTTGACTTTTACATCATTAAGAGTGATATATACTACAACTTAAAAAGGAGGTATTATGGTTAATAATGTTATTCTTACTGGGCATTTTAAAGGCTTCAGCGATGATAATAAAATATTATTAAAAATGGAACCCTTAGAAAGCCACCAAATCGTTAAAATTGATATAGCAGATAACGTTAAGGAAAAAATCTTAGAATTTATTAAAGAAGATGATATTGTTGGTATTAAAGGTTATATAAGACTTGATAGTATGCGCAATATAATTATTGTAGCTACTAAAATAACATTTCTGTCTAGCAAACAAAAAGCTCAGAATTAAAATCTGGGCATTTTTATTGAAATAAATTATTCTGAATCATTTGTTTCATTTTTGTATATCTGTTATTTAGGAAATTAATATAAGCTGATCTAAACTGTTCTTCTGTCAGTTCATCATCTAACCAAGCTAAATCACTTTTAATAGTAAAAGTATATTTTTCTTCTATATCTTTTATATTATTAATTTTTGACAAATAATAATCGTCTTGATAAATTGTTTTGTCTTTTTTTACTCTATTATCATATTCTGGTAATAAACATAAATTTCCTATTGAACTTATTGGCAATCTAAAATCTTCACTATACCTACATATTCTATCTTTCATTAAATTCTTTGGTGCTAAATGTTCAATATCATAATTTGATTCATCGTTTTGATCGTTTGCAGTGAATATTTTTGAATAAATTAAATTTAAAATTAATTTTTCTGGTTCTTTTGGTGCCGCAACTTGCTTTCTCTCATTTCTTTCAGAATTTATAGTAGAATAATAAACATCTAATACTTGTTCAAATTCTTTCCATGATACTTCACGATCGTAGTAATAACTATCTATTACAATGTTATCCAACTTCTTATCTCCTGAACCTTTCCACTTTTGGCCAAGGATATCCATCGTATAAATTCTTAAAATATTTCTATTAAATCTTTCTTTCATTGATGCCCATTTAGGATTAAACATTGATGTATCAATAATTAGATTTTGAACATCACCTTTGTCATTCACTTCAAAAGAAGCATGTCTGGCAATAAACACTGTCGCAATAATGGAAGTTATTTGCATTTCAGTGTGTAAAGGATAAACTCTTGAATCTGATCTCGTATTACCCTTAAATTTTGTTCCTGCTCCAAGTCGCTTATCAACATATTCTATAGCTTCAATAATTCTTTCTAAAAATGATTCAATATGATATGTATCTAAGCCTATTAGTTCTTTTAAATTAACATTTAAGTTTCTCATGTTTGCGCTTCTTTGAACAAGACAAGCATTAATTAAATTAAATCCTATACTTTCAACTTTTGTTTTGTCTTTTTCATCAAAGTTAAATAAATATGGATATTTTCTACTTATCATTTTTCCAAACCCAAAAACCAATTCAAAAATATTTACTTCTTTTTGTCTGATTAATTCAGTTGGATTGTAATCATCAAGTTCCATACTTTCATCTAACATATTTTCATATCTATCTCTATTATTATTAATAATCTCATTAAATATAGGATTATCTAATTTTACTATATCATGAGCCCATGTTGCAGAATAAATTTGCTGTTTTGTAAGTTTTGCACCCTGCGAGTTTATACGCTCAAAGATTTCAGGTAAAAGGCTTTCATCGCCCTCATATACCAATGCCGGTATTTGCATATTAGCTATATTATTACATACGTCTTGAAATGCATTAAACATATCTTTAACTAATTGTTTGATTTCATTTTTTGATGACGTAGCTGTTGGCCATTCATTAATAATCTCATCAACTAAATCGCCATATTGCATTCTTTGAACATCTTGCATTGTGTGATGATTCTTTGTAACCCAATCTTTAATTAAGCTTTCAAGTCTAGATTCAATTTCTGATTTGCTGCCAACTACTCCTATATGATCAATTATCTTATTTATTGTTTCTTCATCAATATTATCATCAGTAAAAAATCTAGCTGGATTTTTAACAAATTCAATTATTGTTGTACTTCTTTGCAAGCCATCTATTATTTGTCGTCTGTTATCATTTTCATATAACAATATTGAACCAAACGGATACCCCTTATTCATCGAATCAATAAGCTTATCCTTTTGTTGTTTGTTCCACACAGCGCCTCTTTGATATTTTGGAATAGTTATCTTTTTACTTTCTATTTCATTATTTAGCTTATCGACAGTATATTCTGTCATCTTCCATTTTCCCATTTTTTACCTCACTTTATTTATATCCTAATTACAAACAATATATTGAATGTTTATAAGTCTTACGATTTCAGAAAAGTTCATATCTTCTATTTCTTCAAATTCATTATTATCAAACCCAACTGATAAAACATATTTAAAATTATCAAATGAATAAATAATTTCTTGTCCATTTTTTATATTTTCTTCAATATGATCTGCCTTTACCAATAAACATATTTGTTGAAAGTCTTTATTAACTATTCGTGTATTCCCCTCTGGATGAGCCTTTTGAAAATGCTGACTAGGAGTTAATGCAATTAAGTTCTCAACATAACCACTAATTTCCTGAAATTCATTTTCTGGAAAGATATGATGCATATTGATTGCATGCCCTACAGCTAATTCATCTTTTACTTCTGACAATCCATTATTAAATGCATCATTAAATGCTCGTAATAACTTCTTTGCTTTTGCAGATTGATATTTAATCAAATTAGCATTAGGTTTATCTATTAATGATTCATAGTATTCTCCACGAGTCATTTCCTTTGGCTTATTAACATAAATATCTCTAAAGTTATTTCTATTGTACATAAGCATGTCTTTCGTAATTTTACCTTTTGACATTCTTCCTTTTTCTGTACCAAATGTATTCTTCATAAATGATAATGGATTTAGTACTTTAGTAAAAATCCTATTACATTCCACTATTCCATTTATAGGAGTATTAAATACTGTGAATCTTCCAAATTCGCTTTTCATTTTTTCATATGTATCGTTAGTAGGATTAGCGAAAAAGTCTTCAAAATATTTATATAAACCACTGTCTTTTAACACTTTTGTATTATATAATTCAAGAAATTTTAAAGCATTCATTTCTCTTATTGAAATATATTCTAATAGCATTTTATTCCATAATTTATAATAATTTCTATTTCCATCCTTTTTCTTCCATAAGATCCCAGCATTTGCAAACATCTCCATTGGTTGTTGAAAGAATTTATCATATTCATTTCTAGCTTTTTCTTGATCTGGATTAGGTTTTTTAAAAATTGATTCAACATTTTGCACTGTATATTCATTATGCCAAATGTCCAATGAACTAAAGTATTCCTGTTCTGGATTAGAATTAACAAATTCCAATATACAGTCAGCAATAATACATAAAACATCAGGAGTACACTTTTGATCTATCCATCTAGCATTATGCGATTGCCTTATATCATAATTATAATGTGCCATAAATTTTTGTATCTGTTCTTCTGTTAACCAATTCATTTTATACCTCCTTTAATTTCCCAAAAAAGAATACGGAAGTCTTATCAATATTTAATGATCTCGTTTGATAGTTTCTAGCTATCTTATAAAAATTTCTATATTCATCAGTTGAATAAAATAACATATCCTTTTTAGTTAATTTAATGCCATTTTTAGGAATCAAAATTGCAACTGAACCATTTACTATTGTTCCCACTGGTTTCTTGCACACTCTTGGCTTATATGTCATATTTGGGGTAATATAAACTTCTTTATTATTTAGGAATTCATAAACATTGTATTTTTTTATTGCATCCTCAGTTATGTATTGATCATAATCATCAATATGATTTATTTCAGTTGCATCATCATTAATGTTTCTTGATTTAATAACCCATATACCATTTTTTCTTTTAGAACTATTATTATTTGTTATTTGCCTATCTCTAAACACATCAAAAATATTAAATTCCATTTTATTTAGTAAGTCATCAAATTCTTCATTACGATAAATAATCCAATATGGCAATTTCTTATCAATAATATAGCTTTGTTTTTGATTTATTTCCTTTTTTAAAGTTAACGATGATATTTTTGTTTTATTAGGTTTATTAACAGTATTAATATTTATACAAATTGTTTCAATTAATACTCCCTCAAATCCCTTTTCGCCAAAATCTATTATTGAATTAATGTTTAGTGACTCAAGATAATTTCTTGTTTTTTCATATTCGCTAGTATTTAATAAGAACTTTGGCATTACCATAACAACATTATCTGATATTTGTAATGATTTTTCTAAAAAATATGATGATGTATTGTTTGATTCATTATTTATACAATTTTCTCTATATTTAGCTAATAATTTGTTCTTGAAATTCATTTTCATAAATGGTGGATTTCCTGTTACAACATCATATCTAAATTCAAAATCATGCAACAAGAAATCATCACATATGTAATTAATTGTGACATTTTGTGGAATATCTATTATTTTCAATAGTTCCTTTAAAACACCAATTGAATACCTATTTATATCGACAACATCGATTATTAATTCTTCAGCATAGCTATATTTAGCAATTATGTATGGAATGAAATTTCCTACTCCTACTGATGGCTCTAACACTCTAATTTGCTTTTTATTTATATTTGGTAATTCCTTATAAATATAATTTAGCAATTTTTTATTTGTATAAAATGCTTCTTCATCATTTCTTTCTGCATTAGATAATTCTGCTATTTTTGATAAAGTAGTGAATGATAAAACATTTTTATTATTTTTAATAAACTCATTAAGATTTCCATTATCTAATAAATCGTTATCTTTAATTAATTTATTAATTTCTCTTAATGAATAATTTTTTCTATTTAAATTATCTTTTATATTTAATGCTATTTGATGAAATATTTCAGTTGGAACTGCTTCACCAATTGATTGTCTAATATTTATTTCTTCTTTTTTCAAGAATTTTCTTTTATCTTCAATTGATAATTTGTTCAATTCACTTTCATCAATTTCAACCCATTTAAATGACTTTGGAATTGTCATAATATTCATTAATTCTCTAATACTAAAAACTCTATCATCAGATGGATGAACTGTATTTTGGCTTGCAAGTTGATCATTTCTTGTATGAATGCAAGGCGCAACTTTATCCCAGAATTGTCTTTTATATTTATCGCCTGTCTTATTGGCATTAATCTTTATTTTACCATTTACTATTGTATGAGGTTTTTTATTATCGTCTTCTTGATCAAAAGCTGATTCTCCCTCTTTTAAGTCATGAATCCAAGCTCTCATATGTTCTGGATAAGTTCTAAAGAAATGATAAATATCATCTGTACTAATTTCTCCAAATTCAGTTAATGGCTTTAGCTTGCCTATGACTTGTTTCAAAGTTTTTTCTTTCTTCCTTTTTGGGAATAAATCTATTGGAGATATGAAATCTTCAAAATCTATTCTAACTCCAATGACCAATGTTCTTGTTCTACTTGAATTAGATCCATAGTCTTTAAAATTTATAACACGGCTCATAATAACATAATCATTATCCAAATTATTGTTTATTGCTTCTTCAATGGATTTAATTTTCTCATCCACATCAATACAAGCAGTTTTTAGAAATGCTGATACATTTTCAAAAATAAATATTTTTGGCTTTATTTCTTTAATTATTTTAATTGATTCAATTACTAATGAATTTCTATTAATTTCATTATTTTTCTTTAAATTAGCAACAGACATACCCTGACATGGTGGTGTTGCTATAACTACATCTATATTATTTATATTTTCTTTTTTATCCCATTTTTTTATTTCATTAAATAATGCTTCTTTTGTTTCATCTTTTGTGATATCACCACATATGTAGCCTGAATCATATTTGCATTTTTTATTTGCCTTTTGAATATTTAGTCTTCTTTCTATGAGTTCATTGGTAGCAACACATTCAAAATCTTCCATTTTAAATCCATAGCATCCAACACCAGCACTACTAAAGAGACTAATATAAGTATACTTTTTATCTTTCATGTGTCCTACCTCCTATAACAATTATAACATTAAATTTTTATTTTGAGAAGGTTTTGACCGAAATTTTCAGAATAAACTTGCAATTATTTCTATTTAGAGTGATATATACTACACGGAGGTGTCTATGTTAAGAAAATCTAATGATGAAGATATTAGTGACGATGAATGTGAAAAAGTAATAAATCCTTTTTACGATAATTATCATACTTTCATAGAAGAATATGTAATGCCAGAAGTTATTGCTTATTATTTAGCTAATTCTTTCTACCGTAATGCTATGTGGGAAGCAACTTTTTTACAACATTTTAATTCTGCTGCTGATATGTTTAATTTAATAAGTGAGAACTATGAAAAAACTAAAGTAGAAGTTATTAAATTACTTCGATTAAAATATGCTTTGGAAATAATTAGTGAGGATCCACTTGATTTTAAGATAATTGAATATCCAATGTGATATTCTTTTTTTATTCTCTTTCTCTATATCTTAACTCTATACTCTTTACTCTTATATCTATTCTCTATCTCTTATTGGAAATTTTTTGGAATTTTTCCAATTTGTTTCCAATTTAATTCCAATTACTTTCCAAAAAACTCACGGAAAATTAATAATTGTGTGTATGTAGGTGGGCTGTGGGTGTAGAAAAATTATTATTATTTAACAACATACCCTCCGGGGGGATTATTCATATTCTCCTGTTCCCCAATCATCTCTGTTTTCTAAGATACCTCTTATATATCCTATAGACAATTTATTTCTACGCGTGGCCTCATCAATACATAACTTTAATTCTTTTTGTGGATATTGTTTTAATAATTCCTCTAATGATTCAATTTCATTAATTGATAAAGTTCTATTGAATTGTTCCTCAACATAATTTTTAAATGCGCAATTTAAAGTTAAACCTGAATCATCTAAATTTATTTCTAAATCTTTTTCTATATTATTATTTCTTGCTTCTGTATCTTGGTCTATTTCTTGATCTAAATCTATATCTGGTGGACAATTGTCCTCCCTGTTTTTTCTCTGTATTTCTTTCTTTTGTGCACCTACTGTTTGATTAGTAAAATTTAATGCTGCTTCAATATAAATCATGTTGTCTTTCATTTCTATTAGGCCAACATCTATTAATTTTTTCAATCTTCGTTCAAAATCGTCTATTTGTGTATTTGTCTTTTTACAAAGCTCTTGTCCTGTGTATGGAATTAATTCGCCTAATATAATTTTACCTAAATAGCCACCTTTATTAATTGCCAAATTGATTAATTTAAGATATAAAACTATTATGCTGTCACCCTCTAAATCAGGATCATTTTCTATAGTTTCTATCTCATCTTTTTCGAAAAATGTACTTGGAAATTTAAAAAAATACAATTCTGTCTTATTATAAATTGCCATATGTAGAAACCTCTTTTAAGTAGTTAATATCAATACTAAAATATTTTAGAACTTCAGCCATTGGTACTAATCCTCTGTTACGTATTTTAGAATCATTGCCATATATTGATGTGGCTATTTCGCTTCTAATTGTATTAGCTTTATTTCTTCCTACACTTCCTAATATCATAATGTCTTTTACTGTTGCCCATTGGCTTGATGCTATTTCTAATACTTGCTTAGCTGTTAATATTTCATTATTCATTTTAAATCATCCCTTTCTATTTCTAATATTGAAATTGTGCTAAACTTTTAAATAATTGTATTTCACATTTTTTTACCTCCAATCATGGTGGTTATAATTAAAATATTTTGGAATATTTCATCTACAACCAAATCTACTTTAACACATTTTTAACTGTCATTTACTGTCATCATACTGTCATTTACTGTCATTTTTCACTTACTGTATTGATTTTAAATTTTACTGTGTTATATTGGGTACAGTCAGGTAGAAACCAAACTATTTGATTAAGTTCCCAAAGTATGCTAACATTACATCACAATTGTAATTGCATATAAAAAGACCTACTGTTGGCGCAGTAGATCAAACAGAAACACAAATTTAAAAGTTTAGCACAACTTTAACATTTTATAATGTAATTGGGTTTCCTTTTACATTATATCATTTGTGTACTTTTTTAACAAGAAAGGATTGATATAATGGGTGTTTATAAAGATAAATCACCTACTAAAGATGGTAGATGCTGGTTTTATAAATTATGGTATGATGAGCTTGATGGTAGTCATGTTCAAAAGAGATCAAAAAAATATGCAACTAAAAAAGAAGCTGAAGATGCTGAATTTGAATTCAAAATAAGACTACATAATCACGAGAATCAAAGTAATATGACTTTTAAAGACATGATTCAAATATTCATTGATTATAAAAAAGATAAAGTAAAAGAAACAACTTACTATAATTATGGAAATAAAAGAGTCTATTTAGAACCATTACATAACATTAAATTAAAAGATTTCAACATTATGCAATTTGAATCTTGGAAAGACTACATTAATTCTACTCACTTATCAACAAAATATAAAAACGATATTTATAAATTTCTTAAATCAATAATGAATTATGCAACAGTGTGGTATGAATTTAATTTTACTAAAGTTTATCCAAAAATGACTAATTTCACGAATCCGAATGAAACAAAAAAGGAAATGTTATTTTTCACCTTTGAAGAATTCTCAAAGTTTATATCACATGCTGGTGATTTAAAAACTAAAGTAATATATGAAATGCTTTATTATTGTGGATTAAGAAAAGGCGAACTAAGAGGATTGCAATGGAAAGATATAAACTTTGATAAAAAAGAATTGTCAATAACAAAGCAAATAACTGATCAAGGCGGTACGGTTAAGGATTTCCATTTTGCTGATCCAAAAACTAAAAGTAGTGTTAGAGTATTACCTATTGCCAAAGTACTGTTAGATGACCTTAAAATGCTTAAAAAAGAAGAAGAAAAAGCACCTGATTTTAACAATAAGTATTTCATTTGCGGTGATGCATTTCCAATTAGTAGCAATACTATTGCGAATCGTAAAAATGCTATATGTGAGAACGCTGGAGTTAAGCAAATAAGAATTCATGATTTTAGACATAGCTGTGCCTCATTACTAATAAATAATGGTGCTACGGTGCCTACTGTTTCAAAATTTCTTGGACATACAAAAATTGAAGAAACTTTAAATACTTATACTCATTTATTCGGTTCTGCTTTAACAGGTGTTGTAGATGTTATTGATAATTTGGACAAAAAAAGCATTGGTTAAGCTTTCCAATGTTTTTTATAAACTTACTATTTGATCAAGTTCATTTACTTCTGAAGTATCATCTAATTTTTCTGACACCAATTGTATAAATTTTTTTATAAAGTTAATAAGATATTCAGAATAATCTTTTGTATCTTCAAATGTTCTTTCTCTCATTTTAAAATAAGGTGAAGACATATCAACATCCATTTCGTGTGTTATTTGATTTCGTGCGATGAATATTTTTTTTAATTTATCATGCTCACTTCTTCCATTTACTAGCTTGGCTGTTTCAATATTAAAAACAGAACCAACCTTTAGTAATTCGTCTGCGCTTTGAAGACTATTACTTGTTAAATCTTTTTTTAATACATCTATTAATGTCTTTTTAGGATTTTCACAAGTAAATAATTCTGCAAATAATTTAGCATTAATTCCTGTTTCATTTTTTATCATGAGCTTCTTTTCGGTATAACTTTTAAACTCATTAAAAGCCCCCTCATCATGTTCAATAACATATCCTAATGTATCGTTTATAAGCTGTTTAACAATTGCATCTGTACCTGAACAGGAGAATAATATAATAGCTCTTAAAAGATCTTGCTTTTGTGATCCTTTGTCAAAATCTAAAGAATCATATAAATTATAAAAAGAATCAATTGTATTTTGTAGGCTTTGTAAAATTGTATTAGTTTTATTTAATAATTCTTCTTTCATTTTATTCTCCTTTCAATAGTTCTTTTTCTATGTCTGTTGTTCCTGGTGTATATAAATAACCCGCAAACCCTGGATAACCCGGATATCCTGGGTAACCTGGATAACCTGGATAACCTGGGTATGGTAATGATTTTTTATAATTTGATTGAAGTAATCTGTTTTTATTAAATATTTCTCCCAAATATTTGCCCTTTGGAGTTATTGCAATTTCCTTTTCCCATGGAAACCATCCAATCCATTTACCATCTTTATTAAAAAGAAATTTTCCAATTTTAAATGCAATCCAATTTCCTGATGAATCAAATAAATAAAGCAAATTATCGTTCAAAATACCACCTCATTTCATTAATTATTATATAATAATTATATCATGTTTTTTTGATAATTATTCATTTAAAAAAATAAATAGTACCTAAACAGTACCTAGCGCTCTTCAAGTAGTTCTTTTAAATCTCACAAACCCTTATGTTTCCTAACAAAAATGAGAGAGATATTAATTCATCTCTCTCTTCAGGGGGTCCGAGTTTTCGCCTTTATGAGATATTCGTGACCCGTTAATTCCCTTTATTACTCGTTATTTTCACACTTGAGCACACTCGAGACAACTGGGGAATTTATTTTTTTCGTATGTAAAATCGTATGTAAGAATTTGGATGTTAATTATTAATATTCTTTATCCCAACTTCGGGAATCATTACATCAGAAGGAGTATCAATAATAAAGTTTATTAATCTTGCAACTTCTTTTGTATCTACTCCATTAGCCATATTCTTTTCAATATTTAATTTCTTAAACATATCTGTTTTCATCATCCCCGGCATAACATTTGTAACTCTGATTCCATATTTTGCCACTTCATCTTGTAATGACTTACAAAAACCTGTAACTCCCCATTTAGTAGCATTATATACAACTCTTTCTGCTTTGTGATTAATTCCAGCTTGAGAGTTAATATTAATTATTAATCCATCTCTGTTTTGTTTCATGAATGGAATGACAGCTTTAGAACAATTTATTACTCCTAATAAGTTTACATCTACAACTGAATGAATTCTATCACTATCATTAAAATCCAATTCTTCTTGAATCCATAATCCAGCATTATTAATTAAAACATCAACTTTTCCGTATTCATTAATAATATCTTTAATTGTTGATTCAACAATTGAATAGTCTTTTACATCACATATTTTATAAGTACAATTATTGTGATTTGCTACTTCTCTTAATTTATCTTCATTTGTTGCTATTATAATTACATTATTGTCTTTGGATAATGATTCAGCAAGGGTTTTGCCTAAACCATCACTACCTCCTGTTATTACTATGTTTTTCATTTTTTTCCTCCTTAATAAACTCATCTATTTTATCACGTATAATCTAATTATGTGATTTTTTATTTAAATCACTATTAGATCCCTTTCTTTTATATTTTTATATAACCGAATGGGTTATAATATTTAAGCACTGTGGATTTGTACCTATTTTATTACG
>Ga0247611_10006564_pt1 | contig 14874 bp, 7 predicted proteins | sample 177DNAGHGhighgp2_FD_192422 | JGI IMG/M metagenome (GOLD analysis project Ga0247611, IMG submission 192422) | Sheep rumen microbial communities from Palmerston North, Manawatu-Wanganui, New Zealand - 1770 DNA GHGhigh gp2 | ecosystem: Host-associated > Mammals > Digestive system > Stomach > Rumen ...
CACCTTTGTATTGGGGCATCTCTTCAACAACAATATAGACATTCTTTCGTGTTATTTCATCAAATTGGGTATATTCCTGCTTATGTTCGAGAGATTTGCAGGAATACACACCTGAAATTATTGCAAAACAGCAAACAGAACATACTGATTTTTGACAGGAATTCCCGGCCAGTTGTTCCAATAGCGAAGTCTTTCCCCATCGACGAGGAGAGATGAGGATTGTATTGATACCGTGGGTAAGGTTGGCTGTGAGTCGTCTGACGTCCTCTGCTCTATCCGTAAAAAACATTCCTTCGGTTGCTTTGCCAAAGACAAATGGATTTTCAGTTACCATAATCAAAAAAATTTTTGCCTTCAAAGATGATGTTTAGAGAGTACAAAAGAGAATTCGCTCTTATTTCGTCGAGCGTGTGCACTTTCGTTGTATTCTTCTGCAAAGATATGAAATAAAAAAAATACTAACAAGTTTATTACTAACAAAACTGTTACTAATTGGTTTATTACTAACAAGTTTATTACTAACAAGTTTATTACTAACAAGTTTATTACTAACAAGTTTATTACTAACAAAATTGTTACTATTAGCGGCGCTTGGTGTTTTAAGACGCTTCTATGGGCAACCCCGAAGGGCCCAAAGGGGTTTGGGTTGCGCTCACCGAGACGCCTCATGGGTGGGGGCAAGGCTCGTGTAATTCCGCAGCATCCACAATACAAACCTCGTAGGGAATTAGCTTGTCTAATTCTTTTTTAAACCCTGAAAGGGTGATCAGACCACAGGCAGGCGGTGGAGTGCGCAGCACGGAACCCCTGCACTTTTGGCAACAAATCAAGCCCCAAGCCCTGAAAGGGTGACAGAACACATTTGACGAACGTCTATCACCCACATCGGGGTTGAGCAACTCAAAACTTCAAACTCCAAACTCCACACTGAGAACAGGGGTTCCGCTTCGCTCCACCACCTGCCTGCGGTCTACCACCCCTTCGGGGTTGAGCAACTCCAAACTGAAAAAGAACTCCAAACTGGAAAAGCATTTCTCTCACCCCTTACCCCTCACCTCTCACTACTAAATTTGTGAGTAGCGCCTCCCCTCCCCGCTGGCGGGGAGCGGGTCGGGGGTGGGGTGGATGAAGATGAAAGAAGGAAAGATGTAGTCTACGAACTTCAAAGACTGATTTTGCCTGACGACAAATGGGTGGTTGGGATTGGAGTAAAATGGTTCGCTACCCGCAAAATCATTTCTCGTAGGGAATTAGCTCGTCTAATTCCGTCGCATTTCAAAGGACTACACGAGCATATTCACACAAGGAAACTCTCCACCTTAGGATTCCAGATTTACAATCTCTTCAGGGCATCTTTTGCATCCTTCTGTCCTTGAGCCGCTGCCTTTTTGTACCAGTTTTTAGCCTCAACTTTGTTTTTAGCAACTCCCTCACCATTTTCATAACAATAGCCCAAATTGTATTGTGCATCAGCGTGTCCTTGCTCCGCCGCTTTCCGATACCAATTTACTGCTTCCTTGTAATCTTTCTTAACTCCCTGACCAAAATAATAACAATCTCCCAGACTATTTTGTGCATAGTCGTTTCCTTGCTCTGCAGCTTTCATGTACCATTTCACAGCTTCATTGTAATCTCTCTTAAATCCCTGACCAGAATAATAACAATCTCCTAACATATCTTGTGCAGGGGCATTTCCTTGCTCTGCAGCTTTCATGTACAACTTCACGGCTTCATTAATGTCTTTTGCAACACCATCACCATTTTCATAGCAAAAGCCTAAACCACATTGGGCATTAGTGCTTCCTTGCTCTGCCGATTTCCGAAACCATTTCACGCCCTCGGCATGGTCTTGGGGTACTCCCAAACCATCATGATAACAAATGCCCAAACCAAATTGTGCGTCAGCGTTGCCCTGCTCTGCCGCTTTTTTATACCACTTCACAGCCTCATTATAGTCTTGGGTAACGCCATGACCTCTATGATAACATTGACCCATTATGTATTGTGCTTCGGCGTTGCCTTGCTCTGCCGCTTTTTGATACCACTTCACAGCCTCTACACTATCAGGGGCAACACCATGACCTTCATAATAACATTTACCCAACATAAATTGAGCACTATCATTTCCCTGTTCCGCTGCTTTCTGATACCACTTTACAGCCTCTACACTATCAGGGGCAACACCCTCACCCTTGTAATATTTGTTTCCTAATTCATATTGTTCTTGCGGGTTCCAATATCTTTTACCGAAAAAGAACCACCATCCAAAAAAAACAATAGCGAAAAGACATAAACCATAAATAACGGGAAGGTATTTCCTTTTGTTGCTCTTGTTTGTTTTCGATTTGTCGTCTTCTGGGTGATTTTGTGGCTTAGACGGTACATCTTTATTGATCAGCGGTGCCACTACCCTTTCTCCGGATTTTTTCTCTTTCATTTCAGGCTCTTGGCTATCCTCCTTAGAAGGACTAGTTCTCATGGCGTCCCCATCGATTAGAGCCTGCACTTCATCAGCATTCTGGGGCCGAAGGTCATGTTTCGGATTCATCATCGCCGAGACCGCCCTGCGCATGGTGGCGCTCACGTTGGCGGGATAGGGGAAGTTTCTACCATCGGGGGCAATGTCGTAGGTGTCCACCTCTGGCGGCTGCTGACCGGTGAGAAGGTAATACAACGTGGCCCCGAGCGCATAGAAATCTGTCCAAGGTCCGATGTTGTTGCTCAGTTGGCCCACTTGCTCCAGGGGCGCATAACCGGGAGTATATGGCATCACCGAGGTGGCAAGCGTACTCCGCTCATTCCTGGTGAGTTGCTTGGAGGCGCCGAAGTCTATCAGCGTGCAATGACCCGTGGAGTCGCGCATGATGTTGCCGGGTTTCACGTCGAGATGGTAAATTCCCTGTGCGTGCATGTCCCTGAGGGCATCGAGCACCTGAAGGATGGCATCCCGAGCCTCCGCCTCTGAAAGCGGACGAGTGGCTGCCTGCTTATCCAAGGATGTCCCCTGGATGTAGTCTATCACGTAATAGGACGTGCCATTGGCATCAAACAGGTCAGACACATGGATGATATGTTCGTTACGCAGTTTGAAGATACGGTATGCCTCCCGCTTGAATTTCTCAAGTTGTTCGCCAAAGGCCGACTTGTTTCTGGTGTTGCTCACCTCGACGGTGGTCCTGTCGCCGGAGCGGTGGTTGACGCCTTCCATGAAGAACTCCTTGATGGCCACATAGTCACCCAGACGGGTGTCATCGGCCAAATAGGTGTTGCCGAAACCGCCCGACGCTAGATATCTCACAATCTGGTAACGGTGGTCGAGAATGGTTCCCACAGGAAGCATCTGTTCTTGGTCTATCGATGGCATGTTATTTTGTTGAGGTCAATAGGTGATAGATGTTATTTATAACCACAAAAATAACACATCTTTACGAAATAAGCAAAGCTTTTGTGTATTATTTGTTATCAGCGGTGAGTAGTGAGAGGTAAGGGGTGAGAGAAACACGAATCTACCGAAAGCTCTCACAACTAGTGGCCTGTAACATCTAAAAGTTATTATTATGACTGATGTTTCTCTTTATTAATCACGAATTAGAGAATTAAAGAATTTTCTTACATGATAGAATTTTTAGGAATTAGAGAAGAAATGGCAAGCCATTTCATGTTTTCATCTTGTAGGATTCCCGTCGCTTGCGACGGATGATTCTTGATAATTCTTTTATTGACCATCCATTGACTTCCACTTGAGATTTGAGACTTTTCTGCCGTGCAGAAAACAAAATTCTATAATTCTCAAATTCGTGATAATAAATATTTAGATGTTACAAAATACTAGTATCATGTAACCTCTAAAGTTTATTGATTTGAGTGGGTCACGAGATTTGTCGCAGACCCACTGACCGAAGGGAGGTAATTAGCGAATTAAAGAATTATTTGATTTTTTCTGCCTTGCAGAAGACGTCATTCTATAATTCTAAAATTCGTGATGATATTTAGATGTTACAGACAACTAGAATGCTTCGTGTGATTCGATAGATTCGTGTTCGTTTCAACCGTACAGGTAGAATTCATCTCGGAATTATCCGGTCGGACGGAACATTAATCGTCATTTAACTGCAGCCTGCTCAGGGTGTTTGCTGAAAGGCAGAGCGAGGTGGGACGTCCGTTTTGTTCGATGAGCGCACAGAGTGACTTTACATCGGAAGTTGTCATCTTCTTGGGGTCAAAAGTATTGATTTCCATTGGTTCACCAAGGAACTCCTCCTCTACTATGGTATTGAGATGTTGGGGATAGGTAACTTCATAAACTTTCAATTCCTGCCTTTCTGCATACAATTTCACAGAGAAATCATTCTCTTTGCCCATTTTTATGTTTTTCACTGGCAAGTACTTTGTGCAAGCGATAAGGTCATTGCTCAATTTGGCCTTGAAAATCATACCCATATCGCCATTGTTGATAAATATCAACAAGTCTCCATTGTCACTACGTGGCGAGAATTGCAGTTCGAACTCCGTTGCCAATCTGGAATTGGCATCGTCTTTGAAGAGCGTACCTAAATACTGACTTTTGAGGGCGTCATCCGGTATAGGGCTTGTTTTCAAAGGCTCCACGTCGCTTTCACGCACCCATCCCGGTCCTATTTTAATCCATCCCTGCTGTTTCTTCTCCACTTTCTGAACAAAGGGATAAAGGTATTCCCCTTTGAAATAGGCATTTTTGAAGAGTTCCTGGTAATTTTTACTTGTTGCCAAATTGCCGCCGGCAGTGGATGCCGACTTATAAATTGGAGCATTTGCTTTCAGCTCCACCATGGATTCCACATCCTGTGAGTGGACAGTGACGGCTGTCCACATCATCAATAAAAACATCACAAATTTTTTCATGATAAATTACTATTTTTATTCGTTATAGATAATAATATGTTACAGTCCTTTACTTGAATGGTCAAGGCCATTTATTCTATCCAGATTAAGGGTGTTCATTATATATGTAATGTGGTGCCAAATTTTACGTCATCTTAGGATAAATAGAACACATCTACTATTATTTGCTTTACCTTTCGGCTGCGAGGGCACTGTCTATAAAGGATAAGTATATGAAATAATCATGTTTATACTGTATCCCATTGTCTTCGTGGCCTTTACATGACAAGGTTATAAATCTATTATCACGGCTGTCTGCTATAGCACTTTTTAACTCGTTATCGATTAAGTCTTCATCCTTGAATTTATATTGCTGGCTGAAAGTAGAATATATGGCATCATAATCACTTAATGCAGCTGACTTGTCATCATATGCTTTGCAAAAGATGAAATGAGCTAATTTTCCATTTTTATTATATATAACTAACAGGTAATCCCAAGAATGGTCGCCAAATTGAATCTTCTTGCCATTTTGTGGGTAATATTCACTCCCATTTACAGATGTAATACCTTTTTTCAGGAGGATTGCTTTCACGTCTTTTTCGGAATCGCCGAATTTCACATCAAGGAAAGTGCTTTGAATGCTATCATTCATTTCTTCAGTCAATGGCTCTGATTCATCTAATGGTTCTTCTGTTGCCTTTGTGCCATTGTTGCAAGAACCGGTAAATAAGCATACAATAAGTGATGCGAGTAATGTTTTTAACAGATTTTTCATAATGTTGTGATTTTGTTTGATTAATATTTGTTTGGGATATAGTACTCTCCAAAATTAGACAGGTTATACATTAGTTATGTGAGTGCAACAGGCATGCGGACTTGCCTGAACGTTCTCTTATCTCAGTGCTGTAAAGATATGAAATAGTTTTCACACATGCAAGCATTTGACACATTTCATTACACCATGATTCCATACCGCATACTGGGCAGCAGTTCGTCAATGGACTGGTGCGGACGCTTGTAGTTGTAGAACTTGATGAAGCGGTCAATGTCACTTTAGTCTTGAAGGCCAATAAGTAATTTTACTCCATTTTCTTAAGATGACACGCAACAATAACGCCACAAATGATGCATCCCATCGCCATAATCAACATCCACCCAGCTCCTGCCTTTGCTTGGTCATTTACTGGTGGTATCAAAGTAGCTTCCAAAAACAAATCGACTGCGGTTATTGCCGCCATGGCTATCAATCCATAAGCACCTTTCTTTTGCATCTTGAATGCAAAAAAGAGGCTAACTAAGGCAAAAGCATTTGCAAGAAAACAAATCAGACTTAACCAATATTCCAACTGGTCCATTTTATGGGGAGTATTGACAATGGTATATGCTCCACTTATAAATGTATTAAAGAGTGCACCTATCAGTGATAACACTAATGCACACGTTAGCAAAAATCCCTTCTCTCTCTTTGTTTTTCTAATTGTATTCATTACCTCTTACTCTAATTTCGTGTCGAGCACAACTTCAAATTCATGACAATCCTTAATTCAAAAGCAATTTAGTTAAACATTTTTTTAAAATCCAGATCTCCATATTTCTTTTCCTGTTCATCCCTGGTGAGTTGCTTGGAGGCGCCGAAGTCTATCAGCATGTTATTTTGTTGAGGTCAATAGGTGATAGTGTTTTTTACAGCCACAAAAATAATGAATCTTTACGAATTAAGCAAATCTTTTGAGAATAATTTGTTATCAGTTCGCACATTCGCTTGCGAATATTTGAAAGTGTCTTGGGATTCGTGTGATTCGGTAAATTCGTGTTCGCAACACTAAAGACATCAACAAAAAACAACTTTCGCAAGTGACTATCAGCACTTGCGAAAGTTGAATGAAGAGTCCACTATAAATAGTATGCAGCGACAAAAATGGTGTGCGCTACTTCAGGACGGTCTTGCGGTTGCTGATAACGTAGACGCCCTTCAGGCCATCGGTGGTGCGGGTGTTGCTGCGCACCACCTTGCCATCTGTGGAATAGACGTCGAAGGGCTTGTCGCTTGTGACAATCTCCCTGATTGCGTTGGGCACGTATTCGATGGTGGCGTAGGCAGGTACCGACTCTGTGCCATCGGCATAGACGGCTGTGACACCTATCTTGTGCTTGCCCTCCTCCATCGGTGTACTGATGAGATAGGTTGCCTTGTCAGCGGTTCCCACCAACTTGCCATCGACGTAGATGTTGAAGTGGTCTACCGAGGTCATCATGTTGTAGGTGATGTCGTCGATCTTCATACCATAGCCTTGATACGACCCCTTGTTGTGACGGATGGCAAAGTATTTGGCCGTCTCAGGCAACTTGGCGAATACAAACTGCCACTCACTGGTACTGACGTCGTCGAGCTTCTTCAGCAACTTGAAGTCGCTGATGTCTTGTCCTGTCTCCGAGTAAAGCAGTTCGCCTCCCTGCAACTTGCTGGTCAGTGCGCCGTAATAGAACTCAATCGTTGAGCCTCCGGGCACACGTGGCGAGATGAGCCAGTCGTCGGGCTTCGGTGTGTAGTTGCCATCGCTGGGGTCCATCGACACGAGGAACTGTTCGCCGCTGATGGTTTCGATATTCCACCAGTAGTATTTGTCGGTGTATAGCAGCACCCCGGGGTAGAAGACCTGGAAGGCCTGTGGTGCACCATTATATTGCGACATGCTTTCTATGCCTGCCCAGGTGTAGGTGGGCTTGTTGTCGACATCGTAGAGTTTCCATACGCCTATCTGTCCCTCTGGGGCACCGGCCTGAACGCCTCCTGTGTACCAAGTCTCGTAGTCCTCGAAGGTCTCGGTGACGACCTGTGACGTCTGCTCGAAGTCGAACGACCAACTGACGTTGACACCTTCGGTTTCCATCTGTGCCACCACGTTGGTGGGATAGGTGTTATTCTTGCCACCTGTGACGACGATGGTCACCGTCGACTCGCCCATGTTGTCGGCCTCGTTGGCATCACCATCAATCTCTACGGTGCTCGTGAGCACCTTCTCGGCCTCTTCCTGTCCAACGATGTCGTCGGCGTAGATGGTGTTAGCCCTGTAGTAGAACTGCACGACGTTCGACTCGCCGGGCTGCAGTGCATAAGCAAAGGTCTGGCTCTCGACGGGGACCTCGTCCTCGAAAAGCGTGACAGTGTAGTTTTTGGCTGTCTGCTGTCCCAGATTCATCACAGAGACGTTGACGATGGTTTCCTCGCCGGCCTTCAACTCTGCGGGAACAGTCATGCCGGTGATGGCGAGGTTGCAGGGCAGCAGGTCGTAGATGCCGACGTTGTCGACATAGATGTCGTGGATACGATCGCCCTCATGGGCGATGTCGAATATGGCCTTGAGACTGGGCTGTACCCATCCCCACGACTTGTACTGGTCGAGGGGTATATTAATGTGCTGTACACCGTCCTTGACGGTGAGGGATACGACGGCCTGCTTTCCTTCGGGTCCATTGAGTTCCACCTCCATGCCAGTGTCGGTATCCTCGAGAATGATATCGAAGCCAAAAACGGGTGAGGTGAGGTCGGCTACTGCAACCTTTCCAAACTTGGAGGTGAGGGTGCCGTTGAAGGCCGAGAAGATGTTCCACGACTGTCCGTAGTCGGAACCGAACTGGTCCTCTATGCCTGTGACACCGCATACCACTTGACCTCGGTTGAGGTAGTAGTTCCACACCTCGGCCAGCTCATTGTCCACCTCGGCGTCGATGATGTATTCCTGGTTGCCAGTCTCGATGACGGGTGCCTCCATGGGGGCTCCGATGATAGTGCGGACGGGCACGAGCTTGGAGTAGATGTTCGCACCCTGGGCGTCCTTCGACACGGCGGCCACGTACCATAGCCAGTTATACTGTCCGCCCTCGTTCGGGTTGAGGTCGGGGGCGGTAATCTCCAGACCGTCGGTCTTTCCATCGGGCTCAATCACGTCGTAGACATAGGTGAAGCCCTGATCAGCATAGTATGAGAGCTGGGCAGCCTTGCTGCCGCCATAGGCCCGATAACTGAATGAGGGCAGGTAGGCACCGTTGGCACCCTTCGGCTCGGTCTGCGGTTGGAATTCCACCACGAGATTGTCGCCCTTGTGTATAGCCTTCATGCCCGTCGGTGCGGCGACGGCGTTGTCCCATCCCACATAGGCGTCCTCGGTGATGAGCGACGTGTGGTCGGCACCGAGCTTTGTCAGCACACTGAAGGTGTACATGCCCGACGGCAGGTTCTCGGCCTTCAGTTGCAGGGCGGCACCCTTGGTCTGGGCGTTCAGTTCGGCGATGACGGTCGGGTTCTTGTCGGCATCGGTGGCGGTCACGGTGACGTCGAGCAGGTCGCTGTCGGTCAGGGCTGCGCCGCTGGCCTTCCGCGTGGGCAGCGTAACCGTAATGTCGGCTGAGCCACAGTACAGTTTTTTGCCATCAGCACCTACGGTCTCTGTGATTCCATAGACGGGCGTCACGGCCAGTTTGGCAGCGGCGGGTGCATTCTCGTCAATCTCCGGTTGGGTGTTCTCGCCCACGTAGATGTCAAAGAGTGCTATCTCAAAATTGTCTCCCTCGGAGACGGAGTGAGTGCCGAAGTAGTAGTTGCCGTCCTCGGGCACGGTGAAGTCGGTTTCAAGGTACATATAGTCCACAATGGGCGTGGTGGGAATAATGCGTACGGTCATGGCCTCGGCAGTTCTGTCGGTGCCTATCCACACCTCACCGTGCTCATACCAAGGCACATTCGGCCCGGGGCCATGTACATAACTCCGGTAATGGTAGGTCTTGCCGGCCTCGAGGGCGATGCCCGGCGTGATGAACCAGTCGTCCATGGGTGTGTCACCATGGTAGTTGCCAGCGGCGACGGCTCCGCACAGGTCTTGTGTGCCGGTGTAGTGGGGCGGGCACCACACCCAGAATCGGTCGTCGTTGTTGCTGTTGATGATGGTGAAGTCTTTCTGGTTCACTTTGTAGTAGTTGTTGGCAATGTCGACGTAGTAGGGTGTTTCCTTACCCTTACCCACGCGGATGCTGTTGGTGGCGACTTCATCGCTGACGAGGTCTTTCAGGGCTGAACCACTGGGAGCGACACATGCCTCGACGCCAAACGAGAGGTCGGAGAGGGTCATGTTCTTGTCCTCGTTGGTCAGCGTGTAGGTGGTCGACAACACGTCGCCACTCAGCGGTGTCTTGCCATTGATGCAAGTGGTGCGCTCACCGTCGACCAGGCGGTAGACGTTGTAGCGCAGCTTGTCAACATAACCGCCCTTCACACCAGTGCCGGCACCCGTGATGGGGGCTTCCCAGGTGATGGTGCAGGTGTTGGTCTGCTCGTCGTAGGTCATCTTCGCGTTCTTCGGAGCCTGCGGTATGCCGTAGCCCTGCCATGCGGTGGCATAGGTGGAGACGCTCTCCTCGCCATTCTCCGTTGCGGAGACGGTGACACGGACCACGTTCTCGCTGTTGAACTGAATGTTGGAAGCGTTGAAACTATAGTTCACCGTGGCTCCGGGTCTGACCTGATTGTCGGACACCGTCTGCTTCACATTGTTCACGTAGAGGTTGTAGTAGAGCATGGAGTTGGCATCCAACTGTTCGCCAGCGAAATTGGTTGTGGGAGCGACAAATGAGCCAGTACCCGTCGTGTCAAGGGGACCGAAGGTCACTGTCAGGTCTGTGACACTGGCCGGGGTGTCGGCCTTGCGCTGCGGTTTGGCGATTACCATGCCGGCACACTCCACATCGCCCGCGAAGTCGATAAGCGAGGTGGCCTTGCCTGTCGTCAGGTCGACTGAGAACAACTGCGTCCAGTAGTTGGCGGCGTGCTCGGCCATCCAGTAGAAGGTGTTGTCGTGCGGGTCTATCTCACCTGTCTGCAACCAGAAGTTGCCCTCATAGTCCACGATGTCGTCGACACCTGTATGTCCGACGCAGATTTCCTCACCCGTGGTGCGGTTGATTTCATAGAGGTTGCCGTCCTTGGCCACACCATAAAGGCGGCCGTCGCTGGTCACACCCATGGCGAGCATGTGCTTGGAAGCGGCCTGACCGAAACTGGTAGTGGTGGTGCCGTTGTCATCGAGTGTAGCATAGCGCAGCGACAGTTTGCCCTCGCGGTCCACTCCCCAGAATTGTCCAAAGACAGAGGTGGTGCCGTCGGCATTGTACTGAGTGGCGGTTTCCAAGGCCATCGTACTCATATAGGGGATGTCGAAGAGGTCGGTAATTTCCCAGGTGTCCATGTCGAATTCCATCACGGTGGCCTGATGGCTTTCGCTCACGTCGTAGTCGGAATCGTAGTACACGCCACGGTACTTGCCGTTGAAGATGTAACCACCGCCGTTGAAGCCGTAGTTCTCGTAGTCCTCAATAAAGTTGCCGCTCAGGAAGGTCAGTTCACCCGTCACGACGTCGAGGTCGAAGAGTCCCTCGTCCATCGTCTCGTCCATCGAGTTGTATATCACGTTGACAATGACGTGCTTGTTGTTGTTGTCGGGAATGTAAGGCACTCTGAAACCCTGGCGTCTTGACGCCTTGGCCTTGGCGGCACGCAGTTGCTCGGAAGTAATCTGGATGGGCGCCTGCTTCTGCAACAGGTCGTTCTTGACATTCCTGCGCTCTTTCAACAGCCAGCCGCTACGCTGGTTGTGAATTCTAGGTATACCTGTCCTACCGCCATTCTTCAGGGTATTGCCCAACGTGTAGGACACGTCCTGTGCTTCCGACTCTGTACTTGCCACAGGCTGCTGTGCCACCATCCTCTGGGGGACAGCCGTCAGCACTGCGAGTACCAGTGTCAAAAACAAATGTCCCTTTCTCATTTCTTTATTTTATGGATAAAATGTATATGGAGAATTACTTGACTACAACCTTACGAACGGAGCCGTCTGCCTGGCGCACAATGTTGATGCCACGTTGCGGAGCAGCGAGTTTCACACCATTCAGCGAATAGTTGGTTGTGATGCCGGTCTCGGCCTGGACCATGTTCACACCAGTGTTGATCTCCTCGCCCACCAGACGCTTGGCGGCGTTGACAATGCGGCCTGAAGACTTTTCAACCACCAGAGCGACGACGTAGACCGAAGCACTGCTCTTCTTCAAGGCTGTGCGCAGGGTAGCCTTCGTGGGCATGGACAGCGTGTAGTTCACCTCACGTGTTTCACCGGCCGACAGTGCGCCGAGAGCCTCTACCTGGTTCTTACCATTCTGATAAGACGTTCCTATAGCAACATCGTTGAACACATAACCCTTGATGCTGTTGCTGCCATACTTGCCACCTGAGCAGAATATCCGCAGGTCTTCGGGCACCTGCGATGTCGGCTGACTGGAATAGTAGTTCGACTGCCACCATGCGCTGGTGCTGCCACTCAGTCCGTCGGCCACAAGAGCCAGTTCAAGTGCGTATTCGTTGGTATCATAGAGTGGCTTGATGTAAGCCGTAGCCGTCACCTCGGTCATGGCCTCATCCATGAAGCCACAGACATCGACTTCGACAGTCGAGGGCAGGCTCATCTCGGCAAGGAAGTCGTCGCAGATATCATCGCCAGAGCCATAGTAGGGGTCAATGTCAGCACCACGGTTGATGCGGCACGACGGGGCACCTTGCCAATTGAGGTAAGGATAGTTGGCTATGTACATGGCGTCGGTTTCGTTAAACTGATGTATGCCGATGCCGATGAAGCGGTCGCCATAGGTATTGCGCAACTTCTCCATGCCCATCAGTCCACGGGGACACCAGCCGCAGCCCGTGCCAGTGAACTCCTCTACCACAACATTACGCGGGATGATGCGCGACATTGTATAGACGGTGAAATTGGTGCTGGCATTCGACGACTCGTTCTCGTTACCGTTCACCTTGGTCACCGTCAGGGTCTTCGTACTGGAACTCTCCTCGATGTCAGCGGCGATGGTGGTGGTAAAGCGGGTTGTCTCACCAGGATTCAGTGCAGTGCCAAGTTCCACGGTCTTCTCCTCGCCGTTATCAAGGGTATAGCTGAAACTGTTGACGGATTTCTCGCCGTTGTTGGCCAGATTGATGTCAACGTCCACAGTCTCACCCAATTGTACATAATACTTGTCCTGTTGGACTGAGGGCGACAGTGAGTATTGGGCAAAGGTGCCTTGTAGCAGCACTTTCAGATTCAGCATGCCAAAGCCATTTCCGTATAGGTCTACCCATTCCGGTACGAGATTGTCGGTGCGGAGCAGGAGTGAATTGGGCAAGTCGGTGCCCACTGTCAACACGGGGTATTGGTCTTCCTCGGTCGAGGCAGAGGTGATGGTGAACGAGTAGCCCACATAAACACCATTGGCAGGAATGGCGTAAGGCTCATTGAGGGCCACCTCAATATTCTCGCCCAAATTTTCACTGGGCACGTCGGCTACCCACTGTGTGTTGTTTGCATCAGGGGTAGAAGTAGGCAGTTTGGTAGCTACCCATACTTTCACGTTGGAGGCGTGTGGGGACAGCAGAGAGAAACTGACAGCACAAATAGACTTTCCGCCAACAATGTCGTGGTCGCCGGGCAGGTAGATGGCGCAGTGGTAGGTGTCAGCATTCTGGCCCAAGCCCACGCTTTTACCACCCGTGGCACCATCAATGTAGCCCCACCATTTCTGGGTCTCACCTGCTGCGTTGGTAGCAGCCTGCACGCTTGCGATGCAAGCAATAGACAAAAAGGTTAAAAGAGTAAAAATTCTTTTCATCGGTCTAGTTGAATTATTTTAAATTAGGAATAAATGTTTCAGAAAGTATAAACACAGAGACGCTGGGGTGATTCCCCAGCGACTCTGCGTATTATTATCGTGTCTTACTTCACAACGACCTTCTTGCCGTTGATGATGAACAAGCCCTTGCTGGGAGTTGTCACACGACGACCGTTCATGTCATAGACATTGCCCTTGCTAAACTGCTCAACAATTTCCACATCGTGAATGCCATTGGCGATTTCGTCAAAGAGTGATTTGTAGTACGCTATCGTCTCGATGACAGTGTCGTACTGCTCATAGACGTCGGCCAGTGTGGTCTCCAGTGTCAGCGTGCCGGCGGCGTAGGCGTTGCCAAGCGAGCCCTTCATGGCATTGATGCCCGACTGCAGGGCGCCAAGGCCGTTGCCGATGGAGGCGGCCCAGCCAGTGCCCTTCACCTGTGCCAGGGCGACAAATTGTGCATAGAGGGCGTCGTACTCGGCCTGGATGCCGTCAATCTCGGCGCCCAGCTTGGTGTAGGCGGCCTCGTTGGCAGCCTCGGCGAACATGGTCTTGTAGGAGTTCAGCGACTCAATGATGGCGCCGTACTGCTCATAGATGTCGGCCAGTGTGGTCTCCATTGTCAGGGTGCCGGCGGCGTAGGCGTTGCCAAGCGAACCCTTCATGGCGTTGATACCCGACTGCAAAGCGCCAAGGCCGCTACCGATGGAGGCGGCCCAGCCAGTGCCCTTCACCTGTGCCAAAGCCATAAACTGTGCATAGAGGGCGTCGTACTCAGCCTGGATGCCACTAATCTCGGCGCTCAGTTTGGTGTAGGCGGCCTCGTTGGCGGCTTCAGCGAACATGGTCTTGTAGGAGTTCAGCGACTCTATCACTGTGTTGTACTGCTCATAGATGTCGGCCAGCGTGGTCTCCTCTGTCAGCGTGCCGGCGGCGTAGGCGTTGCCAAGCGCGCCCTTCATGGCGTTGATGCCCGACTGCAGGGCGCCAAGGCCGTTGCCGATGGAGGCGGCCCAGCCAGTGCCCTTCACCTGGGCAAGAGCTACGAACTGTGCATAGAGGGCGTCGTACTCGGCCTGGATGCCGCTAATCTCGGCGCTCAGTCTGACGTAGGCGGCCTCATTGACAGCCTCAGCGAACATGGTCTTATAGGAATTCAGCGACTCAATGATGGTGCCGTACTGCTCATAGATGTCGGCCAGCGTGGTCTCCTCTGTCAGCGTGCCGGCGGCGTAGGCGTTGCCAAGCGCGCCCTTCATGGCGTTGATGCCCGACTGCAGGGCGCCAAGGCCGTTGCCGATGGAG
>Ga0247611_10006565_pt1 | contig 14870 bp, 11 predicted proteins | sample 177DNAGHGhighgp2_FD_192422 | JGI IMG/M metagenome (GOLD analysis project Ga0247611, IMG submission 192422) | Sheep rumen microbial communities from Palmerston North, Manawatu-Wanganui, New Zealand - 1770 DNA GHGhigh gp2 | ecosystem: Host-associated > Mammals > Digestive system > Stomach > Rumen...
ATATGACACTATCCCTCAGGGTAAAGTAAAGTTGCGCTTTATTACCAACCATGACGAAGCAGCAGGGCATTCTCCTGTTGAAGAATATGGAGGTGTACGTGGCTCCATGGCAGCTTTTGTGGAGACCATCTTCCTACGTGGTGGTGCTTTATTATATGGTAGTCAAGAGGTGGCTTATCCTGAGCGTCTTAACTTCTTCCACTGGAAACCTATCAACTGGATGTCCAATCCTGAAGTCTATAATGAGTACAAAACTCTTCTCACCTTATATAATAAATATGGTGCTTTGAAATGGGGGCAACTCGTAGCTTATCCAGCTGGTGATGTGATGTTGTTTGAAAAACGTTATGAGAATCAGAATTTTCTGATTGTTGTAAATGTTCGCAACCGAGAAGTATCAGCATACATACCTAAGGAATGGCAAGAGAAGAAGGTAACTGATATGATGCATGACAAGGATAAACAACTCCCTTCAACGGAGATAACCCTTCAACCCTATGAGTATTTTATTCTTAAGAAATAAATTGATGGGGGATGCGTAAAAGACGCATCCTCTATTTTTTCATAAAATATTTGTTTATATCAAAATAAATTTAGAAATTTGGTGTGTTGATTAGATGTTTCATCTTTAAAACATAATATGTATGAAAAAGTATTTAGCTGAATTAGTGGGTACATTCGTACTTACTTTCTTGGGTTGCGGCGCTGCTGTGGCTCTGGGTTGCGGTCAAGACACCGCTTCTATAGTTGGCACAGCCATCGCTTTTGGTCTGGCTGTTGTTGCAATGGCTTATACAATTGGTGGTATCTCTGGTTGCCACATTAATCCTGCCATTACCTTGGGCGTTTTCCTTAATGGCGGCATTAGTGCTAAAGATTGCGGTATGTATATGGTATTCCAAGTAATTGGTGCCATCTTAGCTGCTGCTGTATTGGCAGGTATCGTTGCTACAGACCCAGCTGCTGTGATTACCACTGCTACTGGTGCTAACGCTTGCACATACGGTGCTATCAATGGTCTGATCGTAGAAATCGTTTTGACAGCCTTGTTTGTGTTGGTAGTTTTAGGCGCTACTTCAAAGACTAATGGTGCTACTAATAACTTTGCAGGCTTGGCTATTGGTCTATCTCTGATTCTTATTCACTTAGTAGGTATCCACTTTACAGGCACATCAGTGAATCCTGCTCGTTCTATTGGCCCAGCTCTGTTCCAAGGTGGCAAGGCTTTAGCTGATCTGTGGGTATTCATTGTAGGCCCATTGGTGGGTGGTGCTATCGCAGCATGCATTTGGAAGTGCATTAAGCCTGAGGAGAAGTAATTTTCTTTGATTTGTAGATAGTATTGAGGAGAGGGAGAGTCTTGGCAAAAGACTCTCCCTTCATTGATAATATGATATAGCGAAATAAAAGAATTTCCACTTTTTTAGGGAAAATAAGCTTCATCTCAACATAAAAAATAATCAAGTTTATTTTGTTCTGTCTTCGGCTTGCATTATTTTTGCAAAAAAGTTTTCTAAAAGGATGCAGTAGTGTTCTAAATTATGGATTTAAGAATTGTAAGGCGACTAGGGAAGCAGACTCTCACTGAGCAAGAGCTGGTGGAAGGGTGCAAGCGAGGCGATGATCTGGCCCGCAGGCAGCTCTACGAACGCTATGCCGGCAAGTTGATGGCTATTTGTATGCGATACATGGGTAATCGCGAAGAGGCAGAGGACTTGTTGCATGACGGATATATTAAGCTCTACGACTCATTTGACAAGTTTGAATGGCAGGGTGAGGGCACCTTGCCTGCTTGGATGGCACGCGTGATGGCAAACCTTGCACTACAACGCCTCCGTAAGAACGATGTGATGAGCCAGTCGGTTGAATTGGAGAACACTGCTGAGTTGCGTGATGATGTGGATAGACCGGATGAAGGACCTGACATTGAGATCATTCCCAAGAAAGTGCTGATGCAGTTTATTGAGGAATTGCCCCCTGGCTATCGTGCCGTATTTAATATGCATGTGTTTGAGGGCAAGAACCACATTGAGATTGGCAAAGAGTTGGGTATCAATAACAAGTCGTCTGCCTCGCAGTTGGTAAGGGCAAGAGCTATACTGAAAGAGCGAGTGAATGAATGGAGAAGAAACAATGGATATTGATATGAAAGAGCAAGATGACATATGGTTGAAGCAATGGAAGGACTGCCTTGAGGATTTCGAGGAGGAAATTCCTGTGAATGGTTGGGAGAGGCTGCAAGCAGATTTGCATGCTAACGCCTCATTGGATAAAGTAGAAGTATCCAAGGCCAAAGTCATACCCTTTCGTTCATGGAGGGTAGTGGCAGCAGCTGCTGTTGTTGTGCTTTTTGCAGGGGCAGGTATCTGGTTCCTGGCATCCGACAAGGCAATTCAAGTACCTAGTATCGACTCTTCTGTAGCTCAAGTGACGTATAAAGAGATACCAACACCTATTACGACACCGCAGACCGTTGAGAAAGTTAGTGAGGCTCCAAAGGTTGTTATTCCTGTATCAGAAGGACAAGATATATCTATGCAGAAACCTGAGTTAGCTGAGCAAGTTTCACGGCAATCAGTCGTAAAGCCTTCAGCTATGGAATCAACTTCATCCATCAAAAAAACAACACAAATATCTCAGTCTATAGCCCCATCTTCTCTTCCCCCGACCAGCGAAGTGAAGAGTGAGGGTACTCCTATACAAGTTAAGACTCCCGTTCGCTCTGAGGCGCAACGTGCTGTTAATCCAGTTTATCGTGGCGGAAAGGGAAATACTTCAGAGGAGGTAAGCACAATCAACAGACGACAGGTGCGTATTTCTACTGATGAACGGCTGCATAATGTGACACGCCTACGTGGACAAGGTGATGTTACCACTCGTTCTACCAACGAAGTGACAGATCTGGACAGGGTTTTTAATTCTTATACTGCTCACTATAATGAGTTGTACAACAAAACAGAGCGCTTGTTCGACAATGGTACAGGCGACTATAGCACTGTTGACAATGCTTTTTTCCTTGTTGGTTTGGTGAAGAAGATGCAGAATCAGCGTTCAGCTGCTGACGAACAGTTGTATCGTGAGATAGCAAGCAGATTTGTAGAATTGCAGCAGCCTAATGGTTTGTGGAAAAATAGTTTGCTGGACCCTTCCTCCCACAGTGTTGATGTTGACACCGAGAGTTATATCTGCTATGCTTTAGCTTGGGGACTGAACAATGGATTGTTGAGCCGTAAACAATATCTTGATGCAGTTCGACATGCTTGGAAGTCTATCGGGAACTGTAACAGCGAACCTTGTCTTATGGCTGCAGAACAGGTGCAAATACTTCAAAATGGTTTATAATAGTCTGGTTTGAATCAATCGTTTAGTCTTTAAATTCTAACTCCAGCTCTATCCATTGGCGCTTCTCATTTGGTATGTCGCCCTTTTGGTTGGAAACACCTAATCCTATGAGACGAATAGGGTGAGAATGGTATTCTACTTGTTGCAAAAGCTTTTTAGCTAAAGGCAGAATGTCATCTTTGGTTCGCAGAATGTGGTCAACTGTAAGGCTGCGGGTAATTTGATGAAAGTCTTGAAACTTGACTTTTAGCGTTAAGGTTCGTCCTTCGAAATTGTTCTTAGAAATACGTCGCTCCAGCTCGAGTACGGTGTGGTAGAGTTTGATGATGATAGTTGACTGCTCGCTGATATCCTTTTCGAAAGTCTGCTCACAACTTACAGATTTGCGCTCCCATTCGTTAATAACGGGGCGGTTGTCTATACCACGTGAAAAATTGTAGAATACCTGTCCCATTTTTCCAAACTCTTGTGTCAGCCAGCTTAACGATGTATTCCTGAGGTCAAGACCAGTGAAAATGCCCATGCGGTGCATCTTCTCTGCTGTTTTCTGTCCTATGCCCCATATTTTCTCTATCTTGAGTTTGGCGATGAAATCGAGTGCCCTGTCTGGATGTATCACAGTTAGACCATTGGGCTTGCGCCAATCGGAGGCTATCTTGGCGAGGAACTTGCAATAGCTCACACCAGCTGAAGCCGTCAGTCCAGTGCTGTCATAGATACGTTGTTTGATTTCCCTAGCAATATCTACACCCAACTCCATCCCTTTCTTGTTCTCTGTCACATCGAGGAATGCTTCATCGAGTGAGATAGGTTCTATAATATCGGTATAGTCATTAAATATTTCATGCACTTGGCTAGATACCTCTTTGTAACGCTGGAAATGTGGTTCTACAATGATGAGTTGTGGGCATAATCGTTTCGCTACCTGTATAGATTGTGCAGAATGAACGCCATACTTTCTTGCTTCATAGCTAGCAGTAGATACTACACCACGTTCTGCGTCATGCCCAACCGCAATTGGCTTGCCCATTAGCGATGGCTGATCAAGCTGTTCAACTGCAGCAAAAAACTGATCCATATCCACATGAATAATCTTCATACGATTATCTATATTCTCTTCCTTGCATAGAGATTGCTAGTATCAGACTCAATGTTAGATACTAGTAAGAACCTTGATTAGGTATGGAGGATTTAAAGGAAGATACTGTAAAAAAGTATTATTCTAGCTCTGTTTTTTCTTCTGCAGCTTTGTCTGCAATGCGCTTCTCAATGTAACGTATCTTCAGTTGTGCCTCCTCTTTGGCTTTATTCAGTTCTGAAATCTTTTTTAATAAGTTGGCCAATTCACTGACATTGGCAGCAGCCTTGCGGTCAGCAGCAGTCATGTTAGTGCTGAAGATACGGTCGCCGATGAACTGCACCTTCAGGTTTTCAGCTTGATGGGCAGCGATGAAGTCAATCACACCACCATCTTCTCCATATTTATAATCTGCCTTCTCGATCTGCTCGCCTAAGTCGGTGGTCTCATAGCTGTCCTTTGAGTTGGGCGTCTGAGCGGATGAACCGTCAGGAGCCGTTACCTTCACCGTTGTATGGTGGATGTTGCCTGCTCCGCAATAGGTGGATGTCATGCTCATTTTGCCTTCTTCGCTCACCTGAAAACGCAGATAAGAACGATGAATATTCTTCTCCACTGTCTGTGACTTGTCGAAATAGTTGCCGATGCGTTGGTACTGCTCGTCTTTCTCCAAGATAAACCTGTCTTTAATGGTCTCGATAGCTTGTTGTACCTCAGCTAAGTTAGCATCAATGGTATCCACCAGCTGGTGTTGTTCGGCCAACTCTACCTCACGCTGCAAAGCCAGACTTGCCTTGCGGGTGTCAAACGCCTTGGGGAATAGTATCTTGATGCTGTCAATCAACTGTTTGGCTTCCTCGAAATTGCCTTGTTGGAAAGCCGTTTTGGCTTCCTGAAGTTTCACGTCGGCTTGCTTTTCTATGTCGCTGCAACCGATGAGGCTGCTCAGGACTATCATACCTGCCATAAGTGGCAATAATCGTTTTTTCATTTCTGTAGTAATTAAGTTTATGTTGCAAAGATAGAAATAAATATGTAACTTTGTGCCCCATTAACTGACTTTTGTTACATGATACACCTGACAACTGAAGAACTGAAGGATAAATTTACTGGAAAGATATTCCAGCAGATTCAGCAAACTGCCGACGAGCTGCACATGGAGTGCTATGTGGTGGGTGGTTATGTGCGTGATCTGTTCCTGCAACGCCCATCGACCGATATCGACGTGGTGGTGGTAGGTAGCGGCATTGCGATGGCTGAGGCTTTGGGCAAAAGGTTGGGCAAGGGCACTCATGTGTCGGTTTTCCGCAATTTTGGTACGGCGCAGGTGAAATACAAAGGACAGGAGATTGAGTTTGTGGGAGCCCGCAAGGAATCCTATACCCATGACTCTCGCAAACCTATTGTGGAGGATGGTACTTTGGAGGATGATCAGAACCGTCGCGACTTCACTATCAACGCTTTGGCGGTGTGCCTCAACGCTGACCGTTTTGGCGAACTGGTGGATCCTTTTGACGGCTTGGAGGATTTGAAGGAGGGCACCATCCGTACACCGCTTGACCCAGATATCACTTTTAGTGACGATCCTCTGCGTATGATGCGTTGCATCCGATTTGCTACCCAGTTGAACTTCTTTATCGATGACGAGACTTTTGAATCGCTGGAGCATAACCGTGAGAGAATCAGCATAATCTCAAAAGAACGTATCAATGATGAGCTGAATAAGATTATTATGGCCAAAACGCCCTCGAAAGGCTTTGTGGAGCTGGATCGCTGTGGGTTGTTGTCTTTGATTTTCCCCGAATTGGTGAAGTTGCAGGGTGTAGATACCCGTAACGGTCGTGGTCACAAGGATAATTTCTATCATACCTTAGAGGTGCTTGATAATGTGAGCCGTAACACTGATAACCTGTGGTTACGGTGGGCTGCGTTGTTGCATGATATCGGCAAGCCTGCTACCAAGCGATGGGAGCCTGGGGTGGGGTGGACCTTCCATAACCATAATTATATAGGCGAGAAGATGGTGCCTCAGATTTTCAAGCGGATGAAGTTGCCGCTGAACGAGAAGATGAAATATGTTCAGAAGTTGGTGGGTTTGCATATGCGCCCCATTGCTATGGTAGATGATGAGGTGACGGATTCTGCTGTGCGCCGTATGATGTTTGAGGCAGGAGATGATATTGATGACTTGATGCTGCTTTGCGAGGCAGATATCACCAGCAAGAACCGTGAGAAAAAGGAACGCTACTTGCAGAACTTCCAGATTGTGCGCCAGAAGATGGAGGAACTGAAGGTAAAAGACCATCGCCGTAATTTCCAGCCCATTGTGGATGGCAACGAGATTATGCAAATGTTCGGACTGACGCCTAGTCGTGAAGTAGGTGTACTGAAAGATGCTCTCAAGAATGCCATCCTGGATGATAACCTACCCGACAACCGTGAGGCGGAAATAGCCTTTTTGGTGGAAAAGGCGGCAACGATGGGGCTGAAGCCAGTAAAATAAAAAGGCCTCAAAAACTTTGATATGTGCTAAAAGTTTCGGATATTTGTATTTGCTAATAAGAAAACTAACGATATATGAAAGGAATCATTCTCGCTGGTGGCAGTGCTACCCGTCTTTATCCTCTGTCGAAGGCAATCTCCAAGCAGATTATGCCAGTGTATGACAAGCCCATGATTTATTATCCTTTGTCAACACTGATGTTGGCAGGCATACGCGAGGTACTGGTGATTTCTACACCTCGTGACTTGCCCATGTTCCGTGAGTTGCTGGGTACTGGCGAGAGCTTAGGGATGAAGTTCGAGTATAAGGTTCAGGAGAAACCCAATGGCTTGGCACAGGCTTTCGTGCTGGGTGCTGAGTTCCTGGACGGTGAGGCTGGTTGCCTTATTTTGGGCGATAACCTGTTCTATGGACGTGGGTTCGGTCAACTGCTGAAGAATGCAGCCAAGTTGGACAAGGGTGCTTGCATCTTTGGCTACTATGTGAAAGATCCTCGTGCTTACGGTGTGGTGGAGTTTGATACTGATGGAAAGGTGGTCTCCTTGGAAGAGAAACCTGCCAACCCGAAGAGCCATTATGCTGTGCCGGGGTTGTATTTTTACGACAGTACCGTTACTACTAAAGCCGCTTCACTAAAACCGTCAGCCCGGGGAGAGTATGAAATTACTGACCTGAATAAGTTGTATCTCGATGAAGGCACGCTGAAGGTAGAGGTTTTCGGACGTGGTTTCGCCTGGCTCGATACGGGCAATAGCGACAGTCTGCTGGATGCCTCTAATTTCGTGGCTACCATACAGAACCGTCAGGGGATGTATGTGAGCTGTATCGAGGAAATTGCTTGGCGTAACGGTTGGATTGATACCCAGCAACTCAAGGATTTGGGGGAACAGTTGAGCAAGACGGCCTATGGCCAGTATTTGATTGATTTGGCAGAACATCATAAAGCATGATCGTTGACATTCGTAAATAGAGATTTTATTATATGAAGACTTATCTTGTTACTGGAGCCGCCGGATTTATTGGCTCTAACTTTGTGAAATACATGTTGCAGAAGTACGACAACGTTTGCCTCGTAGTATTGGATGCTTTGACTTACGCTGGCAACTTGGGTACTATTGCCAATGACATAGACGATGAACGTTGTTTCTTTGTGAAGGGCGACATCTGCGACCGTGAGTTGGTGGAAGACCTGTTTGTCAGGTATAAGTTTGACTATGTGGTGAACTTCGCTGCTGAAAGTCATGTGGATAGAAGCATCGAGAACCCACAGCTGTTTTTGCAGACCAATATTTTAGGTACACAGAACTTGTTGGATGCTGCCCGAAAGGCTTGGGTGACAGGCAAGGATGATGATGGTTATCCTACTTGGAGGAAAGGGGTGCGCTATCACCAGGTTTCTACTGATGAAGTATATGGCGCCTTGGGTGCAGAGGGTTATTTTGTAGAAACCACGCCTATATGTCCGCATAGCCCTTACAGTGCTTCGAAGGCTTCAGCTGATATGGTGGTACAGGCATACCGTGACACCTACAAGATGCCGGTAACTACCACGCGTTGTAGTAATAACTATGGCCCTTATCACTTTCCAGAAAAGCTAATACCTCTGATCATCAAAAATATATTGGAGGGCAAGCAGCTTCCTGTTTATGGCGATGGTAGCAATGTTCGCGACTGGCTGTATGTGGAAGACCACTGCAAGGCTATAGATATGGTGGTGCGTAACGGACGGGCTGGTGAGGTATATAACGTGGGTGGTCACAACGAGAAGACTAACCTTGAGATTGTGAAGCTCACCATCAGTACCATTCATAAGATGATGGAAGAGCAACCAGAATATCGCAAGGTGCTGAAGAAACAGGTGAAGGGTGCCGACGGAAAGATTGACATCAGTTGGATTAACGATGACTTGATTACATTTGTGAAAGACCGTTTAGGGCACGACCAGCGTTATGCCATTGACCCGACTAAAATCAAAGAAGAGCTGGGTTGGTACCCAGAGACCTGCTTTGAGGTGGGCATTGTGAAAACCATCGAGTGGTACCTCGATCATCAGGATTGGGTTGAACAGGTAACGAGCGGTGACTACCAGAAGTATTACGAAACAATGTACGGAAACAGATAATATTTAGGCTACTAACCCTCATACAATTAAAGGCTGCATTTCTGCAGCCTTTAATTTTCAATTCTCAATTTTCAATTCTCAATTACCTGGCATCATGACCACACCAGTTTTCTTCTTACCATCCATCTTCACCACTAATGGCGTGTCAAAATGAACATGCCTCAAGTAAGTGGTTTCCTCTACGGCAGGCTGGGTATTGAGAAACGCCTGGTCGTAGATGCCATCATTCATATAGGCATTGATGGTGAAATAGCCCACGCCAAACGAGGTGAGATTTTGGAAGAAGTGAGTACCCTGACTGGGATCTACACGATAGTTTGTCAGACCGGCCTCAACAATGACACGTGCCGCACTGATGTGGGGCCATTTCACTGGAATACCCAACCAAGTGTCACTACTTCCCCAGCGTCCAGGGCCAATCAAAATGTAGTTTTTGTCCTCATCTAAGAACTGCTTGTTGATTTTCTCAATTTCCCATGCTATAGCTTGGTTGTTCTGGGCGTTATAGTTGTCTGTCTTCACATATACTATGTCTTGTATCTCGTTCATAATGCCATGTCCCAAAGAATTGTTAGACTTAAGTAACAGTTGGTCGTCTGGTATCAATGATAAGTCTTCCTCTAGGTTTTCCTTGGCATCAACGATAGGCCTGATTTGTAGCAGGTAGAAGGTGCTCACCTCATTCTTTTCTTTTGCCAGTTTGGCAGCAAATTCTATTTCTACAGGACGGCGCATCTCCTCCTGACCATACTTTAGCGACAGCTGAAGGATGCGGGGTAGGGGGAAGATGTCGTGTTGTAGAATATTGGCAAAGGTTATGACCTTTCTGCCTCCAGGGTAAATGCCGTCTCGAATAACTTGATCGTATGGGTCAAAGGTGGAAGCGATATAGTTTAGTGAACCATCTTTCTCTGCGTCCTTCACACTCAGCTTCAAGAGATTGAAACCATCATTGATAGAGAAATTCTGTCCAGTGTTGGTCATGTCTAACGCATAGAAACGCGTTTGCGTTTCACGCAATGCAAGATCCAACTCACTAGTCTGGAGTACCTTAGTGGGGTGGTAGGGCGAGAAGCGTAGTGTCAAGCCGCCATCTACGATATATTTACCCAGGCCCAATGCTAAACTAACAGTACCCTCTTCTGGCTTTTCATCACCAATAGGGTAGTAATTAAGCGATCGTCCCACACCAGAGAATGAGGGATAGAAATGGTCACCATATTGTGTACCAACTACCTCTTGCAGAATGACAGCCATTTTTTCTTGGTCGATAACATTGCTGGTGGCTTGCATGTATGCCTTAGAGTCTTTGAAGAATACTGATGCATACACACCTTTGATGGCATCGCTCAACATTCGGAGCATCTCATACTTATCATCACGATAGGGTATCATATAAGTGCTATAAATCCCTGCAAAAGGCTGGTAGTGCGAGTCCTCCAATAGTGATGAGGAACGGATGGCGATAGGTGATTTCACTGCATCGAAGAATGTGAAGAAGTCTTCTACCAATCGCTCAGGCAAACGTGCCTTGAGAAAATATTTCAGTATGGTCTCGTCATCGGCATTTGATAGAGCAATCTGGTAAAGATTGTTGGTGTCCATGAACTCATCGAAAACATCAGTACATAGCACAACCGTCTTTGGAACCATGATACGAGCATTGTCGAACTCATCAAATTCGGTATGTCGCTTCAGAAAATTGTCGATGAATGCCAGGCCACGGCCCTTACCGCCCAATGATCCTTCGCCAATTCGGGCAAAATTGGAATAGCTGTCAAAGCGGTCACGCCTGAAAATGGCCACCACTCCTTGGTTTTTCATCTTGCGATATTTAACAATGGCATCGAAGATGATTTCACGATGTGCATCAACGTCTTGCAGGCTGTTCCATGTTATGGGTTTCAAAAACTCTGCTATGGGGAAGATGGCGCGTGAGTAGAGCCAACGACTCATGTGGTTACGGCTGATGTGATAGAGGAACGACTCTGTAGGAATAGCAAATAAGATGTGTTGCAATTCTTTGAGGTTTTTTACCGTGGCGATCTTCTCATGCGTTATGGGGTTGCGGAAGACGAAGTCGCCAAAGCCCACTTTCTCCCTAAGGATCTCGCGTAGATCAAGATCCATATGCTTTGAGTTTTTGTCTATAAAGGCAGCTCTGAATTTCTTGGCATATAGGGTGTTTTCTTTCTCAGCCGACTGAATAATAAGCGGCACGAATGGGTCGTTCTTGCGTACATGGTGGCAGAACTTGATGCCTGCCAACGGATCTTTCTCCTGTCCTTGCACCAAAGGGAAGCGTACGTCGGTGATAACTCCTAATATATTATTCTTATACTGCTCGTATATGTTTACCGCCTCCTCATAGGTTCTCGCTAAGACAATTTTAGGACGCCCTCGCAATCGCAAGGTTCGTTGATGCTCGTTCAAGGCTTCGTCGGCAAACTCCTGACTCTGTTGGAGGACGAACTTGTACAGATTAGGAAGAATAGAGGAGTAAAATCGGATGCCGTCCTCTACAAGTAAAATAACCTGCACACCTACCTCCTGCACATCGTGCTCCAAGTTCATCTTGTCTTCCAAAAGTTTAAGAATGGATACGATGAGGTCGGTATTGCCCAGCCAGCAGAACATATAGTCGAATGCACTCAGGTCCTCATTTGCCATACGCTTGGTAATACCATGACTGAAAGGTGTCAGAATCACCATCGGGATATTGGGGTATTGTATCTTGATGCTTCTTGCCACACCAAAGGTTTCGTTATCACCGGTTCCAGGCATACAAATCACAAGGTCATATTCAAGTAATGCCAATTGTTCAATGGCTTCTTCATAGGTGGTAACCTGTGTAAAGCGAGGTGGATAGCGCAAGGAAAGAGATGAATACTCGATGAAAATCTTCTCTTCAATGCGTCCGTCATCTTCCAACATAAAAGCATCATAAGGGTTGGCAATGAGCAACACGTTGTAGATACGCTTGGTCATCAGTTTGGCAAACTGAGTGTCGCGTAGGTATAATCGATTTAATTTCTGCTTGCTTAGCATGTTTATTGCATGTTCTTCATTATTAAGATGCAAAAATAATATTTTTCAACATTTTTTACAAGATTATTCGTAAAATCGAAAAAATATCCTTACATTTGCAATGATAAACAAAAAAAGAGCTCTTTGAGATTATAACCTGAACCTGACAGATTAATGTTAATAGTTCTAAATATTGAGGCAAAAAGATTGACGTAAAGAATTATTTTGTATCTTTGCAGTGCTTTGACGTTGACGTTTTGACGCTAGCTGTGCAGAAAGAAATAATTTTAAAATCCTATATGCTATGAATATTGATAGAATTATGTCGAATTTGGAGGCAAAGCATCCAGGTGAGTCTGAATACCTCCAGGCAGTGAAAGAAGTTCTTCTTTCTATTGAAGATGTCTACAATCAGCATCCTGAATTTGAAAAGGCAAAGATTATTGAAAGGCTTGTTGAGCCTGACCGTATCTTTACCTTCCGTGTTACATGGGTTGATGATAAAGGTGAGGTGCAGACCAATTTGGGCTATCGCGTACAGTTTAATAACGCCATTGGCCCGTACAAAGGTGGATTGCGTTTCCATGCTTCTGTAAATCTTTCTATCTTGAAGTTCTTGGGCTTTGAGCAGACATTCAAGAATGCACTTACTACATTGCCAATGGGCGGTGGTAAAGGCGGTTCTGATTTCTCTCCTCGTGGCAAGAGCGATGCTGAGATTATGCGTTTCTGTCAGGCTTTCATGTTAGAGTTGTGGCGTCATGTAGGTCCTGAGATGGATGTGCCAGCAGGTGATATAGGTGTCGGCGGACGTGAGATTGGATATGTATTTGGCATGTACAAGAAACTCACTCGTGAATTTAATGGTACTTTCACAGGCAAAGGCCTCGAGTATGGTGGTTCACTGATTCGTCCAGAGGCTACAGGTTTTGGCGCTCTTTACTTCACCAAGCAGATGATGGCTACTCGTGGTCTTGACTTGAAAGGTAAGACAGTTGCTGTTTCTGGATTCGGCAATGTGGCTTGGGGTGCTGTAACTAAAGCTACTGAGCTGGGTGCTAAGGTGGTTACCATTTCTGGTCCTGATGGATATGTGTATGACCCAGATGGCATCAGTGGTGACAAGATTGACTATATGCTGGAGTTGCGTGCTTCAGGTAACGATGTGGTTGAGCCTTATGTTGAGAAGTATCCTAATGCTAAGTTCTTCGCAGGCAAGAAGCCTTGGGAGCAGAAGGTAGATGTAGCATTGTGTTGCGCTACTCAGAATGAGCTGAACGGCGATGATGCACAGATGTTGATAGACAATAAGACATTATGTGTGGCTGAGGTGTCTAACATGGGATGTACACCTGAGGCTATCGATAAGTTTATCGAACACAAGATGCTGTTTGCTCCAGGCAAGGCTGTTAATGCGGGTGGTGTGGCTACTTCTGGCTTGGAAATGTCACAAAACGCTATGCATTTGAGTTGGAGCGCAGCAGAAGTGGATGAGAAGTTACACGCAGTAATGCATAACATTCATGAGCAGTGCACTAAGTATGGCACTCAGCCTGATGGTTATATCAACTATGTTAAGGGTGCTAACGTAGCAGGTTTCATGAAAGTAGCTCATGCAATGATGGCACAGGGTGTTATCTGATGCGTGTTTTTTGAAAAGAAAGAATAGACAGTATTCTATAAGAAACTTTGTTTAGTTGTATTTGTATTTGTGGTTTGTGCCGCTAGCAGTCTGTGAAGATAGCTGGCGGCTTTTTTTATGCTTATACTAATTTACCAATCCACTCGTCTTTGTCACCTGGTAGCAGATCAACCACTGGTACTTCAATCATGGTGTAGCACCCAGGTTCACGACGCATGGCAGCACGGGCTGCACATACCAAAACTTGTCCAGTCAAGGCTGGGTTATTGATGTGCATGTTGAACTCAAACAACTGGTTCTGTGTCTTGCCTGATACACCTTTGCGAGTCAGGTTAACACCATGTCCCATATCTTTAAGGTCATCCACACAAGGAACCTGTATTACGTGTGTCTCGTCATTGGCAAAATATGGATCAGTCTTGATGGCACGTTCCACATCTTCAAACTTATAGCCTTCTTCTAACTCCACATATACCATGCGGCGATGAATACCTGTGCCTACAGGGATGGTCATTGACAGAGCAGCCTTTACGCCTTCCTTAGATTTTACAGCAACGGTATGTCCCATGCTCATACCCGGACCGAAGTTGGTATAGCTGATGCCTTTCGGGGCGATGGCTTGCAATAGGGTACGGACTATAGAGTCAGATCCAGGATCCCATCCTGCAGAGATGATTGATACTGAGTTATGGGCCTTAGCTACCTCTTGTAGTGATTGACGCAGGGCAGGAATCTGTGTGTGTATGTCGAAACTGTCAACAGTGTTGATGCCTAATGCCAGGATATCCTTTGCGTAGCTCTCAACGCTACGTGTTGGGGTACTCAAAATAGCTACATCTACTTCACCCAACTCGCGAATATCTTTCACTACCTTCATACCTTTCAATTCGTCAGGGCAGTTTTCTGCACCTTTTCGACGAACAATACCTACTACCTCGAAATCTTGTGTTGCTTGCAATGCTTCCAAAGCGAAGCGCCCGATGTTGCCATATCCTACTATGGCTGCTCTAATTTTCTTCATAACTTCTGCGTATTTGTTGTAAAAAACTATTGTTTGGTTGCAAAAATACATAAATAATCTGTATCTTCGCAACAGAAAAAACAAAAAATAATACTTTTATGTTGGATTATGTAAGAGGTGAAGTAGCTGAATTGG
>Ga0247611_10006568_pt1 | contig 14863 bp, 4 predicted proteins | sample 177DNAGHGhighgp2_FD_192422 | JGI IMG/M metagenome (GOLD analysis project Ga0247611, IMG submission 192422) | Sheep rumen microbial communities from Palmerston North, Manawatu-Wanganui, New Zealand - 1770 DNA GHGhigh gp2 | ecosystem: Host-associated > Mammals > Digestive system > Stomach > Rumen ...
CTTCGAATTCATCAATCCATATAGCAGTAATCGTAGTTGAACAATCAATATCTCCCGGTAAATATAGTGTATAATTCCGTTCACAGTCATAACTTTCGCAGTATATAGAATCCGGGTCTGAGTCAAATACGCCACAAGCCGACTGCATCATATTATATTCATGCCCCTGAGCATCATTGCATGATGGGTTTGGGGTCATTATAAATCTACTATAGCCGGGTTGGTTGAATAATGCAATAAGTTGCAACGTCAAACTATGAAATACGCCTCCAAGGTCTGAAAGAGTAATTGTAACTGAAGAAATTGAACTTCCAGCCCTTGCTGATGGGAGACTTACGTTCTTAGTAATCATTATTTCTTCAGAGACACCGCCCTGTTCTCTGGTAACTTGTGCGCAGAATATTGCCTTAATCGGGTATTGGGGCTGTAATGCAATACACAATGATTCCTCAGTATACCAATCACGATAATTTACAATCGTTATGTTAAATGGGCCATTATCCCTCATACAGTCTGAAACGAATACTATCGCCTCATTTTGGTCTACAATAGCACATTCTCCGCCACCTCCGTATATCACATAGTTTCCGTCCACTTCTTTTACTTCATCGTCTGTAGGGTCTCTCAGTGTATCCATATCGACTTCACCATCCACTATCGTTCCAACTTTTGGAACCCATTTTCTGAATACGGTTGAGTCCATAGTTGGTGGCCTTTTCGACGCCATTTCTTCACTACTGATAACCGTTCCCGGCCTAACTTCTTCTGTCTTTCCGATTTGCTGGTCAAAACAATCAAACCACATGACTTTAACTCCTGCGCCCTTCCATATTGCATAATAAATGACGCTGAGTCTCTTTGCATCACTTTCAGAACTTGAGTTAAGTGATACAAACTTGTGACCATCAGCTGCACTCATTCCTGGGTCTGGAGTTGTCGCATCATATGAGGTAGCCCATCCTAAAAATTCAGCATCACCGTATTCTAGGTCGCCAGCGCCAAATACATCATATGTTACTCCCTCATTAAGGACGAACGTTCTTGAAAATGACGCACTTTCTCCATAATAAGCGTTAGTTTCTGGGTCACAAGGATTATCCTCATCGTACAAGTCTATATATTTGTCGCAACCGTCTGTTCTTTTCCATTTTCCACAATTAGTTACCCACGTTACTACAACCCACTCTTTAACTTCATATGGATATCCGCATCCGTACCGGCCAGCAGTTTGACTTTTTTGACACCCATACCAATCCACATTGTGTTTAAGGCCTGTGTAGTCGGTAGCCATTATGACTGTATTGTTCCTTATGTTTTTTCCGACCTTTTGATTTGAGCGTTTGTATATTGTTTTCAATGACTCAAAAGCAGAATGGTCCATAGAGAACAGCGTGTATCCGTTCGGGTCTGTTCTATACGGTAAATGAGTGTATGACCCGCTAACTGTGTTCTCGTCATCAAGTTTGCACTCAAATGATATCTTATATGGATAATAATAGAAGTAATACAATACCTCATCTTCCTTAACGCAGTTCTCGTCATTAACAGTGCTAGGACTTCCGTTGCAATTGGCACTCCTGTCTTTTATAATGGCATTCGCCACGTCAAACGTTACTTTTGGTGATTCAATATTTTCATACCCATTAACGTATCCGTTTTCGTCTACTGTTTCTTGTTTTGAATAAACAACGCCAAAGATTAATTTTGCGCAAACATATGAAAAGTCATATACAGGTGATATAGCCCTACAATTGTTATCGGTTATTGCAACAACGAAATACGGTTTGTCGTGCCTTTCCATTTTAAACACACCTGTATTTCCGAACCCCTCAGTATCGATTTCCTTATTACTGTTAGGGTCTATCATTTTAGATTTTAGTTCTTTCCTTGTAGTTGCAGCCCCAAGCCTTGCTGTTTTGCCTTTATACGACGGCTCTGTATAATAAGAGAATAAGTTTTTGGGTTTGTTCTGAGAGAACACTTCCACCTTTTCATCTGTATTAGAATCCCATTTCATATCAAATTTTGATTTGCGGCATAGCATCCTATCCGGGCAATCGTCATAGTCCTTCGCATCATTTAGCGGATATGGCATACCGTCACCTGTGTCATCACCAACTTTAGCGTTAAACACGAAATATGTAACATTATCGCCGTTTGCGTTTTCAAGCGTAACGTTAAATTTACTATTGTCTCTGTGGTTCTTATTGTTCAAGCTACAAAAATTGACAGAGTCTTCTGAAAGTACAATCCTCATTCGTCCGTCCAATTGTTCACTCATACTGCAATTGTTCTCATCAGAAAGAACCATTTCAATACTTCTGTTGTTCACCCCAATGTATTGCTGATGATATCCAAGTTCCCACAATGTCAAATTGTCGGCCTCTGACTTTTTTGTAACCCTGTAATTTTCGAAACTTCGCCCGACTGCTGATTGCTGACCTGTCGTTTTTTCACCAACAACATAGCGAATCGTTGGCATTCTGTCCTCTACATCAGCATCACTTTCGCCACCGGTTCTACCCGTATAGATGTTCAATGTGTATGGACTGAATCTTTGTTCCTCGAATATTGTTTCATATGACAAAACATACTTTCCCTTGTCCGAATCTGGGAGATTGTTATATTCTTTCTCGGATATCGACATCTGAGGCTGATACACTAGTACATACATTTCTTCATAGTCATTCTTTGCGTCAGCGCCATCCGAATCTGGTTCACTTGGCAGGTCATCATATTCACTAACGGTTATAATAACACAATGATTACCACTTAGCCAATAATGCTTTTCATAATATGGCTGAATGGCCTCATCTGTCTCATATCTTTGCTTAGTAATTGTCTCAGGAAGTGGCTGATAATTCTCTCTGACGTAAACTCGTTTATATTCAGTGGCGTTACCGTTGAATATTTTTGACGCAAAGATACCGTTCATACATATTGACACACCTGATTTGTTGTTATCCAAACATCCGTCATTGCTCTTTGGCTTATAATATGGTATTCTGTCAAAGTATGACCACATCATAAATCTATTTTCAAAAATCTTATCTATAATGTGATATCCGAAGTAATTTCTGGTTATAACTTTTTCAGTGTAATCAACGCCAATGCCGCATCTGTCATCGCCGTTTTTGTCATATACAGCGTCATTCGGTATTGTTCTCCCCCTTCCGTTGATTACAGCCACAAAATTACAGAATTTTCTTTTTTTGTTGCCATTATTATCAGTAGCAAAACACAAATTTGTCGGTAGTTGGTCGTCGTTATTTGTATTGCCGAAATTTTTGCTTTCTCTGTGCGTTATGGTCGGTATCGTTATATTATCGACACCCTCTTCTTCTTTGGTATAAAACGCTTCACACTCATTATAGTCGGTTAGAGTGTTAAAGCCAGTATCGTCATTGAATTCCTCCGGTGTATATATGCTATGATAAGTAATCGGGAAGTCTCTTGTGTCAACTGTATAGAAAATATTATTCGGCGTTTCTGAGCATGTCAATTGAAATGCTGATTTTGTATTATTAATGAAATCATTTTTTAACGTATATACCTCGTTAAGTAATTCTATGATATCCAAATTAACGAATAGCAAATCGATATAAGGCGGTATTTCGAAATTTTCTTTCGATGCAATCTCTGCACTGTAATTATCTTCAATGCTTGGCATATAGTCCTTATTATCCATTGCCCATAGCGTAAATTCATAGCGCGCGATTGCATCTGAAACGCTTGTACCATTTTTAATACTATTTACTAAAATGTCTTTTCCCTGTCCGTCCTCAGGTATAATAAAATTTGCATAATCTACCACATATCCGTTCCATGTTGCTTCAGGAAGCGGTTTCTTAAACAAATCACAGCACTCTTTCTTAATATTAAGAATTGTTTCATCGATATCTATTTCTACGAATGAATCCCCACAAGCGTATGCACTATCATCCTTTTGCTCAATTTCGGCATACATAAAATGCTTACGATTCTGTATGCCATTCCTTAAATTCTCATAATAGGCATTTAGCACATCAGTGTCAAAGTCTTCATAATTTTCTATAATTGTTTGATATATGTCAATGTTTGCGCATATCTGTTTGTCTATATTCTGATAAGGCAGGTAGTTGCACCAAAGATAATTTGCAGGGTCTGACATGTGCCACCAATTCTCACATACGCAACCACCTTTTTGGAAATTTCCCTTACGCTCATCATTGTCTGCGCTAACGACATTAAATCCGCAATCCCAATGTTTAATCACGTCATAGTCCACAGTTCCATTGATATAGAGTTTATATGGCGCTAACTCTCTGATAAGCACATCTTGCCTATATACGTTATCTGATTCATTCAGCACATTGTTTATTTTGCATAACTGACGTATTTCAACAGTATATGTTTCGCCACCCTTTGGGACTCCGAAGATAAACACATCTCCATTACTCCTCAAAAACCCATCAACGGTAAGTGGCGTTATGTGCCCGTTATCATATGTTATCTTGACGTTATAACCGACGTTTTCACAGGTTATGGTTATTGTGAACACATCATATGGTTCACCAGTTTTTTCATCATAGGGCATTGAAACCGCAATAGTTCCACCAATCAACCTTGTACTGTTAACGGTTAAACTTTCTGCTTCAGGCAAACATTCTTTATTGTTCATTATGTTTTGCCTCGTTTTAAGCCTGCCCATTAACACATTGTCCGGTTCATAAAAGTCTGTTCCTATTATATAGGATTTAATATGTGGCGGCTCTATTGTAAGCGTTGTTGTTATAATTTCGCCTCCGTTATCTGTTATAACGATTTCATACGTCCCATTTGGCAAATAAGTACCTAAATTAAGCCAAACATACTCGTTTAGTTCTGGTATATCAATCTTGTTTAAAGATATGTAGAACTTCTCATATTCATTATTTTCAATTTCAATTGGGTCGTGAATAATACCTGTTGAACTTTGAATTATAATATCACACGGTAAATCCACCGATGTAAGGTCAAAAGCGACATAACCATCACCATTGCCCTCAATTTCAGAGCACCAACTATTTGCGACATAGTCAATATTTATTGGGTTCACGTTTTCACCGCTATTCAGACAATTTGAAGTGAATTGACTGTTAAACTTATCAATTGCTGTTTTTCCGGGCGTTAACCCAAAATAAAAATAAAACGAATTCTCATATCTGGGGAATCTATACTCCGAATCGTAAAAATAAGGCTTTCTTCCCATTCTGAAGTCATAGTAACCACGGCTAAATTCCTCAAGGAGATAGTTGTATTTTTGCGGCTTATCACATTTTCTTTGTCTCTCTTTCATGTATTCATTGAGGGACTTGTCGAAATTTTCAACAACTATACGTTTGAAGACATATTCCATCAGTCCGTTTTCCTGATTTCGTTCAGTCTCCAAGTCGTTGGCGTTAAGTGTGGCAAACATACTCCTCTCATCATCATTATATAATTCATCTTTAGAGATGAATCCATCCGGTGTGAGGCTCTCATACAGAGCGTCATCTATTGGCGAGTTTTCGCTCTTAACATCGCTAGATGTTAGAATCGACTTTGATTCATCAAGTGAAACTCCGAACTCACATATCCTTGACATGTTGATACACGATTTCGGTTTCATCTTGATTGTACTGCACCCAATGCTGTAAAACAGTCCGCTATCTTGTGAATCGTTCCATTTTCCGCAGATATCCGTATTGAAATTACCCCAGTCCATTCCAGTCATTTCGCTCGAACTTACTTCTGTAACTTCGTACTCGATATTAACCGCATCTGGGTCATCGTCATCTCCACCGTTTCCGTTCTTGCGTTTCATTGTGACCTGAACCTCGTTGTCCGCAAACAACAAATTTGGCGGTAAATTGAATGTGGTGTTCTCAAGCGATTTAAATAACTGAGGTACTCCGTGAATATCACAATCATTAAGGCTTCCTAACAAAACTATATCTGTGGCAAAAAGAATTTTTACACTTCCTCTATCAGTTTGGGTTGCCGATTCTGGAACGCCATATTCTGATTTTTCTTCCGTTACTTTTGGGGCGACACTATATTCAACAGGCTTATAATAATACACATCCTGTCCAAGCATGGTTTCTCTTTTAACAATGAGTCCCTTATCCAAGTTTATAGATTTTGTCGCTTCATGGCACTTATTACGGCAACTATCCGAATAACGTTTATCATCCGAATATTTCATGTATCTGGGCGTAACTTTTTCGTCGGCAAAATTGGTATATTCTTTCTCAACGCCGTTTCTTTTTGGTGAACATGGATTGAATTTTCTTAATATCTTTCTTGTATAACTCTTTTCACCTTCACACCATTGGTCTTTCGCCCGTCTTCTGATTAGACCAAAAAAGTATTTGCGCTTATTCGTGATTTTTCTGAACCACATTGGCGCATATAACGTACCGTTTACCCAATCGTTTTGGAAATTAAGCGAAATTGTATCGTTATCTTCAGCAAGCGCAGTCTCAACACAGTTATATAATTCCTCAGTTCCACCAAGAATGGGCGTGGTTCTTTCAGACTCATCCATCTGACCATCCTTAATTTTCTTGTTCTCTTTCTTGACTAAACTTTTAGTTGTCTTGTTTCGAATACAATCGCCAAGATGCTTTACGCCTTTACCTGAAAACATGAAATTTCCGCATCCAGGAAAAAAAGTGTTGTTATGTGTGGTGTTGTTTCCACACATTTCAGAACTGATGCCGACACAAGGTATAATCAGCATTTCAAACAAACTAGCAAGCTTTCTAAATGGCCAACCAAGAAATTTTACTGGGAACTTAAACAAACCTGCAATCCACATTAGTGCATGATATATTGCACAAAATGCAAGACTTAACGCAGTAAGTATCTGATTCAAGAATTGAACCAAATTAATGAAAATCTTGAAAATCACACAAAGCATCCTATAAGTGAAACCCAACTTGATGTCCACATTGTTGTATGGCATTGGGTTGTTTCCCTCATGGTGGTTAATAAGTTTGATGCCAGTATGCCTTCTATCCGTTATTCTTCTGTTTTTCTGAAGCCTTGGTATATAGTTTTTTACTGTGTATACTTTGTTCCACAGCAAATCTTTATAACTTTCTTCCCTAGTCCTTGAGCCAAACTCGTAATCAGGTTCTTTTGTTTTTGTGAACTGTGGAAAACGCGCTTCGTCTAACCTTGGGTTATTTGGAACAAGATATCTACAACGTTTTCTTGCTGTGTTGTCACTGGGTGCTTCGTCAATAGAAATTCTGAAACGAACCCTCGTTCTAGTCGGTATGCCGATTTCTGGATTATCGCTTGGAACTATATTGCCGAACTCATCTGTCATTATGTAGTCAAGATTCATCGGTATTTGGTAGCACCACACACCGTCACCGTCGATGACCCTATTGCCTTTAACCTGAAACTCCTCAACCTTTCCGTCGTAAGTTTTTCGAATCATCTCAATAGAGCCTTCACCTGCTATAAGTTCCGACATTTTACCGATACCCTCAGTGCTTGTGCAGTTTTTACCAATTGCATTACTGCCAGTATCTGTGATGATACTTCCGATGAAAACACACGTGGGCTCAAATTTGTAGTCAAGTTGAATATCGGCCCTAGTTACCGCTATGTTATCGGTTTCCTCGCTCGTGTCGCCCCAGTACGGATAAACATACACACCTATATCCTGTGTCAAAATCTGCGCCAAGCTATTCAAATTGGTGTCTTGTTTGAATTTATTCGGGCTTTCAAATTGGTTGATATTATAACCCTTATAAATCATATCTCTTGGCCTTTGAGATAACATTCCGATATCAGAAAGGTCAACATCAACATGCAGTCTCTGATTTCCAGTTGGAACACCAAAAATCATATAATCGCCGGCGCTGTTAGTGACTGTTGTGTATCTATAGTACTTATCGAATACATCAATCACGTCGTCATTGTCAAGTACAAGTCTCTTGTTGGGGAACGTGCCGACATTCTGATAACAAGCCTTATCAAGAAAATCAGTCAAAAGGTTATATCTTATACCGTCAGCATTTCTGCTGTTTGGCGAATTGTACGGATATGCGATTCTCATCGCCATATCATCGCTCCAATCACTCTCGATGAACACAGATACTTTTGCATTTGGTACGCCGAATCCGCCGTTCGCTATTACGCGGCCTACTATTACACCATAATCGGATTCATATGTCTTATAAACATTTTCTTGGTCAATCCTTAATGAAAGTATCTCAAGCATGTCGTAATGTTGGTCTAACTTGACGTTAACCACATTTTCGTTAGTATTACCAACATTCGTACGTATCCTATAACTTGTATTTTCCTGCATGCTGTTTAACTATGTCAGTCTTATTGTTTGTTTTTTCGTTTTTTAAACGGAAATTTTAGCACCAAATTAGGCTCAATACCGAACATTATACAAATAATCACATAAAATATAAACGGTACTGTTACAACAATAATTAATGGTGCAAGCAAAATTCCAAAAAGAAATTGCGCAAAAAATTGAGCGATTCTGCGAATTACTCCCACATTTGTTTCGGCTTCGTCTCTATTATCTGAATATTTTTTCAGTATGTCGTATTTTTTCTTACAATTACACCCCATATGTTTTTTTTACTTAAAAAAGTGATTCTAAGGTTTTTTTCAACAAAAAAGCGCCGTTTTGCGGCGCTCATTTTTGACTTAGTATTTGCACGAACTACGATTTAGTCATTAAGGTCAGTTGGGTCAAGTTTAACCGACCTTTCATTTTCTGTCCATTTAATATAATGCATTTCATTCTCCGCAACGCACCAAGCAACAAAAGGCCTTGTGGTTTCTGTATAGGCATCATATTCATCGTTAGAAGCAAATTTTTTAAAATAGTCCATAATTAAAGTTTTCTTATAAATATATGATTATTATGACCTTTGTTTAACGATTACCTTAATATCCTTGTTTTTATACTTTATCTCGAACATACTGTTTGCCTCAGTGAACAGCATTTTGTCAGATTTCTTTAAATCGATTTCATTTTCACGCGATTGCGCATCAGTATTTTCATCCAGTGTCGACAAATTACAAGCATCTATTGTGACAAATTCTTGCGATATTTGGCTGTTTGAATACCCGTAAACCATACCAAACTTATTATACACTCTGAGTGCAACCAAATTTTGGACACCATCTAATTTAGAAATTTCTTTTTCGATATCTCCTACAAACACATCATCGCCCATACGGTGTTTTCTAATATCCATGTAGTCATATATAAGGTCTATCACCCTTTTTGTGACTTCACCTTTGTCGTAGGTCTTATCGACATAAATCTCTGCTTCGAACGCAAGGTTAATGATTTTGCCGGAACGAATTTCAACAAAATCGTTAATCATTCTGTAGTTGCTGAGATAATTTTTTATGTTTTCTGCCACCTGTTCTGCGAGTTCACTCTTAAGTCGGCCATTATTGTCAAGTCCTAACGTATATATGATTACCTTGTTATTCTCTTCAGTGACACCAACTCTGAACGGGCATCCGAACTTAGCAGGTATCTGCATAATTCTCGCCTCGTAATCGTGAAGTGTGACACATCTGTTCTGAGAAGCGTTGTTGTACTTTATGAGATATTTTATCTCATCGATACTAGGCTCATCTTTACCGCCATATGACGGTGTTGTATTTGTCACAGTTAACGAGTCTGCAACACGACGTTTCTTAACAGCATCCTCCAAATCATCACAATTACCGTCAATATCCATATTAAGGTATATAATATACTTCAATGTGTCTTTAGCGATGTTACTTTGAGCGCCTCCGCCGACACGATATAATATATACATCGTTCCGCCAACTTCTGGCAACACGCCCATATAATCATTAGCCTGCATTCTGCACATCATATATTGTGTGAATAATTTTGCGTCTTCCGGTATCTCCCCATACTCGTTTTTAAGACCCATTCCGAAAATAATACGCAATGCCCACTTGTCAGTATATTCTGTGATAAACTTATTTTTGAAGCGCTCCCACTTTCCTCGAACCACTTGTCGCAACGGTACTAGATTTTCACTATACCCGACATCATCAGAGTCTGCGGATTCGCCGGAGATTATTTTATTGATAAGTGCAATTGCATCCGAAATATTAATTTCACCGTCTTGGTTGACATCCGATGGTTTCCATAATGCTTCTTTTACGGAAATACAGTCCGTGATTTCCCACTTCGGATTGTATGAATAATATGTTACCTCGCCATTCTTTGACTTAATCCCGGTGCATTCTGTCTCATATGTATATCTATACTGTTCTGTTAAGTCGTCTACTTCAAAAAATCGTTCAACATTAATAGTCCCACCGTTGCTTTCTTGAAGTACATAATGCTCTCTTTCGACATAAAATTCATCAATTGATGGCTCATTGTTGAAATCTGTGCCTGTTTTTACGATAATACTTTCAACACCAAGGATTGAATCATCTTCCAAAAGCACTTCCATGAACGGTTTCATATCAGAGTTTGTTACCTTCCGCTTGAAGATTTTACTTTGGCCTGCCATAGCAATAGCGAGTTTCCTATACGTATAACTTATAATATTGCCATTTGAGTCACGTGTCGGTATCCTCTGTCTGTTAGATAAACCATTGGCATCAAATTGTTTTGAGAAATCAACATCACTCATCAATTCAAAAGTCTGTAAGCCTGTTGAGAATAGCGTACCTCTCTTTATGTACGGGCAATAGCTTTCATCAGCTTGGCTTAGGTCGCCGTCAGACGTATACCCCTGCCTGTTCAACGGTATTTCACAAGATAGTTCAACCTCTACTATTGCGGCTTTTTTGCCAGGAATTTTACACCCGGATGTTCTTGCGATATTTAATATTGATTTTATTTCATTTGCTGAATCAATAAACGTTTCCTGATAAGCCCTATCAATGTTATAGTTTAACGTGTCGCCGACGTCAGAAACTAAATCAACAAGCCACGAACCCACTGATGCGTCGTTGAAATTTTCATAAATATCAGGATAATATTTGGCTGTTGCGTCAAGAACACCTGTCCTAAAATCATCATAATTTCTTGACAAATACGAAATTTTATTTTCCGCCATAAAGTTTTATACTTTTTTCACAAATTTGTTATTATTCTGTCTGATACAGTTTTTCCACCTGAAAATACTTCATACGCGATATCGGCAATTAGCCCTCTTCCGTCTTCGGCCTCATATATTTCTATATCATTAATATTGCAATTCTTTATGTTGGCAGCAACCATAGTCTTAATGTCGCTAACAACATCGCCCCAACTTTGCGCTTCATTAGGGTTAAAAATAAATTGGATTAGTCTCGACCCAAAATTAGGCCTTCTTAACCTTTGGCCAACTGGTGTGAAAATAAGATGCATTATCTGCGATTTAATGTCATCGTCAGGTTTCTGGTTAAGGTCAAAAAACGTGTTTTCGAACGAATTTGCCGTTATCGGAAATTTTATGCCGTAATGTTGTCGTCTTGCCATATTCGCTTTTTTATATCAATAAATAGAAAAAGTGTGAGATTTTATTTCCCACACTTTAACTAACACACAATAAACATATTTTTCAATAAAAGGCTATCCGCATTTTGACCATCCACACTCAATACATCTGATACAGCCATTCTCACGAATAAGTTTTCCACCACAATCTGGACAGACTTCACCTTCAATCACTTCATCCTTAAGGTATTTCTTAAGTATTCTAGTCATCGCGGCAGTAAAACTAGCGATATTGTCATCAACCTTTTGTGCAGTTTTAATAATACAGTCCAAAGGCGCTGCATGCCTCATAAGCATACTTGAATAAAGCGCCATAGACCTTTCTTCCTCAGATAGCTGAACGTTCACATTATCGATTGTAATGACCTCTGATTCATATTTATAAACACCGCGCTTGATTTTTGTGATTGTACCTTTATGGTTCTTCACCGTTTTCATATCTCCGTCGCCTGTGCGATACACAAAAATCTCATAAGGTTTGTTCTTATATAAGCCAACCATCACATAAAACAATTCGCCCTTAACCTTAGTTGTGTAAAAATCAGCCTCAAGTGTCTTTGGGCGTTTTGGCGCTGAAATGTAACTCTCGAACTTATCGTCTTCTTTCTTCTGTTCTTTTTGGAGCAAAATTCCCTCACGAGAGCCGTCTCGATATACAGTAATGCCCTTTAATCCGTTTTTCCAAGCACTCATGTAAATGTTGGATACTTCTTCCTCTGTAACATTGTTTGGCAGGTTTACCGTTGATGAAATGCTGTGGGTGACAAGATTCCTCTGCACATTGCCCTGCAATTCAACGCGTTTCTCCCAACTTATATCCTGCGCACATGCCCCATTCCAAGGTGATTCCTCGTACAGTTCTTTCCACTTCTGTTCTTGGATATCTCCGTTATCAATATCGTCAGCAATATTCGGGTGGTTTAATTTTGCCCACACCTTTAACTGTGGGTGGACGACAACGAATTCGCTGAAAGCGACACCCATCTTGTCTACATAGTCCACTCTGTCGTTTTCTGTCATGCACTTACGCCTACGCACATAATAAGGCATAAACAGTGGCTCAATGCCTGATGATGTTCTTGTAAGAATACTTAACGAGCCGGTTGGGCCTGCTGTTGTGAATGAAATATTTCTTCTGCCAAAGTTGTCCATTCTATAATAGCGTTCAGGATACTCTTGCTCGATATATCTGAACCAAAAGTTTTTGTCCTCACATTTTTCATCATACGCCGGAAAAACGCCTCTTTCAAGCGCCAAATCCACTTGACTATCAAGACAAGCACACATCATTAGCCTCATCACCCTATCGACGAATTTGTTACCGTTCTCTGTGCAGAATTTCAATCCTACGGCAGCAACCATATCAGATAATGCCGTGAACTCTAATCCGCAACGTCGTGTCTCTCTGCCACGTCTGAGGACTTCTTTCCACATTTCTTTTGCGTCATCACCATCTTTGATTGCATTTATAATTCGCTCGATGGCTTCACATTCAAGGTCTACCAAATCATCACAAAGTCTCATGGCGTCATAAGTTACGTCATAAACTTTATTTATGTTAAGTTTCGCCTTATCAGTAAAAGGATTGTCAATAAATGATAGCATGTTGATTGCAATCAATCTGCAAGAGTTATAACCATCCATTCCGATTTCACCGCAGTTAGAAACGTTTACACCGCCGGTCCAATAAGTATGGGTTGTATTGTCAACCGTAATATCGAACACTTCTTCAGTGGAAACTATTTCATCAGAAATGATTTTCCTTGTTTTCGTTCTTCTAGAAGAAACAACCGTAGTGTCTATCTTGCTATTTTTATAACTCTGTATAAACCCAATTCTCGAAACAAACTTATCCCTGTCATAGCTAATGTTTACGTCATAGCTTTCTTTACACTCATAGTCGCCATTGCTAAATTTTACACTTCTTGATTTATTTGTTGTGTAATAACTATTAATGCCAATTGTGGATAAAAGTAATTGAATCTGTTCACATAGCTTTTTCGATGCCGTCTTATATGTGATTCTATTTGAAACCACAGAACCGTTTGCGCTATACAGTCCCCTAAGAAGTGAACGAATTTCCTTCCTTGTTCCGCGCATATACCGTTCGGGTATCTCAATCTCATATTTCGGCTTTAATTCTTCCGGTTTAACACCGGTTATAACCCTATACGCGTACTCCTTAATGCCGGGCCTGTGTCCTATGATGTAATTTTTTATTTCGGAATCAAAATACTCTGTGTCATTTTTTCCGATACACAAAACGATTAGGTTGTTTGATGCTTTATGAACCATTCCATCACCAAGGACAAGGCCATCCATAACAATGTTATAGTCAAAATCTAAACTTTCATCGGGAAATGGGTTAAACGGTCCTGCAAGGGAATCAATTTCCTTACAATCCTTGACTTCAGTTTTTAGGCCCCTACATATAACTTTATGGTTTTCCGTACCAACAAATGAGCCACCTGTTGTCCTATACCGATGTACATCCTTAACACCGCTAGATACCTTGTTCACAACAGTTGTCCACCCTTCTTCACTCCAAATTTTGTCTCCGATTTTGATTTCACCAATCGTTGATAGCCCATTCTTCGTTAATACAGTTGCCCATGCAGGTTGGCAGGGGTTTGTGGACACCATCTTGTAGTCATCATAACCACCATCAGGCGAGAAATTATGCATTGCGTCCTTAAAAATAATTCCAGGCTCTGCGGTATTCCAAGCGCAATGGATTATCTTATCCCATAACTCCTTGGCATTTATTTTCTTTACGTATCCCCATTCTTCCTCTGTGCGTGACATAAATGCATTTTTAAGATACTTACAACGATACAATTTACCGTATTCAAGTTTATCATAGCAGTCCGCATCAAAAAGAATACCCTTTCCGTCACACTCAATAACATGCGGTACTGAGTCAACAGGCCATCGAAGTATATAATCTGTATCATGGCTAGCGGCACGCATGAAATCATCAGTTACTTGAACTGATACATTTGCGCCGGTTACCTTTGTGAGGTCTTGCTTTTTTGTGATAAATTCTTCCGAATCAGGGTGTCTTACATCAATACTCATCATCAAAGCACCTCTTCGACCATTCTGGGAAACCTCATTTGTTACATCTGAGTTAACATCCATGAACGATGCAGCACCCGTTGATGTAATTGCGGCGTTGTTAACAAAAGCGCCTCTAGGCCTTAGTTTTGACAAGTCGTATCCAACGCCACCCCTGCGCTTCATCATCTCAACCTGCATTTTCCTCGTATTCATGATTGATGTGTACGAATCTTCAGGTGATGGTAACACAAAGCAATTGGAAAGCGATACCGGTTTATCTGCACCAAGCCCGGC
>Ga0247611_10006569_pt1 | contig 14860 bp, 13 predicted proteins | sample 177DNAGHGhighgp2_FD_192422 | JGI IMG/M metagenome (GOLD analysis project Ga0247611, IMG submission 192422) | Sheep rumen microbial communities from Palmerston North, Manawatu-Wanganui, New Zealand - 1770 DNA GHGhigh gp2 | ecosystem: Host-associated > Mammals > Digestive system > Stomach > Rumen...
TATATATTTGTGTGTGTTACTCTTGACGTGTGATAAACCAGCCCACCTCGGGCCGGAGGGCGAAAGACGCAACATCCTGGGTGAGACCCACAAATCCCGTCCATAGGGTGAGGTCGGTCTTTTTGCCATTCGGGTCGGTGAATTCCAAGGGGACGGAGACAATTTCGGACGGGAGGTCGGCGGCACCGTCGTGGAGTCCTTTTAGGTCGTTGCGCAGCTTGTAGTCATTGTAGGGATAAAACTTGACTATCCATCCGTCGGCAAGGTAATAAGGGTCGCCGCACATCTCGTGCTCAAGGCCGTGCTGCTTGTACATTCCGCGCCAAAACTTGGTGTCCACCTCGCCACCGGCAGCACTCTCTATCTTGCGGAGGATCGGCACCAGTTCGTCCACCCACCAGTCAAGTTGGTATTTACGAAGAGACTCGGTACGTTCTACGATGGTGTGCCAGTCCTCCGGGGTGCCTTCAAGGATGACCTGCGGAATGCCGCAGATTTGAAACACCTTGTAGCTGAAATATTCCTGCATGGCCGACATGATGGTGATTTGCGAGGCGGCACGGGTGACAACTGTGGAGGTGGAGAAGTTGCAGGTGAGTGTATTGACAAGGCTGTCGCCAACATACTGTGCTATCTGTTTGGTAAACTCAGGAAAGTAGTGTTCCCACGGGCTGTTAGGATCATCGAGTCTAATGCCATTACTCACGACAATGAGTGTTTTCTTGTCCTCAAAGTCCACAAACATGTGGCGCAATTCCTCGGCGTTAAAATTGACGTGGTATGAGAACCCCTGGCAGATAAGCAGCCAGACGGCATCGGGCGAGAGGACGAAAGGGCGGTGGTCGGCATAGGCATAGTGCATGCCGTCGAAGAAGGGATGTGGCAGTTGCACCAATGGCTGTGAGCAGCGGTTGTGCGCCACGGTTTGTGTGTGATCTTCGCCCATATTGTGCATCATTTCGGCGATGATTGTGTCGTAGCTGACGGTTGGCAGTGCCTTGTCGGGCGATTTCAGCTCCTCGACGTCGATTACAACACTCGCAACAGGGCCGCCTGTCATATCCCCACCAGTACTGTCTGATACACCCTCGGAGGGGTCACCCGATGTATGAGTGCAGGCCGCCGTCAAAGCCAGCAGCAACACACTCACATTATATATCCTGTATTTATTCACTTTATTATTTCTATTTCTTCTCTCTTTTATTTGTATCCCAGTGTATACATAGTACTTTTATAGAGGTGAAGTATAAGGGTAGGAACGGTCGTGCCGTCAATCTTCAGGGCGCGGGGTGAGCAGGGGCAGCTGGCCGATGATGCGGCTGTGGATGTCGGCGGTGAGGTTGTCGTAGGAGGTGGCTTGAGCGTCGGGCAGGGCGGCAGCCAACGCCTGGCGGGCGGCCAGCCAGCGGGCAAAGGCCTGGCGCAGGCTGGCGACACGCTCTTTCACGGTGTCTGGGTCGGGCAGGCAGTCCTCCATGCCCGATTTTTTAAGCAGTTCTATATCTTCCGGCACGGAGTTTTTGGCAATCCATGCTTCCCATTGAGGGGTGGTGACGGTGCGGCCCCGCTGCTTGTAAGTCTGCCCTTTCAAGAGGATGGCGCGCTCCTGTGCCAGCTCGGAGCGGCGGTTCTGCAACAGGTGCTGGTAGAATTCGGCTATCTCCATGGGTTTCATGCTGTATCGTTCTTGCCTGTACGACACATCGCGCCATAGGGCAAAGTGGGCTTCAAAAAGACTGCGCCACGCGATGTACTCTTCCTGCGCCAGCGGCTGGAGGACCCGGGGGACGGAGGAAAGCCACTGACGATAGGCCTCGAGGGTGTGATAGTCTTCGATGGCGGAGAGGACACTGGCTTGCATGTTCATCTCCAATTGCGTCTGTGAGGAGAATTTGTCCATGACGCGCCCTATCTCGCCGAGGGAAAGTGATGGCGGCACGTCTGGCATCTGTGCGCGGAAGGTGTCGAGAGCTACATTGGTGGCCATGGCGAATTGCAGTAGGTCCATGGCGTCGCCATTGGTGGTGACCAGCTGATACATCCGCATGAAACGGTTGGCCAGACGCATGGAGCAGGAGTCGTGATAGTTGGCCCGATAGGCTCTGGCGTTGGTGGGGTCCTGCTTGGCGCGGTCGAGGTTGTTGTAGTTGAACAGCCAGTTTTGGACGGAATGGGTCTCGGACAGGCCCAGCAATTCGTCGGCCGTGATGGGGCTGTGGATGAGGGCATCTTCGATATAGGCTATGCTGTCCTCGCCGGTGTAGCCTTCGGGCACTTGCACAGTGTCGCGGAGGTCGGGGGATGCGGGTTGGTGGCTGCATGAGGCCACGGCGGCCAGCAGCATGAGGGTGACGAGGAGTGGGATTTGTCTGTTCATAAATGGGTGGAGGTTTATTTTGACCAATAGTCTACCCAGCGGCGCTCGGCGGGGCTTAGGGCGTCGAGGGCGGGGATATATGTGGTGTCGGGCTGATACCAGTCGGTGGAGGTGTAGAAGGATTGGAGGGCGGCATGCTTAAAGCAGTAGCCACGGCGGGCAAAGGGGAGGTTGCGGAGGATGCGGCGTTCCTCTTTGGTGAAGGGCTGGTCGGGGTCGACGAATTGTTCGGCAGCCATGTCTTCCCACGGCTGGTTGTACATCTGACGGATGGTATTGAAGAGGTCTTTCTTGCTTTGAAGGTTGTATATCCATAGTCCTCGGGGGCTGCAGAGGTACAACTCGCCGTCGGGGTGGAAGTTGGCTTTGTGGAAGATTACTTTCCCGTGCCTGACGTGGAACATGGCATTGGGTTCGGAGTCCCATTCTCTGTATTCGTTCATTCTTACCTGGCCTTCGGTTTGCCACTGGCTGATAGTGTCATAGAAGTTGGGCTGGACGAAGAAGGTCTGGCAGTCGCCCATGTCGAGGATGAGGGTGAAGTCGTCTATCTGGTGGTTGGCCCAGCGGTTGGCGGCGGTGAGGATGTAGGGGAGGTAGTAGTTGTAGATGTTCACCATCGATACCTGGTACTGGTAGGTGTGGTGGATGATGTTGACTCCCGGCTGGAAGTGGGCCTGAAAGTGGTAGGCATAGTCGATGTGGGCATTGGAGTAGTTCTCCGAGTCGCGCAACTCGGCTATACGCTGGTCGAAATCGACGGTGTCGAAATGGCCATTGCGATAATATTCAGGCAGTGGGGGGAAATCTTTGAAAGCGGAATAAGGGAGGTTGACATGGGCCACGTTGTAGGAGAGTGGTTTGCCGTTCATTTCGACGGTGAAATTGTAGATAAAGGGGTGGTTGGGGTAGGCTTTCTCATAGGCCTCCGGCTTGTAGCAGGGGTAGGGGTCGCGGGCCTCGAAGCCTACCAGGAGGGTCTTGGCGGCAGTGGGGTTGAAGAACTCATAGTAGACATCGACGTGAAAGCGGTCGCCGATGCGGGAGATGGTGAGCACTTCTTTGCGGACGCTGATATCGGTCTCGGTGATGGGGATGAGATGGTTGCCGTCGGCATAATAGACCCCGTCGTTGGCGGTACACCACAACGGCAGGGCAAGGAGGAGGAAGGCGAGGAAATGTTTCATAATTGCGGTTTTTATCGGCCCCAGCTGTCGCGGTCGAGGCTGCGGTAGGTGATGGCTTCTTGCAGGTGGTGGGCCTGGATGTCGGGGCTGGATTCGAGGTCGGCTATGGTGCGGCTGACGCGCAGGATGCGGTCGTAGGCACGGGCTGAGAGGCCCAAGCGGTTCATGGCTGTCTCGATAATGGCGCGGCATTCATCGCTCAGGTTGCAATGTTCGCGGGTCAGCTTGCTGGTCATCTGGGCATTGCAGTGGACACCGGCATGGCCTTGGAAACGGGCTGTCTGGATGGCGCGGGCGGCCACCACACGCTCGCGGATGGCGGCACTGCTCTCGCCCGGCTGCATATTGTTGAGTTGGCTGACGGGTACAGGCGTCACCTCTATATGGAGGTCAATGCGGTCCAGCAACGGGCCGGAGATCTTGTTCATGTACTTCTTCACCGCCCCGGCCGGACAGGTACACTCCACCGTGGGGTGGTTGTAGTAGCCACAGGGACAGGGGTTCATGGCGGCGATGAGCATAAAGGAGGCCGGATAGTCAATGGTCATCTTGGCGCGGCTGATGGTGACACGCCGCTCCTCCATGGGCTGGCGCAACACCTCCAGCACTTGGCGACGGAACTCCGGCAGCTCGTCGAGAAAGAGGACCCCGTTGTGGGCCAGACTGATCTCTCCAGGCTGGGGATTGGTGCCGCCACCCACCAGAGCCACATCGGAGATGGTGTGGTGGGGGGCACGGAACGGGCGGACGGCTATGAGCGAGTCCTCCTTCTTCATCTTGCCGGCCACGCTATGAATCTGCGTGGTCTCTAACGACTCCTCCAGACTCAACGGCGGCAGGATGGAGGGCATACGCTTGGCCAGCATGGTCTTGCCCGAGCCCGGAGGGCCAATCATGATGACATTATGGCCTCCGGCAGCGGCTATCTCCAAAGCACGTTTGATACTCTCCTGCCCTTTGACATCGGCAAAATCGAACTCGTAGTGATTGAGATGGCGGGCAAATTCGGCGCGGGTGTCCACATCGGTGGCCTCCATCAGCACTTCGCCATTGAGGTGGTCTATCACCTGTTTCACATTCTCGGCTCCATAGACCTCCAGATTGTTGACGATGGCGGCCTCGCGGGCGTTCTCTTTGGGCACAATGATGCCTTTGAACTTCTGCCTGCGGGCCTCGATGGCAATAGGCAGCACACCCTTGATGGGGCGTAAACCGCCGTCCAGCGACAGCTCGCCCATGATGACATACTTGTCCAGATCGTCGGCACGCATATTGCCTGCGGCGGCCAAGATGCCTATGGCGATAGTGAGGTCGTAGGCGGCTCCCTCCTTCTTCACATCGGCAGGAGCCATATTAATCACCACCTTCTTGCCGGGGATATGGAGGCCATACTGTCCCAAGGCGGTGGCTATGCGTTGCTGGCTCTCCTTCACAGCGCTGTCGGGCAGACCCACCAACGTGAAGTTCAATCCCATCTCCACACTCACCTCCACTGTCACCATCATGGCGCTGACACCGTAGATGGCGCTGCCGAATGTCTTCACTAACATAGTTATCGGTTTTGAAAAAGCCGACATCTGCATCAGGTGTCGGCTTGGTTGCAAATGTTTTGTTACTGAGGTCTCTTTATTTGAGGCCAAGTTTCTTTTTGACGAGGGGCATGATGTCGTCGCTGTCCTGCGAATAGAGGACGGTGCCGATGCCGGAGTCGAAGATATAGGTGTAGCCATTCTCCTTGCCCACCTCTTCGATAGCCTTCTTGGCACGGTCGACGATGGGCTTCAGCAGGGCTTCCTGACGCTCTTCGAGCATCTTCTGGGCATTGGTCTGCGACTCCTCAATGCGGGCACGCATGCTCTGGAGGTCGCTCTCTTTGGTCTTGCGGATCAGTTCGGACAGTTGGTCTCTCTTAGCCACATAATCGTTATACTTGGTTTCAAACTCCTTGTTCATGGTTTCCAGCTCTGCCTGAAGAGCCTCCACCTCTTTTTGCAGGGCGGCCTGAGCCGAATCGCGGCCGGGCATAATCTGCATCAGTTCGTTCGAGTTGATATGGCCGAGTTTGATGTTTTTCTGGGCCATGGCGCTGCCGCCGAGGGCCAGCAGGGCTGTGATTACTACGATAAGTCCTTTTTTCATGTTGTGTTTATCAGTTTAATGTTTGTTGTTATTAATTCATTTTTCGAGGCAACACTACATTCTCTCCTTTTGCATCACATCGTCGTTGCTGTTGCCTTTGCTTTTCTGCTGTTGGTTTCTGGGCGACTGCTGGGTGGCGTTGGGGTTGATTCCTCCCGCATCGGGATTGGCTCCGGGCTTCACACCGAGCATCTCCAGCACCTGATTGCTGATATCATATTTTTCCGACACATAGAGCACCGTGGCCGACCCTGCCTTGTCGAACACAAAGGCATAGTTCTTCTCACGCGCCACACGCTCTATGGCGTTGTAGACGCGGTCCTGCACCGGCTTCAACAGCTCTGCCCTCTTTTGGTCCAGGTCGCCGCCGGGCGCGAAACGCTGCTGCTGCAAACTGCGCAACTCGGCCTCCTTGGTGCGCATCTCGTCCTGACGGCGCTGCTTCAGGTTCTCGGGCAGGAGGTACGACTCCTGCTGATACTGCTCCCGCAACTCGTCCACCTCTGCCTGCTTGGCTTCAAGCTCCTTGCGCCACTCTTCGGCATATTTGTTTACCTTGTTCAGTGCCTGATTGTACTCCGGCACATTGCCCATGATATAAGCCGTGTTGACACAAGCATACTTCTGCCCTTGCACAGGGAGCGCAAGAACCACGAGCAACAATATGGGAGCCAGTTTGCGCATTAGTTGTGATATTGATTGATTAGTGTGACAAACCATAAAGATTAATCCATACTCTGGCCAATGCTGAAGTGGACATGCGAACCGCCGATGCCGAGGCCGTCGAAACCATAGCCCCAGTCAACACCTATCAGGCCAAACATAGGCATAAACACCCTCACACCCAAACCAGCCGAATTATATATATTGAAAGGCTGGTAGTCCTTGACGTTATACCAGCTGTTGCCGCCTTCGAGGAATCCGAGCAGCCAGATGGTGGCACTGGCACTCTCGATAATAGGCTGGCGCACCTCAAGCGTGTAGCGCGTAAAGATGGAGGCACCCTCCTGTGGGCTCAGCTTGCTGTCGTCGTAGCCGCGCACCGGGATAATCTCACGTCCGTCGTAGGCATAGGCTTGCAGACCGTCGCCACCCACAAAGTAACGGCCAAAGGGCGAGAGGCCAATCCGCTTGTCGTAATAGCCCATCCAGCCAAAACGGGCCTTGGCATTCAACACCACGTCGCCCACCAGATTCAACATCCAAGAACCGCGGAAATTAATCTTGTAATATTCCGTCCAGCGGAACTTATCCTCCTCCGTCACCGAACTCACGTCGCGGCCGCTCAAAGCCGTGTAGGGAGGCGTGGCATAGCCCGCGATGGAAATCTCCGATCCACTGCGCGGATAGATGGGCGAGTCGAGCGAGTTGCGGCTTATCGTGATGCCATACGACAGGTCGTTGGCCTTGCCATTGATGAATGACGAACCCTTGAACAGATAATAGTTATTCAGATTATAATGCTTATACGTGATATTGTGCGAGATGATGAAATAGTCGTCAGGCCATTTCAAACGGCGCGTGAACGACACCCCGGCGCCGCTGATGCGCAAATCGCCATACGACGATGAACTCTTCTGATAAAAATAGCCGTTGCTGATAAAATGGTGGTAGAGCGACACACTGAGCGTCTGCGGACGGCGCCCGCCCAGCCACGGCTCGGTGAACGAGCCACTGAAGGAATAGTAGTAAGTGCCGTTGGTGACGGCGTTGATCGACAGCTTCTGTCCGTCGCCGACAGGCAGGGGCTGCCATGCTTTCTTGTTGAAAATATTGCGCACCGAGAAATTATTCAGCGTTAGTCCAATCTGGCCGATAATCATCTTGTTGCCATAGCCGCCTTGCAGCTGTATCTGGCTGGTGTTGCCCTCCTCCACTTTGTAGATGATGTCCACCGTGCCGTCCTGGTCGTTAGGCTTGGCGTCGGGCATGATAGACTCCTCCTTGAAATAGCCGAGGGTGGCCAGCTCGCGGCGGCTGCGCAGGATGGCGTCGCGGCTGAAGAGGTCGCCCGGCCGTGTGTGCAGCTCGCGCATGATGACGCGGTCATTCGTGAGCGTGTTGCCCTCAACGATGACATTCTTGATGCGGGCCTGTTTCCCTTCGACAATACGGATTTCGATGTCGATAGAGTCATCCTCCACACCCACCTCCACAGGCGTAGCCCTGAAGAAGAGATAACCATTGTCCATATACATCGAGCTGATATCCGTGCCCGACGGGTTGTAGCGCAGGTTGGTCTCCAGCAGGGTGCGGTTATATGGGTCGCCCTTCTCAATGCGCAGATGCTTCAGCAGCAAGTCGGACGGATAAATCGTATTGCCAGTAAACGTAATGTTGCGGAACACGAACTTGCTGCCCTCATACACCTTCACCCTCACTATTAGGCGGTCCTGGCTGCTCTCCTTGCCGTCGGCGGCTTTCGGAGCAGGGTAGACCGTGTCCCACACAATGCGTGCATCGCGGTAACCGTTCTCATTATAGTAGTTCACAACATTCTGCAAATCCTCATTAAACTTAGCCTCCTGATATTTCGACGTGCTCCAGAAACCCTTCGTCCACACAAAGAACTTCTTATAATAATTCACGTCGTGCGTATTCTTCATCTGCTGCAACAGCTTGTTGGTGCTGATCTGCTTGTTCCCCTCAAAAATCAGCGAGTCAATCTTCACCCGCTTTCCGGTGTTGACATCGAAAATCACATTCACCCTATGCTCGTTGCCCTTCGACAGCAGAGTGTCATCCTCCAGCCGTGTGGCCACCTTCACATTCGTATAACCCTTCTCCAGATAAAAGGCACGGATACGGTTGCGCGAAGTGGTAAGCATATTCTCCGTCACCACATCGCCCGACACAATCTTCATCTCCTCCTTCAGCTTATCCTTGTCGCCCTTCTTCACACCGTTAATCTGGAACATCGTCATCTTGGGGCGGCTCCGCAGCTCTATCTCGAAAAAAATCTTGTCGCCCTGTATACGGGTCACATAAATCTGCACATCCTCGAAAAGACCCTGCTTCCAGAGGCGGTCCACAGCCGTGGCCAGCTTGTCGCCCGGCACCCTGATCTGGTCGCCCACCTGCAACCCCGCAATGAGCAATATCATACGGGTGTCGTAGTTCTCCGCACCCACAAAAGTGATGCCCCCAATCTCGTAAGTCTTGGGAGTCAAATAGTCGATGTCGTATTCTTGGTTGCCCACAACCACCTGGGCACTGCCCGAAAACGGAAGGCCGAGCACAAAGAGCAGCGGCAGGATAAACAGTATCTTTTTCATTAAACTCTATTACTTTTCTAACTTGCTTTTCAGTGTCTTAGCCCATCAAGGCATAAACACTCAAACCTATATAACTTCACTTTCTGCTTTTTAGTATATATATCAGTAAAAAAACTTTAATCTGCTCCTTACCCATTCCCCATGCGCCACGTCCGCCTCCCCTGCCCAGCCGCTCCTCTCCTGCCACCTCCCCCAACGCCACCCCCAATGCACCCCACTCCGCATAACAACCTCCCACACACACCCCAAAACCCACCCCAAAACCCACCCCAAAACTCACCTCTTTCAAAAAAAAAGTAAATGAAAATATAGGTATAACAACATAATATCAAAGTACTTACAAATCGAATAAAAACCAGATTTATAACTTTTGTGAATTTTCTTGTTACGAATTTGACATATATAGATTATTTTACGTATCTTTGCAAAATAAATTCAAACGTACAATTTGCAAGATGGAAAAACAAGCTATAAACCTTAACGAGGAACCCCGGATGTACAAAAGAGCCAATTCAATATTAGACAAGAAAGGAAACAACCCCTTTTTCGACACGGTCAAAGTAATCATGGACTTCATCCCTGACACCAAAAAAATAGTCTTCGACCGCACCCAACGCAACATCGACCATACCATTATGTTCATGACCGAAGGGACAATGGACATTGAGGTATCCCTCATCCGTTTCCATCTCGTCAAAAACTCACTCCTCCTCATCCCCGCCAACAGCGTCATCGCCTTCAACGCCCTCTCGTCCGACTGCAAATACCGCCTCGTCTCCTTCCCCACCTTCGCCGTGGGCCAGAACGACCTCATCGGCTACGAACCCCTCATGATCGAACTCGTCCAACCCCACATCACCACCATCGAGAACTACTTCTACCTCATGGACATGCTCATGCAGAACAAAAAAACCGAACACTCGCGCGGCATCCAGCATCTCATCATCTCCATGATTTACCACCTCATCCGGGTCAACGAATCCATACTCCAGTCCAAAGGGCTCCTCGAAATGCCCAACCCCCAAAAAATCAAGAGCGAATTCCTCTACATGCTCAACCAGCACTCCTGCCCCATCCGCACCGTCTCCTACTACACCGACCGCCTCAACATCTCCCCCACCCACCTCAACAACGTCATGAAAAAACTGACCGGCATGACCACCTCCGAGTGGATAAACAAAACCACCATCCGCGCCGCCCGCGAAATGCTCAGCGACCCCCAAAACTACACCGTGGCCCAGATAGCCGAAAAACTGCACTGCGGCTCCGAACCCAACTTCTCCAAATTCTTCAAATCCCACACCGGCGAAACCCCCTCCGAATTCCGCAAACACATGCAAAAGCAATAAGCCTCCCACACCTCCGGGGGCGATGGACACCACCTTGCCCCCCTCCTGCCGCCACCGGTCAGCAACCTCCCTGTGGCGGCCTTCATTTTGCCTCCCCACTGCCACCATCCGGGTCTCATCCCGCCCACGCTGCAGACCCCCTCTTTGCACACCATTTCCTTTCTACTTATTTTCCTTTTAGACTCGATTTATTCTCTTGTCAAGAGTCAATAAAGAAACTAAACAGTGTATAATAAGAAACTATATGGCTACGGCGGTGCCATGCCACCGGCCGGACGGCCCGTAGTGTAAGTCGTTGACCATAAAAGGCACGGCTTTCCGGCGGGTGCGGAACAGGGACGGGGAGGTGCGGCATCAGGGAGCCAGCAGCTCGGCCAGGCGCGAAGGGGGAAAAGTGAACACGAGGGGTGAAGGGCTGTGGGGAGAGGAGTAGTTATAGACCAGGGTGGCCTGTGCGGCCACAAGCAGCTCGACCAGTGGGCGGCCGGATTCGGACACCAGCACCTGCTCAATGAAACTTAAAAGCTGGTTTTGAGACTCAGCATTGCTCTCAATATTCAGCATGGCCAGCTCGTCGACGCGGTAGGTGTAGGTCATGACACGGTTGACGGAGTCGAAACGGCAGCTGAGCATGGTGGTGAGGGAGTCGACGGCTTGGGGGCAGGCCTCGTCGACATTGTAGGCAATCAGACTGAGGATATAGGAGCTGGAGTCGCCGACGCTGTCGGCAAGGAAAGGCTCGACGGAGCTGAAAACCTGTTCGGCCAGGGGTTCCCACATCCAGGGGGCTATGTTCACCACCAGCGAGTCGGTGTGCGACTGGTTGAGGTAGTGGTAGCTGAGGGTGGCCTCGCTCTCAATCACCGCCTCGGGCAGGCCGTTGGTGTCGGCCAGCACATGCGAGGCATTGATGTAGCGGACACGCTGGGTGCTGTCGGTGATGAAGGTTTTGATGGCGGGCCATGTGGTGTCGGGGTATTGGTAGACGTTGGTGAAGAGGTTGGCCTTGGGGTCGTAGTGGCAGCGCACCATGATTTCGCCGATGTCGGAGAGGGTGATGGGCAGCCGCACTATTATGTTCCGGGCCACTTGTGCCAGAAATGCTTTGGCGGAGGGGTTGAGGATTTCTTGCAGGTCGGCGGTGGTGAAACTGTGAGTCTTCGAAACGGGATGGCCGCGGAAAGAGAGAGTGAGCCGGAGGTCGAAAGTGTGGTCGACCAGCGGCTGTAGCGACCATTGGTCGTTGTCGACGAGGTAGTGGAGCGTGTGGTAAGGGGTGATGCTGTCCGGGTTCTGATCGGCATCGTAGAAGACCGTGAGCTTGATGTAGCGATAGTCGGTGCTCATGAACACATGGGTGATGGTGAGGTGGTTGGCGGTGTCGCGGTAGGGAATGAGCCGTTTGAAGGTCTTTACAAGGTCGTAGACGGGTGTGATGTCCTCGGCGCCGAGTTTCTGCGCGCGGAGGGGCGCGGCGGCACCGAGCATCAGCAGGCCCACGAGCGGCAGGAGGAGACGGAGGTGTTTCATGGCCGGGGCTGTCTGGGGAGGGGAAATTATTGGTGCGACACCTGGTCGCCGGTTTTGCCGAAACGGCGCTGGCGGTTCTGGTAGTCGTAGAGGGCATCGAAGAAGTCCTCCTGGCGGAAGTCGGGCCAGAGCTGGTCGCTGAAATAGAATTCGGTGTAGGCCATCTGCCACAGGAGGAAGTTGCTGATGCGGAGTTCGCCGCCGGTGCGGATAAGGAGGTCGGGGTCGGGATAGTCGCGGGTGGCGAGGTAGTGGCGAAGGGTGTCCTCGGTGATGTCGGCGGGTTGCAGGCGGCCGTCGCGGGCTTCGGCACAGATGGAGCGCAGGGCTTGGGCTATCTCCCAGCGGGAGCTGTAGCTGAGGGCAAGCACGAGGGTCATGGCAGTGCCTGGGGCGGTCTGCTCTATACATTGGAGCAATTTGCTGCGCGACCGCTCGGGCAAGCGGTCGATGTCGCCTATGACCTGTAGGCGGACTTTGTTGTCCATAAGGAGCTTGGTCTCGTCGCGCACGGCTTTGATCAGGATGTCCATCAGACCGTCGATTTCTTCTTGCGGACGGTTCCAGTTCTCGGTGCTGAAGGTGTAGAGGGTGAGGTATTTGACGCCACATGCCACGGCGGCTTCGACCGACTGGCGCACGGCAGTCATGGCGTGCTGATGGCCAAAGATACGTTTGTGGGCTTGGCGTTGGGCCCAACGGCCATTGCCGTCCATGATGATGGCCACATGCTGCGGCACACGGGTTTTGTCGATGTCTTCGAGTTTCATAGGGTTGATTGTTTAATGGCTGAAGGGGTTTATTTTTCGCATGTCTTGCCTCTCATCCAGCCGAAAAGCATCTCGGCGGAGAAGGTGAGGGAGAGGTTGAAGAAGGAGTACCAGTCGTCGAGGGAGTCGTCGCCGCGCTTGATGCCTGGGGCGTTGACGTAGCCCGGCACCACCTCAGCACTGCGGTCTGCAAGGGTGGCGGCCATGGAACTGTTGGAGCCGTCGGTGAAAGTCTGGGAGCCGACGTAGGTGGTGCTGACATCGTCGAGATAGTCGGTCCAGGTTTTGCGCCAGCCATACTCAATGGTGAGATGGGCGTTTTGTGCCAGTCGCCAGCGATAGCCGACGCCGAAAGGCATACAGACCTCAAAAAGCTGGTATTTCACACGGTTGGGATAGGCCTTGGAGCCTTGGCCTTCGGTGCCAAGAGGCTGGAGGGCGTACCACTGCGAGAGGCCTGAGGAGGGGTCGGTGTAGAGGGCCATGGGGTTGAAGCGGAAAGCTCCAAAACCGCAGAAGATATAAGGGGTGGCCCGCTTGAAGGTGGCGGAACGGACACCGTAGGGGAAGAAGTTGAACTCGGCGCGGACATAGGCCTCGGTCACATAGGAGCGGAAACTGAGATTGCGGAGCTGGATGTGGTCGGGGTTGCCGCCTTCGATGTGGCCGTAGGAGGCACCGACGGAGAGCGCCCAGCGGGTGTCGAGATTGAAGCGGAGCAGCAGTCCGCCCGCAAGATTGACCTTGCCGAACATGCTTTGGTTGTTGAGGTCGCCGAGATAGTTCATGCCGCCAGCCGTAATGCCCAGCTCGCTCCGCTCAAGGAATTTCTGTGCCCGCAGGGGCAGGCAGAGGGCAAGGATGACCAGAAGCAACAGGAGTCTACGCATGGTGAAAGAGGTGGAATGGGGTTGGCAAGGGGTCAGAATTTGAGGGACCAACAGATGCTTTCGACTTGCATGAGGAGGTCACGCTTGGTCCAGGGCTTGTTGCGGGGACAGTAGACATAGCCTGTGAGCATGATGACTTTCTTCTGGTCGGGCGAAAGGAGGGTGTAGGTGACAAAGGGGCCGCCCATAAAGTCGCCGAAGGTGCGCCAGCAGCCACGGGTTTCGATGCAGTAGCTGGAGTCGAAGTCCACTTTTCGGAGCTGTATGGGTGCGAGATAGTTGCCTTGGCTGTCGCGGCGGCGTTCAATGCCCATATAGCTGCTGTCGGCGCTGCCGGGGACGTGGCGCCGCATGATGGTGTCTAAGCGGTCGAGGATGTGCTGCTCGTCGAAGGCGTTCTGGTTTTCGTAGGGGAAGACGTCGATGAGTACGCCGATGCCGAAGTCCTTGGCCTCCTTGCGCACCCAAGCAAAGTCGTCGCGCTGTTTGGCAATGGCAAACTCGTTGGAGAACGTGAGACCGAAACCGAACTGCTGGCGGATGGCTTCATTGACTTTGAAGCCTTCCATGCCTTTGAAGGCTTTGATGACGCGGCGGTGCTCGGCGTTGTAGATCTGATCGAGGATGTGATGCTCATATTTGCGCAGCATGTCGCGGAGGGAGGCTTGGTTCTTGACGGCGAAGTCGAAGACCACCTGGGGAGCGGCATACTCGTCGATGTGCATGTAGACTTTGTCGGGGTTGTCGGGGTTGATGTCACAGAAGATAATGTTGCGGTGGTTCTGGAACATCTCGGTGTTTTTGTAGGAGGAGATGGGGATGTTGACGATGTCGAACATCTTTTCGGGCACGGGGAGGCCGATTTGTGGACGGCTAAAGAGAGAGTCGAAAAGGGCTCTGGTCTCGCCCTGGTAGACATCCTTGTCGGCCACAATCATCAGTTCGAGTGTTTTGCCGGAGGAGCCTTTCTTCTGTGGGCCGTCGGCATTGGAATTATTGCATGAGACAAGCAGCGCAGAGGCCACGAGCATAATCAATAACAGCTTCTTCATGATATGAGATTGTTTTGCGTTTGTGCCTATAACGCACAGATGTATGAAAAATTGCCTTCGGCCATCAAAAAGACATTTTGTAGATTCAACCTCGAAGTGCAACACTGTTGTGCAAAGATAGCAAGAATTTTTGTTTTGGCGAAGAAAAGTTCAGAAGTTTTCTCGGCCGGAGGTTGATTTCAGTCTGGACGTAGAGGATGTAATCGTCAGAGAGGGAGGAGAAATCGGTGTCCTTTGGGATATACTGACGGATGAGCTTGTTTGTGTTTTCGATGAGGCCTTTCTCCCAGG
>Ga0247611_10006570_pt1 | contig 14860 bp, 16 predicted proteins | sample 177DNAGHGhighgp2_FD_192422 | JGI IMG/M metagenome (GOLD analysis project Ga0247611, IMG submission 192422) | Sheep rumen microbial communities from Palmerston North, Manawatu-Wanganui, New Zealand - 1770 DNA GHGhigh gp2 | ecosystem: Host-associated > Mammals > Digestive system > Stomach > Rumen...
GACTGGCTTGGGATCCGAATTTCCAGTGCGCGGGTTACACGGTTTACCGTGCCACTTCAGCGAACGGTACTTACACGAATATCGGATCTGTTGACAGCTCGGTAACGAATAAGACCGCGGTAAATCTCGAGAGTGGAAAACAGTATTTCTTCAAGGTTCGTGCATATAATCTCGCGGACGGCCAGAAAGTATATAGTCCTTATAGCAACGTTGTTTCTGCAGTAACGATCCTTGATGCGGTTACGGGTCTGAAAACGAAGGCAGATACGACTGGTTCAGTAGTTGTTTCCTGGAATGCCGTTGCCGGTGCAAGAGGTTATTCTGTTTACCGTAGTACGAGCATGAATGGAACTTATTCTCTAGCTGGAAATGTGACCACAACCAGTCGCAGATGCCCTGGACTTACAAGCGGAAGACAATATTTCTTCAAGGTAGTTCCATATGTTGAGTATTCCGGTACGAAGTATTATGGAAAGGGTACCGTTGTAGCAGGCGTTCCGCAATTAAAGGCTCCGCTGAATGTGTCTGCATCGCCGGCTTCGACCACCGCAGGCAAAGTTTCGTGGAATGCAGTTTCCGGCGCGACAGGGTATGTCGTTTACCGTTCTACTTCTAAAAATGGTACATATACACGTCTTGAAACACTTTCCGCTACCAGCAGAATTTGTAGGGGACTTACATCGGGCACAAGGTATTATTTCAAAGTACGTGCCTATGTTGAATATAACGGTAAGAAGTATTATGGAAGAATGAGTGATCCGGTGAGCGTTGTGCCTCCGTGCGCTGCTCCAAGTAATGTGAAGGTGGTGCGTAATTCCTCCACATCGGTAAAAGTATCCTGGGACCGCTCTGAGGGAGCAACTGCTTATATCGTGTATCGTGCAACAAGTCAGAATGGTTCCTATACACGCCTTGGTACAGTATCTTCTCTGAACCGAGTATGCTCCGGACTTACGACCGGTAGTACCTATTATTTCAAAGTCCGTGCCGTGACAACGATCGGTGGAACGGAGTATTACGGAATCACATCAGAACCGGTAAGGATCACGGTTCGATGATCTAACCTGGATCCAAGTTAAGAAAAAAACCACCTCGTGCCTGATAAATCGACCGAGGTGGTTTTTTCCTGGCTTTCTGTATGAGATGCCAGACGAAAAAGAAAACCCACCCGCTGATGACGGGTGGGTCGGTTGGTTTTATTACGGCAGATCCTGTATCAGTTGAAGAACTCTTTATAAAGGGTTCTTACAGCATAGGAGCAATATTCTTCTCTCACACCGAACATAACGGAGATCTCGGAAGCACCCTGGTTGATCAGCTCCAGGTTGATACCGGCCTTGGAAAGAGCAGTAGCAGCACGGGCTGTCGTACCGACTGTATTTGCCATAGCTTCACCGACGATCATAACGATTGCAAGATCACGGTTTACGGAAACATTGTCGACGTTCAGTTCCAGGCTGATACGTTGAATGATCCTGCGCTCTTTCTCCGGTGTGAAGTCAGCAGAACGAAGAATGATGGAGATCGAGTCGATTCCGGAAGGCATATGCTCGATGGAGATACCTTCGTCAGCGATGATGGAAAGAACTTTCACTACGAATCCAACTTCGCGGTTCATCAGATACTTACTGATGTTCATGGCACAGAAACCTTTCTCACCGGCGATTCCGGTAATAAGGGAATCATAGTGTGTACGCTTTGCAACGATCATGGTACCCTTGCTGGCAGGATTGTTCGTGTTACGGATATTTACAGGGATTCCACGTACGAAAGCAGGGTAGAGGGCTTCCTCGTGCAGAACCTGGAACCCGGCATAAGCGAGCTCACGCATTTCGTCATATGTGATCTCAGTGACCGGAAAAGGATCCTTTACCAGATTCGGATTCACTGCATATACATTATCCACATCCGTCCAGTTCTCATAAACTGTTGCATGAAGGGCCGCAGCCAGGATCGCGCCGGTGATATCAGAACCACCACGAGAGAAGGTGAGGATCTCGCCTTCCTTGGAGTAACCATAAAAACCAGGGAAAACACAGATTTCGCGAAGCTGGGAAAGATCTGCCAGATTGTCGTAGGATTCAGGCAGGATCTTTACGTGTCCGCCGACCTCAGTCTCCAGAAGAAGTCCGGCTACTTTCGGGTTGCAGTACGTTGCTTTGTGTCCTGTCTTGTTCAGGTAAGTGGCAACGAGTCGTGCGCAGCTATCTTCACCAAGTGCTTTGGTAGCGTTCATAAACAAGTCTGCATCACTGATAGGCTTGGCAATGGAGGATTCAATGTTTTCTTTGATCGATTCCATACATTCCGGGATCTCGAGTTCTTCGCAGATCGAAGAGAAACGATCCAGTACAGCATTTAATTCCTTTTCTCCGGATTGCCCGGAAATCTTAGCATTCGCCAATGCTATGAGAAGATCGGTAACTTTGATGTCGGAAGAGAACCGTTTTCCCGGAGCGGAAACTACGATCACACGACGGTCTTCGTCACTCAGCAAAATATCACATACCTTCTTGATCTGCGTGGCATCTGCGCAAGATGAACCACCGAATTTGGTAACTTTCATATCGTATCGAACCTCCTTGATTCGCTAACTGTGATTTGTTTCAAGTTATTATATAGTTATGTATAAGCTTTTCGCAAGTGAAAGAGGAATACTTGCGGTTTTTTTTCATGATTGGTATGCTACATACATTATCATTCGACATAAAAGGTAAGGAAAACAGGCATGAGTAACATTTTCCGCCCCGACATGGTGGCGAAAAAAGTCAGTGACATCGATTTTGAAGCTTTAGCAGAGAAGGGCTTCCGATACATCATGCTTGATTTCGATAATACCATCGCACCGGATCATCACAAGGAACCGGTTCCATATTCTTATGATATGGTTGAAAAAATGCAGCAGGCAGGTTTCTCTCTATGCCTGGTTTCCAATGCAAAATCCGATCGTTCCAAGAAAATAGCGGAAATGCTGAAGATACCTTGTATTTCCTATGCGCATAAGCCCAGTCCTTCCGGCGTTCTGAAAGCGATGGAACTGATTGGTGCCCAGAAGAATAAGACGATCATGTTGGGAGATCAGATATTTACGGATGTGGCGGCCGGTAATCGGGCGGGTGTTTTCACGATACTTGTTGACCGTTATACGAAGAAAGAAGTATTCTACGTCGTATTGAAACGTTTTCCGGAGTGGATCATCCGTAAAATCTGCCGGTTTTAAATATACTTTTATACACGTCTGGAAACTGTGACTACTACAGACCGAACATGTAGTCATCGTATCTGTAACCTCAAAAGCACGATGAAAGCACTGTTTTTGTGAAAAATAGAAAAATTAAACATTTGCAGTTCTTTTTACTTGCGCAATCAGCAACGCTCAAGTAAAATGTTATAGCGTAATTATATAGTGAACAATTTTATGTGAATATTTCGGAGGAGTTTTTATGATTAGCGCTGGTGATTTTAGAAATGGTATGTGCTTTGAGATGGACGGTCAGGTTTTCCAGGTTGTGGAATTCCAGCATGTTAAGCCTGGTAAGGGTGCCGCGTTCGTTCGTACAAAGTATAAGAATGTTAAGACAGGCTCTGTAGTTGAGCGCAGCTTCAACCCGAATGAGAAGTTTGAACAGGCTCAGCTGGAGAGAAATGATATGCAGTATATTTATTCAGATGGTGATCTGTATTACTTCATGGATCAGGAAACATATGAGCAGCGTCCGATCTCCAAGGATAATATCGGCGACGGCATCCGCTTCCTGAAAGAAGAAATGATCTGTAAGGTTCTTTCTTACAAGGGCGAGATCTTCGGCGTAGAACTTCCAATCGTTGTTGAGCTTGAGATCACAGAATGCGAGCCTGGTGTTCGTGGTGATACGACAAACAATGCAACTAAGATCGCAACTCTTGAGACAGGTGCTACCGTTAAGGTTCCGCTGTTTGTTAACCAGAATGAGATCATCCGTGTTGACACACGTACAGGTGAGTACCTCGAGCGTGCATAATCACACGTTCTGAGTACTCTTTTTCGAAGAGGAATATCACAAAATGGGTGAGAATCTCGTATCGGAATCCATTAAAGGCGAACGCTCGATGTCGCAAGGCTTTGTTGCACAGTATGCAGCAGAAGCCGCCTTGCGTACGGAGGGCGTTGCTCGTCTCGCGGCATCTGTTCCAGTGGCGCTGAAAGAGTCACTTGGTTTTGTCCATGAAGGGAAAGGTGTCCGTGTCGAGTTTTCGGAGAATGAAGAAGGATTTGTTTCCGTAACTGTCTATCCGATCGTATATTATGGTATGATTATTCCAGAGGTAGCATGGGCGATCCAGGAACGCGTGAAAGAAGATGTTGAGAAATTCACGGGCCTGGTTGTGGAATCAGTGAATGTTCATGTCTGCGGTGTTGTATTACGGGAGGAGAAAGGTTCATGAACCGACTCATTCGATTTGTTTTGATTTTATATTCTACATTGCTGGCGGTCATATCGCTTCTTTTGCTTTATGCACTTGCAGATGATGGAATCTTCGCGGATCTCCTTGGCCCGCTTTCGAGTATCGTTCTGGATCCGTATAAGAAATATATCTATCTGGCGATCCTTCTGGTGCTCCTGATCTCTTGCGTGGTGACCGTAACATATTGCCTTATGAACGGACGTTTGAGTAAGACGCGTATACGTCAGACAGATATCGGTCATGTGGAGATTGGAGTCGATGCAATCGAGAGTATTGCATTAAACTCGGCCAAGAGTGCTCAGGTCGGTATTAAGACTGCACGTGCCCGGGTTTCCTCAGCAAAGAATAATTCTATCCGGGTCTACTTGAATGCGGTTTTATATTCCAACGTTGAAGTACCTTCAACAATGGGTAAGGTGCAGGAACGCATCAAGAAGGATATTGAGCGTTATACAGGTATTACGGTTCAGAATGTATCAGTTAAGGTCAGCCGCGTGGAGCCTGTTGTTGCGAAAGTGGAGCGCTAAGGCATGAGAGCGCTGTTCGTTAAAATCTTCGATATGCTGAAGGATAAGAATTCAGGCAAGATCGGTGCCGGAATTGCGTTTGTTTTCGCCTTGTTTCTTGTGATCTTCGGATTTTTTAAGACGCTGTTTATTATCCTTCTGACGATTGCCGGATATGTGATTGGCGCACTTTTGTTTTCAGATAAAGATAAGATTAAGGACTGGATGGACAAGATCCTTCCGCCCGGGAGGTTTAGATGAGTAGAAGAGAAGCACGTGAAGCGGCTTTTGCATTTTTATATCAGATCGATTTCCGCAAAGAACCGGTCAACGAGCTGAAGACCTTCTATCTGGAGAAGTATCCTCTGGATGATGAGGATCGTTCCTATTTTGACACGCTGGTTGACGGTGTCTGTGAGAAAGCGGATGAACTGGATCAGGTGTACACCAAGTATCTGAAAGACTGGAAGCAGAGCCGTCTTCCGAAGATCGATGTCGTTCTCTTCCGGATCGCTATATATGAGATGCTTTATCTGGAAGATGTTCCTGTGAATGTCTCGATCAATGAGGCGGTCGTACTCGCCAAGCGGTACAGTACCGAGGATTCCAAGGGATATATCAACGCAATATTGGGAAATATAGGTAAAGATCTTCAGAACAATGGATAAGCCTGTTTTTTCTGTTACGGATCTGAATCGTTATGTAAGCACATTGTTGGGAAATGACAGTGTGCTTTGTCAGTTATGCGTCAAGGGAGAAATCTCCGGATATAAGAAGTACCCGTCCGGGCATGCGTATTTCTCCTTGAAAGACGAGAACTCTTCCGTAAGGTGTGTGCTTTTTAAAGGGAGTTTCCAGCACATACAGTTTGTTCCGGAAGATGGAATGAAGGTACTTCTCTTCGGCCGGGCCGACCTGTATGGCGTGGATGGAAGGTTTCAGATCATCGCCTCATTTCTTCAGGAAGAAGGACAGGGACAGCTTGCGAAGGAATTCGAGCTTCTTCAGAAAAAACTTGCTGCAGAAGGACTATTCTCGGAAGACCATAAGAAACCGATCCCGTTCCTTCCTAGAAGGATCGGCGTTGTATCCTCACCGAAAGGCGCCGTTATCCAGGATATCATTAACGTGCTTTCCAGAAGATTTCCGAATTTCGATCTTCTGCTTTATCCCTCCGCGGTGCAGGGAAAAGAAGCGGTGGATGAGCTGATCGCGGGTATCCGTACTTTGGATGCAAGAGAAGATATTGATGTGATCATTGTGGCACGTGGCGGTGGCTCGATCGAGGATCTTTGGTGTTTCAACGATGAGCGGCTGGGTCGGGCGGTTTTCGAATGCAATACACCTATTATTTCCGCTGTCGGTCATGAGACGGATTATACGATCTGTGATTTTTGTGCGGATCTTCGGGCGCCAACACCTTCGGCAGCGGCGGAACTGGTCATGCCGAACAAGGAAGAAGTGCTTCACCGGATCGGGAAGCTGGGATATGATCTTTCCATTTCCATGGATCACCTTGTGAAAAGACAAAGTCACAGACTGGAGCTTCTTTCAAAGCATCGTGCCTTGATGATGCCGGAAGTACGTCTTCAGAATGAACAGCAGAGAATGGATCAATTAACAGAGAAGATGACGAATACACTGGATAAAGTGGTTGCGGGTCATCGAGAGACTTTGTTTTCGGATATAGCGAAATTTGAAGCGTTGAATCCCATGGCTGTGCTTAGCCGGGGCTACTCCTATTGTACTGACGGCAATTCTCAGACAGTGGATTCGATAAAGTGTGTTAATATAAAGGGTGAGTTGGATATTCATGTGTCAGATGGAGCGATCCATGCGCAAGTTTTATCTGTGAGGGAAAAAGAGGTTTGAAAAATGGCGGATAATATTGAAAACATGTCCTATGAAGCAGCGGCAAAAGAACTGGAAACGATCATCGGAAAACTGGAGTCCGGTGAGGTATCTCTGGATGATTCGATCAAGCTTTATTCCAGAGGAATGGAGCTGTCCAAATACTGCAAGGACAAGTTGGATTCTATAGTGAAACAGATTAAGATCCTGTCCGAAGACGGCACCGGTGAAAGCGATTTTTCCTGATTGAGGTGTGCCATGGCAAGTAATGTTTCAGTTAATATGAAGAAATATCAGGAACGTCTAGAGAAACAGCTTCCGGACGTGTTTCCAAAGAAATCAGGAGAAGACCGGACTGTGGTTGCGGCCTTGTACAGTCTTCTTGCCGGCGGGAAACGTATTCGCCCCGTGTTAATGTATATGTTCGCTGAAATGCTGGGTCTGGATCTGGACTTGATCGACGATTTTGCCGTAGCGATCGAGATGATCCACACCTATTCGCTGATCCACGATGATCTGCCTTGCATGGATGATGATACGCTCAGAAGAGGCAAACCGACCTGCCATGTGCAGAATGGCGAGAACTTCGCTCTTCTTGCCGGCGATGCGCTCTTGAACCGCGCATATGAGATCGTTTTTGCCGCGGTAAAAAAACATTCCTATACTGTCAATGCCGCATGGTTCCTGGCTGACTGCGCCGGTATCAATGGTATGATCGGCGGGCAGAGTATCGATCTGGATTCGGAAGGTAAAAAGATCGATACCGGTAAACTTTGTGAGCTTCATGAGAAGAAGACAGGTGCATTGATCAATGCGGCATGCCTTGTTCCTTACTACATTTATGAGGCGCAGAATGGTGAGAATAAGAAACTGTACAATCTGATCAAGTCCTTCTCTGAAGGAACAGGACTGGGATTCCAGATCAAGGATGATCTTCTCGATGTACAGGCGGATGAGGCTGTTCTAGGCAAATCCGTCGGCAAGGATCAGCGGGATGAGAAATCCACATTTGTTACGGTTTTTGGAGAAGCCAATGCCCAGAAAATGCTGGATGATACTTACAAAGATGTCTACCGTGCTTTGGATGGGTTGAAGAATTTGGACTATGACGTCAAAGATCTGCGGTTCTTGAGTGAACTTCTGCAAAACCGTATCCAGTGAGTGTATTTTATGGAACAGCACCCGATCCTGGACAAGATAAAGCAACCGTCTGATGTGGCGGAGTTGAGCTTCGAAGACTGCCGGAAACTTGCAGATGAGCTTCGTGATGTGATCGTTGACCGTGTTTCCCAGAACGGTGGGCATCTTGCGTCCAGCCTGGGTGTGGTGGAATTGACGATTGCGCTTCTTTCCGAGTTTTCGCTTCCGCACGATCAGATCGTCTGGGATGTGGGGCATCAGGCCTACGCATATAAGCTTCTTACCGGGCGGAAAGATCAGTTTCACACGTTGAGACAATACGGCGGTGTGGCAGGATTCCCCAAGCAAAGTGAGAGTATATACGATGTTTTCGGTGTAGGACACAGTAGCACATCTGTATCTGCTGCGCTTGGACTTCTTCGGGCGAAAAAACTGAAAGGCGACGATGGTCATGTGGTGGCCGTGATCGGAGATGGTGCAATGACCGGCGGCATGGCGTTCGAAGGTTTGAATGATACCGGTCACTTCAGTGAGAATCTTACCGTCATCTTAAATGATAACCAGATGTCCATCGACAAGAATGTCGGTGGCCTGACCCGTGCGTTTGCCGAACTCCGTTCTTCTAAGGAATACATCAAGGTCAAGAGCAGAGTGGAACGTTTCCTGCTCGCGATTCCTCTGATCGGACGGCCGATCGCCAGATTCATCCGCATGATCAAGACCGGGTTCCGTCTTTTCATACGCCGAAATGTTCCGGTGATCTTTGAAGATCTGGGATTCCAGTATTTTGGGCCATTCGACGGTCATAACATTGCATTATTAAAGAAGAAACTAGAGATTTCGAAAGAAATCAACGGACCGGTCCTGATCCATATCGTTACGCAGAAAGGAAAGGGCTTCCCGTTGGCAGAAGAGAATCCTTCCGCCTATCATGGTGTGTCTTCTTTTGACAAAGAAAAAGGCGTGGTGCCATCAAATCAGATGACTTTCACACGGTGTTTTTCGGATTCTATGGTGCGGATAGGTAAGAAATATGAGAATGTAGTGGCGATCTGCGCGGCCATGATGACCAGTACAGGACTGGTGGAGTTTCGAAAACACATGAAGCTACGTTTCTTCGATGTAGGTATAGCGGAGGAACATGCTGTAACTATGGCTGCCGGCATGGCTACAAACGGATTTGTTCCTGTTGTTGCGTTATATTCGACATTCGCCCAACGCGCATATGACCAGATGCTCCATGATGTTTGTCTTCAGAATCTTCATGTAGTGCTGGCTTTGGACCGGGCCGGTATCGTCGGCGCGGATGGTATGACACATCAAGGCATCTACGATATTTCCATGATGCTTTCCATGCCGAATGTCACATTGCTGTCTCCTTGTAATTTCGCAGAACTTGATCGCATGATGGAGTGGGCGGTCGCCGAAGGAACAGGACTTGTCGCGGTGAGATATCCTCGTGGCGGACAGAGCGAGATCCTGGCGGATATTCCTGCAAGTGAAGGTATTGGACCGAGAGTCCTTCGTGATGGAACAGATGTTGCGATATTGTCCCTGGGTGTAATGGCCGAACAGGCCTTGCAAGCTTCTCAGAAACTTGAGGAGAAGGGGATTTCCTGCCGGGTTATCGATGTTCGTTGCGTTAAGCCATTGCATCATAAATCCTGGCATGAAATATTAAGTGGCGTGAAATCCATTGTCACGATCGAAGATGGCATCGTTCATGCCGGATTTGGAAAGTACTTTCTTTCTTATCTCGTGGAAGAAGATCTGCTTGCTTCCTTTAAGCATTTTGCTACCCTTGGGGTATCTGATCACCCGCTGGTTGCCGGCCCCCGTAATGTCCTTCTCGAAAAAGAAAAGATGGATGCTGCAGCTATTGTAGAAACCGTCCTTCGTTTTCAGGAAGAAAATTAAAACGGAAATGATTCAGTCACTGGTATTCATCTCTTAGAATGACTTGCGTATTTTTGTTCACGAAATTATCCTGTCAGAATGATGCATAATTACAAAAAAGTCTGTATAATCTATAAATGAATATTTTACTGGAGGGCATCATGAGATTCGGAATCGTAGTAAATGAGGATAAGGATCCGGGCTTTTCTTTTTCCTTACAAGCCATTAATGTGATCCTTTCCAAGGAGTGTGAGGTCATTCTGGATCGTTCTTATCAAGGCACGGCTTTGAGTGGACAGGATGGTGTCACATTCGGGGAATACTCTTCCTGTGACTTGATCTTTTCTATGGGCGGAGACGGCACCTTCCTTCGTACTGCACATAAATATCTGGATTGCGGCGTGCCGATGATCGGCGTCAATCTTGGAAGCATCGGATTTCTTACGGAAATTCAGAAAGAAGATTTCGAAGATGCCGTAGATCGTCTGATCGATGGAAAATATACGCTGGAAAACCGTGCACAGTTGGATGTGACACTTTGTAAAGAAGATGGCACGGTGAAGGAGCATGGGCTTTGTTTGAACGATGCAGTTATTGCGCGTGGAGCCAATCTCCATGTCGTCAATCTGGATCTCCTGATCGACCATGACTACGTCGAGCGTCTTTCCGGTGATGGAGTGATCCTTTCTACTGCTATGGGTTCCACGGCATACTGCCTTGCAGCAGGCGGCCCGATCGTTAAACCGGAGATGGATATTTTCATGGTTACTCCGATCTGCCCGCATACGCTTCATAACCGAAGCTATGTTGTATCCGGTGACAGCACGATCGAAATCGTCATCGGACGTTTCTCGGAACCTCCGATCATTTCACTGGACGGCAGACCGAATATTTATCTGGAACATCATGACCGTATTCTATTGAAGAAATCAGACAGACCGGTATTGGTAGCCCGGATCGGCTATAAGAATTTCTACCAGACAGTCAGACAGAAGATCCGTGAGAGAGGTAGTTTCTATGAAGATGGCGAAAAATGAACGTCAGGAAGCGATCCTGAAGTTAGTCCGTGCGAAAGAGATCAGCACGCAGGAAGAACTTGCCAAGGAACTGGAAGCCGCGGGATGGCAGGTGACACAGGCCACGGTATCCAGAGATATCAAGGATCTGGGGATCATCAAAGTGACGCTGCCTTCCGGTGGAACCAAGTATAGCGTGCTGGACCGGACAGGAGATGTTGCACCGGGAAGATTGCTTTCTGTTTTCTCGCATTCTGTCCTGTCCAGTGATGTGGCAATGAATCTTGTTGTCGTACGCACGCTTCCGGGAATGGCGAATGCCGCAGCTTCCGCGCTTGATTCGATTCATCTTTCCGGAGTGGTGGGTTCCATAGCCGGTGACGACACCGTTTTCATCGCTACGCCAAGTTACGAAGACGCGTTGGCGATCAATGCGACCATCAAGGATATGAACATCCGCAATAATACTGATTTTTAAGAGAGGCTTTCTGTGCTAGTACAGCTTACGATACAAGACTTTGCCATAGTTGAGCGCGCATCTTTCGCTCCCTCGCATGGATTAAATATCCTGACAGGTGAGACCGGTGCCGGTAAATCTCTGATCATAGATGCGATCGGAGCGCTTCTTGGTCATCGTATCGGACGGGATTATGTTCGCAAAGATTGCGAAAAGGCTGTGATTGAGGCGGTTTTCGATGAGATTGCCCGTGTCGTTCCGAAAGAACTTCTGGAAGAATTCGGGATTGAACCGGAAGACGATACGCTGATTCTTCTACGTGAGATCAATAAGGACGGGAGAAGCCTTGTACGTGTCAACGGACGCGCTATGCCGGTCTCGGTATTGAAGTCGTTAGGTGTTTATCTCGTGGATATTCACGGTCAGCATGATCAGCAGACGATTTTCGATAGCAGCAAGCATCTGGGAATCCTGGACGCATACCTTGGCGATGAGATCAAGCCGCATATTGCGGCTTTCACACTAAAACTGGAAGAATACCGCACGATCCTTACGGAAAGAAAGAAGTATGAGACTGATCCGGAGAAGAGTCGTCAACTTCAGGATCTGTTGAAGTATCAGATCAGGGAGATCGAGGAGGGAGCTTTTCAAGAAGGCGAAGAGGAAACTCTGGTTGAGAGACTGAAGGTCATCAAACAAGCGGAAAAACGAAATTTGCATCTTTCTTATGTTTTGTCTGCTCTTTCATCGGAGGATTCTGAGTCACCTGTCAGCGTGATCAAGAATGCGGCAGAGCATCTGGACGCATTGACAGCCATGGATGGTTCTTTCCGCCAGACGGCTGAGCAGCTGCATTCTATTTCCATGGATCTGGATGCGATCCATGACGACTTAATGAAGCAGAATTCGCCACAAGAAGAATCTTATGATGAAGTGGAAGCAAGATTAGAAAAACTTCGTGCCTGCACAGTCAAGTATGGCGGTACAGTTGCTTCAATGAATGATTTTCTAAATAAAGCCAAGGAGCAGCTGGAACTCCTCTGTGAAGGTGATTCCAGACTGAAACTTCTGAATGCGGATCGTCTTCGTGTGGAAAAAGAACTGATCGAGTTAGCGGACACGATCCATAATGTTCGGGTGGCTGCAGGTAAGAAACTGGCATCGGACATTATTTCGGAAGTTGCTTTTCTGGGTCTTCCTAATGCAGGATTCGAGGTTTCATTCACGAAACGACCGAAAGAACGGTTCTTCAGTAAAACAGGATACGATGAAGTGGAATTCCTTTTTACGGCGAATAAAGGAGAAGATCTCAAACCGCTTTCCAAGACAGCATCCGGTGGTGAAGCCGCCAGAATCATGCTGGCAATCAAGACGATCCTTGCCCGTGCGGATGCCACATCCGTTCTGATCTTCGATGAGGTCGATTCCGGTATTTCCGGAGAAGCGGCCAAGGCGGTGTCTTATTCCATGAAAAAACTCTCGAAATTCCATCAAGTGTTCTGTGTTACCCATATGGGACAGATCGCTGCCGCTGCTGACCAGCATTTCTTTATTTCAAAAGATCAGAGCGGGGAGAGGACCAGGACAAATATCGAAGAGTTGGATGAGAACGGCCGTGTAGTTGAAGTAGCAAGACTTCTTTCCGGTAACTCATCCGACGAACAGTCTCAATGCTTAGCAAAGAACCTCATTGAGGAGAGAAGATAGCGTAAAATTATATGTATAGAGAAAAGAAAACTTTCTCGGATGGTCCTTGGCGTAGCCCTGCGGAAGCACGCGAATGATTTTCCTTTTCTCATACAAGTAAATTGCGCATATCTTGAGGCATTTCTGAGGTGAATTCCATCCATTCGTTGCTGATTGGATGATAAAAACCGAGTTTACAGGCATGAAGAGCCTGACGCCCGATTTTATCTTCGTTCTCGATATGAGACATAGTGGGATATGGAAAATCCGTGGATTTCGGACCATATAGTCCGTCTCCCACTAAGGGATGACCTAGGTGTCTTGAATGTACACGGATCTGGTGGCACCGTCCGGTCTCCAATTTATAGGATACGACAGACAGGTTCTTTTCAGGGAGGACTTGAAGCGTTTTATAGTGGGTCACGGAAGGATGTCCGTCCGGACGAACGATACGGATCATGATCGAATTCTCGTCTCGCCCGATCGGAAGATCTATGGTACCTTGTTCAGGTTCAAATGTTCCGTAAACGATCCCAATATATTCCTTTTCCATTTTATTCTTGGATACTGTATTATGTGCATACCCGTTCTTAGCAATGACGATCAGGCCGGATGTTTCCCGGTCCAGTCGCATGATGGGATGCAGTCTCTGATCGCAAAGCCGCTGAAGCAAGGAATCATCCATATGCTGCCAGGACGGATGTGTGACCAGATTGCCCGGCTTTTCACATACTATGATCCATTCATCCTCGTAATAGATCTTGATATCCGTGTCTTTCTTCGTGTGAACGATACCTTCCGCATCATCGTAAATGATCCGGATCGTATCCCCTTCTTGCGCTTCAGCGATCATGCGGGCAGGGAAGCCGTTCAGATATAATTCGCCGTATAGTCGAATACGCTTACAAAGAAGATTGGACATCTGGTAGCGGTCTCTTAATATATCATATATTTTACGCCCGCTATCTTCGGGTCGTATGGTGATGTTCAGTTGCATAAGCTCTCCTGGTAGAATTCTTCTAATTATTCTACTATTTTTCCCGCAAAAGAAAAGGAATTGAAAAAGAGAATCGCCTGAAATGATTTTCATTTTATACAAATTTTGTGTCGATTCTGTTATTTTTCCGTAGAAGATGACAAGAAATTTCTTCTTTTCCATTGAGTGAAATTTTGAGATATGTTATCCTACCATGTGGGAGGTGAGTCAACTGTGGGAAAACAAAAAATGACTCCGGAAGAAATGAGCGCAAAGCTCGATGAAGTTCTTTCGAAATACAAGGGCCAGGGCCAGAAGGCTTTGATGGCTACATTGCAGCAGGCTCAGGAAATTTACGGCTATCTGCCGCTTCCTGTCCAGAGAAAAGTTGCAGATGCACTTGAGGTATCTGTTGCTGAGGTGTACGGAGTAATTTCATTCTACTCTTTCTTCTCTTTGAAGCCAAAGGGAGAGAACGCAATCAGCGTATGCCTGGGTACAGCTTGCTATGTTAAAGGTTCGCAGGCCCTGCTCGACAAGATCGAGGATGTTCTGGGCATTAAGAACGGAGACGTTACCAAGGATGGTAAGTTCTCGATTTCTGCGTGCCGTTGTGTTGGTGCCTGTGGTCTGGCACCGGTTATTATGGTCGGTGACGACGTATATGGTCGTCTGACACCGGATGAAATTCCCGGTATTATTGCAAAGTATAAGGAGGCTTAATCATGGATTTATTTCGTGCGCACGTCCTTGTTTGCTGTGGTACAGGATGCACATCTTCAAACTCCGCGAAGATTCTCGAGCAGTTTGAGCAGCAGATTCCGGCTCAGGGACTTGAAAAAGAAGTAAAAGTAGTACAGACAGGATGCTTTGGTCTTTGTGCCCA
>Ga0247611_10006571_pt1 | contig 14859 bp, 14 predicted proteins | sample 177DNAGHGhighgp2_FD_192422 | JGI IMG/M metagenome (GOLD analysis project Ga0247611, IMG submission 192422) | Sheep rumen microbial communities from Palmerston North, Manawatu-Wanganui, New Zealand - 1770 DNA GHGhigh gp2 | ecosystem: Host-associated > Mammals > Digestive system > Stomach > Rumen...
CTCAATCCGCATTTGTTCAATAGTAGAAATACCACTTTTACCTTCTATCATTGAATTCCAGAAGTTCTTCAACCCTATACCGCATGGAGTAACTGCGCCCATGCCGGTAATTACTACTCTTCTTTTTGTCATCTATTTATACCTCTTAAAATAAAAGCGGGAGAACGCACAACGCCCCACCCGCTTAAAATCTTTATACTCGTAAAATCAATTATGAGTGAGCTTCAATGTAGTTTACTGCATCTTGTACAGTTTGAATTTTTTCAGCTTCTTCATCAGGGATTTCGCATCCGAATTCTTCTTCGAAAGCCATAACTAATTCAACTGTATCTAAAGAATCAGCACCCAAGTCAGCAGTAAAGCTTGCTTCTGGAGTAACTAATGCTTCATCACAGCTTAATTGATCTACTACAACTTTTTTTACTTTTTCTAATGTACTCATCTTTTTTATCCTCTTATTTATGTGTAATACACTTTTCAAATCAATTATACTTGTTAAAGATTATTTTGCAATAAAGTAACAAAATTGTTACAGTTTTTAATAAGGTAAAGGATTACAACAACATATTAAAGAAACAAAATAAAAGGTCTCCTTTGGAGACCCCTTGTCTAACTTGTTGAACATATAGCCCAACATACTACTCAACTTAATGTTTGTCCCGGAAATCTTGTACATAAATCCCTTGATTATCTTTTGGTTTCTACATACATCAAGTTAAGTGTTTATAATAATTTTCTGTTTATACTCCTAATAAAAGACCTTATAATTTTATTTACGGCACAAATTTTAAAAACTTTAGCATTTTAGATTAAGTCTTTACAAAAATTTACATATGTTTATAAATTTTTGCTAATTTAATTATTTTTGTAACAAATTATTAATAAAGCATGGTTTTTATAGCAACTTTTCTTTGTTCAAATACTTTAAATAAATATATGGTTTGTTTAGTTGAAAGGTTTTGAATTTTGGAAATTAATAATCAAAATATGCAATATACTAATTCCGCATTTACTCATTCAACCAACAAAGCGGAATTAAAACAAAAAGTACCAGCTTTCAAAGGTGGTACTGATACCTTTTTCAACAAAGCCGGCTGGCTTATGAACCATATTGAAAACGGTGGATTTCTTATTTTATTTCTAATACAGGATTTTCTTGGAATGACGGTACCAAGAACAATTGCCGGTTTTTTACGTGACAGAGAAGTTACCGGTGAATTTAATTTTCAAGAGGGTCGTGAAGTTTTCGGTAGAGAGATTCTTACCGGTCCTTCAATGATGGCAGTAGCACCTTTATCTTTATATTTAGCTTCCAAACCTCTTGGAAAATCTATAAGTACTAATACTGAATTGATTAAAAGATATGGTAACAGTTTAAAAGAATTTGTTTCTTCATCGAATTTCGATAAAGAACTGTTAAAAGACAGTAATAAATTTAAAAATGAGTTTATAAAAAGAAATATTAACACTATTCTAAACCAAACCATAGACGGATTATCAAAAAAAGAAGCAGATTCGGCTGTTGAATACATACTAAATCAGCTGAAAAATTATGAAAAAATACCAAAGGATGCAAAACTAAAAAAACTTTTTGGTAAAACAAGATACCGTACACAATGTATGGATAATATTACGTCATACATAAATAATCTTAAGTACAATTCAAGTCAGGATTTAGATATGCTTCGCCGTGTTAAATTCGGAGCATACGGTTTAAAAGATTCTAAAGTTTTTGATACAAGAAAAGCTTTTGAAGGTTTAATTAAATACTCTCAAGATGCAGTAAAATTTAATAAAAATCTGTATAAATTAGACTCTGCCGTTGCAGAAAGTATGAAACACAATGCTATAGGAAAACGTATTCTTGTTAATATTGGCATGATAGCAGCAACGTTGGGAGTATTATCCGTGCTGCCTAAATTATACTTAAGAAGTAATACAGCTCCCGGTGCAAGAAAAAAAGACAATGATAACGTACAAAATTCGCAAAACGTAAATTTCAAAGGAAAAAATACATCTTTAACCGAAAAATTAGGTAAGATTATAGAAAAAAATAAAAAGGATTTTGTATCCTCAGAACTTGAATACAATGGTTTTAATTTTACAAATACATTAATGGCTGGTTTATCTTTATTCGGTTTAATCACTCCAAGATGCTTGAGGGCATACAGCCGAGCTCAAGTGGATGAAAAAACCGGTAAACGTGATTTAACAGAGTTGTGGGAAATTATCATTAGAGATGTTACTTCATCGTTAGCTGTAGTATTTGCTGTTCCTATGATGACAAGATTGCTGGTTACATCTTACGAAAAGAATTCCGGATTTGTTCTTATGCAAAAAGACAGAACAATGTCCAAACTCAAAACAACATTAGATTTAATAAATCCTTACAGTTCGGCACATGTTCTTTCTAATGCTGAAATATCAGCGCTTTATGACAATGTAAATACAAAAGAAAAAATGGTTAACTTCTGTAAATATATAGATAAAAACGGCGGAGATTTACAAAAGATTCTTTCTAAATCAGAAACCGCAAAAGAAGTATTTAACCAAAATACAAAAGACCTTGCCGATTTGAAAAAATTGTCGAAGAGTGAATCAAACAAACAAATCTTGGAATTTATAGAAAATATAGAAAAACATGCCAAAAAACTTGGAAAAACTTCTGACAAAAAATCTGTTGATGAACTAATTACAAAACTTATGCAAGGTGCTTCCAAAAATGGTAAAAGTAAAATTACCGGAATGGCAAGAGGCTTAAATTCCGTACCTGGTTTACTTGCAACACTTTGCATATCACCGTATATTTTAGGATGGTTAATACCAAGATTAACCTACAAAAATACAAGAAGAATCCACGCAAAAGAAGATAGAGAAGCGGCTCTTCAAGAACAACAAAAACTTAAAGCAACAGCTTAGAGATAATTGGATAGGATTGAACGGACGTAGTTTTGTGTTTCTTTATAAGGCGGTACTCCGTCATATTTATCAACAGCACCGGGACCGGCATTATATGCAGCTAAAGCCAAAATTATGTTGCCGTTATATTTATTAAGCATAGATTTCAAGTACTTTACTCCGCCCTCTACGTTTTGTTCAGGATCTAGAGGATTTGTAACTCCTAAACCTTTTGCAGTGGCAGGCATTAATTGCATTAAGCCTAAAGCACCGACCTTAGATTTTGCATTGGGATTAAAACCTGATTCTTGCTTAATAACAGCATTAACAAGTTTTTCATCAACACCATGTTTTTTTGATATTTTTGAAACCATGTTTTGTATCTTTTGTCTTGGAGTCAGTACCTCTGCACTTTTTGCCTGCGCAGTATATATGCTTGCATCAACTTTTTTAACCGGTTTTGTCAACAAATCACCGAATTTAACCGTGGCAGATTGCTGTAAAACTTTATCAAACGATTGAATTTCCTTATTTGCACCATTAACACCTTGTGCAGCAGTATTTACAACAGGAACCCACTGATCATTATATTTATTAACATAATTATTCATCTGAACAGCACGCTGCATTGCATTTGCTTGCCCTGAAGATGATAACAAACTTTGTAACATTGATGAAAACATACATTTGTCCTTTCAATTCTTTATTCGGAAAAAATAATGAATTCTTTAAGTAAATTTATAAATATCCATTATTTGGTTTAATTATTTCAATTAATTTGTCAATTATTATTGTTCAAACAAAAAAATAGATTAGAAAAGTGCTTCTAATCTATTTTTAATCTTATAAATTTATTCAGATTTTGATATTATCCTCTGCCTCTTGCAACATTTAGATTTCCTTGATGCATTTCATCTAAAGATTCGTGATTTTTCTTTAAAAGATAATTCAAATATGCTTCTCTCTCTTTGGGAGACATTCCATCCAGATATGTACGAATAGTAGACTTACTATCCAAATATGCAGCTCTTGCTTCTTCTAAACTTTTTTTCGATTGCTTATGCAATTCATCTATTTTATCCAGAATAGCGTATGTTTGCTTCTCTGTTAAATAAATATCTTTGTCGTTTTCTTTTAATCTAACTGCATGGCAGCCATATCTTTGCACCAATTTCATAAGCTGAATAGCACACATGCCTGCTTCATCAGGATAATCTGCCGCATGTTTAACAATTTTATTATATTTTTCATATACACCGAGTTTTTCATTTCGCTGTTCTTCTGTCCAAGTTTTAGCAATATCCGTCTTAGAATCTGTTGCATCGGGTTCACTTTCCTGCGGATATAAAAATACTGTATAACCATTAACAAATCTGGTACTGATACCTTGTTTAAATGATTCTTGAGCTTTTGATAAAAGTGATGCATGAAGCTTTAACATTTCATTAACAGAATCCTTACAAAAATCAACTATTCTGCAAGGAATATCGCCAAGCATTTTATCTATAAAAGTAGCCCATTTATTAAGCAACGCTTTTTCTTTTCTGTCTATGCCGTCAGACACATCGACATTTGCGTCAACATCTTCATTTACAGCCTGTTTAAATTGAAATATCGTATTTTTAAAATCTTCCGATTTCATATTTTTAAGGTTGTCTGCACTAAGATTAGCTGCAATTTGAGATGCGACATTATTTACGCCGTTAGTTGCCATACTGCTCTCCTGTTTGTTCTTACTTATATATATATAAAGTTTTGTTATAACCAAAAATTTCAATATATTTTTTGTTTGTTACAAAACTTTATATTTAATAAGCAAATCTTCGCCTACAGGAATTACAGAATATCTTTTAAGTCTTTTTGTCTTTGATATTTTATTAACAGTATCACCGTTAAAACAACTTAATCCTTTGTTATCGTTTAAAATTTTGGGAGCAATAAAGTGATATATTTCATCTGCTAAACCTTCTTTTATGACAGAACCCGCCAATGTTCCGCCACATTCAATAAAAACGGTATATACACCTTTTTTATAAAGCTCTTTTAATACTGCTTTAATATCTAATTGTCCGTCTTTCAGTGGAGTGTTTAATTTTGTTGCAACGTAAACCGAACCTTGTTTAAATATTTTTGCTGACTTTGGTACTCGACTTTCTTTATCCAATATACATTTTTGTTTATGTTCCATAGCAGGATTGTCAGCTATAACGGTATTTGAACTTGTCATTAGACAATCAAAATTTTTTCTCATTTCATAAACAACTTTTCTTGATTCTTCAGATGTTATCCATTTTGAATCACCATTTTCCGCTGCAATTTTTCCGTCAATAGTAGTTGCTGTTTTTAGTACAACATAGGGTAATTTTTTTGTCATATTTTTAATAAAAACTCTGTTTAAAAAAATAGCTTCCTCTTCAAGAACACCTGTAACAACCTGTATTCCGGCATTTTCCAGTTGAAGGATTCCGTTAACCTTTGGGTTAACATCTTTCATTCCAATAACAACACGTTTTAGCCCTTTTTCTATTATTAAATCTGTACAAGGCGGAGTTTTGCCATAGTGTGAACATGGTTCAAGATTAACATACAATGTTCCGCCTTTTGCCTCATTATTTTTAAGCTTTAGAAGTGCATCACGCTCAGCATGATTCCCGCCAAATTTATGATGATACCCCTTTGAAACAATATTTCCGCCTTTATCCAATACAACACAACCAACTAAAGGATTGGGAATTGTTTTATTCTTCCCCTTAAGAGCAAGTTTAAAACATTCTTTCATATATTTTTCGTCTTGTGTAAAAGGCATTTATACTATAACCCCTGATAATAATCTTTCATAAGTTTTGCATCGTCTTCTATATTGGGACTTTCACAAACTATAGCACCTTTAATATTAAAATCTTTGAAGGCTCTAAGCAAATCTTTATAATTAAAATCCGATTCTTCAAGATTCAAATGTTTCTTTTCACCTTTTTCACCGTATTCTATACCTGCAATATGTGCGTGAAAATTATCTAAAGCAATTTGTCCAAGCTCATTACCTATAGTTTCAAATATCTTTGCAAACTCATCATATGTATTATAAATACCATTATATCTGGCATGAAGATGAGAAAAATCTACACATGGAAGTACTGTTTCATACTCTTTTGACAGTCTGATAATTTCGTCCAAATCACCCCATTGAGTTGCTTTCCCTGTTGTTTCTGGTCTTATCCATATTTTATTATTAACTTTATCAAGTTCCGATGTAATAACCCCAATTTGTTTTTTTATCTGTTCATAAACAATTTCTTTATCCATACCAAGATAAAAAGCAGCATGAAAAGTTATGCTGAAACCGCCAAGTTCATTTGCCGTTTGAGCGGTTTCTATTATACGTTGAATACTTGCTTCAACTTTTTCTTCTTCTCTTGAGTTCAGGTTTACATAAAACGGAGCATGCGCAGTAATAACTTTTTTTGAAGATTTTACTGCTTCTCTGCTTTTATCACTGATTCTGACTCCTCTGACAAATTCAAGTTCTAATCCATCTAACCCCATGCTGTCAAGAACCTGAAATCCGGCTTCATATCCTTTAGCTCCGGCTTTTAAAGGAACACCCGCAGTTATAAAATTTAGCTTGTCCAAAATAGCCCCCTATTAGTAATATAAATATTTACAAGCCGTACGCTTATTTATTATTAACCCTCTTCGAGTAAAATCTTTTCTCCGTATGCCGTCAAACGGTACTCTGATGCCCCGACGACTCCGGTTAAATCAGGTAGACATTCAAGATATTCACGGTTTATAGCTTCCTGAATTACACTATGATCAAGTATTACAGCTATATTCTGCATTAACTTTGCATTCAGTTGTTTTAATGTAAATCGCGGCTTTTGTTCATATTGAGTAAAATAATATGCAGTCATAAGGAGATAGTCAATCTTCCTTTCTACCTTACGTCCGCTTATATAATTTAAGAATGCATTATCTTTTTTAATTGAAGGATTCGGTTTAAACGAAATCTCGGTCTGCGGTGCTTGCATAGACCTATCCAAGATTGTATCAAAAACATTTTGTACATTTTCATTTTCAGTTTTAATAGTTGGTTGAGCAGGCTCTTTCTCCAGTTCAGGAGGAGCATACAAAGCATCTATGCCTTGTTTGCCTGTACCTTCCTGTTCCGGTTTCTTTTCTTCCGGTTCAGGTATTGGAGTCCGTTTCAACTGTTCTTCAATTTTTCTCTGAGTTAATTCTCGCTCGGAAAGAACCTGAGAACTGGCATGAGACACTGTTTCATGCCCCTTATTTTTGTTTACGTACTCGGATGCTTTTCTTACCCACTTTTCAAATTCATCAACAATCATATCTCTATCGGTCGTTGTTAGTGAAAGCTGGTATTTTCCCTTTGTGATTTTAAAAGAATAAGTTGTCATAATCTAAAGCCTATCTGTTTGGTGAATCTTGTAATAATTCATCTCTCCATTTGTTTAGCTGTTCTTCTACAAACTCCAAATCATCAGACTTAAGTTCAATTTCTATGTCACCTTTTTTCATTTTAAATACATATTCGTGCATTTTTGCTCCTTAATTCGGTTTACACCTTATCCTTAAATTTAGTCTATATTAAAATCAAGTAAGTTGCAAGTTTTTGTTTCTTTTATTTAACCTGCATAAATAGCCTTAATGTCCTCTACGCTTAACTCTTACCCCTTCAACCTCATGGACATCTTCTGTAACAATAAATGCTTTTGGATCAAGAGAATGAACAACATCTTTAAGCTTTGGCATCTCAAATTTATTAACCACGCAATATGTGAGGATTTTTTCTTGTCTTGAATAACCACCAAGCGTACGTATATATGTAACACTCGTATCAAGTTCTTTCATTATTGCATCCCCGATTTCCCTATGGAACTCAGAAACAATTCTGACTGATTTTGATTTATCTAAACCTTCTAACACGGTATCAATTACTTTTGACGCTATATAATACGTTAATATAGAATATAAAGCTCTATCCCATCCCAGCAAGAATCCTGCACCGGTGTATATGAATAAGTTGATAATCATTAACAACTCGCCTACAGACACAATTCTGAGTTTTCTCGATATTGTAATAGAAAGCATTTCCGTACCGTCAAGAGAAGCATTATTTCTGAGAATTAAACCTACACCAAAGCCTAAAATAATACCGCCGAAAATAGCAGAAAGTATCAAGTCTTCAGTAACATGAAACCCATGAAAAACATTTGTTGCTATAGCAAGCATACTCGTTGCAAACAATGTTTGAAGTATAAATTTTGTTCCGAGCTTTCTGAGCGCTATTAAGATAAACGGAATATTGATACACAGTATTAATAAACCTAAATTTAATTTGGTAACATAGTGTACCATCATTGAAATACCGATTACACCGCCGTCAATTATATTATTAGGAAGCAAAAATGTTTCCAACGCTGCAGCTGTAATAAAAGCACCCAGAGTTATAAAAACCGCTCTTAATAAATACTCTTTAAAAAGCTCTGCTTTTGTTTTTTTTATCGGTTCAGCTTTCTTTTTGTGAAAAAACATGAGTTACTCTTTTCCTAATAGCCTTTGATATTATTGATACTAACATATTATAAACAATGTTTCAATAAAACATAAGAACAAATTACAGAAAACTTCTATAATCTGAACGTAACAATTTGCCTAATCTAAGATAAGATGATACGCTTGTAGTTACAATGCACAAAGATTTTGATATTACGAAAGTAAAATTAATAATTTGGGATTTAGACAATACTTTTTGGCACGGAACACTGTCAGAAGGTGATGTCAGCTTTATAAATGATAATCTTATTCTTGTGGAAGAACTTCTTACGAAGGGCATTATGAATTCTATTTGTTCAAAAAATGATTTTTTTAATGTCAAAAAAGAGTTTATCCTTCAAGGTTACATAAAATATTGGCAGCAATTTGTTTTTCCATCAATAAATTGGTCAGCAAAAGGACAAAGAGTAAAAAATATCATAAAATCTATGCAATTACGTGAAGAAAATGTACTGGTTATTGATGATAATAAAACAAATATTGAAGAAATTAAATATTATTGCCCCAAGATTATGTCTGCATTTCCTGAACAAATAAAAAAAATTGCAGATGAATTATACATGGTCAACGATTATGATTTTAAACATTTACGTTTAAAACAATACAAAATTCTTGAAAACAAAAATAAGGATATGACCCTGCTGGAAACATCCAATGAGGATTTTCTTAAAAACAGTAAAATAAAAATTTGTATAAAAGATGATTGTATAGAAAATATTGACCGAATAGAACACATGATTCTCAGAACTAATCAGTTAAACTTTACGAAAAAAAGAATTAATAAAGAAGTTCTCAAAAATATTTTTTTACAAAAAGATAAATATGAAAGCAGATATATAATAATTGAAGATATATACGGAAACTACGGGATTTGTGGTTTTTATGTTTTGAATAAAGAAAACAAAGAGCTTGAACACTTCCTGTTTTCTTGCCGAATCATGAACATGGGAGCAGAACAATTTATATACAAATATTTGAATTACCCTAAAATAAATATAGTTCCTCCCATTTCCTCAGAGCTTAAAACTGATGTTGACTGGATTGAAATAGTTGATAATTTGGAAATAAAACAACAAGAAGAAACTTCAAAACAAAATTCTTTAAATATTTTGTTTAAAGGAGCCTGTGATTTATATTCCGCAATATCATACATAGACGGAGATTGTAATATTGATACAGAATTCCCGTTCTGGAATAAACAATTGCTTTATATCTCTTCACACACACATCCCGCATTTATTGAGCAAACTAACCGTTTATCAGAAGAAGAACTTATGTCTTTATGCACTAAGTTTCCTAATCCGCATCCGGATGAGTTTAAAACAGAGTTTTTTAATCCTAAATACAAAATAGTCGTATTAAGCATGCTCCAAGCTGCATTTCGAGGGATATATATAAACAAAAATAACGGACACTTCGTTGAATACGGATATACTAATTGCGACATTACAGACGAAAAAAACTGGGAAAAAGTACTGGAATCAATACCTGACAATTTTAAAGAACAAAACAGACAAATTTTAGCTGATTTCAAAAAAGAATATTCCTTTGCAGGAAATCCGCCGATTGAACTTATTAAAAGAAATTTAAAATATATACGTGAACACCTGAACCCTGAAACATATTTAATTCTGATTCTCGGGAGTGAAATAAACACAGATAAAAAACTTAGAGGATACGAAGGAGTATGTGATAAACATATCATATTAAATCGACACATAAGAGAGTTTGCTAAAAATTATAAAAACATTGATATTATAGAAATTACTGAACTTATAGATAATGAAAATGATTATACAGAATGTATAAATCATTTTTCAAGAAAAGTATATATAAAATTAGCTGATAAGATTGTTTATAAGGTAAATAAATTCTTAAATAAAGAATGTCTGTCGTTAAAAAGTACTGACAATCAGTATACGGAATCTAAAAACTTAAACGAATCTTGCAAAGACGTTGTCAATGTTTCTTAAATAATCTTGTGTATTAAAACATTCTTCCAATTCTTCTTTTGTAAGTTTAGACATCACAAACTCGTCTTGTGTTAAGTTTTGTTTGAAATTACCGCCGTCTAGCGCGTTTAGAGCATATTTTTGTACTATTTTATAAGCCTCTTCTCTTGTGCATCCTTTTTCCACAAGTTTTAGCATAACTTTTTGTGAATAAATTATACCGCCGTATAGATTTGCATTCTTAATCATATTGTCTTCATGCACAACGAGATTTTCTATAACATTAGTAAATCTGTGCAACATAAAATCAACTAATATAAATGAATCGGGAAATATTATTCTTTCTGCGGAACTGTGCGAAATATCTCTTTCATGCCAGAGATTAATATTCTCAAAAGCTGTAATCATATTTGAACGCACAACACGAGCTAAACCGCATAAATTTTCGCAAAGAACGGGATTCTTTTTATGAGGCATTGCACTTGAACCTTTTTGATTCTTACCGAATCCTTCTTCAACTTCACGAACTTCTGTTTTTTGAAGATGTCTTATCTCTGTAGCAAATTGTTCAATAATTGCAGCAATTACTGATAAAGCAGACAGCATTTTTGCGTGTCTGTCACGTGATATAATTTGAGTTGAAATTTTTGCCGATGGTAAACCTAATATTTCACACGCCAGTTTTTCAACTTCCGGTGAAACATTGCTATACGTTCCTACCGGCCCTGAGATTTGCCCAACAGAAACCTCTTTTAATGCATACTCAAAACTGTTTTTTGCTCTTTCAACTTCATCAAGCCAATTAAGCAATTTAAACCCAAAAGTTGTAACTTCCGCATGTACCCCGTGTGAACGACCTATACATATTGTATTTTTATATTTAAAAGCTTTTTCGTTTAAAACACCAATCAACTCTTCCAAATCTTTAATAATAATCTTTGAAGAGTCTGCAATTTGTAAAGCAAACGCCGTATCAATTACATCTGAACTTGTAAGTCCCATATGTATATATTTTGCATTTTCTTCTCCAACAGATTCATTAACATTTGTCAAAAAAGCAATTACATCGTGTTTTACTTCAGCTTCTATTTCATCAATTCGTTTTATTGAAAAGGAAGCTTTTTCCTTAATATTTTTCAAATTTTGGTCAGGGATTTTGCCTAACTTTGCATAAGCCTCACAAACAGCAAGCTCGACTTTTAAATAATAATTAAACTTGGATTCCAAATCCCATATTTTAGAAATTTCTTTTCTTGAATATCTGTCAATCATAAAATAATTATACAATAAAAGCAGGTTATTATAAATATTATTGTAAATGTAAAACAACAGTCGGTTTGAGAAATTTTTACAGAGAGTTTGAGAAATTAATTGTAACAACTTTGTAATATTTAGCCACCAAAAACCAATGTTAGTGGAGTAAATGACTTTATATATTTAACGAGGAAAACACTGGGAAAAGGAGTATAAAATGACAAACTATATTTATCGTGCACGAGTAAAAAACAATGGTGAAAGCATTAGTTATCATAATTCAAAAGGGAAACTTGTTACGTATAAACCTCTTGAAGTTTGTGGGAGAAGAAAAGATGCAGCTCTTTTATTTAATACTGTAAATAAGTATTTTACCGGAGAATCTCCAAACATAACACCAGAACAGCAGTTAAAAATAAAAACAGATATAGCAAAACAGAGAAAACCTTTACACAAGGATTTATCTTTAGATATTTATGAGGGTATAGATTTCGTCTTTAAAATATTTTCTGATAAAAATTCTGAAGGTGGCGAAAATATAACACCAAATGAAGTTTATCAAATATTTGAAATATTCCATAATTGGACCAAAAGTACGAGTGGAAACTACACAGAAGCTGCAAAAGACCTTTTTTAAGGTAACCTCTAAAACTAAGTGAATAAGTCGGGTTTCAACCCGTCAAAAATATAACAAATAAAAACTCCTGTTCAAATCAAACAGGAGTTTTCATTTATCTGTTTAAAACATACTATTTCCAGAATTTAAGGCTCTTCCAGAAAGATACTTCATTATCTACTGCTTTTTTTGTATCATTGTAAGCTTTCTTTTGTGCATCTGATTGAGCTTTGATTTTTGCTTTTTCAGCTTCATATGCTTTCTTTTGAGCTTCTTGCTGTTTCTTTAATGCTGCTGCTTGAGCATCAGCTTTTGCTTGTGCTTCTGCTCTTGCTTTTGCTCTGTCTGCTTGAGCTTTGTCAATAGAATTGTTTAATTGTTGTTCTTTCTTGTTAAGAGTATTAATACCGTTATTTACGGAATTAGTAAACTTTGTAAATCCGTTTGCTGCAAATACGGAACCTGTAAATGCTACTAATGCCAAAACTGTTAATAATTTTTTCATTATGAACTCCTTTCTTATTTAACAAGATTTTAGAATACAAATTTTTATATTTCAAGAAAGATTCATAATAATTTAATTTTTGTTAAGCACTAACCTTTTCTGTATTACCCTCTGATTCTTTTTCTTTTGCGGTATTTTCCGCAATATTTGTTTGTGCTGCATTTTTGGGGAAAAGTTTATGACTTATTGTACTGCCTATAGCACTCAAAATCATACCTGAACCGGTACCGAGAATCATACCCTTTCCGCCTGAGAATAATAGCGCCGTAAGTGCAGTAGAAACTCCCAGACCTGCAAATACCGGAAGTGCACCGGAAATTGTACGTGAAAGTCTATCCTCTTTTGTATCAGCAACTCCTATAGCGATTCCGCTCGCAATTAAGCTGGCAAGTGCGGTTAATATATCCGTAGGTGCGCTTCCCAACATTAAATCACGTTTTTTATCAAAATATTCCACACACTCAGTTTTATTTGCTTTTCTTAAAAGTTTTTCAGCTTGTTTTACACTTTCCTCAAAAGCTTTCTTCTCTTCTTCATTAAGCTTTGGTGAAAGAAGCTCTATAATTTCCTGATATGCACCCTTCTTGGTTTTTCCGTCCCCCACAAGAGCATCTATAACCGCTGTTCCTTCTTGCTCCAGTTTATTTCTTTGTGACATTAATGCGTCCTCTGCCCAGAAGTTATATGCATCTTTAAACTTTAATTTGTTTGGATTTTTTTCGCCTTTTACAAAACTTACTACAGTATCTTTACCTTGAACAATTTTTGCCCAAACTTCACTCTCAACATTTTTCATGGACTCTTCTTGTTTTTTAAGCCTTTCTGTTGCTTTTTCTGCGGTAAAATGTTCCTGTAACTTATCTATTTCGTTTAATTTTTGCTCAAATTTCTTTATATCTTTTTTAGAAAGTCTGCCCTTATAATGCATCATTATGTCATCAAGGGTATTCATTTGCTTTGAAACATCTTTGTATTTCCAAAAAACGGTTTGTTTGCTAATCTTGTCAAAACCCTTAGTAATAGATTGATGAATACTTTTGGTAACAAAAGTTTTATTACATAATTTTTGGAATAATTCGTCTTTTACAGAGTTACCGTTGTTTAAAACTTGAATTGTGTTAGTCAAGCCGGTTAATGTTTTTTCCTTAAATCTATTCCACTTACTCATAAAAGAATTGTCAACTTTTGCTTTATTTCCTGCTTTTGTTGACTTAACTTTCAATTTTTTAACTAAGGAAGATGAAAATTTTGGGTTTAATAATGCAACTATTGCACTCAATACAAGGACGGTACTACCTACACGGATTGCCGTTTTATGTGAGTTTTTCTTCTCTTCGCTTTTAGGTTCGGGAACAAAAGTATCTACTGTTGTATTAACAATATTTTCAACTTTATCAATCGGTTTTTTTACAATGTCCAAGCCGGCAGAATCCTGTCCCCTAAACATAATTTGAGGACTTTTATTATAAATATTAAAGTTGTAATAATTTTCGCCTAACACAATTATACCTGCATATATTAAACCTTCTATATAGTTAAAGTAATATTATCAGCAAAAATTGCCAAATTTATTAACTTTGTAAAGACATGTTAAATTTTAAATTTTGTACCGACTGAAAAGACCGGAAAATTTAATGCTAAAATTGCCTTTTTACGAGGTTTTTGTTATAATAAAGCTGATTATAAAAAAATTATTCTAATGAGCTTTAAATAAGGAGCATTAAATGAGAGAAGAGCTTTTAACCATAATAGAAAAAAACAGCCGTATTGATTTAAAAGAATTGGCAATAAGACTTGGAAAACAAGAAATTGATATCGTAAACGAATTGCAAAAATTGGAAGAAGAACGAGTAATTTGCGGTTATCACACTCTTATAAATTGGGAAAAAACTTCTATTGAAAAAGTTACGGCACTAATTGAAGTTAAAGTAACTCCTCAAAGAGGAAAAGGTTTTGACAGAATTGCTTCCAGAATATACAATTATCCGGAAGTCCGTGATGTATATTTAATATCAGGCGGTTTTGATTTATTGGTAACTCTGGAAGAAAAATCTCTT
>Ga0247611_10006572_pt1 | contig 14858 bp, 11 predicted proteins | sample 177DNAGHGhighgp2_FD_192422 | JGI IMG/M metagenome (GOLD analysis project Ga0247611, IMG submission 192422) | Sheep rumen microbial communities from Palmerston North, Manawatu-Wanganui, New Zealand - 1770 DNA GHGhigh gp2 | ecosystem: Host-associated > Mammals > Digestive system > Stomach > Rumen...
GAGGCGGCGTTCTCAATGGTGACCTGTCGCAGCTGACGGTTTTCGGGGTCCATGGTCGTTTCCCAAAGCTGCTCGGGGTTCATTTCACCCAGACCTTTGTAACGCTGCACGTGAAGGCCCTTGTCGCCCACGGCTTCCATGGCACGCTCGCGCTCCTCTTCGGTCCAGCAATAGAAACTCTTGTTGCCCTTCTTGACCAGGTAGAGTGGGGGAGTGGCCAGATAGACATATCCGTTTTCGATGAGCTCAGGCATGTAGCGGAAGAAGAAGGTGAGCATAAGCGTGTCGATATGGGCGCCGTCGACATCGGCATCGGTCATGATGATGACCTTGTGGTAGCGCAGTTTGCTCAGGTTGAGGGCCTGGCTGTCTTCGGGGGTGCCCACGGTGACACCAAGGGCAGTATAGATATTGCGGATTTCCTCGCTCTCAAAAGCGCGGTGGCGCATGGCCTTCTCTACGTTCAGAATCTTACCGCGCAAGGGCAGGATGGCCTGGTAGCGGCGGTCGCGGCCCTGCTTGGCACTTCCGCCTGCCGAATCACCCTCGACAAAATAAATCTCACACATGGCAGGGTCGCCGTCTTGGCAGTCGGCCAGTTTGCCGGGCAGTCCGGCACTGCTGAACACATTGCCGCGCTGCACCATCTCGCGTGCCTTGCGTGCGGCTTGGCGGGCGCGGGCGGCCAGAATGACCTTCTCCACAATGATGCGGGCCTCGTTGGGGTGTTCCTCAAGGTAGTTCTCCAACATTTCGCTCACGGCGGAGTCTACTGCGCCGCGCACCTCATTGTTGCCCAATTTGGTCTTGGTCTGACCCTCAAACTGGGGTTCGGCCACCTTCACGCTGATGATGGCGGTGAGGCCTTCGCGGAAGTCGTCGCCCGCGATGTCCACTTTTGCCTTGGCCAGCATGCCGCTGCGGTCGGCATAGGACTTCAGCGTGCGGGTGAGGCCGCTGCGGAAACCCGACAGGTGGGTGCCGCCCTCGTGGGTGTTGATGTTGTTGACGTAGGAGTGAATATTCTCGTTGTAGGTGCTGTTGTACTGCATGGCAATCTCAATGGGGATGCCGTTGCGTTCGCCTTCGATGTAGATGGCTTCGGGCATGAGGCTCTCGCGGTTCTCGTCCAGATAGGCGATAAAGTCACGTAGACCTTTCTCACTGTAGAAGTGGTCTTTCTGGAAGCTGCCATCCTCGCGGGGACGCTTGTCCTCAATGGTGATGTCGATGCCCTTGTTCAGGTAGGCCAGCTCGCGCATGCGCTCCAGCAGGGTGTTATAGTCATACTCTGTGGTGGTGAAGATAGTGCCATCGGGGTGGAAGGTAATGCGGGTTCCGGTTTTTTCGGTACTCCCCACTTCTTTGACCGAATAGAGGGGCTTGCCTTTGGAATATTCCTGCTGATATATCTTGCCGTTTCGGTAGACGTTGACAAGCATGTGGTCGCTCAGGGCGTTCACACAGGACACGCCCACACCGTGCAAGCCGCCCGAAACCTTGTAGCTGCCTTTGTCGAACTTGCCACCGGCATGCAGGACAGTCATGACCACTTCAAGGGCAGAACGATGCTCTTTCTCATGCATGTCCACCGGAATGCCGCGGCCGTTGTCCTCAACGGTGATACTGTTGTCCTCATTGATGCTCACGTATATCTTGCTGCAATAGCCTGCCAGGGCTTCGTCAATAGAGTTGTCCACCACTTCGTACACCAGGTGGTGCAGACCTCGGAAATTCACGTCACCGATATACATTGCGGGGCGCACACGCACGGCTTCCAATCCTTCCAGCACGGTGATATTGCTGGCACTGTAGTTGTTCTGAGTCTTCTGTTCTTCGCTCATAGTATGTTATTGTAATTTTTTACCGTTCAAAATAATTTGCAAAGATACGCTTTTTTATTGACATAATGAGTACAAATCTATAAAAAAATATATTTTCTTTCTTTTAACGGTTGTTTTGTTTTTTATTCGTATATTTGCAAAAGAATATGTTTAAAAGATGTGTGGCCATACTGCTGGTAATCACACTCTTGGGTGTTGCTCATGCCCAAGAGTTCAATTGTGCCGTGTCGGTCAATTACCAGAAATTACTCAACACGACTCAAGCCTTTGAGTCGACCGATAAGACTGTGTTCAACAATTTGAAGCAGGCCTTAGAGGACTTCATCAACAACCGTCGTTGGACCAATCTTGAGTTCGAGCAGCAAGAAAAAATCGACTGCTCCTTCAGCCTCATCCTCACCGAACGCTCCTCTGCCACCGATTTCAAAGGGCAAATCTCTTTCCAGATGCGGCGCCCGGTCTACAATTCCACCTACACTACCGGCATGTTCAACTATATCGAGTCTGCCTCCGACTTCTCGTTTGTCTACAATGAAAGTCAGCCGCTCGACTTCGACGTAAATACCTTCTTCGGCAATCTTTCCTCCGCAGTCTCATACTATCTTTATATCATGCTGGGCATGTATTTCGACAGTTTTGCCCCCAATGGCGGCGAGCAGTTCTACGAGGTGGCCCGCACCATCTGTCAGACCGCTTCCTCCAACGACGGGCTCTACCGTGGATGGAAAGGCACCGAGAGCCAGAAGGCTCGCTACTGGTTCATGGAGAACCACACAAACTCTGCCTACGCGGGCCTGCATAATGTCTACTACCAGTATCACCGCCTTGGGCTCGACATGATGACCAAGGACCAGCCCCAGGCACGCCAGAACATCCTGGGGGCTCTCCAGACGTTGCAACAGGTGCACAAATCACGTCCCAACCTTCTCTCCGTCCAGCAGTTTGTCGATGTCAAGATTTCCGAGCTGGTGAGCATCTTTACGCCTGCCCCGGCCGACGAGCAGAAGCAGGTCTACGACATCATCAAGGACATCAGCCCCATCAACGTCACCAAATTGAAAAATTTTAATCAGAGATAATAAACCTTTAAATAAAACATAAATATGACTCAAATTCCCATACAGAAAGAGGTGATCGATAGAATTGCCCAGCAGAACAAAATAGCCAATCCTGGCAAAGCTTCTATCCGCGAGATGCGCAAGATGATTCAGGACGTAGAAAAGGAAACCGATGTCCGCTTTGTGAAGATGGAGATGGGCATCCCCGGCCTCCCCGCCCCGCAGGTTGGTGTTGAGGCCCAGATTGAGGCCCTGCGCAACGGCGTGGCCAGCATCTATCCCGAAATCTACGGCACCGCCGACTTCAAGAAAGAGGCCGCCCGCTTTGTGAAGAACTTCCTCGACATCGACGTCACCCCCGACTGCTGCGTGCCCACCGTGGGTTCCATGCAGGCCGGCTTTGCCAGCTTCCTCACCCTCACCCGCTACGATGCCAAGAAGACCAAGGTCCTCTTCATCGACCCCGGTTTCCCCGTCCAGAAACAGCAATGCCGTGTCCTTGGCATCCCCATGAAGACCTTCGATGTATACGAATATCGCGGCGATGCCCTGCGCACCAAACTAGAAGAAGAACTGAAGGACGGCGACGTGGCCTGCCTCATCTACAGCAGCCCCAACAACCCCGCTTGGTTCTGCTTCACCGAACATGAACTTCAAATCATTGGCGAGATGGCCAACAAATATGGCGTGGTGGTCCTCGAAGACGATGCCTATTTCCTCATGGACTTCCGCAAGGACTACAGCGTCCCCGGCAAGGCCCCGTTCCAGCCCACCGTGGCCAAGTATACCGACCGTTACGTGCTGATGATTTCCGGCTCCAAGAGCTTCAGCTATGCCGGTGAGCGTATCGCCATGATGATTTGCAGCCCCAAACTGTTCAATATGGAGTGCCCCGACCTGGCCCGCTTCTACAGCCAGACGCAACTCGGCCGCGCCCTCATTTTCGGCACCCTCTACTGCCTCAGCTCCGGCACCGCCCACAGCGTACAGTACGCCATGGCCGCCATGCTCAAAGGGGCCAACGACGGCACATTCAACTTCGTCAAAGACATCAAGGAGTACGGTGAGAAGGCCAGGGTGATGAAGAAACTCTTTACCGACAACGGCTTCTACATCGTCTACGACAAAGATATGGGCGAAGACATCGGCGACGGCTTCTACTTCACTTTCTGCTATCCTGGTTTCGGCGGCGTCGACCTGCTCAATGAGCTCATCCGCTATGGCATCAGCGCCATCGCACTTGACATTACCGGCAGCCACAAACAGGGCATCCGCGCTTGCGTGGCCCTGGTGCAGCGCGACCAGTTCCCCGACCTTAAGGTCCGTCTGGAGAAATTCCACGCCGACCATCCCGTCAAGTAAGATTGGTTTAGGTAATATAAGGAGGCCCTACCTTTATTGGCAGGGCCTCCTTTTTTATTCAAGATTATTTAGAGGCCTAAATATTGGCGAACATGGTCGAATACGATGTTGGCACGAATGTCGAAAGCCTCACGAGAAGCGTAACCAATGTGCGGTACGCAAATGCAGTTCGGTGCATTCAGTAGTGGGTGGTTGTTGGGCAGCGGTGGCTCATTTTCATATACGTCGAACCCTGCTCCTAAAATCACACATTTTCTTAATGCTTCAGCTACAGCTTCTATGTTACATACGTTTCCCCGTGCTGTGTTGATAAGTAGTGCGCTGGGTTTCATTATCTTCAGTTCGTTGGCACCTATCAAATGCTGAGTTTCGGAAGTGAGGGGCACATGCAGAGTGACTATGTCGCTATCCTTTAGCAGGTGCTCAAGGCTGACATATGAGGCTCCGAGTTCCTTTACATCAGGATGTTCGCTGCGGTTGTAGGCCAGCACTTTGCAGCCGAAAGCCTTCAGTAGGCGAATGACCGCAGTGCCGATGGCACCGGTACCCACCACGCCTACGGTCTTGCCTTTCAACTCACGGCCTAAATACATGCCGCGACCTTCGCCTCTGCGAATGGCACCATCAAGGTATGTCACTTGACGCAGAAGGTCTAGCATCAGTCCGATGGCCAGTTCGCTCACGGCTGTGGTAGAATAACCGGCGGCATTCTGCACTAGGATATTGTGCGCTTTACAGTAGGCTAAATCTATATGGTCCAGCCCAGTAAAGGCAACTGAAAGGTATTGCAATCTCGGACATTGTTCCAAGATGGAGGTGGGGAGTTTGATGTTAGAGATAATTGCCACTTCGGCCTCGTGCATACGGGTCGCCAAGGTTGCGGCATCTTCTTTGCGGTCCATATAGTAGTCGAAAGAGTGGCCATGGGCAGCAAATTCCCTTTTTAGCTTTTCGAATTGCTCTTGGCTTATGCCTAAAGGTTCTACACAAGTGATTTTCATGGTATCTAATAAATGGTTTTACTTCTTCTTTTTCACACTGAAGCCGAAACCTCCAATTTTTTCGCCTAGTCCATAGTACTTGCCGTGCGAATAGGCCAAAGGCTTGGCGTGGTTCAATTGAAAGGCACCTGTACTTTTGTCAATGAGTTTTTCTTCGGCATCAATTGCCACCACGTTGGCCAAGAACATGTCGTGGCTGCCCAGTTTACGTATCTCCACCACCTGGCATTCTATGTTAAGTGGGCTTTCAGATATCAGAGGGGCTTGTACTATTTGTCCTTTTTCAGGGGTGAGGTGCATCTCTTTGAATTTGTCGAAATCGCGTCCACTCCGCACTCCACACCAGTCGGTTGCGCGGGCTAATCCCTCGGTAGTGAGGTTTATGACAAATTCTCCTGTGCATTTGATAATATCATACGAGTGGCGCTCGTGTCTGACTGAAATATAGCACATGGGCGGGTCACTGCATACAGTGCCCGTCCATGCTATTGTCAGAATGTTATAATTTTCTGGACTGTCTCCGCAACTGACCATTACGGCCGGAAGAGGGTAGATTAATGTTCCAGGTTTAAAAGGAACTTTCATCGAATGCTATTCTTTAAATCTTTTTTCCAATTCGTCAATCCAGTAGCGGAATTGCTTATCGGTTTCGGCTAGGTTGGCCACAGTTTTGCAAGCGTGGAGCACGGTTGCATGGTCCTTGTTGCCGCATTGTAGGCCGATAATGGCCAGTGACGACTTTGTCATTTTCTTGGCAAAATACATGGTCAACTGTCGGGCCTGAACTATCTCGCGCTTGCGGGTACGCGATTGGATACTGTCAATTGGAATATTGAAATAGTCGCATACAACTTTCTGAATGTAGTCGATAGTAACCTCTCGGTTTGTGCTTTTGACGAATTTGTCAACCATCTGACGAGCCAAATCAAGGGTGATGTCGCGACGATTGAGAGAAGATTGGGCCATCAATGAGATGAGGGCACCTTCTAATTCACGAACATTTGTATTTATGTTGTAGGCAATATATTCTATTACTTCTTCAGGCATTTCAACCCCATCGTTTTCCAACTTTTGCTTGAGTATCTTCATGCGTGTTTCCACATCTGGGGGAAGCAGTTCGGCTGCTAAGCCCCATTTCAGTCTCGAGGTCAATCGAGTTTCAAGTCCTTGCAGCTCGCTTGGAGCCTTGTCGCTAGTAATAATCAGCTGCTTGCCAGCCTGATGGAGCGTATTGAAGATATGGAAGAAGGCTTCCTGAGTACGGGTGGCTTTATTTGCCCAGAACTGAATATCGTCCACAATCAGCACGTCCACCATCTCATAGAAATGTACAAAGTCGCTTGTTGTGCCGTTGCGGCCAGCGTCCTGGTATTGTTGCATAAACTGCTCTGAGGTTACGTACAAGACGATTTTATCCGGATGAAGCTCCTTGGTCTTCAGACCGATAGCATTGGCCAGATGGGTCTTGCCTAAACCCACTCCTCCATGAAGCATCAATGGATTGAATGCCGTTTTGCCGGGATTTTCAGCTACAGCATATCCGGCTGCGCGAGCCAGACGGTTGCATTCGCCCTCCACAAAGTTATGTAAGGTGTATGACGAACTGAGTTGTGAGTTGATGCGCACCTTCTGAATACCGGGAATGACAAAAGGATTTGGGAATTCGCGGCTCTCGTCACGGTTGAGGTTCATGGGCACCTCGGTGGGTCTATTAATGGTCGACTGTCGTCCCGAAGAGGGAATGCGGGTTGTAATGGGAGAGTCGGAAATACTAGTGTCCATTACTATACTATATTGTAGGCAAGCGTTAGGGCCTAAAGTCAGACGGATGGCGTTTTTCAGTAGTTCGGCGTAGTTCTGTTCCAGCCACTCATAGAAGAACTGGCTTGGCACCTGGATAATGAGCGTAGTCCCGTCAAGCTTCACGGGAACGATGGGCTCAAACCATGTGCTGAACACCTTTTCGTTCTCCTTTCCTGCCAGGTTGTCCTTGATAAAACCTAGGCATTCTTCCCAGACTTGCTGATAATCTTTCTCCATATTAGTTGTTATCTCTTGTTGCTGTTTCTGTATCACTTATGGATTGTTTCTATCCACTCGTTTACAATGCAAAGGTGCAACATTTTTGTCACCTATCTGTGCGTAAAAATTTTTTGCATATTTCAATTTTTTTTTGTAAAGCACTTTGGTGTTTTGCCTATTACTTTTATTCCTCTTCTCCCCAAAAATCTGAAAAATAACCCTTTTAATTTCCGTTAACTTTTTTCCGCCCTCGTAATATACGATTTTTCTTCCAATGATGGAGTGTTTTTTCCACTTTTTTTACTTTTTCCGTCACAATTGTTCATATCTCACACAACTCTCTGAAAGCTAATTTTGTATTTGTTGAAAACGTTGTAACTATCAGGTATTCAGTAGTGTGTCCATAATAATCTGATTTTCAAAAAAGATTTGCGACGCCGTATTTTTCTAATTGTTTCGTTTGCAAACGAATGGTTTTTTATTCACACTTTTTGGTTGACAATTTTATTTTCTTCACCTCCTGTTCCTCATTAGAAAAAAAGATTAAAACAGATTGTCTTCTTATGTGGAATCGCATTTCTTACGCGATGCATATCCTTTCATCAGGTGACCAGCACTGTCCCTGAGTTGTTCCAAGAGGGCTAATAATCAAAAGCTTCTAAAATACACATGCAATATCCTTTGCATTTTTTTAGGATTGCTTTCGTTGAATTATTAAATATGGAACGACCTCCTTGCCTAATTACTACCTGCTTTCATCCAATCAGGAATTATCTTTATTTCGAGCGTATATCACCTGTTTTCCACAAATCTTCTGTTCTTCTTGGGACATGGTTCCAGATACCTGCCTGGCTTTTGTCTCAATCACAGTAAATAATGTTGACTTCAAAATGATGTAACCTTAATAGAAATCGCAGTTAGGAATACCATTATCATGAGTAAACACCAAAATAAAATAACTTCTTGTTTTCCATGTGGTTGGCAAAGTGTTTGATTAATTTTAAAGAAAAATATATATAATATTAAAAAAAATGAGTAACTTTGCACCCGATTTTGAAGTTAAAATAATAATAAATAACATCATAAATAACTTAAACTCAAATCAAATGAACAAAGCACATAATTTTAATGCAGGTCCTTGCCCCCTGCCCAAAGAGGCTGTCGAATCCACCATCGCAGCTATCCGCAACTTCGACAACACCGGAGTCGGTCTGATGGAAATCTCTCACCGCACCCCCGGTTGGGAGCGCGTAATGGCTGAGACCCGCCAGCTCTGGCGCGATCTTATGAACATCCCTGAGGATTATGAAATCCTCTTTCTCGGCGGTGGTGCCAGCACCTTGTTCCTCGATATCCCTGCCAACTTCCTCAACAAGAAGGCTGCCTATCTGCAGACTGGCGTTTGGGCCAAGAAGGCCGTGAAGGAAGCCAAGCTCTTCGGCCCCGTCGACGTGGTTGCCTCCAGCGAAGATAAGACCTACAGCTACATCCCCAAGAACTACACCATCCCCACTGATGCCGACTACTTCCACATCACTACCAACAACACCATCTATGGTACCGAGATCAAGTACGACATAGACAGCCCCGTGAAGCTGATTGCCGACATGAGCTCCGATATCATGAGCCGTCCCGTCGACGTTACCAAGTACGCTTGCATCTATGGTGGTGCCCAGAAGAATGTTGGTCCTGCCGGTGTCACCTTCGTCATCGTTCGCAAAGACCTCCTCGGCCAGATTACCGACCGTCAGTACATGAACCCCCTGCCCACCATGGTGGACTTCCGCACCCATGCCGCTGCCGAGGCCAAGAACATCTCCATGTTCAATACTCCTCCCGTGCTCCCCATCTTCGTCATGCACGAGACCCTGAAATGGGTGAAATACACCGTCGGCGGTCTGGATATGATGAACGCCTACAACACAAAGAAATCCAAAATGCTCTATGAGGAAATCGACCGCAACAGCCTCTTCCACGGCACCGCCGAGAAGGAAGACCGTTCCATCATGAACCACTGCTTCGTCATGGCTGAGGGTCGCGAGAACCTCCAGGACGAGTTCATGGCCTTCGCCAAGGAGCGTCAGATGGTTGGCATCAAGGGTCACCGCAGTGTTGGTGGCTTCCGCGCCTCCCTATACAATGCCGTCACCATCGAGGACGTTGAGGCTCTCATCCAGTGCATGCAGGACTTCGAGAAACTCCACAAATAAGAATTAATTAACCACAAGACTCTCTATCCGTCTATTGTCCAATAGAGGTTTAGAGAGTCTTCTTTAAAATCAATCAAACTATAATGAAAGTTTTAGTTGCTACTGAAAAACCTTTCGCAAAAGTTGCCGTTGACGGCATCCGTTCAGTTGTTGAGAAGAATGGCCACACCCTCGCCCTTCTTGAAAAATATACCGATGTGAACCAATTCTATGAGGCCGTGGCTGATGCCGATGCCCTCATCGTCCGTTCCGACAAGGTCACCAAGGAAGTTATCGACCACGCCAAGAACCTCAAAATTGTCGTTCGCGCTGGCGCCGGTTTCGACAACCTCGACCTCGCCGCTTGCACAGCCCGCGGCATTGTGGCCATGAACACCCCCGGTCAGAACAGCAACGCCGTTGCCGAGCTCGTGATGGGTCTCCTCGTTTTCACCGTCCGTAATTTCTACAACGGCAAGTCTGGTTCCGAACTCCAGGGCAAGAAACTGGGTATCCTTGCTTTCGGTAATGTTGGCCGCAACGTGGCTCGCATCGCCAATGGCTTCGGCATGGATGTCTATGCTTATGATGCTTTCCTCACCGCCGACCAAATCAACCAGTCTGGCCTCGCCAAGGCTGTTGCCAACCAGGATGCTCTCTTCGAGACCTGCGACATCGTCTCCCTCCACATCCCCGCAACTGCTGAGACCAAACAGAGCATCAACTACGCCCTCGTCAACAAGATGCACAAAGGCGCTATCCTCATCAACACCGCCCGTAAGGAAGTCATCAACGAACCCGAACTGCTCAAGCTGATGGCCGATCGTACCGACATCAAGTACATCACCGACATCATGCCCGATGCCGATGCCGAGTTCAAGGCTTTCGAAGGCCGCTACTTCGCTACTCCCAAAAAGATGGGTGCCCAGACCGAAGAGGCCAACATCAACGCCGGTATCGCCGCTGCCAACCAGATCAGCGACTACTTTGCTACCGGTAACACCCGTTTCCAGGTGAACAAATAATATTGATTTATATCAATAAATAAGAAGGGGAGACGCAAGCCTCCCCTTTTTACTTTCCCAGCCATGATTTGCATCTTCAACCCCGAGCACGACCTCTGCCTGGCCAACGGCACCCCTCACTACATGCCGCCCGTGTCGGCACTCCGTTTCGCACAGCAGAGCGCCTCTTTGATGCAAATACTCTATCCTGAGGCCGAGACCTGCATCCCTGCGGCAGCGGTTGCTGCTTTGCCTTCCAGCCAATGGTCACACATTGTCCCCTGGGGGTGGAACTGTGTCCTGAAGGAACAACTACAAGCCAGCGGCGTACCCATGGCCGTGCTTCCTTCTGATGATGACCTTTGCCGTTGGCGCCAGCTTCAGCACCGCTCCACGTGGCTTGCTTTGCAGCCCGACAGCCGCTCCGTCACCTCCGTTTCCCAGGTGCAAGCCCTCCTCACTGTTCACTCCCAGCTGGTGCTCAAAGCCCCATGGTCGGGTTCCGGACGAGGAATCCGATGGGTGACCGACGGCTTGAACAAGCTTGATGTCAGCTGGCTGGAGAAAGTGGTGCGGCAACAAGGTTGTGCCATTGCCGAGCCCCGCCGACAAGTGGCCGAGGAGTTTGCCCTCGAATATATGGTTTTTGCCGACAAGTTAGTGTTCCGGGGTTTCTCTCTTTTCTCCTCTGCCAACGGGGTGTATCAAGGCAATCTCCTTTTGCCCGATGAGGCCATCCGCCATCGTGTCCGCTTCACCCTTGCTGAGCAGCAAGCGCTGGAAGACTACCTGCAAGCCCACCTCGTCGGACAATACCACGGTCCCCTTGGGATTGACTATCTCCACACCACAGACGGCCAAAACCACCTCAGCGAACTCAACCTCCGCCACACCATGGGCATGGTTGCCCACGCCTACCTCGCCCAGCATCCCGAGTCGCAAGGCACCCTTTTCCAACCAACAAAGAAATAGTATTTTCAATATGTCAATCGGGTGAGCAACCTTTCCTCATCGTTTTTCATCTTCTTTGAGAACTGATACCCGAACCGATGTACTTGACATTGTCTCATACTCCATCACTTTAGATTTCACGTCAAGCTGTAGCCCGATAGTGTCAAGAATTTCCAGCAAAGTGGTTATCTGTGGGTTCCCTTTACCGCGTTCAATAGCCACAAGGGTGTTGACGGCAATCCCCGAAAGCTCCGAAACGGTGCGCTGGTTCACCCCCAGCACCGCCCGCCGCTCCCTGATAATCTGTCCAATTTCCTTCAAGTCCATAATACCAATATATTGCGATTTCCGCTGCAAAAATACAACTATTTCTCCAATCAGCAAAATAAAATCGCAACATATTGCGATTTTCGGCTCTAAAGTATCGTTATGTTCAGTCGCAGCAGTTGATTTATAAGGTCGGAGGCTTTTTGCTGCAGCATCCAGCCGTAGGTGGGGATGTATATCTGCCTGCGGGCCTCGGCGTATGAGAGCAGCTCGAGACCCTGCACCCCTTTGCGGTGGCCGAGACAGCGGCCATGTGTGGCCACGGTGCGTTTGAGGCCGTGCATGGTGTCGTTGGCGAAACAGGCGGGGTCGATGTCCTCATGCTCGAAGACCTTCAGACCTTGCCACACCCCTTCCACGCTGGCGGAAGTGACGCCGGGACTGAAAGGCACGGGGATGCCATAGTGGGGGAAGAAAGGGCTGAGCCGCTGCCAAGGGTCGTCGGCGTGGCTGGTCACGTCTATCAGCAATGCCCCGGGGTGCTGTCGCAGCAGGGTCTCGGGTTTCTTTCTCCGGGAGTCAATCTGTATCATGGTTCAATCAGAATGGAAGGTCTTCATCTGGTTCTATTAGTTTTGAATGCAAGTCGGAAGGTAATAAAGCCTTAAAATGCTCCTTCATCCCTTGGGGGATATGGATGGCGGTGAGATTCTCACATCCAAGAAAAGCTCCGTCCCCGATATGCGTCAAGCCGGCGGGCAGGGTGATGGCGGTGAGATTCTTACACCACCAAAAAGCACTGGCCCCGATATGTGTCAGTCCGGCGGGCAGGGTGATGGCGGTGAGATTATTACAATTCTCAAAAGCACTGTCTCCGATATGCGTCAGGCCGGCGGACAGGGTGATGGCGGTGAGATTCTCACATCCATTAAAAGCACTGGCCCCGATATGCGTCAGGCCGGCGGGCAGGGTGATGGCGGTAAGATTCTCACAACCAGCAAAAGCTCTGTCCCCGATATGTGTCAGGCTGGCGGGCAGGGTGATGGCGGTGAGATTCACACACCACGCAAAAGCCCAGTCCCCAATATGCGTCAGGGTATCGGGCAGGGTGATGGCGGTGAGATTCTCACATCCATTAAAAGCTCTGTCCCCGATATGTGTTAGTCCGGCAGGCAGGATAACCTCCTCCTCATCCGACAAGAAAGCAATCAACCTCTTGCCTTGTACATCTATCAAACAGCCGTCTTGGAATGCGAAATGCGGAGAATGATTTACGACAGACCGAATACCCGTCCCCGAAAAAGCACTGTCCCCGATATGCGTAAGTCCAGCGGGCAGGGTGATGGCGGTGAGACCACATCCATAGAAAGCACCGTCCCCAATATGCGTCAGGGTATCGGGCAGGGTGATGGCGGTGAGATTCTTACACCCCTCAAAAGCTCTGTTCCCGATATGCGTCAGGCTGGCGGGCAGGGTGATGGCGGTGAGATTCCTACAATACTCAAAAGCATTGCCCCCGATATGCGTCAGGTTAGCAGGCAGGGTGATGGCTGTGAGTTTCTCACACTCCCCAAAAGCCCAGTCACCGAGATGTGTCAGGGTAGCGGGCAGGGTGATGGCGGTGAGATTCTTACACCAAATAAAAGCTCTGTTCCCGATATGCGTCAGGCTGGCGGGCAGGGTAACCACCGCCTTATCCGACAAGAATGCAATCAACCTCTTGCCTTGTACATCTATCAAACAGCCGTCTTGGAATGAGAAGTGCGGAGAATGGTTTACGACCGACCGAATACCTGTCCACGAAAAAGCACCGTCCCCGATATGTGTCAGACTGGCGGGCAGGGTGATGGCGATAAGATTCTCACATCCATAAAAAGCATCGACTCCAATATGCGTCAGGCCGGCGGGCAGGGGGATGGCGGTAAGATTCTCACAACAAGCAAAAGCACTGTCCCCGATATGCGTCAGGGTAGCGGGCAGGGTGATGGCGGTGAGATTCTGACAACCAAAAAAAGCCCAGATCCAGATATGCGTCAGGCTGGCGGGCAGGGTAACCACCGCCTTATCCGACAAGAATGCAATCAACCTCTTGCCTTGTACATCTATCAAACAGCCGTCTTGGAATGCGAAATGCGGAGAATGGTTTACGACAGACCGAATACCTGTACTCGAAAAAGCACCGTCCCCGATATGCGTCAGGGTAGCGGGCAGGGTGATGGCGGTGAGTTCCTCACATTCCAAAAAAGCCCAGTCCCCGATATGCGTCAGTCCAGCGGGCAGGGTGATGGCGGTGAGATTCATACACCAACTAAAAGCACTGCCTCGTATCACCTTGCAGCCTTCTTTTACCTGATAAGATACAAGATTTCTATTAGTACATTTCAATAACTCTGTGCCGTCGGGACTGTAGACCACTCCGAACTCGTCTTCGATGCCATTGGCTATTTCATCGTCAGTGGCTTCGGCAGTATTGACAACAACAGGAGGGGGTGGGGCGGTGGGTTTGGCAAGGTTGAAGAGGCGGAAGGAGACTTGGGCGAGGGTTTTCTGCCGCAGGGCAAGGAGGAAGAGGGCATAGACACGGTCGAGCTCGGCTGAGGTGGAGGGGAACTCCTGACGGAGGAAGGCACAACGCTCCGGGCTGCGATAGTCGGCCTCGGAGAGGAGCAGGCGGTCGGCAGCCCCGTAGCGGTTGAGATAGTCGGGACAGTGAGCCACGGCACGGAGCGAGAGGAGGATGGAGGCCAGGGCGAAGTCGTCGATATGCTCGGAGAAATCAGCATCGGTGCGGTCGGAATGGCGGAAGTCGGGGCTACCCATCTCGGGAGCCCGCTGCCCTTGCATGGCGGGGACGAACATGCCATCATAGTCCACTAACACCAGCGTGCCGTCGGGACGGACAAGGATGTTGTCCGGCTTGAGGTCGCCATGGGCGAAGGGCTGGGTGAGGAGCCACGCCGCAAGACGGCCGAACTGATAGGCCAGGAGGTGGAGAGCGTAGGGGTCGGAGAGATGGGCGCGGAGATAATTGTCGAGGGTGAGACCCTCCACCCAGTCCATGACCAGCACGGGGTATTCGGCACCGCCGTTGCCTGTGTCTACAAAGAGTTCGCGCTCCAAAAAACGGATGTGTGCAAGATAGGAAGAAGTGACCTGCTCG
>Ga0247611_10006573_pt1 | contig 14858 bp, 10 predicted proteins | sample 177DNAGHGhighgp2_FD_192422 | JGI IMG/M metagenome (GOLD analysis project Ga0247611, IMG submission 192422) | Sheep rumen microbial communities from Palmerston North, Manawatu-Wanganui, New Zealand - 1770 DNA GHGhigh gp2 | ecosystem: Host-associated > Mammals > Digestive system > Stomach > Rumen...
CAACAAACTGGCAATGATCATGATTTAATAATCAATAATGGAACATTATCTATTAATAAAACAGCAAGTACTAATAAAACACGTTTAAAATTTACTGCTGATTTTGGTGGACAAACACTTGTATTAAATAATGAAAATAAAACATTTAATATTTATACTAATGCTATATTACAGGGTTATTCATCTAGTGAAACTTGTGTTAGAAACTATGGTACTACTAATATGTATGATGGAACTTTAAAAGGACTTGGATTATTTAGTAATTTATCAAGTGGAACATTTAATATGTTTGGTGGAACAATAAATGATATATATTCTAATGCAATAAATAATTATGGAACAGTTAATATTAGTGGTGGAACAATTAATAGTTCTGGAACAGGAATAAACAATTTTGATGGTGGTAATATAACTATTAATGGAAATGTACATATTACTACATCAACTAATCCTGCAAGTTCAAATTACCGAAATGGCATTATAAATAGTGGACAACTAAATATTTCATCAGGTACTATTGAAGGATATTATACAATTAAAAATACATCCACTGGTGATGTTGAAATAACTGGTACTGCTCAAATTATCTCATCATCCTATGGAATTATAAATGATGGTACTTTAAAGGTAACTGGTGGAAATATATCTGGAGTAAATAGAGGTATACAAAATAAAAATAACTTAACTATAAGTGGTAGTAATACAGTTATATCATCAACATCAAGTTCTGGGATAGCAATAGATAATAATAATGGAACAGCTACAATGTCAAATGGGACAATTAATAGTAATTATACAGGAATTTCAAATTCTTATAAATATTTAACAATTACTGGAGGTACGATAAATGGTGATGTTGTAGGAATAATTAATAAAATTAGTGGTTCAATAACTATTGAAGGTGGTGTAGTTAATTCATCGGGAACTGCTATTAGTTCAGATTCTGGTCTTGTAACAATAGGTATTAATGATTCTACCATAAGTACAAGTTCTCCATTAATACAAACGACTGGAACTAATGATAAATATGGCTTATATATAAGAAACAGTACAACTTATTTCTATGATGGAATAATAAAGTCATCAAGTGGTTTAGACCATTCAATTTTGGGTAATTCAATAAATGTTCCAGAAAATTATGAAATAAGAAAAGATTTAGATAATGGAATAGAAAGTGCATATTTAAAGAAAATGCCATTTTTAATGGCGGGAACAAGTGCAGCAGAAGATGCTAATTTTCTAAGAACAAATATAGCAAAGAAAGATATAGAAACAATAACATTTACAAATAGTATATCTGGACATACAGCAAATGGAACTGATTGCTTTGATGTAAGCCTTAATGAAGATGGAACTGTACTTGCATGGGTAACAGATACTGACTCAAATGGAAAACATGAAGTAACTATTGGGGCAGATAATAAAATATATGCATCTACAGGTGAGTACTTATTTGGTTATTTAACTAATTTAACTAGTATCAATGACTTACAATATTTAGATACATCAAAAGTAACATTAATGAATAGTATGTTCCATAATTGTTCAAGTCTAACAAATTTAAATTTAAGTGGTTTTAATACATCAAATGTTACAATTATGTCTGCTATGTTCTATGGATGTAGCAGTTTAACAAGTTTAGATTTAAGTAACTTTAATACATCAAATGTTAAAATAATGTCTGGTCTGTTCTATGGATGTGGCAGTTTAACAAGTTTAGATTTAAGTAACTTTAATACATCTAATGTTACTGCAATGTCACGTATGTTCTATGGATGCACTTCATTAACAACTCTTGATGTAAGCAGCTTTAATACATCAAATATTACAAGTATGTATCTTATGTTTGGATCTGCTGACAGTATTGGAGATATGCATCTAACCCAAATAATTGGAATTGAAAATTTTGATACATCAAAAGTAACAAATATGAATGCTACATTTCAAAAATGTGCATATTTAACAACTTTAAACTTAAGTAAATGGAATACTTCAAAAGTAACAAATATGTCATATATGTTTTATGGATGTAGTAGATTGACAACACTAAATGTTAGTAATTTTGATACAAGTAAAGTAACTAATATGAAGTGCATGTTTTATGATTGTGCAACATTGACAGAGTTAGATATATCAAGTTTTAGTACTCCAATAGTTAGTGATATGTCATATATGTTTAATAGATTATGGGCAATTAGGACAATATATGCAAGTGATAATTTTGTAACAACAAGTGTTACTACATCAACTTATATGTTCTTACATGATGAGAACTTAGTAGGTGGAGCTGGAACAGTATTTGGTGGTTCTGGTAAATCAAATGCAGTATATGCTCATATTGATGGTGGTGAAGATAACCCTGGATATTTTACAGATAAAAATGCAATTAAAGCTACAATTTATTATAATAGCAATACTACTGCAGGAAATCTAACAGTAGGAACTAAAATAGCTACTTGTGTACCTGCAGAAGGACAAACTTCTTGTACTATAATAATACCAAATTCAGTTATAAATAGTGTAGGTAAATATAACAGTCCATATAAAGGATTATCATCTTCAACTGCGTCAATGAGTACAACATCTAATTTAACAATAAGTGCCAATACTACTTTCTATGCTATATATAGTGGACAGGTAACAAGATACTATTACGATAATGGATATACATCAAACACTATTTATAGAAATGAATTTTTAACTAGTAATAATGAAATGAGTAGTGTATTATCTACATCTAGTACTGGAACTACAAATTATACGACAGAAACAGGACCTGGTTCATCTAGTTTCGCTGGTTTATCTAATGCGCAAGATACAAATGTTGAATATAATAATGTTACAGAGGCTGCAAATAGTTCTGATACAACCTTATATACAGTTTATCAATTTTCAGTTAGTTATGAAAAAGGTAATAATGTGAGCAGTATAGGAGCTACAAGTGATTCTTGTAAAATAACAACTGATAGTACATCATGTGCTGTTATTCTACCAAGTATTACTGCTTCTACTGGATATGTAAGCGTGGGATGGAGTATAACAAGTGGTTCTTCAACAGGAGATAGTCCACTCACACTATATATGTTAAATTCTAATAATATAGTATTATATGCAAATACAGTTGAAGCATTATTAATGGGTGGTGATTCAACAGCAGGAACTGAAAATTACTTAAGAACTTCTATAGCAAAACAAGATATAGAATCAATTACATTTACAAATAATATTGCTGGTCATATACCAAATGGAACTGATTGTTTTGATGTAAGTCAAAATGAAAGTGGAGGCATTCTAGCTTGGGTAACAGATAGTGATTCAAATGGTAAATATGAAATGACTATTGCTTCACAAGGAAATGTAGTTGCTTCAACTGGAAAAAATTTATTTAGAAATCTAACTAGTTTGACTACAATAAATGGATTACAATATTTAGATATATCGCGTGTTACTGATATGTTATGTATGTTTTATGGATGTACTAGTTTATTATCATTAGATTTAAGAATTCCAACATTTGATACATCCAATGTAACAAGGATGGAATCTATGTTTAGCAATTGTTCTAATATTACAGCAATATATCTAAATGCTTCGAACTTTGATACATCAAATGTTACTAGTATGAAAGCAATGTTTAATAATTGTAATAATTTGGTAACACTAGATTTAACACAATCAAACTTTAATACTTCTAAAGTAACAACAATGTATTATATGTTTAGAAATTGTTATAGTTTAGCTACATTAGATCTAACAAGCTCTAATTTTGATACATCAAATGTTACAGATATGGCTTATATGTTTTACAACTGTAATGCTTTAACAGCATTAGATTTAACACATCCTAACTTTGATACTTCAAAAGTAACTAATATGGCTTATATGTTTTACAAATGTAGGAGTTTAACAAGTTTAGATTTAACACATTCAAATTTTGATACATCAAAAGTTACAAACATGAGTAATATGTTCAATGAATGTAATGGATTAACAAGTCTAAATTTAACTACATCTAATTTTGACACTTCTAATGTTACAGATATGAGTTATATGTTTTATTATTGTAGGGGATTATTATCTATAGATTTAACACATTCTAATTTTGATACATCAAATGTTACAGACATGAGTTATATGTTTTATAATTGTAAGGAATTATCAACTATAGATTTAACACATTCTAACTTTAATACCTCTAAAGTAACAAATATGTCATATATGTTTGGTCAGTGTGAGAAACTAACAAGTTTAGATTTAACACAATCTAATTTTGACACCTCAAATGTTACAGACATGAGTTATATGTTTTATAGGTGCTATATTTTGTCATCAATAGATTTAAGTACATTTAACACATTAAAAGTAACAAGTATGAAAGGAATGTTTTGCGACTGTAGAGCATTACTTGCTATAGATTTAAATCATCCTAATTTTGACACTTCTAATGTTACAGATATGGCTGCTATGTTTGCAGGATGTAGAAGTATAACAAATTTAGATTTGAACTTTTCAACTTTTAATACATCAAAAGTAACAAAAATGAGTAGTATGTTTAGTGATTGTGATAACTTAGTAAGTATAAATTTAGATTTAAGTTATTTTGATACATCAAAAGTAACAACTATGGAATTTATGTTCACACAAAGTAATAAATTAGAAACAATATACTTAGGTCAAAATTTTGATACATCACAAGTAACAAATATGGGACATATGTTTGCTTATTGCCCTAAATTAAAAAACATATATGTTTCTTCAAATTTTGTTACAACAAGTGTTAATATATCAAGTGATATGTTTACTGATAGTACATTAATTGTAGGAGGGTCTGGAACAGTATATGATTCAAATCATACTGATGCATCTTATGCTCATGTAGATGAAGGTACTTCAAACCCAGGATACTTTATTGGACTTGGTGGAACTCTTGCACAAGGAAATAATGGGACTACAACATTCTTTAATAGTAGTCCAATTAATAAGTCTGATGTTGAAACAATAACATTTCAAAATAATACTGGTGCTCCAAGTGGATCACTTGGAAGTTGGGATGCATCATTAGATTTAGATAATAGTGTAACAGCTTATTATACAGATGCAGATAGTAATGGATTATATGAAGTAACAATTGCAAGTGATGGAGTAATATTAGCACCACAAAATAGTTCATTTTTGTTTAGTAATTTTAAAAAAATAACATCATTTATCAATTTAACTTATTTAGATACATCAAAAGTAACTAATATGAGCACAATGTTTTATGGATGCAATAGTTTAACAACACTAGATTTAAGTAACTTTGATACCTCAAAAGTAACTAATATGGCTGGAATGTTTCAAATATATTCTGATTATATTGGCCGTTATACATCAAATTTAGCCACAATTACAGGCCTTAATAAATTTAATACATCAAATGTAACAAATATGTCATATATGTTTGAAGGTTTATTAAATTTAACCTCAATAGATGTTAGTAATTTTGATACATCAAAAGTAACAAATATGAGTTATATGTTTTATCATTGTATTAGTCTTACAACACTAGATGTTAGTAGTTTTGATACCTCAAATGTAACAGATATGGCATGGATGTTTGCTGGAAATAAGTATATATATGGAGCAGCAACAAATTACACTATGTCCTTAAGTAGTATTGTTGGAATTGAAAACTTTGATACATCAAAAGTAACAAATATGAAAGGAATGTTTCACTGCAATAGTTTAACAACTTTAAATTTAAGTGGTTGGGACACTTCTAAAGTAACTAATATGATCAATATGTTTCGTGGCTGTAACTTAATAACTACAATAAGTGTGAGTAATGACTTTGTAACAACAAATGTTACAAACTCAACTAATATGTTTTTGGATTGTACTTCATTAGTTGGAGAATCTGGAACAGTATATGATTCTAGTCATGTTGATGCAATGTATGCTCATATTGATGGTGGAACTTCAAATCCAGGATACTTTACTCAAGCTCCTGAGAGTATTAGTGCTAATATATCTAAGGATGTTAATAATTTACTTAATTCAATTATAGAGGGAATTAATATTATTCAGAATTAATATAATTCTCTTTTTTTTAATATCAAAAATTGGTATAATCTTAAAGGGAAGTGATATTATGGTAGAGAAATATATGCCAGATATATATCAAAAGAGTATATACTATATTAATTATGATAAATTATATAAAAAGGGTGTTAGATGCATTTTATTTGATCTAGATAATACAATTACACCTCCTCATGTAAAAAAGCCTACTAAGAGGCTAAAAAGATTGTTTGATGAGCTAAAAGATAAAGGATTTAAACTAATAATTATATCTAATTCACCAAAACATAGAATTGAACCTTTTAAAAGAGAATTAAATGTTGATGCTTGTGCTTTTTCATTAAAACCAACTAAAAATAAATATACAAGAATTATGGAAAAATACAAATATAAATCAACAGAACTTGCAGCAATAGGTGATCAATTACTTACTGATATTCATGGAGCTAATAAATTAGATATTACATCTATTTTAGTAAATCCTCTAACTGATCATGATTATACAATTACATTTATAAATAGATTATTTGAAAAATTTATATATAGAAGATTAGATAATAAAGATTTATTAATAAAGGGAAAATATTATGATTAAAAAATGTATTGGTTGTGGAAGTATTCTTCAAAGTGATCATGTTGATAATGAAGGCTTTGTTAAAAGTAATGTATATGATAAGAGTGAGTACTGTGAAAGATGCTTTAAAATAATTCATTATGGTGAATATAGTGTTTTAGATAAAAAAATAGATACTGATGGAATAATTAGAAACATTAATAGTGATGGTTATTCTACAGTAGCTTTTCTAATTGATCCTTTTAATATTAATAATAGTATTAAAAAGATAATAAGAAGATTTAAAAATGAAAAGTATATTTTAATTACTAAAAGAGATATATTACCTAGAAGTTTAAAAGAGAAGAAATTAATTGAATATGTTAAAACTAATGTTTATGATACTGATAAAATAATGTGTATTTCTTCTATTAAGAAGTATAATATTGATAATTTTTTAAAATTAATTGATAAAGATAATGTAAGAAGACTATATATTGTTGGTTTTACTAATAGTGGTAAATCTACTTTTATTAATGCTATTTTATCTTCAAATAAGAAAAAACCAATTATTACTACTAGTTCTATTCCAAATACTACTGCTTCTTATATAACTATGAAATTATCTAATAAACTAACTATTGTAGATACTCCTGGTTTTATTGATAAGGATGCTATATATAATTTTGTTGATTATAAAAAGATTAATAAGTATTATCCTAAAAAGGAAATAAAAGTTAAAACTTTTCAAATGTGGAATGACTCATCTATAGTAGTTAATGATATTTTAAGAATTGAAAATACTTCTAATAAATTAAATAGTTTTAGTTTTTATATGAATGATAAATTAAGATTTGAAAAAGTAAAGATTAAAAATCATAAATTAAAAGAATTACCTAGTATTTCTTTTGATATTATTGAACCTAGTGATATTGTTATTAATGGTCTTGGTTTTATTAGAATTACTAAGGTAGGTAAAGTAACTATTAATGTTATTGATACTAAGATAGTTAGTATTAGAAAGAGTATGATTTAAATGAATAAAATTAATGTAATGAATGATAATCTTATTAATAAGATTGCAGCTGGTGAAGTAGTTGAAAAGATATGTAATGTTGTAAAAGAACTTGTTGAAAATAGTATTGATGCTGGAAGTAAAAATATTAAAGTTGAACTACTTGAAAGTGGAGTTAGACAAATTAAGGTAACTGATGATGGATGTGGTATGTCTAAGGAAGATGCTAATATTTGTTTTTATAGACATGCTACTAGTAAAATAAAGAATGAAAATGATTTATATTTTATTAATACTCTTGGTTTTAGAGGTGAAGCTCTTGCTGCAATAGCTGCTGTTAGTAATACAACTCTTGATACTTATGATGGAGTAGATGCAACTTTTATTAATATTAAAGCTGGTAAAATTATTGAAACTAAAACTGGTAGTATGAGAAAAGGAACTATAATTTGTGTTAAAGAATTATTTTATAATACTCCAGCTAGATTAAAGTTTTTAAAATCTCTTCATACTGAACTTGCTAATAGTACATCTGTAATTGAAAAAATAGCACTGTCTCATCCAGATATTTCATTTGAATTATTAAATGATGAAAAAACTATATTAAAAACTACTGGAAGTAATGATTTATATAAAACAATACATGAAATATTTGGTTTAAATACTACTAAGAATATGATACAAATATCTGCTGAAAACTATGATTATATTATTAATGGTTATATTAGTAATTTAAATGTATCTAAATCTAGTAAAAATAATATGATTACTTTAGTTAATGGTAGAGTAGTAACAAATCAAAGTGTAAATAGAGTTATTAAAGATGCATATCATACTGTTTTAGCTGAAAATAAATATCCAATAGTTGTAATTAATATAGAAACAGATCCAACTCTAATAGATGTAAATATTCATCCAACTAAACAAGATATTAAATTTTCTAAATTAGAAAGTCTTACTGATTTATTATTTAATACTATTAGAGGTGCTTTATTATCTTCTGATAATTCTTTTAAAGTTTATAAGGAAGAATATAAACCAGTAGAATACAAAGAAGTAAGGGAAACTATTTATAATGATAATAATGATTATGTAGTTAATGATAAATTATATAATGAAGATAAAAAGTTTGAAAGTATTAGAATGGAATTTGTTTCTGATGATAATAGTGTAGAATATAATAGTGAAGAAGTTAAAAGAGTTAATAATTTAATTAAACCAGTTGGTCTTGCTCTTGGTACTTTTTTAATAGCTAATGATGAAGATACTATGTATATGTTTGATATTCATGCTGCTGATGAGAGACATAATTATGAATATTTTTTAGATAAATTAAATTCTAAACAAGTTTATACAACTCAAATGTTATTTCCAATTCAACTAGAATATCCTAAAAATGAATTTATGAATATAAAAGAACATATAAATGAAATAGAAGAATTAGGCTTTGGTGTAGATGAATTTGGAACAAATACATATAGAGTTTATTCTCATCCTGATTGGTTAAAAGAGGGTCATGAAGAAGAGAGTATTAGATATATATTTGATTTTATTGCAGAACAAAAAGGTAAATTTGATAGAAGTAAATTTATAGATAGAGTAGCTGCTTCTCTTGCTTGTAAAGCTAGTGTTAAAGCTAATTCTACGCTTACAAATGAAGAGATGGAAGCAATTATTAATAATCTATTTGAATGTAAATTTCCATATACATGTCCTCATGGTAGACCAACTGTTATTAAATATCCTTTATATGAATTAGAAAAAATGTTTAAAAGAGTTAATTTTTCGAAGGTGGATAATAATGAGTAAAGAAGAATTGGAATTATCAAAAGACATATTAGAAAGAATAGATTTTTTAATGAAACTACTTGATGAGAATGGTTGGGAATTAAATGATGATGGAGATATTGTAGAAAAAAAATCCAAAAGATTAGTATGGGATATCATACATGGAGTAAAAGATGAGTAAAATAGTATTAATAGTGGGGCCAACTGCTACTGGGAAAACAAAAGCTTCTATAGAAGTAGCTCATGAATTAAATGCACAAATAATAAATGCGGATTCCACACAATTATATAAAGAACCAGTAATAACAACTGCAAAGATAAAAGAAAGTGAAAAAGAAGGCATTATTCATCATTTAATGGATTATGTATCTTTAAATGATGATTATACTATTTTTGATTATCAAAAAGATGGAAGAAGAATACTAGATAAATTAATTAGTGAGAATAAAAATGTTGTTATTGTTGGTGGAAGTGGTTTATATATTAAAGCTCTTTTATATAACTATAATTTAGAAGAAACAAAGATTAAAAAAATAGATTTAAGTCATTATTCTAATGAAGAATTAAAAGAGTATGCAGATAAAATAGATATTAATAATAATATTCATGTTAATAATAGACAAAGATTAGAAAGGTTTATAACTTTTTATGAATCTAGTGGTAAAGTAATAAAGAATAAAGATGAAATAAATCAAAAAGTATATGATTTTATTTCTATTGGACTAGATGCCAAAAGAAGCGAATTATATAAAAGAATAGATGATAGAGTAGAAGAAATGATGAAGGATGGAATGCTAGAAGAAGCAAAAAGACTTTATAAATTACATCTAAAAAACTATTCTAATATAATTGGTTTTAGAGAATTAGAACTTTATTTTAAAAATGAAATATCACTTGATAAAGCTCTTGAATTAATCAAAAGAAATACAAGAAGATATGCTAAAAGACAATATACTTGGTTTAAAAACCAAATGAAAGACATAAACTGGGTACATGTAGATTATAATAATTTTGAAAATACTTTAAATGAAATAAGAAGGATTATTAATTAATCCTTCTTATTTAAATTCTAAATATAAATCTTTATTAAAATTATGTTCTTTTTTATCTTTTTCAAGTAATGTTTTAGTTTCTATCATTTAGTAATTTCTATTATTATTTTTATTTATTTCATCATCATCCCATGTAAGATCAATATGAACCCATTTTTTATTCCAATATATTGCATTCCATTCATGTTCTTCACTATTAACTTTAAAATTTGGAATATTTAGTTTATCTAAAGCTATTGCAAATAAATCAGAATAACCACTACATAATGCTTTTCCATTTATGGCACCAGTTGCTTTATTAGAATCAGTTATTTCATCATCTTTAACATAATCATCATCATATGTAATTCTTTCAATTAAATAATCATGTAATCTTTCTATATCTTTTTTAGTAATACTCTTTTTATCAATATTTTTATTTATATAATTATCTAAATAATTATCAATTTTACTTATTTCATCTTCTGTATATAATTTTTCTACATTTAATGTTATTTGGTCTTCATCTGTAATAGTTGTATTATATTTTTTATAAGAATTATATGGACTTACATAATTATTTATAGTTGATATAAATTCATTTGTATCAGAACTTGCTAATAACTTAACATCACTAATACATGTTTCATACTCAACGGGGCAATAAAATGTAAATGTATCCCAACCATTATTTAAAACCGTAAAATATATTTTTTTAAGATCTTCTATATTTTGTGGTTCAAAATTATTTGTTTCATTAAATGTTTTAAATATATAAAATCTATGATTCTTAGTATCATTAGGAATTATAACTGTTTTTTTAGTATATTTTCTTACTATTTTGTTTACATAGGTAGTAATCTCTTCATAATTAGTGATTGTAAAATATAAAAGAAATAAAGATATAATTAGCATTAGTATTCCAAAAAGTCTTCTTGTTCTACTCATAATAATCACCAAGTTCATTATACAAAAAAAGTAGATTAAAATCTACTTAATTATTTTGAGTTTACTATTTTATTTAATCTTGTCTTATATCTATCTCTAGTATTAGCTTTGATAACACCTTTTTGAGCAGCTGTATCTATTTTTTGGAAAGCATTTAATAATAATTTTTCAGCTTCTTCACGATTTTCAGCTTTTTCTACTTTTTTAATAGCAGTTTTCATACTAGCTTTAACATCATTATTTAGTACTGTTTCTTTCTTAGTAATTAATACTCTTTTTTTAGCACTTTTAATATTAGGCATGATTCCACCTCCCTTAAGACTTCTTTAATAATATCAAATAAGTTTTAAAAAATCAATTATTTTAAGACTTTTTCGACATTTTTTTGATTTTAATAGTTTTATAGTTATATTAGGTGATAATTATGAGAAGATTTAAGATTAGAAGTGATAAGTATAGAAAAATAATAGTTGTTATACTACTAATGATAATAATATTCTTATATTTTAATATAATATCTAATACAAGTTTCTTTATGTTTATTCTAGATAATATTAATTCTAAATATGAATATAACTTTAATATTAATAATGATTTAATATATAGTTCTTTAAATAAAGTTGTATCTAAAAGTTCATTAGATTATAAAAATATTAAAGAAGTAATATCTATAGAAAAAGAAAAAATTAAAGAAAAAGAAATACCAACACAAGCTAAAAAACAAAAACCAATTATTTATATATACAATACTCATGAAAGTGAAAAGTATTCAAGTCCATTTGTAGCAGATTATGTAGTTACTCCTGATGTTAGATTAGCATCATATATTTTAAAAGATTATTTAAATGACTTTGGAATTGAAAGTTTTATTCAAACTAGAAGTATTAAATCATATTTAAAAAAACATAATTTGGATTATCCAGGTTCTTATGAAGCAAGTAGGGTATATATGAAAGAAGAATTCAAAAATAATAAATATAAAATATTAATAGATTTACATAGAGATTCTACTAAACATAAATATACATTATATAAAAAAGATAATAAAAGATTTGCTAAAATTATGTTTGTTTTATCTACTAAACATAAAAATTATAAGAAGAATGAAAAATTTGTAAATGATATTAATAATAGACTAAATAAAAAATATAATGGTATTACAAGAGGAATAATGAAAAGAAGTGATGTTATTTTTAACCAAGATTTATCATCAAGAGCAATATTAATAGAGTTGGGTGGTGTTGATAATACTTTAGAAGAAATAAATAATACTTTATATGTACTTGCTAAAGTACTTAGTGATTATGTGAAAGAGGAATTGTGATGGAAGAAGAAAAATCATCTAATAAATTATTAAAAATATTATTATTTATATTTGTATGTTTTTTAATACTAGTTATATCTAAAGAAACAGGTATATATGAATATAAAGTATATAATAAAAGTATTATTACTAAAGAAAATATGAAAAAGTTTGAGCAGGATGTAGATAAAGGATTAGATGTATCAATTAATGATTATATTGAATCTGATTATAAGGATTATTCTAATGTTGTATCTAGGGCTGGAAGTAATTTGAATAAATTTGTAGAATCATTTATGAATAAAGGCATTAAAAAAACACTTAAAATATTAAGTGCATTATTCTATGAATAAATTACTACATACTTTTGTATATGCCCTTGTAAGACCTCCTGCACCAAGCAGTATTCCACCAAAATATCTAACAACTACAATTAAAGTATTATCTAGATTCTTAATATGTATTAAATCAATTAAACCTCTTGTTGTACCACTAGGTTCTTTATCAGAATAGTTTTTTTCTTGATTATTAATTTTATATGCATATACTATATGTTTAGCTTTTTTATGTTCTTTTTTTAATTCATTAATTATTTCATTAACTTCATCTATAGAATTAACTTCATATAATATAGATATAAATTTTGATTTTTTAATTTCTAAATTACTTGTTTTTAATTTTTTCATAACATAATTATATTATAACTTATAAAAAAATACTACTCTTTGTGCTATAATTAATTTTGATGAAGGGAGGATATTATGTTTAAAAAAGAATTAATGGAAGTTCCAAGAGAACCAGGTTGTTATCAAATGTATAATAAAGATGGAATAATAATATATGTTGGAAAAGCTAAAATACTTCAAAATAGACTTAGAAGTTATTTTACTGGTAGAGTTACTGGTAAAACAGCAAAAATGGTAAGTGAAGTAGATCATTTTGAATATATAGTTACTGATAGTGAAACAGAAGCATTTGTATTAGAGTTAAATTTAATCAAAAAGTATGATCCTAAATATAATATATTATTAAGAGATGATAAAAGTTATCCATATATAGAATTAACTCGTGAAAAATATCCTCGTTTGATTGTAAAAAGACAAATAAATATTAATAAAAAGAAATCATATTTATTTGGACCATTTCCAAATCAATATGCAGCAAGAAGACTAGTTAATTTAATAAATAGATTATATCCATTAAAAAAATGTGATACTATGCCAAATAAAGTATGTTTATATTATCATATTGGACAATGTCTTGGATATTGTGTAAATAAAAATATAGATATTACTGATATGAAAAATGAAATATTATCAATATTAAATGGAAATGATAAATTATTAATAGATAAAATAAATGAAAAAATTAAAATAAATAGTGATGCTTTAAATTTTGAAGTATGTAAAAGTTTAGTAGAAGATTTAGAATATATAAAACAAGTATTTAGTACACAACATGTAGAATTATCTGATAGTAAGGATAGAGATATATTTAACTTCTATTATGATAACTCATATGTTTCAATAGTATGTATGTATATAAGAGGAGGTAAATTACTAGGTATAAATAATAAGATAATACCTGTAATGGGAGAGTTAAAAGATACATTAGAGTTCTACATAGCATCATTTTATAAAAAACATAATATTATTCCAAAAGAAGTAATTGTACCTTCCATAATAGATGTAGAGTTATTTAAAGATGTACTTGATACTAATGTAATAACAGTAAAAAGAGGAAATAAAAAGAAGTTATTTGATATGGCATATAATAATGCTAAAACTCAATATGAAAAAGAAATAAAATTAATTTATAATAATGAAAAATTAACTTCTATTGCTAATGATGAATTAAGAGATTTACTTCATTTAGATAAATTACATATTATTGAATGTTTTGATAACTCTAATTTATTTGGAACATTTTCAGTTTCAGCTATGGTTTGTTTTATAGATGGACTTCCATCAAAAAAGAATTATAGAAAGTTTAAATTATCATTTGAAAAGAATGATGATATAGCTTCTATGAAAGAAGTTATTTATAGAAGATATTTTAGAGTTTTAAAAGACGATTTACAAAGACCTGATTTAATAATAGTTGATGGTGGTATGAATCAAATAAACGCCTGTAAAAGTATATTAGAAAGCTTAAATTTAA
>Ga0247611_10006574_pt1 | contig 14857 bp, 11 predicted proteins | sample 177DNAGHGhighgp2_FD_192422 | JGI IMG/M metagenome (GOLD analysis project Ga0247611, IMG submission 192422) | Sheep rumen microbial communities from Palmerston North, Manawatu-Wanganui, New Zealand - 1770 DNA GHGhigh gp2 | ecosystem: Host-associated > Mammals > Digestive system > Stomach > Rumen...
CGATCCTGCTGTGTCTGGTGGCGATGCTGGTGGGACTGATCTTCGCCATGTCGCGCAAGAACAGCGAGACCCGCGCTGACGGCACCATCACCCTCGGCCAGATCGAACGCACCAAAAAGGCAAAAGACAGCGATATCGCCGGGATGGAGACCGCCGTGAAGACCCTTACGCCCCTGCCCGAGAGCACGAAGGGCAATCTGGAGAGCGTGTTCAACATGACTTTCCTGTGCGACAAGACCATCATGGGCATCAAGACCTACGCCACCAACTACGGCGACGGCATCATCCCCCAGATCTGGACGGACGACGGCTCCGGCCTGCCCGCGAAGAACGCCGCCGAGAACCCCATCGTCTTTGTGGACGGCTCGCAGATCACCCCCGCGAATGCCGCCATGGTCACGCGGCCCAAAACGGTGGTCATCTATCTGGGCGGCGACGGCCTTGCCGAGACGAGCGAACAGGAGTTCATCGACGGCTACACGGGCCTCATCCAGAGCCTGCGCAGCGCAAGCCCCTCCACCAATGTGGTGGCCTGCTCGATCGCCTCCATCAGCTCCAACTATCAGGGCGGCGACGGCCTGACCCCGGCGCTCATCTCCCGCGCCAACAACTGGATCCGCCAGGTGTGCACCGACACCGGCACCTACTACGCCGACCTTGCCTCCTTCCTCAATGACGAAAACGGCTACCTGTCCGACGCCTACCTCACCCCGGACGGCCGCAGCATCGCCGCGGCGGGCATCGCACTCATTGTGGATTATTTCCGCTTCCATTATATTTGAGGAATGTGCAAGAAGGGGCTGTGAAAAAAGTCAATTGGCATTGTAGGGGCCGACGCCCTCGGCGGCCCGGCAGTAGATTCTGAAAAAATGCACTTATCCCCGGCAAAGACGCACAGTTGTACGTTTTTGCCGGGGATTTCTTTATGTTTTCAAGTTGTTCCGCACGGGCCGCCGAGGGCGTCGGCCCCTACGCTGAACCTGGAGGTTAAGCGCTTTAACAAACCATTTTGAGACAGCTCGCTTTTTCTGTCGGAATATCACCCGATCGGCTCGATGGTCTCGATCTCGTAGGGGGTGGACTGGTAGACGAAGTAGTTGAGCCAGTTCATGTAGAGGAGATTGGCGTGGCTGCGCCAGGTGACGAGCGGGGCGCGCGTGGGATCGTCGTCGGGGAAATAGTTCTCCGGCACATGGGGGTCGATGCCCTGGTTCACGTCGCGGAGGTACTCGTTTTTCAGGGTGTCGGCGTCGTACTCGGAGTGGCCCGTGATGAAAATCTGCCGCCCGCCCTCGGTCGCGGCGGCGTAGAGCCCCGCTTGACTGGGATTTTAGCAATTTAGCGCGCTATTGTCAAGATGTGGAACCTCTCCCCACATATCGACCCGGTAGATTTGTGCAAATCCTTCATCTCTTTGAAGTTCTTTTTCGCTTTGCATGGTTAAATTCATGAAACTGCACGGTGCCGCTTGACAAGCAGGCAGCGCGAGACTATAATGCAGGCAATCATTGGAAAGGAGCTTGTCACGATGCGTACCGCCACTGTCTGCAACAGCATGATGATGGAAATGTACATGTGCGGCATGTGCAAGATGATGCGCGCGCAAAAAAGTGACTCGCCATGTGTGCTTTCCGTTTGATCGCTTCGGTCATTCCTTCAGGCCCGGAAAACCATGGGAGTTTTCCGGGTTTGTTTTTTGCCCCATCTTTTATAACCCGATTTGTATTTTTGAAAGGAAATCGGCGCATGATTGAATTGAAAAATCTGTGCAAGACCTATACCTCCGCCGCCGGTGATGTGGAGGCCCTGCGCGACATCAGCCTCACCATCGAGGACGGCGAGATTTTTGGCATTATCGGTCTGTCCGGCGCGGGCAAGAGCACGCTGGTCAGGTGCATAAACTTACTTGAACGCCCCAGCTCCGGCAGCGTCATCATCGACGGGCAGGACATCACCACTCTCCCCCGCCCCGCGCTTCTGAAAATGCGGCGCAGCATCTCAATGATCTTCCAGGGCTTCAACCTGCTCGAGCAGCGAAGCGTTTTGCGCAACGTCACCTTCCCGCTGGAGATCGCAGGCGTCAAAAGCCAGGAGGCGAAAAAGAAGGCGCTGGAGCTCTTGAAGGTGGTGGGCCTGGAGGAAAAGGCGGAGGTGTACCCCTCGCAGCTCTCCGGCGGACAGAAGCAGCGCGTCGCCATCGCCCGCGCCCTGGCCTCCGATCCGCGCTACCTCCTGTGCGATGAGGCAACCTCGGCCCTCGACCCGAACACCACCCGCTCCATCCTGGAGCTGCTGAGAAGCATCAACAAGACCATGAACGTCACCATCATCGTCATCACCCATGAGATGAAGGTCATCGACCAGATCTGCGACCGCGTTGCCGTCATCGACCACAGCCGGATCGCCGAGGAGGGCCGCGTCAGCGAGGTGTTCACAAATCCGCAGTCCCAGATCGCGCGGGAGCTCATCCTTCCTCAGGACCGCAAAGCCATCGAGACCAGCGGCGGCAAGAAGATCCGCATCATCTTCGACGGCATGCAGTCCAAGGAGCCGGTCATCTCCAACATGACGCTCGACTGCCAGGTGCCGGTCAACATCATGTTCGCCGACACCAAGGACTTTGACGGCATCGTCTACGGCCACATGATCATCGAGCTACCCACCGATCCGCACCAGGCCGAGAAGGTCCTCACCTGGCTCAAGAACAGCTCGGTCAACTGGAAGGAGGAGAACTGATGCTTTCCGAAACCTTTTACAAGCTCTGGAACGCGGGCATCCTCCAGCGCGGCATCTGGGAGACCATCTACATGACCGTGATCTCCACCGCCATCTCCTATGTGATCGGCCTGCCGCTGGGCGTGGTGCTCAACATCACCGACCGCGAGGGCATCTGTCCCATCCCCTGGCTAAACCGCCTGCTCGGCATCATCGTGAACTTCTTCCGCTCCATCCCGTTCATCATCCTGATGGTCGCCATGCTGCCGGTGGCAAACTTCATCGTCGGCACCTCGCTCGGCAACAAGGCGATGATCGTGATGCTTGTGATCGCGGCCTCCCCGTATATCGCCCGTATGGTGGAGACCTCCCTCAAGGAGGTCAGCTTCGGTGTCATTGAGGCGGCCCAGTCCATGGGCGCCAACAACTTCCAGATCGTGACGAAGGTATTGCTGCCGGAGGCAAAGCCCTCCCTCATCATGGGGGCGGTCATTTCGATGGTTACGATCCTCGGCTACTCAGCCATGTCTGCCACCATCGGCGGCACGGGCCTCGGCCAGATCGCCATCAGCTACGGCCACCAGCGCTTCAATCCCGACATCAAGTGGATCTGTGTTTTTCTGACTGTAATAATCGTCCAGATTATTCAGGAGGTGGGGACTGCCATTGCGCACCGCACCGATAAACGTATCTCTAAGTAAACCCTATTTTTTGAAAAGGAGAACATCACTATGAAAAGAAATCTTGCTCTGATTCTTGTAGCCGCACTCCTCGCGCTGTCTCTGAGCGCCTGCGGCTCCTCCGCTCCCGCCGCCACCGCGACGCCCGCCCCCACCGAGGCCCCCGCCGCGACCGAGGCTCCCGCCGCCACCGAGGCTCCCGCCGCTGCCGAGCCCGTCACCCTTAAGGTCGGCGCAAGCTCCACCCCCCACGGCGAACTGCTTGAGATCGTCAAGCCCAAGCTCGCCGAGCAGGGCATCAACCTCGACATCGTGATCTACGACGATTACGTGCTGCCCAACACCGCCCTGCAGGACGGCACCCTGGACGCCAACTACTTCCAGCATGCCCCCTATATGAACAGCTTCAACGCCTCCAACGGCACTGACCTTGTCTCCGCCGGTCTCGTCCACTACGAGCCCATGGGCATCTACAGCAAGACCCTCGACAAGCTCGAGAACCTGGCTGACGGCGCCACCATTCTGGTCCCCGACGACGAGTCCAACCAGACCCGCGCCCTGCTCCTTCTGCAGCAGGAGGGCCTGATCGTCCTGCCCGAGGGCGCCTCCGTTGACACCGCCCCCTCCGTGCTCGACATCGTGGACGCCAAGGGCTACAACATCCAGGCCGCCCAGGCCGACGCTGTCCCCTCCCTGCTCGTCAACAGCGCTGAGGGCACCATCGCCGTCATCAACTACAACTACGCCCTGAACGCCGGCTTCAAGACCACCGACGCTCTGGCCATCGAGGACGCCTCCGGCAACGCCGCCCAGACCTACGCAAACCTCGTGGCTGTCCGCCGCGGCGATGAGACCCGTCCCGAGATCGTGGCCCTGGTCGCCGCGCTTCAGGACGGTGCGGTCGATACCTTCAACGCCAACACCGGTGCCGGCATCGTCTCCATCAAATAAAACCAGTCAACTTCGGTTTCGTTTGACAAAGACCTCCTTTGTACACACAATCGTTACAAAGGGGGTCTTCCCTTTTGTCTTCTTTTGGGGTATAATAACGCATGATTATTTCAGGCAACGTCCTGATTGTAAAGGAAGGCGAATTCTTTGGAAGAAAACAAGCGCCGCAGATCGAGACGTAAAAGCAACAGCACCGTCAAGCTGATCCTGATCGTGCTGTGTGTCATTCTGCTCTGTGTGTTTATCTACAGCGGCTATAAAATCATCTCCACCATCATCGGCTACAAGCAGGCCGAGAAGGCCTATAACGAGGTTGCGAACAACTTTGCCACCGTCGTGGCCTCTCCCACCCCCGCCCCGGCTGCGCCCGTGGAAAGCGCCCAGCCCCAGGGCGACGGCATCGACCCCGAGGTCAGCCCCCTGAACATCGACTTTGCGGGCCTGCGCGCCGAGAATTCGGACCTCGTGGCCTGGATCTACCAGCCCGGCACCGTCATCAACTACCCCATCGCGTACACGGACGATAACTTCTATTATCTCGACCACATGTACAACGGCGGCCAGAACGCCAACGGCACCATCTTCATCGACTGCCGCAACGCCTCCGACTTCTCGGATCAGAACACCTGCATCTACGGCCACAACATGAACGACGGCTCCATGTTCGCAAGCCTGCGCAACTATCGCGACGCCAACTACTACCCCGAGCACAAAGTCCTCTACCTGAGCAACCAGAATTTCAACTACCGCCTGGATATCCTCGCGGGCTTCATCACCGAGCCGACCTCCTTCGCCTACGCGCCGAACTTCGACTCGCCCGAACAGTTCATGCAGCACATCGAGCTTATCCGCGACCTGTCCACCTTCAAGGCCGATGATATCGAGGTCAAGGAGACCGACCACATCGTCACCCTGTCCACCTGCACCTACGAACGCGACGACGGCCGCTACGTCATCGTCGCCAAGCTGACCAGGATCCACTGATAGGAACGAGGGCGCGTTGCAAAATACGTGTCATCCTGAGCGCAAGCGAAGGATCTTTTTCTGAAAGTTTACAAAAACCTTCAAAAGAAAGATCCTTCGTCACTTCGTTCCTCAGGATGACAAAACGCTAAGCATTTTGCAACTCGCCCTTCTCATTCTGTAAAATTATTCAACAAAAAACCACCGCTCTTTTGAGCGGTGGTTTTACATGTCATCAATAGTAACGCTTGTTCTTGTTCTTGCGAGCGGCCTCGGATTTCTTACGGCGCTTGACGCTGGGGCTCTGGTAGTACTCCTTCTTTCTGAGGTCGGCCAGAACGCCGGACTTCGCGCAGCTGCGCTTGAATCTCTTCAGAGCGTTGTCCAGAGACTCGTTTTCCTTGACGTAGATTTCAGACATGTATTTCCCTCCCTCCAAATACGCCTTACGGCGCTTTAAGGGCCAATGAATTGGCTTTTAGCTTTGTTATTATAACGGCTTTGGGGCAAATTGTCAATGATTACTTTGCCGGCTTGAGGATCAAATTGATAATCTTATTTTTCACAACGATGGTCTTGACGATCTGCATGCCCTGGAGCTGGCGCTGGATCTTCTCATCGGCGCAGGCGGCGTCGATGATGTGCTGCTCGTCGGCGTCGGCGGGGACAATGATCGTGGAGCGGAGCTTGCCGTTTACCTGCACGGCCATCTCGCGCTCGGCGTCGACGGTCTTGGCCTCGTCGTACTTGGGCCAGTCCATCTGCATGGCCATCCTGCCGTACTTGGCGGCAAAGCCGAGCTGCTCCCACATCTCCTCGGCGATGTGCGGGGCGAAGGGAGAGAGCATTTCGATCAGGTACTGGAGGTCGCCCTTCGTGCAGCCGTTTGCGTAGAACTCGTTGACCATGGTCATGAGCTGGGCAATGGCGGTGTTCATCTTGAGGGTGTCGATATCTTCGCCCACCTTCTTGATGGTCTTGTGGATGATGGGCTCGTTCTTCTTGGTGACAGTCTCGTCGTCCTTGGCCTGCTCCATCAGGTTCCAGCAGCGGTCCAGGAAGCGCTTGGAGCCCTTGACGGCCTCGTCGGACCAGGTGGCGGTCTTCTCAAAGTCGCCGATGAACATGATATACACGCGCATGGTGTCCGCGCCGTAGGCCTTGACCACATCGTCGGGGTTGACGACGTTGCCGAGGGACTTGGACATCTTGACGCTGGTGCGCAGGGCCTCGTTGCCGTAGCGCTCGATGAGGGCCTGCTTCTCCTCCTCGGTCTCGACGTTGCCGACATAGTGCGGGTTCTTGCCGAGGATCATGCCGTGGGAGGTGCGCTTGGCATACGGCTCCTTGGTGTGCACGACGCCGATGTCGTACAGGAACTTGTGCCAGAAGCGGCTGTAGAGGAGGTGGAGCGTGGTGTGCTCCATGCCGCCGTTATACCAGTCGACCGGACCCCAGTATTCCTCGGCCTCTTTGGAGAAGGGAGCCTCGTCGTTGTGGGGGTCCATGTAGCGCAGGAAGTACCAGCAGGAGCCGGCCCAGTTGGGCATGGTGTCGGTCTCGCGCTTGGCAGGCCCGCCGCAGCAGGGGCAGGTGGTGTTGACCCAGTCGGTCATCTTGCTTAAGGGGGACTCGCCGTCGTCGGTGGGCTCGTAGCTCTCGACCTGCGGCAGAACGAGGGGCAGCTCGCTTTCGGGGATGGGGACCCAGCCGCACTTCTCGCAGTTGACGAGGGGGATGGGCTCGCCCCAGTAGCGCTGACGGGAGAAGACCCAGTCGCGCAGCTTGAAGTTGACCTTCTCCTTGCCCCAGCCCTGCTCCTCGGCGTACTTCTTCATGGCGGGGATGGCCTCTTTGACGGTCATGCCGTTGAGGAAGCCGGAGTTTACCATGATGGCGTCCTCGTCCTTGGAGACGAAGGCCTCCTTGGTGATGTCGCCGCCCTTGACGACCTCCACGATCGGCAGGCCGAACTTGGTGGCAAACTCCCAGTCGCGCTGGTCATGGCCCGGCACGCCCATGACGATTCCGGTGCCGTAGCCCATGAGCACGTAGTCGGAGGTGAACATCGGCACGACCGCGCCGGTGGCGGGATTTACGACCTCGATGCCCTCGAGGCGCACGCCGGTCTTGTCCTTGTTTAATTCGCCGCGCTCAAAGTCGGACTTGCGGGAGGCGGCCTCCTTGTAGGCGGCGACATCGGCCCAGTTTTTGATGCGGTCCTGCCACTTGTCGAGCAGCGGATGCTCGGGAGAGATGACGACGTAGCTGACGCCGAAGAGGGTGTCGGCGCGGGTGGTGTAGACGGTGATGTCGTCGGGGGTGTTGGTCTTGAAGGTGACCTCGCAGCCGGTGGAGCGGCCGATCCAGTTCTTCTGCTGGACCTTGACGCGCTCGATGAAGTCCAGATCGTCCAGATCGTCGATCAGACGGTCGGCGTACTTGGTGATGCGCAGCATCCACTGGCTCTTCTCCTTGCGCACGACCGGGGAGCCGCAGCGCTCGCACACGCCCTCCACGACCTCCTCATTGGCAAGGCCGCACTTGCAGCTGGTGCACCAGTTGATGGGCATGGTGGTCTTGTAGGCAAGGCCGTTTTTGAACATCTGCAGGAAGATCCACTGGGTCCACTTGTAGTACTTGGGGTCGGTGGTGTCGACCACGCGGTCCCAGTCGAAGCCGTAGCCGAGCATCTTGAGCTGACGGGTGAAGTTCTCGATGTTCTGCTTGGTGACGATGGCGGGGTGGATGTGGTTCTTGATGGCGAAGTTCTCCGTCGGCAGGCCGAAGGCGTCAAAGCCGATGGGATAGAGGACGTTGTAGCCCTCCATGCGCTTTTTCCTGGTGACGATGTCGATGGCGGTGAAGGGGCGCGGATGACCCACGTGCAGGCCGGCGGCGGAAGGATAAGGGAACTCGATCAGCCCGTAGAACTTGGGCTTGTCGCTCCCGGTGACGGCGGCGTAGGGCTTGGTCTCTTCCCAGCGGTCCTGCCACTTTTTTTCAATGGCTGCGAAATCATATCTCATATTGGATTCTCTCCCTAAAACAAAATAGCAAAGCTAATGCGCACCGGATGTATACGGCAAAGCATCTGACTCGAATTGTAGGGGCGATTCACGAATCGCCCGGCAGCAAAACGCGGCTTGCCGCATTTTCGCCCCGCCGAATCTGTGTAATCCCGGTCAATCCGCACGGGCCGTTCGTGAACGGCCCCTACGATGCTTTGCTTCATGCCGATGTGAACTGTTTTACTCGGCGCTTAAGGTGGCGGGGTCTACGACGGCGGCGTCGCTCCAGAGGCGCTCCAGGTCATAGAACTTTCTGGCCTCGTCGGTGAAGACGTGGACGATGACGCAGCCGAAGTCCATCAGCACCCAGATATCGGAGCGCAGGCCCTCGCGGCGCGTGGGGGGCTCGCCTGCCTCGCTCAGCTGCTTGTCGACCTCGTCGACCAGGGCCTTGATGTGGGTGGAGGAGGTACCGTTGCAGATGACAAAGTAGTCGGCAAGCACGGTATGCTCGGTCGTGCGGAGGACTTTGACGTCCTTGGCTTTCTTATCCTCAAGGGCTTTCGCGGCGATCGCGGCGATCTGTTCTGCGGTAAGCATTCTAATTCCTCCAATCAATTTTTATTCAGTCAGATTTTTATACCAGTTGTACGCGTCCATGGTGTCGTGGAAGATCGGCTTGCCGCGCTCGGTGAGGTCCTCGATGCTCATCTCGAGTCCCAGGGCCATGGCCTTGTCCAGGTCCTCAAACGACAGCTCCCGCAGCTCCTCCACGCCCTCAAAGTCGCGCGTGGGCTCGGTGTAGTCGGCAAGGTAGATGATCTTCTCCAGCGTGCTCATGTCAGGCTTGCCGGTGGTGTGCCAGCGGATTGCCTCATAGATCTCGTCGGAGATGCCGAAGCGCTCTTTCGCAAGCGCCGCGCCCGTGCGGGCATGCAGCAGCGCGGGGTTCTCCCGTTCGGCGTTTTCCAGAATGATACCATATTTCTCGCACAGTTTCAACTGTTTCTCTTTGTTCTGCGCCTTGGTGATATCGTGCAGGATGCCCGCGACGGCGGCGGTGTCCGGGTCCGCGCCCCAGCGCATGGCGAGCATGACCGCCTGACTCTCCACGCCCGTGACATGGGCGATGCGGTTTTCCTTGAGGTAGGGCATCACCATCTGCCGCAGCCAGGAAAGCTCCGGCTTTGCGTCATAGTAGCCGTTTCGGATGATGCACTCGTACACGCCCTGGCACAGGTCGTCCGACCCGAGGCCCCGGCGCAGGCGCTCGCGGATCTCCGTGGAGCTCATGGGCAGGGGCTGGTGCGGGATGAGGATCACCTTCGCGCCGTTTTCCTTCTCCAGCTCCGCCTTGAAGTTTTCGATCTCGCGGCGGTCAAAATCCTCCCGGCTCAGTACCGCGAGGGTACACTTTTCGAGCATGTGCTGCCAGCGGTACCAGCTGCGAAAGCTCAAAAACATGTCGGTGCCCATCACGATGCACAGCTCCGCCCCCGGGTACTGCTCCAGCAGGGCGTCCACCGTGTCGGCGGTGTAGCTCTTGCCCTCGCGCCTCAGTTCCATGTCGGAGACCTCCGCCCCCGGGATGTCCCCGAAGGCAAGGCGGCAGAATTCCAGCCTCTGCTCCGGGCTGGGGCTGTTCTCCTCCAGCTCCTTGTGGGGCGGGGTATTGGTGGGGATGATGAGGAACTTGTCGGGCTTCAGCGCCTTATAAGCTGCCCGGGCGGCCTCGGCGTGTCCGATATGAGGCGGGTTGAAGCTGCCGCCGTAGATGGCGATTCTCATTTTTTTCTGTCCTTTACAAGCTCGATCTTCGGCTCCTTCTCGTTGCGCTTGTAGAGCACGAACTTGGTGCCGATCACCTGCACCTGTTCGGCCTTGCAGGCCTCGGCAAGAGCGTCGCAGGCCTCGCGGGCACTCAGCATGGAGTTTTCCAGCACCTTGCCCTTTACAAGCTCCCGCGCCTTGAGGGCCGCGGAGACGGAGGCCACGACGCTGTCGGTGATGCCGCCCTTACCGATCTGGATAATGGTATCCTCGGCCATGGCAAGGCCGCGAAGCTGGGCGCGCTGTTTACTGGTTATAGGCATAAATAACGTTTCTCCTTCATAGAATTACCCTCTCCGCCCCAGTGTGCGCACTGGGGCACCTCTCCCATAGGGAGAGGCAAGTCTCGGCTCCCCCATGGGAACGGCAAGTCTCGGCTCCCCCTTTGGGGGAGCTGGCAGCGCCGCTTGCGGCGATGACTGAGAGGGCTTATTTAAACAGTGCCTCGATGTAGTCCTTGGGGTTAAAGGGGATGAGATCGTCGATCCCCTCGCCGACGCCGACGAACTTCACGGGGAGCTTGAGGCGGTTTGCGATGGCGAAGACCACGCCCCCCTTGGCGGTGCCGTCGAGCTTTGTCAGCACGATGCCGGTCAGGCCCGCGGTCTCCAGGAACTGCTCGGCCTGGATAAGACCGTTCTGACCGGTGGTGGCGTCGAGGACCATGAGGGTCTCCACGTCCGCGCCGGGGAGCTCCCGGTCGATGATGCGGCGCATCTTGCTCAGCTCGCTCATGAGGTTTGCCTTGTTGTGGAGCCTGCCGGCGGTGTCGATGATGATGACGTCCATGTCCCTCGCCTTGCCGGCGCAGATACCGTCATACACGACGGCGGCGGGGTCGCTCCCCTCCTCATGACGCACGATGTCCACGCCCGCGCGGTTGGCCCAGATCTCAAGCTGGTCGGCGGCGGCGGCGCGGAAGGTGTCGCCCGCGCACAGCAGGACCTTCTTGCCCTGGGACTTGAGCAGGGCGGCAAGCTTGCCGATGGTGGTGGTCTTGCCGACGCCGTTGACGCCCACCATGAGGATCACGCTGGGTTTTGTCCCGATCTTCAGCTCAGACTCGCCCGCGTCCAGCTCCTTCTTGAGCTCGTCGATCAGCACCTCGCGGGCCTTGTCGCCGCGCTTGATGTTCTTGTCAAAGCAGAGGTAGTGCATGGAGGTGACGACCCGGTCCACCGTGTCCACGCCCATGTCCGCCATGATGAGGAGCTCTTCCAGCTCGTCGAAGAAATCGTCGTCATCCGGACGGTAGTCCTGGAAGATCTGCTCCAGATCCTCCATTTTGACTCTGGTCTTGGTCAGACCGGAAAAAATCTTATCAAAAAAGCCCATTGTATTTGCTCCTAACTATTCATTATCTTTATCCGGAAACAGGACATAACTCCAGATTATCGTGTGTACGATTTGAAATAAACCTGGGACAACAAGCGTAGGGGCGATTCACGAATCGCCCGGCAGAGCATGGCGGCCGTCTTGTTTTTCGCCCGGGCAGATTCGTACAATAAACATTCCTCCGCGCGGGCCGTTCGTGAACGGCCCCTACAGCACTGCTTTGCCCTCATACCTCCGCGGTTTTCTGCGCAGTTTCCAAATCCAGCTCGATAACGGTCGAGACGCCCTTTTCCTGCATGGTCACACCGTAGAGCATGTCGGCCTCCTCCATGGTGCCGCGGCGGTGAGTGATGACCAGAAACTGCGTCTTGTCCGCCATCTTGCGCATGTAGCTTGCGTAGCGGTTGACGTTTGCGTCGTCAAGGGCAGCCTCGATCTCGTCCATGACACAAAACGGCGTCGGACGCACCTTCAAAATCGCAAAGTACAGCGCAATGGCGACGAAGGCCATCTCGCCGCCGGACAGGAGGCTGATGTTCGACAGCGCCTTGCCGGGCGGCTGCACCTTGATCTCGATGCCGCAGTTCAAGACATCGTTCTCGTCCTCCAGGCGAAGCTCGGCCTTGCCGCCGCCGAAGAGGTCCAGAAAGGTCTCATGGAAGCATTCATTGATCTGCTTGAAGCGCTCCAGGAAAACCTCCTCCATCTGGCCAGTGATGTCCTTGATGATGTCAAGGAGCTCGGCTTTTGCCTTGTCGATGTCGCTGCGCTGCTCGGTGAGGAATTCATAGCGGGTGTTGACGCGCTCAAATTCGTCGATAGCGCCGAGGTTCGGCGTGCCGAGGGCGTTGATTTTGCCGCGCAGCTCCGACACCGCTTTGCTTGCCTTCGGGATGCTCTCCACCTCCTGGCGCAGGGCCTGCGCGGCGGTATGGCTCAGCTCGTAGTTTTCCCAGAGCTTGTCCATGAGCTGCTTTTCCTCCATGTCGGCGGCGAGCTTTTTCTGCTCGATCCTCGCGCTGCGGCGCTCCAAGTCCAGGATCTCGCTGTTGCGGGTCTGGGCCTCCTTGTCGGCTCTCGTGCGCTTGCCCTCGAGCTCGAGCTTGGACTTGCTGATGTCCGCGATCTCGCCCCGGATGGCGTCTGCTTTGGCGCGGAGCTTTTTAAGCTCCTCTTCCCGCTCTGCGATACGATTATTGAAATCCTCAATGCGGCTGCGGAAGGCGTCCACCGTCTTCTGCCGTTCCAGGCTGTCGCCGCTGAGACTTTCCAGCAGCAGCTTCATCTGGGCGGTATTGGTCTGCGTGGCGCGCTTCTCGGCTTCGAGGGAGGACATCTTGCTCTTGAGCTCGCTCTGCTCCTCCACGCACATATCCAGCTGGTAGCGCACGGAGGCGAGATCTGTGCGCGCCCGCTCCAGCTCCTGGGCGGAGCGCTTTTCGTCCTCGCGCATTCTCTCGCGCTGCTTTCTGAGCTTTTCAAGCTCGTTTGCTCTCGAGAGGATGCCGCTGCCGCGCACGCTGCTGCCGCCGGTCATGGCGCCGCCGGGGCTGATGAGCTGGCCGTCGAGCGTGACGATACGCAGTCGGTTCTGGTTGTTCTTCGACATGCGGATGGCGTCGCTCAAGCGTTCGGCAATGACCGTCCGGCCCAGGAGCTCGGCGATGATGCCGCTGTATTTCTCGTCGCACTGCACAAGCTCGGACGCGATGCCCACAAAGCCGGGGTCCCGGTCGGGGGCGTTTTTCATGACGGTACCGCGCACGGTGTCCAGGGCCAGGAAGGTGGCCCTGCCGCCGTCCGAGCGCTTGAGGTATTCGATGGCGGCGCGGCCGTCGGCCATGGTATCGGTGACGATGTTCTGGGCCGAGGCACCGAGGGCGGTTTCCAGAGCCAGAGCAAACTCGTCGTCCGTGCGGATGAGGTTTGCCACCGGCGCGTGAATGCCCTTGAGGTTTCCGCGTGCGGATTCGCGCATGACGCCCTTGACCGCCTTGGAAAAGCCCTCAAAATCGCGCTGCATGTCGTCGAGCATTTTGATCCTCGAGTCCATGGTGCGCGCGTCGACCGACAGGCGGTTGACCTTTTCATTCAGGGTCTCCACGTTCATCTCGCGGTTTTTGACCTTCATGCGCGCGCCCTCCAGAGCGTTCTGGTTGCGGCTGTTCTCCTCGCGCAGCTCGTTGAGGCTTGTGTCAAGCTCTTTGAGCTTTCCTTCCGCCTCGTCGATATTTTTCCTGACCTCGCGCACGCGGTTTTCCTGCTCGGCAATGTCGGCGAGCATGCGCTCCAGGTTCTCCTGGGTGCTCTTCTGATCTGCCCGCAAAACGGCGGCGAGGGATTCGCATTTGGCGCTCTCCCCTTCCGCAGCCGACAGGCGCTCACGGGCCTGTTCGGTCTCAACGTCCTTGCGGTGCATGCGCTCACCGATGCCCTCGGACGAGGCATAGAGCGCTTCGAGGTCTGCCCGGGCCTTTTCCAGCTCCCGGTTCACCTGCTCAAACTCGAGCTGCACGGCCTCATTTTGCTGGTGGAGCTTGTCGAGCTGGGCCATCCAGAGGGAGATCTCCTGCACACGCAGCTCGTCGCGGAGCTTCAGATACTGCTTGGCGACCTCGGCCTGCTTTCTCAGCGGGCCGACCTGCAGCTCCAGCTCCTCGATCTTGTCATTGATGCGCACCAGGTTTTCTTCGGTGCGCTCGAGCTTGCGCTCGGCCTCCTCCTTGCGGTAGCGATAGCGGGAGATGCCCGCCGCCTCCTCAAACACGTCGCGCCGGTCGGTGCTGCGGGAGGATACGATCTCGGCGATGCGGCCCTGACCGATGATGGAGTAGCCGTCACGCCCGAGGCCCGTGTCCATCAGGAGGGAGTTGATGTCCTTGAGGCGCACGGCCTCCTTGTTGATGTAATACTCGCTCTCGCCGCTGCGGTAATAGCGGCGGGTCAGCATGATCTCCGAGCTGTCAGAGTCAAAGATGTGGGCGGAGTTGTCGATCACGAGCGACACCTGCGCGTAGCCCATGGCCCCGCGCTTTTCGGTGCCGCCGAAGATCACGTCCTCCATCTTGCTGCCGCGCAGGGCCTTGGAGCGCTGCTCGCCCATGACCCAGAGCAGGGCGTCGGAGATATTGGATTTGCCGGAGCCGTTCGGCCCCACGATGGCGGTGATGTCTTTTTCAAAGCTCAGGCGCGTCTTGTCCGCGAAGGACTTGAAGCCCTGAATCTCGAGTGCCTTTAAGTACAAATCAATGACCTCAAAACTTCTTTAAAATAAAACCAATATATTATATACCAGCTTTGCTCACTTTTCAATGGAAAGCAGCACAATTTCCGTGTCCGTTTCGGTTTTTTCGCGGATTTTCAGATTGGTGG
>Ga0247611_10006575_pt1 | contig 14854 bp, 10 predicted proteins | sample 177DNAGHGhighgp2_FD_192422 | JGI IMG/M metagenome (GOLD analysis project Ga0247611, IMG submission 192422) | Sheep rumen microbial communities from Palmerston North, Manawatu-Wanganui, New Zealand - 1770 DNA GHGhigh gp2 | ecosystem: Host-associated > Mammals > Digestive system > Stomach > Rumen...
TGTATAAGTGTGTTTACTGCTAATGAGGCAAATGCTGTTTATTCTATAGAAATTCAAGAAGCGTATTATTGGGCTTTATCTAAATCTATTACTAATTTAGCTCCTGTTGATGCAGCTGATCTTGATTGAGTAGTTACTAGGCAAGCTATGGCAAAAGTTATTTCAAATTTTGCTATTAATGTTCTAGGTAAATCACCTGATACTTCGAAAGAATGTAATTTTATTGATAATGATATCGCTGAGGGACTTTTACCACATGTAATAACAAGTTGTCAATTATGATTAATGGGACAATGAATTAATACATTTGATCCTTATTCTGTTGTTACAAGAGCTGAATTTTGAACGATTCTTTCAAGAGTATTATGGTGAGATAAATATGATAAATGAAAAAGACATACTTTTTATGAAAAACATCTTAAAGCATTAAATGAGGCTTGAATTATGAAAGATACTGATCCTGCTAAAATTGAGCTTAGAGGATATGTCTTTATTATGCTTATGAGAACAGCTAATATGTTAAAAGAGGAGAAAGCTAAACTCGAGGCAGAAAAAGCTGCAAAAAATGCTACATGAAGTATTGAAAATCTTTCTTGAGGTGTCCAAACAGGAGCTGTTGCTACTTGAAGTGTGTTTTCTTGAAATATTTTAACTTGAGGTGCGCTTACTGGAAGTGTTAGTACTTGAGGTGTTAGTACTTGAGAAACATCAACTTGAGTTGTTTATGGAAGGTCAAATAAAAAAGTTTTTACTATTAATACTTGATGAGCGTTCCCTACATCTTGAGATGCTGCTAAAGCAGAAACAAAAACACCAACAACAGATGATAGTTCTACTGTAAAGGAACAGGAGAAAGCAGAACCTGTTGAATATACATTTAAAGTACAGGAAACAATTGTCTATAATACTGATTGAGATAAAATTTATTGAAAACTTTATAAGCCTGATAGGGCGTGAAAGATGCCTTTAATAATTTTTTCTCATGGATTATGAAGTAATTATGAGTCTTGAATTCCTTATGCAGAAGCAATAGCAAAATATGGAGTTGCTGTATATCTTTTTGATTTCAGAGGATGATGACCAAAGTCATTAAGTGATTGAGAATCTACTCAAATGTCTCTTTTAACAGAAAAGTATGATTTAGAAACTGTTTTTGGACAGGCTAAAAAATGGAGTTTTGTTGATGCAAATAATATTATTTTGTGATGAGCTTCTCAAGGTTGAGCAGTTAGTGCATTAGTTGCTAGTAGTCATTCTGATGTTAAATGATCTATTTTGTTTTTCCCTGCATTTAATATTCCAGAAACTGTTAGAAAGATGTATTCAGATCCTGATGATATTCCTGATTCTTATGGTTTTACGTCTATGATGGTTTGAAAAAGATATGCAACAGATGTATGGGATTTAAAAATCTATGATGAAATTAAAAATGATGAAAAGCCTGTTTTAATTGTTCATTGAACATCTGATCCAATAGTAAATATTTCTTATTCTGAAAAGGCTAGTCAAACCTATAAAAATTGTACGTTTAAAAAGATTCAAGGTTGATACCATTGATTTTCTGGTGCGGGATTTGATGAGTCTGTTAAATATGTTGTAGAGTTTTTAGAAAAATTATGAATTATTTAGTTTAACTTTTCTTGTTTTGTTAAAACCGGAAATTTTAACTTTGCTGAGATAAACATAATTTTTGATATTGATTTTGAGTAAAGGGTTTCCTATATTATAGTTCGTAAAACAAAAACATTAATAAAAATGGTAAGTTTAAGAAATGTTAGAATGAGGTGCTTTCGGAGAAAATCTCAGAAAGTGCAGACGGCAATTAAGAGAGATTATTTCTCTCGACTACTATGTGATTTGAAAGTGTATTTGGATTTAACTACTGAGGAGATGCACAATCTTTGTGAGGTGCTTGCGACTCAATGTCCAATGAACATTTTTCAGGGAGGAGAGATTAGTAACTTGGGTGATTATGTGAGAGATTTAAAATGTCGTTCACCGAAGAAAGTACTTGAGAAATCTAAGCCACTTTTAATCAGTATCTGTCGTGTTCAAAAAGAATCGTCATTCCCTTTTAATCTTAATGAGCTATTTGTTGAGTATGCGGACTATAGAATATCTTATTTAAATAAAGATACTAATGTTCGTGAGAGTGAAACGTTGTCAGCTCTTTTAGAGTACTGGCCTGAACCAGATTCAGCGCAGACTTATATCGATGAAGAAGACCTTGATTCTTTTGAGTACTAACTTGATTTTGGGGAGCTCGTATTGAACTCTCCATTTTTTTTATTTAAGATATTTTATATTTTGTTTAAGGTAAATTTAAGGTTGATGATTATATTACGCACAGTTTTAGAATAAATAATAAATAAAAATGCAATCTTCACCTCCTGTTAAGACCTTAAATGCTATTAGAAAATTTAATCGTTTTGAGCTTAAATATTTGATTTCATATGATACTGCACAGAGACTTCAGAAAGATCTAAAAAAGTATGTCTTACCAGACTCTTATGCAAAGACACCCAATGGTTTATATACACTTTCTTCACTTTATTATGATACTGATGATTATCGTTTTTATTGGGAGAAGGTTGATTGAATTAAATATAGAAGGAAGTTAAGAGTTAGACAATATGAAACAGATGTTCCTTTGAATGATGATTCATTAGTTTATGTAGAGATTAAACAAAGAGTTGATAGGGTTACCCAAAAAAGAAGAGTCCCTATGTCATATAAGAATGCAATGAATCTTTGTAATAACTTGATTATTCCAGAACATGAAAAAGTTGATGAAGCAACGCTTTATGAAATCTATGAACTTTTGAAAACGAATAATCTTAAGCCTTCATGTATAACAAGTTATATGCGTAATGCTTACTTTTGAACGGATTATGATAGTTGACTACGTATAACTTTTGATTCAAATATCCGTTATAGAACAAAGAATCTAGATTTGGCTGATAAAAAGATTTGAGAGTTTATGGTTTCTCCTAATATGGTGATAATGGAGGTAAAAGCTAATGAACGTATCCCATATCGGTTAACAGAAATTGTCTCTGATTATAATTTTCGTTTAATTCGTGTAAGTAAATATTGTCAGGGATTAGAGACTTCATCTGAAGTTCCTCGTAGTGTATTCTATTTAGGCGAATGAGCCTTAAATAAATAATTTTATTCTTTAATACTTATTAATTATGGAAGCATTTATTCAACAATTTACAGAAAGTTTAGGATCTATTCAAGATTTAACAGGTACATTCTCAGTTATGGATATAACAATTGGAATGCTATTAAGTTTTGTTTTGACTGCTATTTTATGATGGATTTATAAGAAGACACATAAAGGAACTTCTTATACTCAAAGTTATGTACATACTTTAGTAATGATGGGTATGACAGTATGTGTTATAATGCTTATTGTATGATCTAATATTGCTCGTGCATTCTCATTAGTTTGAGCATTATCTATTATTAGATTTAGAAATGCTATGAAAGAGACAAGAGATATTGGATTTATGTTTGCAGCAATGGCGATTGGTATGGCAACAGGTACAAAGTTTTATATTTTGGCTGTTGTGTTTACTTTGATTATTTGTGTTATTGTTTTTGTTATGTCTCGTTTTAATTGGTTTGCACGTCAAGCATCAAGTCAAATCTTAAAGATTCAAGTTGCTAATACATTAGATTTTGATCATATCTTTGATAATTTGTTTGTTAAATATACTAATATTTCAGATTTGATTAGTATTGATTCTGTAAGATGAGGAGCTTTAACAGAATTAGTGTATAATGTAGAATTAAAGAATCCTGATAAGAAACAAGAATTCTTATGAGAGATTAAAAAGTTAAATGATAATTTGAGTGTAACTCTAATTACAGGATATAATACAACTGACTTATAATTTTAAGGGGAGAGTAGTTTCTCTCCTTTGTTTTTAGCTCTTATATAGTGAATTAATAATGGCTGTATCTCTTACTTTAAGAAGAAATCGATATTTAATACCATTATGTATAGTACTTCTTTTAATTCTGATTTATTTTTGAGATAGAAGAGTTATCTCTGTAAATATTTGAGATAAATGAGAAGTTACAACAGATTATTATGATATTGAGAATACGATTGATCTTTTTGATACCACACAAGTTCATGAGATATCAATTAATATGACAGATGAGGAATATAAGGATATGATTGATACCTATGCAAGTACTTCTGAAAAAGATTGGTATAAAACTGATATTACAATTGATTGAGTTACGGTTTATAATGTTGGTGTTAGATTAAAAGGAAATTCTTCTTTAAGGTGAATTGGTTGAAATTGACAATGAGGTCCTTGATGAAGTAAAAGTTGAATGGACCGTTGAATGTGAAGACATAGAGAAGGTATACAAGATAATAGAATGATGGGATTTCATTGAAATAGGATAGGTTCTTGAAATAGACAATGATTCTTTTGAGAAAATGGTTCATGAGAAATGCAGAGACCTGAAGTATTTCAAGGTTGAAGTTTCTGAGCATGAGCTATGAGTTGAGATTCAATAAATTATAATACTCAGTTACCTCTTTTTGTTAAGTTTGATAAATATGAAGATCAGACTTATCAATGACATGAAATGATATCATTACGTGTTTGAGGAATGGGTAGTGATACGACGTTGTTAGCAGAACCATATTCATATGAATTATATCAAGAAGCATGACAACCTGCTCCTGATACTGTTTATTGAGCTGTTAAGATTGATTGAATGGATGAAAAACTCTTTATTATCAGTGAATTACCTGAAGATGAATATTATATAACAAAATGGTTCTGAGATGATAATGGAGTATTATATAAAGCAGGAAATTTTATAGATTTTGGATATCAAGGAGAAGATCCAACAGTGTATTCAGAGTATTTTACTCAGAAAACAAGAGTGAATGATTATGATTTATCATTATTAATTAAGTTGTTAAAGTTTGTTTCTCAATCTAGTGATGAAGAATTTGCTGAACATATTAATGATTATATTGATGTGAAATCGGTATTAACGGTTCTTGCTATTGATGATTTTGTTTGAAATCAGGATTCTTTTGGAGGAATGTGAAGTAATTATTATTTATATTATCATTTATGAGAACAAAAGTTTTATCTTCTTACATGGGATCAGAATTTAGCGCTTGGTTGAATGTGATGAGGTAGAGGATGAATGTGGGGGAATAATTGAAGTTGATGAATGATGGGATGATTTGGATGATGAATGTGATTTTGAATGAGATGATGAATGATGCAGTGAGAAAATGGAAATCAAATGAGTTGAAATATTCAAGAATCTTGATTTGATTTTGGATGATTCTCTTGAGCATTTAATCCAGAGTGAATGTCTTGAGAAATGCAATGATGAATGCCTTGATTCCCTTGATGAGAAATGGAGATGTGAAGCTGATGAAGGTGATGAAATGGTGGAGGTATGTGATGAAGAAATGGAAATAATGAACTAAAAACAAGGCTTCTTGCTAATGATGAATATAAAGCGATGTATGATGAAATTTATGCTGAGATTAAAAGAATTGCTTTAGATACTGATTTCTCTGAGAATTTCTTTACAACCTGGACTAATGCTTTGTTGAAGTATAATGAAGATAGTGAAATTGTTGCTGAGGAAAATTATCTTAAGGCTGTTGAAAGTATAAAGTCTAAGATAGAAGAAAAAAGGGATTAATGATTGAAAAATGGATAAGGTATTTATGCTTTATCCGTTTTTTTGTTTGATGAAAATGTTTTAAAGGTTAAGAGTCTATTGGCTATGTATAAAGGAATTGCCATGATTATTATTTGTAGTATTTTAGCTATTGCTTTTTGCATCCCTAATCACTCGATAAAAAAGTAGACAAGTCCTGTTGAAATTGCAGTTCAAGTTAGAGAAATGATTACATATGATAGGAATCTTAGTTTTACGTGATCGTTATGTTTAAAATTGCGTTTTAAGTTTAAGGAAAATGAAGTAATCATTCCTCAAATATCACTAATAATGTTTGATGGTATAATTGGTAGGGATACTGATGTTAATAACAAAAAAAGAGTAGCATCAACAATTGCTCAAAGAGTAGAAAGTATTAAATAGAGAAATGCGTGTATGGCTTCTTTTTTACCATGTTGTTTGATATGGTTTTTGAGAGCTATTTTTAGCTTTGATGTCTTGTTCTCAGATAATCTCATTTTTTTATAGTTTTAGAAGTGTTGTGATTTCAGTATCTTTATCAAAAATATCTCTTCCGTGAAGTCATTCATCTGTGATTTCTATAATGAAATTTATGTAGATATTTTTTGGATTGAATTTTTTTACTAAATTATATGCAGCTTTCATTGTTCATCATGTTGCTAAGAGGTCATCATGAAGAAGGACAACATCATTTTCATCAATGGCATCTTTGTGGATTTCTATTGTGTCTTTTCAATATTCTTTTTCATAACTTTCTTGAATTGTCTCAGCTGGTAATTTTCAAGGCTTACGACAAAGGACAAATCCAGCATTTAGTTTCCTTGCAATAATTGATCATATAACAAATCAACGACTTTCTATTCCTACGACTTTTGTTATTCATTTATCCTTATATAATTCATAGATTTCTTCTTCGATGATTTTTAAGCATTCTGCTGATTTATAAAGTGTTGTTACATCACGGAAGTTAATTCATTTTATTGGGAAGTCTTGAATGGAACGAAGGTTGTTTAGAAGTGTTTGGTTATTCATGTGGTTCTTATTTTTAATAAAGTTGTTATTTATTGTTTATAATTTTTACTCTTTTTTTCAATGTTTAAAAAAGAGGAGTATTTTTCTCCTCTTAATTATTGAATTTTTTGTCGAATGAATTATTTTCTTTTCTTAGATTCTTGATTTAGGTATTTGAATGTGCATGCAGCTAATGCTCATCAGCATAGTGGAGCAACGATAAATATTCGAACAACTTTTAAGCTAGCTAAACCTTCAAAAAGAGCTGGTCAAAAACTTCTAGCAGGATTTACAGATGTCCCTGTTAATCATAGTCAAAGAAGGTGAACAAGAACTAATGCTAATCATATAACAATACCTGCAATATTGCTGTATTCTTCTTTTGAAGTAACTCATAGAATAGTGTATACAAATACGAAGGTAAGAATAATTTCAGCAAGTAATCAAAGTAAGATATTTCAATCAACTCTGTCTAATCCGTTAGATCAAAGAACTGAAAAGTCTCGTCATAATAGTACTCAAAGAATAAATGCTCATAAAATTCCTCATATGAATTGAGCGAGTACATAAAATCAGAAATCTTTTGTTTTTAATCATCCTGTTAGTCGAACTCAAAGACTTACAGCTGGATTTACATGACATCAAGAAACTGGTCCAATAGCATAAGCTAAGGCTACAATTACAAGTCCGAATGCTAGAGCTGTTGCAGTAATATCAACTCAAGTCCAAACAGCAACTCAACATCAGAAAATTACAAGAATCATTGTTCAGAGACATTCTGCAATGTATTTTTTCATGGTGTGAAAGTAATTATAAAGTAAAAGATAGTATACTTGAAGATATAAACTTATCATAAAAAATCAAATGAATAATTATTATCAAATAATCTTTTAGAAAAATGTCTAGTAGATATTCAGGGGAGGGGGTGGAATATTTCAATAATTTTACATTTATTTTATAATTAAGTAGTCTGTTTATACACTGTAATAAGAATGTCTATAAAAAGATTTTTATGAATTGTTACGCTAGTTGTTGTACTGTTAAATTCATTATTTACTCCTATTTCATATGCCTGAGATATGACTCAAATGGTTGTGGATGATGAATGACAGGATGGTCTTTTTCTTGATACTTTGAATGATAATAATGAACAAAAGGATGAAGATTTAGAGTCGAGTGGTTCTGTTTTATCAGGTAGTAGCGAAATAGTTAAAAATGTTGAACAATTTATAGTGTCTTTTTATGTATCAGAAGATGAAATTGTTGAACAAAAAGTATATAGTTGAGAAAAAGTAGAACCTTTGAATTTAGAATCTGATGGTGATGATTGTAATCAATTATGGTTGTATCATGAAAAACAGTATGATTTTGATACAATTGTTACTGGGAATATTAGTTTATATTTAAGAAGGGAATGCTCAGAAATTAATGAAGAGTTTGAAAATCTCTTATATGATGTGCAAAATTTTTGAGAGTGAGTTCAATCTTGAGATAGTAAAATCCAATTGATGACAACTGATATTGAGAAACATAAAGTTAAGTATGTATTTGATGATATAGCTCAATTTGATTGAGCTGCTTGTATTAATACCGACTTAAAGCTTTTTTCTAGTGATAATCAATCAAGGAATTTTGATCTTAATTTTGTAGTTGATAATCTTTGATATGTTGGGAATCAATCAAACAATCGTAATACGTTATTTTCTACTGTTTATGAGAATACTAATCTGTGATATCCATGATTAAATTTTAGAATATCATGAAATGGTTGAAATTATGAATTAGAGGCGAATTGAATAACGACATCAAATTTTTTGGATAGAAGTGTAAAAAATATTGCATTTTCGAGAATTTGATCATGATTTTACAATGGGGATAGTTTACTTGATAAGACTGTTACAAAGACATTTGATACTCCTTTAACTTTTGGATGTTCTCTCGATGATAGAAGTAGATATTATAGATTTTTATCATGAACATTATTAGACATAGGAGTTGCTGTGCAGTATGATAGTTGAGATATAATCACATTTCCTTCCCCTGTTAAATCATATTATTTATTTTGATGATGGAGTACTGAAGAAAATTGATGATGAGTAATATATCCTGCTTGATCATCATTTGTCGTAAATGATGATATAACATTGTATGCAATATGGATTGATCCATATGATGAGGGGTATGAAAGAGATGGTGTAAAACTAACCTATAATTTTTCTGAAGATGCTGTGTCTTTTGATTGATTAAGATATTTAAATACCCAATTGTGATTATTTTCTAATTGAATATATTGAAATGATTATGAGCTCTCTCTAAAAGTTGATAGGCTTGGGTGGAATAATTGAATAACAAATACGTTGTTATATATAATGAATGGTGGTAGATGATATTCCTATAGTGCAGATAATATTAATAATTTTAGATTTAATTGAGCGAATTTTTGGAATAAAAGTGTACAGTTACAACCATCAACAGTATATATTCAAAGTAGGAAAAATATTTTAAAATTAGAAAATACAAAATTTGATTATCGCAATTTAGCTTTATATAATGAACCTTTAATTATTTGAGCTCAGTTAAATGGTGGTTCATTGTCTAATTTCTTTAATTGAGATATATCTAATATTACTTTTTCTATTTGGTATCCTGTTTGAAAAAAAGTCACGTTGCCAATTCCTGTAATGGATGGTTATATATTTGAGTGATGGTATGATTCGTTGTGAAATAAAATAGAGAATTCATTAAATCTTAGTGAAGATACTATTTTGACTGCAAAGTGGTCAGAGGAGCAAGATTATGAAGAGTTGAAGGCAAGGAGCTTCCCTGTAACTTATGTGTATGGGAATTCTTTGTCATTTACATGAAATTCGTATATAAATACTGATTTAAAACTTTTTTCATCGGATGACTATTTAAAGGATTTTGAGTTCTCATTATGAATGGATAAATTTATTTATTCAGAGCAGCCGAATAATGGAACAATATTTAGTTTATTATATGAGAGCTCAAGTGATAATTATCCGTGAATTCTATTAAGAAGAGATGCTTCGAAATCAAATTTAGTTTATCAAATTAGGAATAATAGTAATTCGTCATATATTAGTCAAACTTTGTGAATCTGAGATTTTAAAATATCGAGATATAATCAGAAAATTTTTGTGGGTGATGTAAATAAAGTTTATAAGAATGACATGAAGTGAATTAAAAAATTTGATATTCCATTATCAATAGGTAATGTATTGAATACCAATTGAGTTCCATTTGAGTGAAATGATAGTAGATATATTTCTTGAGTGCTTTCTAATGTCGAAGTTAAGGTCTGGTATGATCCATTGGAAGAGTTTGATTTACCTCAACCGTCTTGAAAATGATTTACATTTATGAATTGGTATAAGGATCAAGATTTTACAATTTTAGCTACGTCAACAAATGTGGAATCATGAGATGTTCTTTATGCCAAGTGGAAAGAGTTGTCTCAGGATGATCCTGTTTATTATACTGTCATATTTATTAATTGAGAAGAAAGAAAAGAAATTTCTGTTGTTAGTTGATGATTTGTTGAACCCCCAGAAATAACTGTTCCTGTTTGAAAAATTTTTTCTTGATGGTATTATACTTGAATGAAACAGAAATTTGATTTTGAGAATACTGTAATTTCAGGAGATTTAGATTTGTATGCTTGTTTTATAAAAAGTTCATTTACAGTAAATTTCTATGATGAGAATAAGACAACAATCTTAACGTGATGAACATATGATTATAATGATCAAATAGTAAGTTGACCAGAAATCTGAGAAAAAGATAGAGCTGTATTTAGCTGATGGTATTATTTATCGTGAAATAAAGAAATTTATGTATCATTTCCTCTAAATGTAGATAAGAGCATGGATCTGTTCCAGAAATGGAAATCAATTTATACAGTAACATTTAATTCGGATTGATGAACTCTAGTTCAATCACAAGATGTAATTGAATGAGAATTTGTTGAAGAACCTGAAACTCCATTTAAAAATGGATATAGTTTTAACTGATGGGAGTTGAATAATCAGCAATTTAATTTTAACACACCGATAACTAATAATATTGAACTTACAGCAAAATGGACTGCGAATACTACAACACCATATAAGGTAGAATATTATAAGCAGAATCCTAATGATAATGGTTATACTTTTGCTGAAAAAGAAGACTTAACATGAACAACAGATGAACGAGCAACAGTTCCTGAAAAGAATTATGATTGATTTGATACAAGATCATATGCATCAGCTAAAATTGCTTGAAATGGAAGCACAGTAATAGAAGTTAAGTATGATAGAGCAGAATATGCAATTACCTTTGATATGGATTGATGAGATGCATTAGCTCCATTAACTGGAAGATATGAGCAATCTTTAACAGCACCAGAAACATCTGAATTGAACAAACAAGGATATGAATTCTGATGATGGGAGCCTAATTTCCCTGAAAAAATGCCATTAGGATGAATGGCACTAAAAGCACTGTGGACATCAAAGTGAGATACTGAATATACAGTTAAACATCTTTTTGAAAATTTGAATGGAGATTATACAGAAAAACCAGAGCATCCGGAAGAAAAAAAGACTTGAACTACAAATGCTCAAACTGATGCACAAGCAAAGACAATTGCAGGATTTACTGCGCAACCAATAACACAATGAACAATTAAAGCTGATTGAAGTACTGTTGTAGAGGTTAGATATGATAGAACTGTATATAACGTAAGTTATCTTTCAGATAATGAAACAAAATATACAACTGGAGTTAAATATGGTCATACAATACCAAGGATAATCCCTATTTCATTAACTAAGCCATGATATCAATTCCAAGAATGGACTTGAGTAATTGAAATGCCTTCAAATGATGTTGTCTTAAATGCTGTTTGGTCTCCAGATACACAAACCTTAACAGTAAATCATTATGTTATGTGAGTAGATTGAACTTATTCAAATACTCCAAAAGATGTTGACTCAACACAAACATGAAAAACAGATACTCAAATAGCAGCATTAATTAAGGATTATGGAGAATGATTTGTCTTATCATGAGCAGAAAAAACTGTAACACTAGAACCAGAAAATAATGTAGTGGATTATTATTATATTAGAAAACAGTATCCTGTAACTCTATTACAATCAAGATGAGTAAAAGAGGTAAAAATAACTCCACAAACAACAAGTGGATATTATTATTATGAGCAACCAATAACAATCTCAGCAGAGTTGGAAGAATGATATAATTGGTCAAATTGGACATGAAAAAAATCTTCAGAACAACAAGTTATTACAATACAAGAACAATCAACATGATTTAAGGTTCCTGTATGATGAATTAGTCTTATAGCAAATGCAGAGATCCAAAAATATACAGTAATATTTAAAAATGAAGATGGTACTGAGTTATCAAAAACAGAGTATGATTATTGAACATTGCCAGAAAACATTCAAAGACCTACAAATCCAAGTAAAACAGCAACTGCAGAATATACCTATAGCTTTGTATGATGGGAACCAGAGATAGCTAAGGTAACAAAAGATGTAGAATATACAGCAACATATGCGAAAGAAAAAAATAAGTATACTATCACATGGAAAAATGATGATTGAACAATAATCGATACAACAGAAGTAGAGTATGGAATAGAACCAACACATGTATCTCCAAGTAAAGTATGATATACGTTTGCATGATGGAATCCTGCATTAGCAAGTGTTGATTGAGACAAAACATATACAGCTACGTATAATGTTAATAAATATAAAGTAATATTAGTTAAGTGAAAAGGTATCGCAGAATTGTATGGATGATGAGAATATGATTATAATACAACAATTTCATATACTTGAATAGTTAAAGCTTGATATCATTTCGATGATTGATCAATAATAAAAACATTCACTCAAACAATTCCTGCAAATAATATTGCAATAACAGTAAATGCTGATCCTAATAACTATTATGTTCAATTCAGAAAGAATGGATGAGTCGGTGAAATGGAGAATCAAAGATTTATATACGATCAAACTTGAACACTAAATCCAAATAAGTTTTCAAGGGATTGATATACCTTTGTATGATGGACTAACGGAGAATGATGAATTTATAAAGATAAATGAGAAGTATATAATCTAGCAACAAGTGGAGTTGTTTATTTAATAGCTCAATGGTTAGAATGAGAAATAGATCCGCAACCAACTCCTACTCCTACTCCTACTCCTACACCATCACCTAGTTGATGAAGTTCTGGATGATGAAGAATAATTAATAATGAAGTTAAAGAACAAGAACATAGCTCAGCAGAAGAGAATACGTGAGATATCGTGGAAAAAGATGAAAATAAACAAACAGATAGTTGAATAAAAACATGAGTAAATGAAGAGCTATGATGAGAAAATAATAAAACAATAATAGATGAAAATACAAAGAAAGAACAACAAGTTCGATCTCAAGAAGAACTAGATGCATATAAATATGCATATAAGTATTGAATAACAACATTAGCTTCAAAGGAAGCAGCGAGACCTGATGAATATGTACAAAGATGACATATGGCAAAAATGGTAGTAAATTATGCATTAAATGTACTTCATCGAAAGTTACCAGAAGAGATGCCTAAAAAATGTAGATGGCTAGATTGAACAAATGCATGGGAATCACAGGAAATAAAAGAATATGCAGAGAAGGCATGTGCTTTGTGATTAATGTGAGTAGATATGAAATATTTTCAACCATATAAATTGGTAACAAGGGCACAATTTGGAACAATAATGTGAAGACTATTATGGTGAAAATTAGTTTCAAGACCATACTATGCAAAACACATGTCTAGATTGAAAGAGAATTGAATAATGACTCAGATAGATAACCCAGAAGATAGAATTGAGATAAGAAAACGAGCATGGTTAATGTTTATGAGAAGTGAGAAATACTTTAAGGTGAAATAATATGTTTTATACAATATAATAATTATGATGACAACTGAATATATAGCATGTAATTGAGTAAGATGTAGAAAAGTGTTCTATAAATGAGAATACTACTACTGTTTTGCTGATACTATTAAAGCAACAATTAATACTAAGAATGTAAAAGAATATATTAAGTCACTTTTGCATAATGATTTATTGAAAAGGCATTTCCATTCTCATGAAGTTTTCTTAGATGTTGAAACAACAAGTTGAGTTCAAAAGATGAGATGTTTTAATTGAGAGTGATTAACTAATGTCTTTGATTATTTCTCTAGGAGAAAGAAATATGAAAGTGGACTTAGAAAATATAAAAAAGTAGTAATGCATTAAAATTGGAAAGATACTGGAGCAAATCTAGTATCTTTTTTTATTTTGATAAAAATAATGAATTTTGCTTTTATTGTCTTATTAAATTATGTCATGGCTAAATAGAAATGATACACATTTAAACTAGTTGAAATTATTATGCTGTTTTCTTATAGTATAAGTGTTTTATTATGTATGTGTTTTTTGTGATGACATTAGAACAATCAATATCTGAGGCAGAAAAAATGGTATGACGCAAAGCTGTAGAAAAAAAGATTAGAGAAACTAAGAAGTTCTTTGCTAGTGCTGTATATAAAGAAATTGTGTGAAATGAAGATGATGATGTTGAAGGGTATGAAGAAGATGCTTTAAGTTATTAATGTATGATTTTAATGAAAAAGATACTCTTCTTGTTTGGTTTATTTTTCTTTCCGTGAATTACCGGGGCTGCTAATTTAGTTGATGTCCCTGATTTTTTTAATCTAGAATTATGATCAGATAAGGCTGAAGTTAATCAAGAACTTTCTATCACAATTACTGCAATTAGAGATTGAAGAGTAATGGAAAATTATGATGGAGTGTTTCTGGTTTCTGTTTTAGAAAATTGAAATGTTCTATGAGATGCTGATGTTAAATTAGCTAATTGATGATGGTGAGAATTTAATGTTAATAATAAGTGAAGAACTGTTTATACAAATTGAGTAACTTTTTTAAGGAAGTGAAAATTTCGCATTGTTGTCTCTGATTTTTTAGATGATGCAACTATTTGAAGTTTTGATATCACTATTTATGCGGATGGTTCTTGAATTAAAGAGCTAACAACCTATTCTCAAGAAGTTATT